>Ga0335080_10001477_pt1 | contig 23003 bp, 18 predicted proteins | sample Lox_Sample_34_FD_206720 | JGI IMG/M metagenome (GOLD analysis project Ga0335080, IMG submission 206720) | Soil microbial communities from Loxahatchee National Wildlife Refuge, Florida, United States - Lox_Sample_3.4 | ecosystem: Environmental > Terrestrial > Soil > Wetlands | place: USA...
TGGGACGAGTTCTTCGGCAATCACGACTGGCCAGTGGCGGCTGCCGTCGCGATCGCCTTCCTGCTGCTGCTCGCCGGCCCGATTGCCGTCTACCAGTACTACAACGTGCGCCAGATCGAGGGCTGACCGGCACCATGGAGCGCAAATCCTCGCTCGGACTGCAAACGGTGCTGTTCTGCGGCATCGCGCTGCTCTACCTGCCGATCGTGGTGCTGGTCGCGTACTCGTTCAACGCCTCACCGCTGGTCAACGTGTGGAGCGGCTTCTCGACGCGCTGGTACACGGCGCTGCTGCACAACCGGCAGCTGCTCGAGTCGGCGCTGTTATCGCTCGAGGTCGCGGTCGCGGCCTCCACCGGCGCGGTGGTGCTCGGTACGCTGGCCTCGGTCGCACTGGTGCGCTTCGTACGCTTTCCGGGCCGCTTGCTGCTGACCGGCATGGTGAATGCGCCGCTGGTGATGCCGGAGATCATCACCGGCATCACCCAGCTGCTGCTGTTCGTATCGATGGTGCAGCTGATCGGCTGGCCGCACCGGGGCTTCACGACCATCGTCATCTCGCACGTCACCTTCTGTACCGCCTACGTCACCGTGACCGTGCAGTCGCGGCTGGCGGCCGCGGATCGCTCGCTGGAGGAGGCCGCGATGGACCTGGGCGCGAGCCCGGCCCGCGCCTTCATGGAGGTCACGCTGCCCATCATCGCGCCGGCGATCATTTCCAGCTGGCTGTTGTGCTTCACGCTCTCGCTGGATGATCTCGTCATCTCGAGCTTCGTCGCCGGGCCGGGTGCCAGCACGTTGCCGATGGTCATCTACTCCAAGGTGAAGCTTGGCGTAAGCCCCGACATCAACGCGCTCGCCAGCCTCATCGTGTGCGCGGTCGGCGCCTGCGTGCTCGCGGCCGGCTATCTGATGGTGCGCAGCGATCGCCGCCGCGCGCTCGAAACGCAGCTCGCTGCCAAGGGTCACTGAGTCTTTCTACAGACCGGTCTTGATGCGCGTCCAGGTACGGGTGCGCAGCCGCTCGAGCGTCGGGGAAGCTTCTGTGGAGACGTACAGGCGTGCCTCCACCGCCGGTGGCGGGTAGACCGCGGGGTCATGCAGGATCGCGGGGTTGACGTAGGGCTCCGAAGCCGCGTTGTCATTGGCGTAGTGGATCTCGTTGGTGATGGCCGCGATGACGCGCGGCTCCAGGATGTAGTTCAGGAACTGGTGCGCCGCGAGCGGATGCGGGGCATCGGCGGGGATCAGCAGGGCATCAAAGGCGAAGTTTGAGCCCTCGCGCGGCACGGTGAAGGCGAGCGGCACGTCGATCCCGGCGGCCCGGGCACGCGCGCGCGAGGCCGCGTAGTCGGCCGACCAGGACATCGAGATGCAGAAATCGCCGGTTGCCAGGCCATTCATGTACTCCGAAGAATCGAAGGCGCGCACGTAGGGGCGCACCGCCAGCAGCAGTTGCGCGGCCTGGCCGTAATCCTCGGCACGGGTACTGTTGGGATCCAGATGCAGATAGTTCAGAGCGAGCTGCAGCACGTCCTCGGCCGAGTCGAGGAAGGTCACGCCGCAGTCGGCGAAGTGTCGCAGCACCTCGGGCTTGAAGATCATATCCAGGCTGTCAACCGGCGCATCGGGCATGCGTGCGCGGATCTTCGCCGTGTTATAGGCGAAGCCGTTGACATGGCGCAGGTAGGGCATGGCGTAACGGTTGCCCGGATCGGCCTGGGCCTCGAGTTGCAGGATGTGCGGGTCGAGGTTGTGCCAATTGCTCAGCAGGCTCTTGTCCAGCGGCCGGTAGATGCCGGCCTTGATCTGGCGGCCGAAGAAATCACTCGACGTGCTCACCACGTCATAGCCGGAATCCCCGGCCATGAGCTTCGCTTCCAGCGTCTCGTCGGCGTCGTAGGTGTCATACACCACCTTGATGCCGGTGCGCGCCTCGAACTGCGCCAAGGTGTCCTTGGCGATGTAGTCGGCCCAGTTGTATATGTGCAGTTGTTTGGCCTCGGCGCCGCCGCCGGCGGGCGCACGGTCACCGCAGCCACCCAGACCCAGCAGCAGCGCGAGGAGCAGCGCAGCGGCGCACGTACGCACGTCTACAGTTTCACCATCAGGTGGCGCACGACCGTGTAGTCCTCGAGCGCGTAGATCGACATGTCCTTGCCATAGCCGGAGCGCTTGAAGCCACCGTGCGGCATCTCGTTCACGGTCGCGAAGTGGGTGTTGATCCAGGTCGCGCCGTACTGCAGCTGGGCGGCAACGCCCATGGCCCGCGAGACGTCACGGGTCCATACCGAGGAGGCCAGTCCGTATTCGGAATCATTGGCCCAGGCGACGGCTTCGGCCGCATCGCTGAAGGGCGTGATCGAGACGACCGGTCCGAACACCTCGCGCTGCACGATCTCATCCTCCTGGCGGGCGCCCGCAACGACGGTCGGCTCGTAGAAAAAGCCCGCCCCCGCGCGCACCTTGCCGCCCGTGGTGAGCTCGACGTGCTTGCTCGCGGCGGCACGCGCCACCATGGCGCTCACGCGCTCGCGCTGCGTGGCCGAGATGAGCGGTCCCATCTCCACGCCGGGCTCCTGCTGCGTGCCTACCTTGATGCTGCGCACTGCGCTCGTGAGGTCAGCCACCACGCGCTCGTAGATGCGCTTGCCGACATACAGGCGGCAGGCGGCGGTGCAGTCCTGACCGGCGTTGTAGAACCCGAAGGTGCGCACACCCGTCACCAGTGATTCCACGTCCGCATCGTCGAACACGATCACGGGCGCCTTGCCCCCCAGCTCCAGGTGCGTGCGCTTGAGGTTGTCCGCCGCCGCCGCGAGGATCTTCTGGCCGGTGGCGATCGAGCCGGTCAGGGACACCATGCGTACGCGCGGATGACTGGTCAGCTGTCGGCCGACCGGCTCGCCCCGACCGCAGATGATATTCACCACTCCGGGAGGCAGCACCTCTGCCAGCAACCCGCCCAGCTTGAGTGCGGTCAGCGGCGTCTGCTCGGAGGGTTTGAGGATCAGCGTGTTGCCGGCGGCGATCGCCGGGGCGATCTTCCAGGCCAACATCATGAGGGGATAGTTCCAGGGTGCGATGGAAGCCACCACACCGACCGGATCGCGGCGGATGATGCTCGTATGCCCGGCCAGGAATTCGGTGGCCGCCAGGCCCTGCGGCACCCGGCACACCCCGGCGAAGTAGCGGAAAATGTCCGCGATGGAGGGCAGTTCGTCATTGAGCGCCGCAGTCAGCGGCTTGCCGGTATTGCGCGACTCGAGCGCCGCGTAGGCGGAAGCCTCTGCCTCGATGCGGTCGGCGATGCGCAGCAGCAGCGTGGCGCGTTCCCGCGGCACGGTGCGCGCCCAGCCGGGGAAGGCCGCCTCGGCGGCAGCCACGGCCGCCTCCACCTGCGCGGCGGAGGCGCTGGGTACGGTGGCGATCTGCACTCCCGTTGCCGCATCGAGCACGGCCTCGGGCTCGCTTTCCCCGCTCACCAGCTGCCCGCCGATCAACATCTGTGTGTACATGAGCAACTCCTTGGGTAGCGTCTTGCCGAGTACGGCCGCGAGTTATATTATTATGCCCATAATATTACATGCCCGGCGAGCCAGCCGCGAGGCCTTCCCATGAATTCGGACGTCATCATCACCTGCGCCATCACCGGCGATGACACCAAGGTTACCAAGAGTCCGCATTGTCCGGTCACACCCGAGCAGATCGCCAATTCCGCCATAGAGGCGGCACGCGCCGGCGCGGCCATCGTACACATCCACGTGCGCGACCCGGAGACCGGCGCTTTCAGCATGGCCACCAAGCACTACCGCGAGGTGGTCAAGCGCATCCGCGAGAGCAAGGTCGACGTGCTGGTGAACCTGACCTGCGGCATGGGCGGTTACATCTGCATCGGCAAGCAGGGCCTGAGCGATACGCCCGCGCCAGGCAGCGACTTCGTTACGCAGCGCGAGCGCATGCGTCACGTCATCGAGCTGTGCGAGGAAGGCCTGTACCGCCCCGAGATCGCCACGCTCGACTGCGGCACGCTCAATTTTGGCGACGGCAACCGCGCCTACATCTCCACTCCCGACTACTGCCGCGAGGGCGCCGGTATCCTGCGCGACCTCGGTGTGAAGGTCGAGCTCGAAGTCTTCGACACCGGCAATCTCTGGTTCGTCAAGCAGATGGTCAAGGAGGGGCTCATCCCCGCTCCCGCCATGATCCAGCTGTGCACCGGCATTCCCTACGGCGTCCCCGCCGACGTCGGTCATCTGCTGGCCATGACGAACAGCCTGCCGGCCGACTGCATCTGGACCTCCTTCGCCATAAGCCGCATGCAGATGCCCTGGGTTGCACAGTCGATCCTGCTCGGCGGCAACGTGCGCGTCGGCCTCGAGGACAATCTTTACCTGAGCCGCGGTGTCTACGCCAGCAACGCGCAGCTGGTGGAGAAGGCGCGCACCATCATCGAAGCAATGGGCGCGCGTGTTCTCACTCCGGGGCAGACCCGTGAGCGGCTGCAGCTGCGCTGACGTGCCCGGCATACGCATCTTCGAGACGCCGGTACGCCCGGAGTGGATCGACTACAACGGCCACCTGCGCGATGCCTACTACACGGTGATCTTCAGCGAGGCCATCGATGCGCTGATGGACCGCATCGGTCTCGACGCCTCCTACCGCCGCGCAACCGGCGGCACGCTCTATACGGTGGAGATGCACCTGCACTTCCTGCGGGAGGTCAAGCAGAGCGATACCGCGATCGTGACGCTGCGCCTCCTCGGCTTTGACTCCAAGCGCATTCACGTCGCCCTGGAACTGCTGCGCGCGGGTGAGGCGGAGGCCGCCGCCGGGGCCGAATTCATGCTCCTGCACGTGCGCCAGCACGATGGACGGGTGTCCGTATCCCCGCTTCCCGCCACGGCGGCCGCGGCGCTCGGTGAGCTGCACGAACGGTCGGCCTCCATGGCGGCAGCGACCCCGGGTTCGCGACGCATCGAGCTGCGTCCTGCACGCTCGCCGTGAGCGGCAGCGGTATGGGTGCGCGGCTGCAGCGCTTGTTGGCACCGCGCAGCGTAGCGCTGGTCGGCGGCGCCTGGGCCGATGCCGTGCAACACGCCTGCAACGTGGTGGGCTTCTCCGGCGAGCTGTGGCGCGTCCATCCCACGCGCACCTCCACCGAAGCCCAGCGTTACTTCCGCAGTGTCGATGAGCTGCCGTCGGCCCCGGACGCCACCTTCATTGCCGCCCCCAACCGCGATGTACCGGGTATTGCCGCCTCGCTTGCCGCGCGCAGCGCCGGCGGTTTCGTGTGCTTTGCCGCCGGCTTCTCCGAGAGCGGCACCGAGGAAGGGCGCCGTCTGACGGACGAGCTCCTCAAGGCCACTCCGCAATTGCCGTTTCTCGGGCCGAACTGCTACGGCTTCATCAACTTCTTCGACGGCGTGGCGCTGTGGCCGGATCAGCTGGTCGGGCAGCGATGCGAACGGGGCGTGGTCCTGATCTGTCAGAGCGGCACCATCGCACTCAACCTGCTGTTCAACGACCGCTCGTTGCCGCTCGGTGCCGTGCTCACCGTTGGCAACCAGACGCGCCTGGCGGCCGAGGACCTGATCGAGCTGTTCGCAGACGATGCGCGGGTGTCTGCCTTCGGGCTCTACCTCGAAGGCCTCAAGGATGCGGAACGCTTTGCCGGTGCGGTGGCGCGCGCGCGCGCCGCCGGCAAGGCAATTGCCCTGGTCAAGGCGGGTCGGACTGCTGCCGCCGCGCACACGGCGCACACCCACACCGGCGCCCTCGCCGGCACCGATGCGGCCTTCGATGCCTTCTGTGCACAAGCCGGCGTGGCCCGCTGCGAGTCACTCGCCACGCTGTGCGAAACCCTCAAGATCTTCCACGCCGGTGGTCCGCTGCGCGGCTCCCGGCTGCTGGCCATGGGCGCCTCCGGCGGTGACATGGCCATGACGGCGGACGCGGCGCGGACCCTGGGGCTTGAATTTGCGCCGCTGCCCGCGCCGGCGGCGTCGCAGCTGCGCGAGATCCTCAGCGATCGCGTGCACATCTCCAACCCCTTCGACTTCCACACCCACATCTGGTTCGACGGCCCGCGGCAGCGCGCCATGTTCGACGTGGTCCTGCGCGCCGGCTACGACGCGGTCGCCTTCATGCTCGACTGTCCTCCGGAGCACAGCGCCGACGACGCCGCCTATGTCAGCGTCGTGAAGCAGTTCGCCGCTGCCCTGCCGGGCACTGCGACACGCGGCGCGCTGGTGTCCGCGCTCCCCGAGTCGATGAGCCCGGCGACCCGCCGACTGTGCTTCGCGGCCGGCATCGTGCCGCTGCAGGGACAGCGCGAGGCACTCGAAGCCCTCGACCTCGCCGCGCGGGTCGGCCAGAGCTGGAGCCGTGGGGCTGCACTCGAACTGCGCCGCCCGGCTCGCACCGTTGGGGGCGCACGTGCGCTCGCCGAGCCGGAGGCGAAGAGCGCCCTCGCCGCATTCGGCGTCCGCGTACCGCGCTCGGCCGTCGTTAGCGTGCGCGAGGCCGCCGACGCGGCCGCCGCCCTCGGCTTCCCCGTGGTCCTCAAGGCAGCCGGCGCCGCGCTCGAGCATAAGTCCGAGCTCGGCGGCGTCGTGCTCAACGTGCGCACGGCGCAGGAGGCGGCCGCCGCTGCCCAGCGCCTGGCACGCCTTTCCGGCACGCTGCTCGTCGAGGAGATGGTCAGCGACGGCATCGCCGAGGTCCTCGTCGGCATCACGGTGGACCGCCAGTTCGGTCAGCTACTCCTGCTCGGCGCCGGGGGCGTCCTCACCGAACTGTGGCGCGACAGCGTCAGTCTCCTGCCGCCCTTCAGCGCCGCTGCCATCGAGGCCGCGCTGCAACGGCTGCGCATGGCGCCGCTGCTGCACGGCTTCCGGGGCCGCCCGGTGGGGGACGTCCCCGCGCTGGTGCAGACCATACTGGCCTGCACCCGCTACGCCGCGGCGCATGTCGAGCGACTCTCAGAGCTGGACCTGAACCCGGTAATCGTGCGCCCTCACGGCTCGGGGGCGGTTGCGGTCGATGCCCTGATTCGACTGCGCGAGGAGTAAGCACATGTCAGACGGAATCCGTACCACCACCGACGGCGCCATCCTTGAGGTGACGATCGACCGTCCCAAGGCCAATGCCATCAATCTCGCCGCCAGCCGCCGCCTGAACGATGTGTTCAGCGCCTTCCGCGACGATCCGGCGCTGCGCGTTGCCATCGTCACCGGCGCGGGCGAGCGCTTCTTCAGTCCCGGCTGGGACCTCAAGGCAGCGGCCGCCGGGGAAGAGTCGGACTCCGACTGGGGCGTCGGCGGCTTCGGCGGCCTCAACTATCCGCGCAATCTCAACAAGCCGCTGATCGCGGCGGTGAACGGCATCGCCTGCGGGGGCGGATTTGAAATCGTGCTCGGTACCGACATCATCGTCATGGACGAGCACGCGAAGTTCGCGCTGCCGGAGATCAACGTCGGCGTACTGGCGGATGCCGGCACGATCAAGCTGCGGCGCCGCATTCCTTACCACGTGGCGGTCGAGTTCCTCTTGACCGGCCGGTGGATGGACGCCGCGGAGGCCAAGCATTGGGGGCTGGCCAATCACGTGGTGCCGAAGGGGCAGAGCCTCGCCAAGGCGCGCGAGATCGCGCGCCAGCTGGCTGCCGGACCGCCACTGCTGTTCCCCGCGATCAAGCAACTGCTGCGTCACACCGAAATGGTTGCCGAGGCAGCGGCGTTTGAACTGCACGACAGCCTGGATGCTGTGCAGAAGGTGATTCGGTCCGAGGACCTTAAGGAAGGCGCCCGCGCCTTCGCCGAAAAGCGCGCGCCGCGCTGGCAGGGCAAGTAACGCGACTAGCCGCCGAGTGGCCGCAGCAGCGCACGCGAGATGATGTGCCGCTGCACCTCGCTCGTGCCATCCCAGATGCGCTCGATGCGCGCGTCACGCCAGATGCGCTCGAGCGGCAGCTCGCTCATCAGGCCCATGCCGCCGTGGATCTGCAGCGCTTCATCTGCAACCATCTGCAGCATCTCGGAGGCCTTGAGCTTCGCGATCGCCATGTCCATGTCGGTGGCGCTCTTCTGCTCCAGTTTCCAGGCCGCTTCCAGCGTCAGTAGCTCTGCGGCACGCAGCTCCACGGCCATGTCGGCCAGTTTGAAGCTCACGCCCTGGAACTTGCCGATCGGCTGACCGAACTGCACGCGCTGCACCGCCCATTCCTTGGCGGCCTCGAGTGCGCGTCCGGCACGCCCGAGACAATTGGCGGCCACCTGCAGCCGGGTCGCGCCCAGCCAGGTGTTGGCCACCTCGAAGCCCTGATGCAGCTCACCGAGCACCGCCGCGCGCGGTACGCGGCAGTCATTGAACTCCAGGATGCAGTTGTTGTAGCCCCGATGGGAGACGTTGCGGTACCCGGGGCGCACGGTGAACCCCGGCGTGCCCTTGTCCACCAGGAAGGCGGTAATCAGCCGCCGCTTACCGCGCGCTCCGTCCTCCTCGCCACTGGCCGCGAACAGGATTACGTAGTCCGCGTGGTCGGCGTGACTGATGAAGTGCTTGGTCCCGTTGATGACGAAGTCGCCGCCCTTGAGCACGGCACTGGTCTTCATGCCCCGCAGGTCCGAACCAGCGCCCGGCTCGGTCATCGCCAGGCAGTCGGCGCGCTCGCCGCGCACCGTCGGCAACAGGTAGCGCTCGCGCTGCTCGCCGCTGCAGGCCAGCAGGATGTTGGAGGGACGCGCCACGCACGAGTACTGCAGCGCATAGCCGGTATAGCCGAGCTCCTTCTCATATAGCACCCAGCTCACCGCATCGAGTCCGGCTCCGCCGACCTCGCTCGGCATGTTGGCCGCATAGAGGCCGGCGGCGATCGCCTTGGCCTTGAGTTCGCGGTACAGCTCCGGTCGCAACACGCCGGTGTCCTCGACCTCCTGCTCGTGCGGAACCAGCTCCGCGCGCACAAAATCGCGCGTGGTCTTCACGATCAGTTCCTGCTCTTCAGAGAGTGCGAAGTCCATGGCAGATGCTCCCCGTCAGCCTTTGCGAGCCTTGAGAGCCGGCCGGGCGCCGGCGGCCGCCCAGTTGTGCAGCAGCTCGAGCTGCAGCCGCAATTGTGCGACCTGCCGCTCCGGCGGCCAGTCGGTACGGCTGGCGACCGTGCTCGCGGTAACGCCATTGATGAAGGTCACCACCGAGCGCAACACCTGCTCGCGCACGGCGGCAGGCCATTGCGCCCACTCGTGCCAGCCGTGCGCCAGGCAGCGCTCGAACAGGCGCAGGTACTCGCGGTGCACCCAGCTGTTGATGGTCTTCAGGCGCCGGTCCGCCGGTACCTGGCCCCAGAACGCGATCCAGAACGCGCACTCCGTGTAACGGGTCTCATCCAGCGGCAATGCTTCGCTCAGCAACGCCAGCAGGTCCGCCGCGGCGCCGCTGGCTTTGGGATCCAGCCGCTCCTCGATACGTCGCAGGATGAGGCGCAGCGCGGCGATGACGATTTCCTGCTTGGTGTCGAAGTAGTGCGCGACCATGCCGGTGGTATAACCAGCCTCCCGCGCAATGCGCACGATGGTGGCCTGGTCGAAGCCGTACTGCGCGACCACGCGGCAGGCAACCAGTGCGATTTCGTTGCGGCGCTGCTCGTGATCGACGATCTTCGGCATGGTGTGCGGCTCAGCGCGGCGCCAGCGCGACGCGCCCCGCTCCAGCGGGTGGCGGCAGGCGTGCCTGCGCCGTACGCAGCTCCTCGAGGCTGGTGCGTAGCACCGGATCCATGGCTGCCGCCTTGCCGGCGCTGACATGCAGGTACACCTGCTCGGCGGTCGCCACCAGCGTGTCATCGCGGCGGTGCAGACTATGGAACAGCCGCACGCGCTTGTCATCGAGCTCCAGCACCCGGGTAGTCACGTAGAGCGGCTCGAGCGCGCGCGCCTCGGCCAGGTGCCGCACGTGTGATTCCACGGTGAAAAGCGAGCGTCCCGATGCCCGATAGCGCTCGTTGACGCCAGCGTGGCGCAGCAGCGCATCGGTGGCATCGCCAAAGACCTGCAGGTAACGCGAATCGGTCATGTGGCCGTTGTAGTCCACCCATTCGGGCCGCACCTCGACCTCCAGCAGTCGCGGCACCGTGCCTTGCTCGCGCGAGCTGCGCAGCCGCTGGCCGGCCGTCGCGGCAGCATCTTCATAGAGCCGCCGCTCGAGTGCGCGCAGGGTCGCGCCGGCACCGATGTCGAACTGCCTGAGTACCTGCTGGATGGCGACCAGGTAGCCATCACGCAGGCGCTCGAGCTCACGAATCGAGCGTCCCTGCGCCTGCGCCTGGGTGCCCTGCACCATCTTGTCGATCAGTGACTCGCTGAGCTCGGGCGCTTCGAGCTTGGTCCAGGGCCACTTCAGTGCCGGCCCGAACTGCCGCAGCATGTGGCGCATGCCGGTCTCGCCGCCGGCCAGGTGATAGATGAGGTTGGTGCCCATGGCGGCCCAGCGCAGCCCAGGGCCATAGATGATCGACTCGTCCAGCTCACCGGTCGAGGCGACATCCTCGTTGACCATGTGCAGGATCTCGCGCCACAGCGCCTCCTGCAGCCGGTCGGTCAGGTGGCCAGGCACCTCGCGACGCACCTTGAGCGGGTGCATGCCGATGTAGCTGAAGAAGCGGGCCGCCGCCTCGATGGCCGCTGCCGAGGTCTGCCGGCCGGCCACGAGCTCGACCAGCGGCAGAAGGTAGACGGGGTTGAACGGGTGCGCCACCAGAAAGCGCTCGGGATGCAGCATGTCGCGCTGCAGATCGCTCGGCATGAGCCCGGAGGTACTGGAGGCGATCAGCACATCAGCCGGCGCGTGCCTACTGACCTGGGCGAGAACACGTTGCTTCAGTTCCAGCTGCTCGGGAATGTTCTCCTGGATGAAATCGACCTGGCCGGCCATCGCGTTCAGATCGGTCGTGAAGGACAGCCGCCCCTTCTTCGGCAGTGGCGCCAGCGTCAGGCGCGCCAGTGCGGCCTCGGCGTTCTCCACCGCCCCACGGATCCAGCCCTCCATCTCCGGCTTGACGTCCGCGGCGAGCACGTCGATGCCGAAGTGCAGCGCCCGTGCCGCCCAGCCGCCGCCGATGACTCCCGTTCCGAGGAGGCCGAGGGTTCTTACGGTTCTCATAGCTTCAGGCACCCGTGCTGCTGATCCCGCCCATCCGCAGGTCATGCTCTTTTTAACGTCTCCATTATAATATAAAGACCGGAAGGGGGAAAATCCGCCTCGTCTTGAGGCCGCGGCGACACTTGCCGCAGAATTGCGCCGCGGCGCATGCAACCACGGGGGCGACCATGGGCTTACTGGACGGAATTTTGGGCGGGGCGGTCGGCGCGACGCTCGCCAGCACTCTTGAATCCTTTATTCAGCAGCACGGCGGTGTGCAAGGCATCGTCGCGCAGATGGAGCGGCAGGGGCTCGGCAACACGGTGCGCTCCTGGGTCGCTACCGGGCCGAACCAGCCCATCTCCACCGATGAGGTGAGTGCGGTGTTCGGCTCCGTCATCAGCCAGATTGCCGCCAAGACCGGCATGACACCGCAGGAGCTCACGCAGAAGGTTGCGCAGCACCTGCCGGGCGCGATCGACCGACTGACCCCGGGCGGCGTGCTTCCCGGCAAGCCTGCCTGAGGATTTATCCCGACGCAGCCGAGTCTGTGGTTTCCGCGGCGCGGAGCCGGCATGCTTGGGCGCGCGCACGGCGCGCAGCCGGGCGCCAGCGCTGAGCGGCGTCGCTAGCTGTCTGTGGGAGCCGGGTCGCGCAAGAGCCTCGAGAGCTGTCTCAGCGAAGCCTATGGCATTGGCGCCAACCGGCTGCACCGCTCGCTCGGGATCCTGAGCCTCACGGCATTTGGCGTCGGCTGTACGGTCGGCGCCGGCATCTTCTCGCTGACCGGCGAGATTGCGGCCCACCAGGCCGGACCTGCGGTCGCCCTCTCCTTTGTGCTTGCGAGCTGCGCCTGCTTTTTCGCCGGCCTGTGTTACGCGGAATTTGCCGCCATGGTGCCGCTCTCCGGCAGCGCCTACTCGTACGCGTACGTGACGCTTGGCGAGCTCGTCGCCTGGATCATCGGCTGGAGTCTGGTACTGGAATGGGGCCTGGCCGCCTCGGCGGTCGCGGTCAGCTGGTCGGGGTACGTGCAGGCCGCCTTGCATGATCTAGGCTTCACGCTGCCGCCGCGGCTGTCGCAGGCGCCCCTGATGCTTGATGCGCAGCACCACTGGCAGATGACCGCAGCGTGGTTCGATCTGCCGGCCGTGCTGGTGGTGCTGGCGTGCACGGCGCTGCCGCTGGCCGGAATGCGCGCATCCGCGGCGGTCAACGATGTCCTGGTGATTGCCAAGGTCGCGGCGCTGCTGGTCCTGGTGCTCGTCGGCGTGCACTACGTGAACCCGGCCCACTGGCACCCCTTCATCCCCCCCAACACCGGACATTACGGCGCCTTTGGCTGGTCCGGTGTGCTGCAAGGTGCGGGCACTTTGTTCTTTGCCTACGTCGGCTTTGACGGCGTGGCGACGCTTGCCGAGGACGCGCGCGAGCCCCAGCGCACGCTTCCCTGGAGCCTGTTCGCCTCGCTCCTGATCTGCACGCTGCTGTATGTGAGCGTGAGCCTCGTAATCACCGGGCTCGCCGACTATCGCTCGCTGGGCGTGACCGACCCGCTCTACCAGGCACTCTCCGGCGCCCACGCGGCCCTCGGGCCGGTCAAGGCTCTGATCGGACTGGTGGCAATCCTCGGGCTGTTGCCGGTGATTCTCGCCAGCGTCGTCGGGCAGGCACGCATCTTTTACTCGATGGCCCGTGACGGGCTGCTGCCTCCGGCCTTCGCGCGGCTGAGCCGTCAGCGCTCGACGCCGGTCGCCGGTACGCTGATCACCGGGCTGCTGGCGGCGGCCATTGCCGGAGTGCTGCCGCTGACGATCCTCGGTGATCTCGTGTCGATCGGGACGTTGCTCGCCTTTGTCGTGGTCTGCATCGGGGTCGTCGTCCTGCGGCGCACCGCACCGGCTGCGCACCGGCCCTTCCGCACTCCCTGGGTGCCGCTGATCCCGCTGCTCGGGATCGGCTGCTGCTCGCTGCTCATGTACTCGCTCGGCTGGAGCAACTGGCTGCGCCTGATCATCTGGATGGCCCTGGGGCTTGCGCTCTACTTCGCCTACGGCCGTCAGCACTCGCGACTGGCCCGCTAAGTCCCCGCCTGCCCTGCGGCCAGCACCCCGGGCAGGTCTTCCGCGCAGAAGGCGCGCAGCCGCGCGCATGCCGCGGCCAGGGTCGCATCATCCACGGCAAAGCAGGCGCGCACGCAGTGAGCGGACGCCTGGCCGAATGCCGCGCCGTCCATCAGTGACACGCGCTGCTTAGCATACAGCGCGCGCATGAACTCGCCGCCGGACAGGCCGCTCGCCGACACGTCGAGCAGCATGAACATCCCGGCCTGTGGCGGCAGCGCCCGCACCTGTGGGATCGCCGCGATGCCCGCGGCGAAGCGCTGCTGGCGCTCCGCACAGTACGCGCGGCCGCGTGCCTCGGCCTCCGCGGCGATCTCGAGCGCGGTCACGGCCGCCTCCTGCACGAACCCCGGCAGCCCAAAGAGCATGCAGACGGCGAGATGCTCGGCATGCTCGATGAGCGCTGTGGGTCCCACCAGCCATCCGGCGCGCCAGCCTGTCATGGCATGCGACTTGGAGAGGCTCCCGAGTGTGACCACGCGCTCCGGCAGCTCTTGGGCGAGGCTCGGCACACGCCCGCCGGGTGCGAGGCCTGCGTACACTTCGTCAGAGATGAGCCACAGGTCGTGCTGCCGCGCCAGGGCGCGGATCACGGCCAGCTCGCGCTCGCTCAGGATCACCCCGCTCGGATTATTCGGCGTGGCCCACACGATGGCACGCGTGCGCGCGCTCAGCTGCTGCTCGAGGGCGTGCAGGTCGGGGCGGCAATCGCGCAGCGCCGGCGTACACAGCAATCGCGCACCGGAGGCCTCGATCGTCGCCGGGTAAGTCGGGTAAAACGGCTCGAGGGCCAGCACCTCATCGCCCGGCCCCGCGAGGCACATGGCGGCGATGCACAGCGCGTTCTGCGCCCCGGCGGTACAGATCACGTTCTGCGCCGAGACGCTCTGGCCAGAGCGACGCGCATGCTGGGCCGCGATTGCCGTGCGCAGCCGAGCACGTCCGGCCGGTGGCACGTAGTGCGTATCGCCGGCGCGCAGCTGCTCGATCGCGCGAGCCACGATCGGAGCCGGCGTCTGCAGGTCCGGATCGCCGACACTCAGAATGATGACATCCTCGCCGCGCTCGCGGGCAGCCAGCGCGGCGTAGTGCGTCCGCCAGACATCAGCACCGGCGCCGCTGATGCGTTCGACGAGCCCCGAGAACCTCACGCCCGTACTGTGCGTGGGGGGTGCTAACATTTCAAGCGCATGAGCGCCGTCTCCCGCACCATCGGGCGCTACCTCGTCGAGACGCTCGCCGCCAACGGCATCGACACCGTCTTCGGCATTCCCGGTGTGCACAACCTGGAGTTGTACCGCGGCCTGGAGTTCACCCGGCTGCGGCACGTGCTGGCGCGCCATGAGCAGAACGCGGGCTTTGCCGCCGACGGCTACGCGCGCGCCACCTCCCGGCCTGCCGCGGCGTTCGTGATTTCAGGTCCCGGGGCGACCAACATCGTGACCGCGGTGGCGCAGGCCTACTCCGACTCGGTGCCGTTGCTGGTCATCGCCAGCAGCCCGCACAGCAGCTCGCTCGGCCGAGGCTGGGGCGTGCTGCATGAGCTGCGCGATCAGCGTGCGCTGCTGGCGCAGGCCGCCGGGTTTGCCGGCAGTGCGCGGAGCGCGGAGGACGTGCGCGAGTTGCTGCGCCAGTGTTTTGCCGTGCTGCGTGCGCCGCGGGCACGACCGGCCTACCTGGACGTGCCGCTGGACCTGCTGGCCGCGCCCACCGAGCTGCCCATCGAGCGCTTCGCCGCCGCTTCCCCGGTGCCGCGGGCGGATCCGCAGCAGCTGGCGCGGGCACAGCAGCTGCTCGCCGACGCGCATAGGCCGCTGATCATTGCCGGCGGCGGCGCATGCGGCGCAGGAGCCGCACTGTTGCAGCTGCTGGACACACTCGATGGATTCCTCATCACCACCGTTGCGGCCAAGGGAGTGGTCGCCGAGTCGCACCCGGGAAGCCTCGGCACCAGCCTGCCCTATGCGCCAGCGCAGGCGCTGGTCGCCGCGGCCGACGTGATCGTGGCCGTAGGCACCGAACTCGCCGAGACCGACGTCTACACGACGATGCGCCTGCCACTTGCCGGCCGGCTGATCCGCATCGACGTCGACCCCGACAAGCTCGATGACCAGTTCGGGGCCGAAGTGCGCATCCAGGCAGATGCCGCGACGACGCTGCGGCAGCTCGCGGACAGCACCCAGGCACGCCGCGGCTGGCGCAGCGCCCGCGGCTCAGCTAGCGCAGTGCGCCGCCAGATCGAGCAGAGCTTCGCCGGGCAGGCGCGGGCCCAACATGCGGCCCTGCAATGTCTGCGGGGCGCGTTGCCCGCCGACGGCGCGGTGTTCACTGACATGACGCAAATTGCCTACCTCGGCAACTACGCTTTTCGCAGCGAGCGACCCGGCCTGTGGTTCCACCCCTGCGGCTACGGCGCACTCGGTTTTGCGCTGCCGGCCGCCCTCGGCGCCAAGATCGCGCAACCGGCGCGCGCCATCCTCGCGCTGGCCGGAGACTTCGGCTGGCAGTTCAGCCACCAGGAGCTCATGAGCGCCGTGGAGCTGGACTTGAGCCTGCCGGTCATCGTGTGGAACAACGAAGCGCTCGGCCAGATACGCGACGACATGCAGGCAGCGGGCATCGCGCCCATCGGCGTAGTTGGCCGCAATCCGGACTTCGTCGCCCTGGCCAGCGCCTGCGGCGCGACGGGCGTGCGCGTACACAGCCCGGCACAGCTCAGTGCGGCGCTGCAGGCTGCCCTTAAGCGCTGCGGTCCGACCGTGCTCGAGGCGGTCGCCGCGGACTTCACGGACTCGTGAGCAGTCCCGGCGTCTCCGCCCCAGCAGTCTCCCTGCTGGTCACCCGCAGCCGCGCCAAGATCCAGCTGGCCTTTGGGGTTATCTACATCGTATGGGGCGTGACCTATGCGGTGAATCGCATCATGGCGTTGGCGCTACCGCCCTTTTTGGCAGCAGGCACGCGCTTCCTGCTGGCGGGGACCTTCCTAGCCCTGACCGCATGGTGGCGCGGCCTGCTGCTGCCCCGCAGTGCGCGGGACTGGAGTTCCGTGGCCGCTGCCGCAGTGCTGGGAATCGTACTCAGCAACGGGCTGGCGGTACATGCGCTACGCCACGTGGCCTCAAACCAGGCAGCACTTATCAGTGCCAGCTCCGCCTTCTGGATCGCATGGCTTGGCATGTACGGTCGGCGCGCGACGCCGGTGCGGCCACGCACCTGGCTTGGCCTCGCGGTCGGCTTCTTCGGGGTCGCCGTGCTGGTGTGTGCCAGGGGCTTCGGTCCCCACGCGCAGGTGGGCTGGCAGCTCATGGTTCTGCTCGCCTCGCTGTGCTGGGCCCTGGCGACTACCGTGATCCGCGAAGCGCACGCGGACTGTGATCCATTGGCCTTCACCGCCTGCTATCTGTTGATCGGCGGTGCCCTGCTGGCGCTGCTGGGCTTCGCCAGCGGGGACGCGGCCCAATGGAACTGGGCGCCGGCGGGCCTGATCGCGATCCTGTTCCTGGCGATCTTCAGTTCCACCCTGGGGTTCGTGGCCTACACCTACCTGCTGCTGCACGAGACGCCCTCGCGCATCGGCACCTATGCGTACGTCAATCCGCTGGTGGCGGTGCTCGTCGGGTGGCTGCTGCTCGGCGAGCGGCTCGAGCCGCTGCAACTTGTCGGCTCACTGATCGTGTTCGCGGGGGTGGCCATGGTGCGGCGCCTGTGGTTTTGGCCGCGACGGCGCCGGGGATTCGGGCCGCGCCGCAGCTGAGCACCGACCGGATTCAAGCGCCGTTCATCTGCAGATGCACGGCAGCGACGCCCAGCGGGGGCACGGTCAGCGTGAAGGCGACTGCGCTGCCTGTGGCCTCGAGCCTCAGCGGACGGCTGCGGCACACCGAGGCGGCATGCAGCTCGGCGCACTGCGCGCGGCTGAGGTAGTCCGGCGCTCCCATCTGCAGCCAGCGTTGCTTCGGGTTGGCGTGGTGCGCATCGATACGGCGCAGGCGCGCACGGCGCGGGCTGCAGTGTCGCAAGTGCACCTGCACTCTCTGCGCTGCGATCGCATGGCGCGGCTGCGCGTAGTTTGTCAGCAACACGGTGGCGCTGGCCTGATCGCCCACGAGCCAGCAGTCCACGGTCGGATGCTCTCCGGTAACGGGGTACAGCTCGGTACCCAGGCCATGCAGCAGCTGGAAGGCGCGATAAGCCGGCTTGGCAATTCCGTGCAGCGTGAGCAGACCGAAGCCGCCGTGGAAGGGGCGTGACGGAAAGTAGTTCTCCTCGAAGATGTCCGTGAAAGTCCAGTAGCTGTAGCCCTGCACTAGGCCGCGCGCCTCGAGCACGGTCTTCACGATGAAGCTCGCCGCGTAGCTTTCATCGTGCAGCGCATCGCGCGCATTGGAAGAGGTGCTCCATTCGGTGTAGTACACAGCGTGTTCGCCGGCCTGCTCGCGCACTTGGCGTGCCTGTCGCTGCAGCGCGCTGCGGGGGCTGGCCGCCAGCTGCGCCGCGGTATCGTCGCCCGGGGCGCCGAAGGCATCGGTCGGGTAGTGGTGAGTGGTGACGAAGTCCACGGGCGCGCCCTGCGCGGTGCAGAACGCCAGGAACTCCGGGATCCAGGCATTCGCCGCCGTGGCCGGGCCGCCCACCCGCAACTGCGCGTCGATGGCCTTGATTGCCTGTGCCGTCGCGCGATACAGCTCGAAGTACTTGGCCTGCCCGCCGGTAAAGAAGGCGGGCAGGTTCGGCTCATTCCACACCTCGAAGTACCACCGCCGCACTTCCGCAACTCCATAGCGCTGCACCCAGTGGCGCACCAGGCAGGAGATGAGCTGCGCCCACGCCTGCAGGTCCCGGGGTGGGGTGACGTTGCCGCGGTAATGGAACACTGTCGTGCTTCCCGAGGAGAGGGCCGCGGGCATGAAGCTCAGCTCGACAAACGGGCGCATGTCGATCGAGAGCAGGAAGTCGATGATCTGATCGGCGTTGAAGAATGAATAGATCAGTCGGTCCTGCTCGCACACGAGGGTGCCGACGTCATCATCGAGCAGACCGTGAAAGCGCACGTGCCCGAAGCCCAGCTCCCGGCGGGCGCGCGTCAATTGCGCCTGCCAGTCGGCCCGCAGTGCCAGCGTGGCGTGGCAGCTGCCCACGGTATGTTCCCAGAAATGTGGCAGCGGCTCGGTATGCGCCCGCAAGTCGCAGCAGAAAACTACGCTGTCAGACGAGAGGCGCACCCGTCGCCGTCCGTTTCATGCCGCCCCGCGAGCGCTCAGCGCGCGCCATGTCGGTGGACCGCCACGCGCCGTCGTCGTCGTCGTCTGACGCTAGCCCGGGGTAAGCCGTGGCCGACCGTGTCAGTTTCTTCCAGCCGGCTTGCCGGGCAACGCTGTTGGGACACACTGGCAACACCCACCGCGACGGGAAACCAACATGAAGAAGCCCATCGATTATCGCGCCGCACTGGTTGTCGCCGCGTCTCTGGCGGGGGCCTCGATGCTCTCCAGCAGCGCCCGGGTCTATGCCAACGAGCGCCCTGAATACCGCTGGAGTGCACGTGAGGACGCCGCCTACCGGCGCTACCTGGCCGACCAGCGACAAGAGTTCCGCGACTCGGGCTCCCTCGGCCGTGCGCAACGCGCCTATTGGGGCTGACAGCAACACCCCCGGTGATGCGGAATCAGACCTTCTGCGAGGTCACGTGAATGACGCCACTGGCGTCGGTGGAGAAGATCTGACGCAGCGTCAGCCGTCCCTGAAAGTCCTCACCCTCGACGATTGAATTCTCACTGGCGACGGCCAAGCCGCGCGCGTAGTCAATGGCATCCTGCCACTGCACAAATTCGGCCAAGACCCAGCCCAGTCCCTTCTGCGTGACGCCCCAGCGATCGCCGGTGCGCCGTACGGTCACGCACGGCAGCTCCATTGCAGTTCACTCCTCAACAAGCGAGAGCTTGAAGAGTGCCGCGCGCGGCCGCCGGAGTACATCAGCAGCGAGGAAGCACGCCCTGTCGGCCTCACCCTACAGCTGAGGCTCACCCCATCACGACCCGAATGGTGTGCTCGCCCGGCTCCTCGAGCAGCTTGATGCGCAGCGGCGGGCGCAGGATCGTCACGTGATCCAGCTCCGCGTGGCTGATCCCGCAGGTCACGCCGAACGGATTGGTGACGGTGATGTGATAGAGGGCGCGACCGTAGCGGTAGTCGACATCGAAGCGCCGCCAACTGCGCGGAATGCACGGACGGATCAGCAGTTCGTTCCCCTGGCGGCAAATGCCCAGAATGGCCTCCAGCCCGGCCCGGTACAGCCAGCCCGCCGCCCCCGTGTACCAAGACCACCCGCCGCGTCCGACCGCGCCGGGGGCTGCGTAGATATCGGCGGCGACAGCATAGGGCTCCAGCTTGTACTTGAGCACGTGGGCGGCGTCGCGGCTATGCTGCAGCGGGCTGAAGAAGTCGAACAGGGCTTTCGCCCGGTCCCCTTCCCCGAGGCGCGCCCAGGCCATGAGCGACCAGATCGCTCCGTGCGTGTACTGGCCGCCGTTCTCGCGAATACCCGGTGGGTAGGCCTGGATGTAGCCTGGATTCGGCTCAGAGCTCGTGAACGGGGGCGCGAACAACAGCAGCTGCTCGGCTTCGGGGCGCACCAGGTGTTCCGCCACCGCCGCCATCGCATGGGCGGCGCGCGCGGGATTGGCACCCTCGGAGAGTACCGCCCACGCCTGCGCAATGGAGTCGATGCGGCACTCCTTGTTGAGCGCGGACCCAAGTGGCGCCCCATCATCGAAGTACCCGCGCCGGTACCAGTCACCATCCCACCCGGAGTTCTCCAGCGCCGTCAGCAGCGCGCGCCGGTGCACTCGCCAGCGCACCGCCCGGCTCGCATCGCCACGCTTTGCCGCCAGCACGGCGAAGGAGCCGAGCGCATCGCACAGGAACCAGCCGAGCCATACGCTTTCACCCCTCCCCTGAGCACCCACGGCATTCATGCCGTCGTTCCAGTCCCCGCTGCCGAACAGCGGCAGCCCGTGCGTGCCGACCTTGAGGCTCGCATCGAGAGCCAGCGCACAATGCTCGTAGAGCGAGCCCATTGAACCTTCCTGGGGCGCAGAGTAGTTATCATCAGCGCCCGGCGGGATGGGTGGCCCACGCAGGTAAGGAATCATCTCATCGAGCACGGCATCATCACCGGTGGTTGTGACGTAGTGGTGCGTGCAATAGGCCAGCCAAACGCGGTCGTCGCTGATTCGGGTACGCACTCCGCGCCCGCTCTCGGGCATCCACCAGTGCTGAACGTCGCCCTCTTCGAACTGCCGGCCGGCGGCTCGCAGTAGGTGGGCGCGTGTGATCGCCGGAGCCAGCGCGGCGAGCGCCATGCAATCCTGCAGCTGGTCGCGGAAGCCATAGGCACCGCTCGCCTGATAGAAGGCCGCGCGTGCCCAGACGCGACACGACAGGACCTGGTAGGGCAGCCAGCGATTCAACAGCAAGTCAAAAGCGCGATCGGGAGTCGCAACCTTGACCGTACCGAGCAGGCTCTCCCAGGCGCCCCTGACCTCGCCCAACGCCTGCTCGACGTCGAGATTGCGTGCCGCCTGAATCTCCGTCACGACGCTGGCCCGATCTTCGGCCTGACCCAGCAGACAGACCACGCGCCGCTCGGCTCCGGGTGGCAACTCGATTTCCATGAGCAGGGCAGCGCAAGGATCCAGTCCCGCACCGCACTGCCCCGAGAGGGGCACCCCCGCGCGTAACGCGGCCGGTGCGTCCAGCGTACCGTCGAGCCCGAGGAACTCACGCCGGTCACAAGTTCCTTGTGTCTGCTCACCGGCCAGGTCCAGATACGCGGTGCGCTGGGCGCATTGGGAGTTCCAGGGATTGCGGGCCAGCAGCGCCCCGGTTTCGCGGCAGCGCTCGGTGCGGACAAACTGGGCGCTCACGGCCCGTGCCGAGCCCAGCGTCCATTCTGCGTACGCGCAGATCGTCAGGCGGCGTGGCTTGGCGCCAATGTTGCGGATCGTGAGGCGGGACAGCTTGACCTTGCGGCCCCGCGGCACCAGCTGCAGCAACTCCAGCTGCAAGCCTCTGCGGGCATGCTCGAAGCGGGAATAGCCACGCCCGTGGTGCACGATGTACGGTTCCTCCGGGTCGCGCGCCGGCGCCGCCGTCGCACAGTAGAGCTCGCCGCTGGCATCGTCACGCACGTAGATCGCCTCGGCCGGCGGATCCGTCACCGCATCGTTCGACCAGCGCGTGAGTGCATTCTCGCGACTGTTGAGGGCCCAGGTGAAGCCTGCACCCGTGGCCGATACCTGGAAGCCGAAATCCGGCTGTGCAATCACGTTGATCCACGGCATCGGCGTGCTGAGCCCCGGCCGCAGTATGATCGTGTACTCGGCGCCATCGCTGCTGAAGCCGCCGGTGCCGTTGAACAGTTCCAGCGGCACCTGCGCCGGCGGCGCCATGCTCCGCGCGGGCGGCGGCCGCCGCAGTTCCGGCCATGCGGTCTCGGCCGCGGGATTCTCGAGCCGATCCAGCTGCTCACCGAGCGTCCCGCGGCGGCTGATGAGCGCGACTCGTGCCGCGGCCTGCAACGCGAGCCGCGACTCGGCCGCCATGGCCGAGTCGCGCAACGTGAAGACTCCTCCATGGCTCTGCCTGCCCGCTTGCAAGGCACGCTGCTGGCTGGCGCGCGCCAGTGACTCGAGTGCTCCTTGCAGGTCCTGCCCATAGGAGGCGGGAGACTCATTCACGATCACCAAGTCGACGGGGATGTTCTTGAGCGTCAGGTATTCATGCGCCCGCAGCAGCTGGCGCACCAGACCCAAATGGGCGGCATCATCAATCTCGGCCAGCATTATCGGGCGATCGCCCGAGATGCCGTGCGCCCAGAGCGCCTCGGGGCCGGCGGCATTGCGCCGCAGGGTGTCCGGCCCGGCACGCAAGGCCGGATTCAGATAGAACAAATGCGTAGCGACGCGCTGAAACAGGCTGGCCTCGTCGGGGTCCAGCGCGAGGTAGTGCAGTTGCACCCGCGCCCGCGTCCACGCCAAGGTCGAAGCGCGATCGAAGGCCGCCGGCTCCCGACACTTGTCTGCCACCTGCAGCACTTCACGCTGCGAGTCGCCGACCACCGTCCAGAACGTTATGCGCGCTGTCTCACCAGGAGCAATGCGCATGCGTCGCCGCAGGCTGAACACCGGATCGAGCACGATCCCGCTCGAGCCGCTCAAGGGAGCGCGCTCCGTGAGTGCCTGCGGCGAGCGCACCGTGCGGTCGCGCCCGATGAAGGCCGCGCGATCGGTCTCGAACTGCCAGTCGCCGACCTCCTCGCCTTCAAGGATTCCCAGGTGCGCCGCCCACGCCTCGGAGTCACCGTGCGCGCGGGGCCGTCGCCCGGCGACGAGCGCCGCGAGGTCCGAATTGAAACTGGTCTGCACGAACAGATTGGAAAAGGCCCGATGTGCCCGGTCGGCTGCCGCGCTCGTCAAGACCACCTCACTGTAGGAGGTGACCTCGATTTCGCGCACCCGATCGCCGAGATTGGAGATCGCCACTCGCCGTGCCTCGGCATCATTCTCTGCCGAGACCAGCACTTGCATGCGGGTAACCCACGGACCGTCGCGCCGCATGATCTCGGCCCGATCCTCGGTAAAGGTCACGCGATAGGAATCCGGCTCCGCCGCGGTGGGCTGGAAACCCGCTGACCATACCGCCTGGTTGGTGCAGTCGCGCAGGTAGATCATCTGACCATCGC
>Ga0335080_10001478_pt1 | contig 23000 bp, 19 predicted proteins | sample Lox_Sample_34_FD_206720 | JGI IMG/M metagenome (GOLD analysis project Ga0335080, IMG submission 206720) | Soil microbial communities from Loxahatchee National Wildlife Refuge, Florida, United States - Lox_Sample_3.4 | ecosystem: Environmental > Terrestrial > Soil > Wetlands | place: USA...
AAACCGCTATTAACGTCAATGGTTCCGAACAGTTACCAGCTTGGGATGGATCGGAACGCCGCCGCTGATATCCACTCGCAGCAACGCCTCGAAATCCGGTACCTTACCGCCCTTGGTTACTCCGAGACGGGCGTAGAGCTCGGCTAGATACTCCGGGCGCGTAATGTAGTCCATGCCGGCCTGGCAACCGTATGTATTCGTACCCGCAATGATCACCACCTTGCGCCCCGGATGCAGATGAGGCAACAACGCGATCACCGCGTAATCGTAGGAGTAAGGCCGCCCCGAACCGAAGTAAATCGACTCCTCTCCCGCGGCGGGCTGAAGGTTCACGATGCCGCCGAATCCGTATCGCGGCTCGTCAAAGGACGATTTGAATTGGAAGTGCGCCAGGGGCGCCAGCTCGCGCAGCCGCGAATTGGCCTCCGGCGCGCCGACGAACACGACATTCGCGTCCTGCGCCTCGTCCCACGTAAGCAGCTCCGCGCGCTTAAGCCGCGCGCGGCGGTCGGCGGCGCCGAAGAGGCCGGTGAACTCGGCCACCGCCATCACCGTGCCCGTGCCCGAGTACGTGTCGTTCGCGTCGGTAGGCGAGTCTACGCCGTCCCGGAAATGGTGCAGGCCGGTGGCGGAGGTGCCGACAAAGCGGTGATTTGAAAACACGATGATCGGAGGCTGCGCGGACTGGAGGAACGGCCGCCAGAAGGCCTCCACCGCCGCGGGGATCCGTGGCGTCCGCGTGACGTTCCAGATCGCCGCGCCGGTCGCCACCGCCGCCAGGGCCGCCGCGCAGCCAAGAGCGAACCACTTCCCGCGCGCGCTCGAGGGTGAGCCGGCGGGCGTGAACGTCACATCCGGTCGAACCTGCGGAACCGCCTCCACCGTCCGGTGATGCCAGGCGATCTGGTACGAGCCCTTCGGCACCTCGATCAGCAGCTCGTCGGCGAGCCCGTCGGACATATAGTATTCGGCCAGCTTGGCCCGTAGCCGCGTGGTATGCACCCGGACCGCGGAATCCGTGCGCGGGTCGAACCCCTCCGGCTTGCCGAGTGCTCCGACCGCCAGGTCATATTCTTTGACCGATTCTCCAGGCTTCTCTATGGTATGGCTGGTCAGAAACGAAAGGAGGTTGCGCAGTAGTTCCGAACCGGCGAATTCATTGCTCTGCAAGATCTTCTCGACCTGCTGCCGCACAGCGCCGGCGGATGCGGCGCCGTTTTGCACGTGGCTCGCCATTTTCGTACCAGGAGCGGCGGTATAACGATACAGCGTCATAGTACGTTAAAAACCGTTTCACACGCAAGCCTTCCGATTACAATCTCGTCATGACGCTCGATCGCCGCCGCTTCCTGGCTCTGCTTCCCCTGGCCCGCCTGGCGGCCTCGCCGGCCGCTGGCCGCCCCATCAGGCTGGGAGGTCCTATATTTCTGAAGTCCGACGATCCGCGCGAGCTCGCCCGCGAGCATCGCCGGCTCGGCTATAGCGCGGCCTACTGCCCCGCGGCGGAACTATCGCAAACGGAGCGGATCCGGGCGATCCGCGACGCTTTCGCCGCCGAGAATGTCGTAATCGCCGAAGTGGGCGCGTGGAAAAACATGCTCGATCCCGACCCCTCAACCCGGAAGGCCAACATCGAGTACGTCACCGCGCGGTTCGCCCTGGCCGACGCCGTCGCCGCCCGCTGCTGCGTCGATATCGCCGGCTCCTACAATCCGAAATTCTGGTACGGCATGCACCCCCGGAATCTGTCGAAGGATTTCTTCGACGCCACGGTCGAAAACTGCCGCCGCGTCATCGACGGGGTCCATCCCACCCGCACCGTGTTCACCATCGAGATGATGCCGTGGTCCTTGCCCGATGGCCCCGACGCCTATCTCAAGCTGATCCAGGCCGTGGACCGGCGACCCTTCGGCGTTCACCTCGACGTCTGCAACGTCGTCAACAGTCCGGAGCGCTTCTACAACAACGCCGCCGTCATCGAAGATTGCTTTCGCAAGCTCGGCAAATGGATCACTTCCTGTCACGCCAAGGATCTCGCCTGGGTTCCCGAATACAACGTGCACTTCGCCGAGGTCGTCCCCGGCCGCGGCGAAATCGACTATGCCGCCTACCTTCGCGAGCTGTCCAAGCTGCCCGTGGATGCCCCGCTGATGCTCGAACACCTGAAAAACGCAGCCGAGTACGACGAAGGCCGCGGCTACATCCAGAAAATCGCGGCGCAAACCGGTGTCGCCTTTGCATGACGCGGAGCTGGGAGAGAAAAGAGGGCCTCGCAGGATGGATCTCCCGCAACGCCCCTTTGCGGCTAACGGAACTCCCTACTTGTGGCCGGCCTTGTCTCCGAGCGGATCGCCTTTCCCGATCGCTCCCATCTTGGACTCGGCAAGCTTTACACCGGCGGGCAGAGGCTGGTCTTTCTCGCGGCAGACGAAGTAGTTGATCGCTCCCACCGCCAGAACGCCCTTGCTCAGATCGCCGGCCGCCTTCATGAGGTCGATATGGTCCGTGCGATAGCCGGGACCGAACGGCGGAGCGAGCAGCGTCGCGTGCGGAACCGTGAAGGTGGCCGTGCCGCTGCCGGCCGCATTCGTGGCCAGCGTACCGATCGCGATGAATCCGCTTGCAAGCGCGTGCGACGCCCCGGCCACCAAAAACGTTTCATAATGCGTGTTCGGCTGCCCGAAATCGATGGTGAGTTTGAGATGCAGGCTGTCGCCGGGCTCGCTGTACGCGGTCAACCCGATCTGCGGTCCGTTCATGTCCAGGGGTCCGCCAAACCCGCCGCTGTCCGAATCGTAAACAACGGGGACTTGGGTTTCCGTTTGGGGTCCTACTATTGGCATTTTCGTATCCTCCGATTATTTTTTCGCGGGCAGACTTGGATTCCGCCCTTTTCCTCTTGTGTCTGGTGAAAGTACGTGGATCGACCGTTTCAGCGATGGCGTGCGCAACACCACGTTGCTCGAAAATGGGCGGCGTCGCGGACGGCCATGCATTCGTGCAGCGCCCATTCGGTCTAATCGGGGTTTTTCCCGATTTTTCTTCTTGGCCTTCCGGAGCGAATTGTATATAATCCCACGAACGGAGGTGAATCCGATGAGGATCACTATGAGGGGATCATTACTACGTAGCTCGAGTTGTATTTGTCTCGTGCTTTTCGGCGTGAGCCAGTGCCTTGCGCAGACGCCCGCCACCACCCGCTCGCTCGTACGGGTCAGCCAGATCAAGCCCGATATGTTGAGCGAATGGCTCACCATCCAAAAGAACGAAGTCATTCCCGCCCTCAAAAAGGCGGGGGTCGCATCGCGCACCCTGCTCGAGAACGTGATCGGCAACCGGTATGAGTATCGGAGCGTCACCCCGCTGGATCAGTATTCCGCGCTGGACGGAGATCGCCCGCTGATCAAGGCGCTCGGAAAAGACGCCGGCGGCCGGCTGGAAGCGAAACTCGCCAAGTGCCTCGATAGCCAATACACGTACGTCAGCACCCGCGTCGAAGAGTTGAGTTCCCTGCCCAAGGCACCAGTGACAATTTGGGTTTCGATCCGCTTCCGACCCGCGCCGGGAAAAGCGCGGGATTACGAGGACTACCTCAAGACCGATCTTATGCCGGTCTATGCCAAAGCAAAGGCGGCCGGCAAGATCGCCGGGTACAGCGTCAGCCGCCGGGGCTTCGGGCAAGGCACTGGAGACCGCCTCATTATTGTCTATCTGAACAAAGCGGCGGACCTGGAGGCTGGGAGCCCGGTGACCCAGGTCCTCGGGCAGGAAGGTGCGGCCAAATTGAACGCCAAGAGCGTCGGCATGGTGACTGGTGTCGAGAGCATGGTCCGCCGCCGCGTTGCCGACCTGAGCTACTGATCGTCGGGCCGCACGCCGCTCCCGCGAAAATAGCACCTACTCCGGTTGAGAGAGTGCACCGGTTCTCGCGCCGGGACATAGCAGAGCTCCCTTGCCATTGGGCTGCCGCTGCGGCCCGGTGCCCCGCGCGGGGATTTTTGTCCGGTACAGCATCCAAACGCCCAGTTAAGCAGATAATGAGACCTGTAAGACTGAATGTACTCGCGGGCAGCCGGACACTGGTCTGCTCTCGGGAGTCTCTATCGTGCGCACTCTGGTCCTCACCCTCTTCGCGGCCGCGGGCTTGTCCGCCGGCCACGCCGCGTGGGCGCAGCAGGCTCCGCCGCGCGACGCCCGCAGGGCCTTTGACAATGCCGCCAGGGCTGCGAAGGACGGGCGAACCGGTGACGCCCGCCGCGATTATGAAAAGGCGGTGCAGCTCTATCCCGACTACGCGGAAGCCTGGTGCGAGCTCGGCAAACTCCAACTAGCTGATAAACAGCCGGAGGCCGCGCGGAAATCGTTCGACTCGGCAATTCGCGCCAATCCGAACGATGCCATGCCCTACCTGGAGCTCTCGGCCCTGGAGTACGCCGCGCAAAATTGGCAGGCTCTGGCCGAAATCACCGGCCGCCTGATCCGCCGGCGGCCCGCCGATTATCCGCGCATCTACCAGTTCCACGCGGTCGCCAATTTCAACCTCCGGAACCCGGAAGCCGCCGAGAAGAGCGCGCGCGAAGCCGAAAGGCTCGACCCCGGACACAAGTTCCCGGCCACCTGGCACGTGCTCGGCACCATCCTGGCAAGCCGCGGCGACTTCGCCGGCGCCGCGGAGCAATACCGGCAATACCTCTCGTTCCTGCCCGCCGACCCGGATAGCGGGGTGACTCGCCGTCAACTCGAGGAATTGGAGCGCAGGGCCGGTCCCCGGACGCCGCCCGGGACCGCCACGTTCCGCGCCGAGGCCAACCTGGCCCTGGTCCGCTTCCAGGTGAGTCCGCAGAAAGGCAAACTCCTCACCGATCTCCGCGGCGAAGACATCGAACTGCTCGAGGACGGCGTGCCGCAGCACGTCGCTTTGTTCGAAGGTGGCCGCTTCTATCCCCGTACCGTGCCTCTCGAAATCACCCTGCTTTTCGATTGCAGCGGCAGCGTACAGCAGGCGGGCACCCTCGATACCCGCGTCTTTCAGCGGAACCTCCTGGACGAATACGTGAACGCGAAGATCGCAATCTACGCCTTCACCGACACCCTGACCCGGCTCACCACGCCCACCCGCGACGGCGCGGCGTTGATGAAGGCGCTGGGTGCCGTGCGCATCATTCCAACCGGCGCCACCGCGCTCTTCGGAGCCATCGCCGACACGGTTCGCGACACCTCCGCCAGCGGCGCCGCCGCCGTCCGCATGCTGGTGATCTTCTCCGACGGTGAATCCACCACCCCGGGCGACGACATCCGCGACGGAGAGGCCATTCAGGCAGCCCAGGATCGCGGCGTCGCGCTGTATCCGGTGACGCTCTCCAACACCATGGCCGGCGAGATGCCGGATCACTATACCGGCCCGCCGAATCCCTCCAGGGATGTGTATTCCAGTTGGCCCATGCGGAGGGTCGGCTCCATCAACAGATTCAAACAGCTCGCCCGCGCCACTGGAGGGATGCAATTCGAGGCCATCTCCAACGCCGACGTTCTGGCCTCCATCCTCAAACGCATGGCCCGCCAGATTCAGTTCGACTACGTCGCAGGTTTCTATCCGCCCAACTCCGGCGGCACGACAAGGCACAAGGTCGAAGTGGTTTTGCGGGACAAGAGCCGGGGCCAGGTCCTCGGCGGCACCCGGACCGTGATCCACTAGCGCCTCGCCGCATGCCCGGTGCCGGCGGCGCGATAAAATAGGGGCGATGGCGAGTGTGCCCGTCCTGCAACCAAAACTCTTCCCGCGCGTCCAGATGGATATCTCCCGGATCTGGCCGGATTGATGGTTCGTCTCACCGCAGTCTTACTTTGTGCCGCCGCCACGCTTGCGGCACAGGACGATCTGGATACCCAATTAAAGTCCATCATCAGCGCCTATGCGGCGGCAAGCGCGAATGCCGCCGATCCAGTGACCGCGGAGCAGGCCTTCTATGGCGGGGCGATACCGGGATTGCTGCGCAAGCTGGACCCCCACTCGGTCTTCTTCGATCACGATCAGTTCGAGCAGCTCAAGCGCATGGAGACCTCGACGCAGAAGGGGTTCGGCAGCATCGTCTCGATCCTCCCGGGCCGCGTGATCGTGCTTCAGACCACGCCGGGGACGCCCTCGGCGCGCTCCGGCCTGGCGCCTGGCGACGAGATTCTGGCCATCAACGGGTACGTGATCGCCCAGCTCGATATCGACCAGCTTCCGCAACTCCTCGAGCAATCCCGCCAGCGGCCCGCGCAGCTCGATGTGCGCCGCGGCGGGACCGCAACCCTGCTCCACTTCACGCTGACGCCCGAAGAGCTGCAATCGCCGAGCGTGGACCGCGCCTATTTCGTCGGCGCCGGGCTCGGATACATTCGCGTGGCGAGCTTCGAAGAAAAGACCGCGGCGCAATTGAAGGAAGCCATCGAGAAACTGGGCGGCGACCGCCTCTCCGGCCTGGTGCTGGACTTGCGTAACAATCCCGGCGGCGTGCTGACGGCGGCGGTGGACGCTGCGTCGCTGTTTTTGCAGCCGGGAATGAAGATCGTGACCGTGCGCGGGCGGCACGTGCCGGAGAAAAGCGAGGTCGTGCCGTCGATCGCGGCGCCCTACGGCTTCAAGCTGGCGATCCTCGTGAACGAGAAGACCGCCAGCGCGTCGGAGATTGTCTCCGGCGCCATGCAGGATCACGACCGGGCGACCATTCTCGGCACAACCAGCTTCGGCAAGGGACTCGTGCAGAGCGTCTATCCCCTGAGCGAGGGCGCCGGACTTGCGCTTACAACCGCGCTTTACTACACGCCGAGCGGGCGCTCGATTCAGAAGCCGTTGGACGCCTCTCGATTCGAGCTGGGCGCGGCAACCGCCCACCCCAACGAGCAGAGCGAATTCCATTCCGACAAGGGCCGCAAAGTCGCGGGCGGCGGCGGAATCCAGCCCGACATCACGGTGTACCCCGAGGCCATGAACCGCCTGCGGGCGGTGTTGGACGCGAGCGCCTCGTTTACCACTTTCGCCACGCAATACCTTCGCGACCACAAGGTGACGCCCGAGTTCGAAGTAACGCCGGAAGTACTGGATCAGTTCCGCGCGTTTCTCTCCGAGCACCAGATCCGCCCCGGGATCAACGAGTGGCTGCCGGAGCGCGACTTCGTCTCCAACCGGCTGAAGACGGAGATTTTCAACCAGGCGCTCGGCGTAGAGAAGGGCGACGAGATCGAGGCGCAGCGCGATCCCGTAATCCTCAAGGCCGTCGAAGTTCTGTCAAAATAAGACGGGAGCTCGCATGGCCACGTTGACCGCACCTGTTTCCATATCGCACGAAAACGAGAAGAACCCCTGGCTCGCCGCCGCCGCGCGGTTTGAGGAGGCCGCCAGGCGGCTGAAGCTGGATGACGGCATGCGCAAGGTGTTGGGCACGCCGGCCAAAGAAATTACGGTTCATATTCCGGTGCAGCTCGACGACGGACGGCTGGAGGTGTTCACCGGCTATCGCGTCCAGCACTCGGTGGCACGCGGTCCGGCCAAGGGCGGCATCCGCTTCGCGCCCGATGTCACGCTCGACGAGGTCCGCGCCCTGGCCTCGTGGATGACCTGGAAGTGCGCCGTCGTGAACATCCCCTTCGGCGGCGGGAAGGGCGGCGTGATCTGCGATCCCAACATCCTCTCCAATACCGAGCTGGAGAAGCTCACGCGCCGCTACACGGCGGAGATCATCGACTTCATCGGGCCGGAGCGCGACGTGCCGGCGCCGGACGTCAACACCAACGAGAAGGTGATGGCGTGGATCATGGACACCTACTCCATGCATCAGCGCCATACGGTGACCGCGGTGGTCACGGGCAAACCGATGTCGCTGGGCGGGTCGCGCGGGCGCCCCGAGGCTACCGGGCGCGGCTGCATGATGGTCACCGAGCGCGCGCTCAAGCTGTTGGGGATGAGGCCGGAGGACACGCGGGTCGTGATCCAGGGCTTCGGCAACGTGGGCGGCATGGCGGCCAGGCTCATGACGTCGGTCGGTTTCAAGATTGTTGCGATCGTCGAATACGACGGCGCGGTCTACAATCCGAACGGGCTGGATATCGCGGCCCTGCAGAGGCACCGCAAGGAAACCGGCTCGATCACCGGCTTTTCGGAAGGCGAAGATGTCGATCGCGTGGAAGCCATGTTCCTGAAGTGCGACGTGCTGATTCCGGCGGCGACCGAGAACGTGATCACCTCGCAGAACGCCGACCGGATCCGCTGCAAGATCCTGTGCGAGGGCGCCAACGGTCCGACCACGCCGCTTGCCGACGAGATTCTCGCCGACCACAAAGTCTTCGTCATTCCCGACATCCTGGCCAACGCGGGCGGGGTCACGGTCTCGTACTTCGAGTGGGTGCAGGACCGGCAGGGGTTCTTCTGGAACGAGGCGCAGGTGAACGAGCGCCTCCAGGAGATCATGGATGAGAGCTTCGACGCGATCGTGCAATATGCGGGCACTCACCGCGTGAACAACCGGATCGCGGCGTACATGGTGGCGCTGGACCGGGTGGCGGACGCGATCAAGCTGCGAGGGATCTACGCTTAGCGACTCGGCGAAGCCCCTGATGCAGCAGTACAACACTGCCAAGCAACAGGTAGGCAACGCGCTGCTGCTGTTCCGCGTCGGCGATTTCTACGAGCTCTTCTACGACGATGCCGTGCTGGCCGCGCGCGAGCTCGAGATCACCTTGACGGCGCGCGATAAGGAAAAGGGCACGCCCATTCCCATGGCCGGCGTCCCGCACCATTCCGCGGAAAGCTACATCGCGAGGCTGATCCAGAAGGGTTACCGGGTCGCGATCTGCGACCAGGTGGAAGACGCCAGGGTCGCCAAGGAGGCGCGCCGGCCCGTCCGGCGCGAAATCACGCGCGTGGTCACGCCCGGCACGGCCATGGACGCCAACCTGGTGCGCTCGCGGGAGAACAACTACCTGGCCGCGGTGGGAAAATCGGGCGCAAGATCGGCGGTGGCCCACGTGGACGTGTCCACCGGCGAGTTCCGGGTGACCGAGGTCGAGGCCGCGGAGGTCGCCGGCGTGATCGAGCAGCTCGGCGCGCGCGAGGTGCTATTTCCTGGCGAGCTGCCGCTGCTGAACGGCGAAGATCGCGGTGGGCCGAGGTTCGTGCGCACGGAGGTCGAAGACTGGGTGTTCACCTCCGACTACGCGGGGCGAACGCTGCGCGAGCACTTCAAGCTGCTCTCGCTGGATGGCTGCGGGCTCGCCAACCGGCCGGCGGCGGTCGGTGCGGCGGGGGCCATCCTGCATTACCTGCGAGAGACGCAACGGGCCGCTCTGGACCATCTCGACCGGCCGGCCTACTACGACCGCGCCGACTCGATGGTGCTGGACGCGGTGACGGTGCGCAACCTGGAGCTGGTGGAGCCTCTGTTCGCGGCCGATGCAGGCGCGCAGACGCAGCCGACGATGCTCGGCGTGCTCGATCAAGCCCTGACCGGTATGGGCGGGCGTCTGCTGCGGCAGCGTCTGCTGCGGCCCTCGCTGGACTCGGCCGAGATCGAGCAGCGGCTGGACGCAGTGGGCGAACTGCTGCAGCAGACCATCTTGCGGGCGGAGCTCAGGAAGCAGCTCGCCGGGATTCTCGATATCGAGCGACTGCTGGCAAAGGTCACGCTGGGCACCGCCGGTCCGCGAGACCTGCTGGCCCTGGGCCGCTCGATCGAGAAGATTCCGGCGCTGAGGCGGTGCTTCGACACGCAGCAGGCGGCGCGGCTGCGCAGGATTCACGGCGGGCTGGATGAGCTGTCCGATGTGGCCGGCCTGATTCTGGAAGCGATTGCCGATGAGCCGCCGATGAACATCGCCGACGGCGGCACGATCCGCGCCGGGCACAGCGCGGACTTGGACGAACTGCGCGATTTGAGCCTCAACGGGAGACAATACATCGCGCAGATTGAGGCGCGAGAGCGCCAGCGGACAGGGATTCAATCGCTCAAGGTGCGCTTCAACAACGTCTTCGGCTACTACATCGAGATCACGCGCACCAACCTGCACCTCGCCCCGGCGGACTACGAGCGCAAACAGACGCTGGCCAACGCGGAGCGATTCACCACACCCGAACTGAAGGATTACGAGCGCAAGGTGCTCGACGCTGAAGAGAAGATTCTCACGCTGGAAAAGGAGCTGTTCGCCGAGGTGCGGCGGCGGACAGCGGCCGAGGCTCAGCGGATCCGGACGGTGGCGGCTGCCGTCGCGGAGCTGGATGTGACCGCCGGGCTGGCGCAGGTGGCGGCCGAGAATCGTTATCAAAGGCCGTCTTTTTCCGGCACGGGCGAGATGCGAATCCTCGCCGGGCGCCATCCCGTGATCGAGCGGCTGGCCGGCCAGGAGGCGGGCCGGTTCATCCCCAACGACCTGTACCTCAACGATTCGACCGACCTGATCGCGATCATCACCGGTCCGAACATGGGAGGCAAGAGCACCTATCTGCGCCAGGCGGCGCTGATCGCGATCATGGCCCAGATGGGTTCGTTCGTGCCGGCGGAATCGGCGAGCCTGCCGGTCATCGACCGCATCTTCACGCGCATCGGGGCCAGCGACAACCTTTCCCGCGGGCGGTCCACCTTCATGGTGGAGATGACGGAGACCGCGGTGATCCTGAACACGGCGACTGCGCGGAGCTTCATCGTGCTCGACGAAATCGGACGCGGCACCGCGACGTATGACGGGCTCGCCCTCGCCTGGGCGGTGGTGGAACACATCCACACCAGGACGCGGGCCAAAACGCTGTTCGCCACGCATTACCACGAACTGACCGAGCTGGCGGAGCAGCTTACCGGGGTGCGGAACCTGATGGTGAGCGTGAAGGAGGCCGGCGATCACATTATCTTTCTGCGGAAAGTCGAGCCGGGAAGGGCGGACCGCAGTTATGGGATCGAGGTGGCACGCTTGGCCGGACTGCCGCTGAGCGTGATCGAGCGGGCGCGCGACGTGCTCAAGCTCCATGAGCGCACGGAACACGTGGCGGCGGAGGAGCTGGCGAAGACCGATGAGCAAGGCCCGATGCAGATCCAGCTCTTCGAGCCGGTAGGGTACGGGATTGCGGAGCGAATCCGCGGGCTGAACCTGGACGAGCTGAGGCCCATCGAGGCCCTGCAGTTGCTAAGCGAATTGCAGAAGGAGCTGAAGCGTTAGGTGCGCGTCGCCGGAATCATGAGCGGCACGTCGCTGGACGGGATCGACGTCGCTATCGTCGATATCCGCGGGCGGCGCGTGGAGACCATCGGATTCACCGGGACCCCGTATCCGGCCTCCGTGCGGGAGGCGATTCTGTCGGTGTCCAACACCGATACCCATACGGCCGCCATTTCGCGGTTGCACTATCGGCTTGCCGAGTTATACGCGAAGGCCGCATTGCGCGCGGTGCGACGGTTTGGGGCGGTGGAGCTAATCGGGTGTCATGGCCAGACGATCTACCACGAGGGCCGGTCCAACACGATGCAGATCGGCGAGCCGGCGGTGCTGGCGGAGCGCACGGGCGTGCCGGTCGTCTCGAATTTCCGCGCGCGCGACATCGCCGCCGGCGGGCAGGGAGCGCCGCTGGTGCCCTACGTCGATTACCTGCTCTTCCGGCACCCGACGCGGTCGCGCGTGGCGCTCAACATCGGCGGTATCGCGAACATCACGGTGCTTCCGGCAGGGTGTGCGCCCGATGAGGTGATCGCCTTCGACACCGGCCCGGGCAACATGGTAATCGACGGCTTGGCGCGCGAAGCGGGGCTTCCCTGCGACCGCGGCGGAAGGCTGGCCGCATCGGGGCAGGTCAACCGGAAGTTGCTGGACGAATTGCTGAGCGATCCTTATTACCGGCAGAAGCCGCCGAAGAGCGCCGGGCGGGAGCAGTACGGCGCGGAATTTGTCAGCCGCCTGAAGGCAACCGGCGTTCCCCTCGTGGATCTCCTCGCGACGGCCACTGTGCTGACCGCCGCCACCATCGCCATGGCGGTCGGCCGCACCGGCGAGTTGATCGTGTCGGGAGGCGGCGTGCACAATCCACAACTCATGGCGCATCTGGCGGCCTTTCTGCCGGAAGTCGCGATCTCCGCTTCAACGGATCATGGAATCGATGCCGACGCAAAGGAGGCGATTGCATTCGCCGTCCTGGCACACGAGACGTGGCGACGCAAGACGTCGAATCTCCCCTCCGCGACAGGCGCGCGTCGCCAGGTGATTTTGGGTTCGATCACACCGCGCTGAAACTCAACGGTAGACGGGCTGCGCTGCGGCCGGCGGCGCTACTTCCACGGGTTCTCCAACGCGCATGGATCTCCAATCGTAGGAGAATTCCTTTCCGCAGTCGAGACAGACGACATACATGTGGGCATGGGGCGTTGTCTGAAAAGCGTGGGCGCCGGGCAGTTTGCGCCCGCGAGTCATCGGGAACGTCGTCCTCCGGTGGGTACACCCGAATAAGGTGTCAAACAGCGTCTGAAGCATCGCGAGTCTCCTACAAATGTTAGATACAGTCCGGGCCGGCTTAGTTTCATTACTCTTGTAATCTCTTGTATCGATTAGGACAAAGAGGCTGCAATGGAGCGCGCGATGGCGTCGCCGTGAAAGCGGCCATTCTCGATAAAGATCTCGTTAGTGTGCATGCCCGCCACGATTACTCCCGCCAGGTAGATCCCGGAGCGTTGACTTTCAAAGGTTTCGGGATCGGTGCGCGGCCGCAATGTCTCAGGTTCGAGCGTGATCCCGGCGGAATTAAGAAACTCGAGATCGGGGCGGTAGCCGATCAGCGCAAAGACGAAGTCGTTTTTCAAGGAGATTTCGCCCGCTGGCGTGTGTACGCGGATCGAAGCCGCTTCAATGGCAGTTACCCAGGAATTGAAATACGCACGAACCTCGCCGGTCTTGATGCGGTTCTCGATGTTAGGCCGGATCCAGTACTTCACCCGATCGGAGATACCGGATCCGCGATGAATCAAGGTTACACGCGCACCGGTCCAATGTAACTCCAGGGCTGCGATCGCAGCAGAGTTCTTGGCTCCGATTACCGCAACGTCGTGGTTGTAGTACGGGTGAGGCTCCTTGTAATAATGCAGGACTTTATCGAGATCTTCTCCCGGAACGCCTAGCCTGTTCGGTACGTCATAGTACCCGCTCGCGATCACGATCTTACGCACGCCGTAAGTGCGGTTGCAGCCCAGGCGATCAGTGGTGAACACCTGAAAGGCGTTGTTTTCTCCCTCAATGCGCTCCACGCGTTCGTACTGATGAATATTTAGACGGTAGTGCTCGGCCACGCGGCGGTAATATTTCAGAGCCTCGGTGCGATTCGGCTTCTCGTTGAGGCTGGTCATCGGGATATTGCCGATTTCCAGCAACTCCGGAGTGGTGAAGAAAGTCATGTGGGTCGGGTAGTGATAGATCGAGTTCACCACGCACCCTTTTTCGATCAGGACTGTCTTTACACCGCGCTTCTCGAGCTCGATTCCGCAGGACAGACCGGTCGGCCCGGCGCCGATTACCAGGGCGTCGAACGTCTCACTCACAATTTGCTCTCGACTTCCTTGTAAACGGCGTCGAGGGCGGCATCCAGTCCGGAAGGATCTTTTCCGCCGGCCTCGGCCATATCGGGGCGCCCGCCGCCTTTTCCGCCGACCGCCTGCGCGACCGCTCCGGCGAGTTTCCCCGCATGCACCTTGGCAGTCAGGTCCTTCGTTACCGCGGCCACGATAGAGACATTGGCGTTCTCCACCGAGGCCAATACGACCACGGCGGACTGCCACTTGTTACGCAGCGAATCGGCCAGCGCGCGCATCTGGGCGCGGTCGAGCCCTTCGACGCGCGAGGCCAGCACGCGGGCGCCGTTCACCGGCCGCGCCTGGGATTCGAGCGATCCGGCGGCGGAATGGGCAAGCTTGCTCTTCAACTGCTCGATCTGCTTTTCGAGCGCACGCTGGTGAGTGATCAGTTTTTCGACATGATCGATCAGCTCCGGCTCTCCGGCCTTCACGATGTCGGCGACGCGGCGCAGCGAGTCAGTCGATTCCTGGTACTGGCGCAGCGCTCCTTCGCCGGTCACCGCTTCGACGCGGCGGACGCCGGCGGAAATGCTGCCCTCGTACACCACCTTGCACACCCCGATATCGCCCGTGCGGCGGACGTGGGTGCCGCCGCACAGCTCGCGGCTGAAACCGGGGACCGTCACGACGCGCACCTGCTCGCCGTATTTTTCGCCGAACAGGGCCATGGCGCCGGTAGCGATGGCCTGGTCGAGAGGCAGGATGTCGGTGGTCACCTCGATATTCCTGAGGATCTCGGCGTTCATCAGCCGCTCGACCTCTTCGATTTCGGCGCGGTCCATGGCGGCGTAGTGAGTAAAGTCGAAGCGGAGGCGGCCCGGATCCACCACGCTGCCGGCCTGCTTGACGTGGGTGCCCAGCACCTGGCGCAGCGCGGCGTGCAGCAGGTGCGTCGCGGTGTGATTGCGGCGGGTGGCGTCGCGAAGCGGCGCCGCCACTTCGGCGCGCAGGATATCGCCCGTGGCGATCGCCGCATGGGCGACGATGCGGTGCACGGTCAGGCCGGGCACACCGGGGAAGGCGGTCTCGACATCGGCGACCTTGTCGCCGGCGGCGTTGTAAAGCACCCCGTGGTCGCCGACCTGGCCGCCGGCTTCCGCGTAAAAAGGCGTCCGGTCGAACACCAGCTCCGCCTTCGTGCCGCCGGGTACCCGGTCCACCAGCTCGCGATCGACAATCAGGCCGATGACCCGCGATTCCGCTTCGAGATCGGTATACCCGAGAAACCTGGTGCGGCCCTGCTCGAGCAGCTTCTGGTACGCGGGGACGAGCGCGGCCTTTTCGGCCCCCTTCCAGCTCGCGCGGGCGCGCTCGCGCTGCTGCTCCATTTCGGAGTCGAAGCCGCCGCGGTCGATAACCAGGCCGTGCTCGCGCGCCATATCCTCCTGCTCGTCGAGGGCAAGGCCGTATGTGTCGTAGAGCTTGAACGAGATCGCGCCCGGAATGGTGCCGCCCTGAACGGTTTTAATGGCATCGCCAAAGACTTTTTCGGCCACCAGGAATGTGGTGGCGTAGCGGTGCTCTTCGTCCTTCACCACGCGCGCCACGCGCTGGATGCTTTCGATCATCTCGGGATAGGCAGGCTTCATCCACTCGGCGACGAAGCCGGTGAGCTGGTACAGGAACGGGTCGCTGACGCCGATCATGCGCACGTTTCGCATGGCGCGGCGCATGATCTTGCGCAGCACGTACCCGCGGCCTTCGTTGGAAGGCAGCACGCCATCGTGCACCAGGAACGCGCTGGCGCGGGCGTGATCGGCCGCGATCCGCAGCGCGGTGTCCACGCGGGGATCTGTGCCGGGCGTCACGCCGAAGCGGTCGGCGGCGAACTCGATGATCGGGCGGATCAGGTCGGTATCGTAATTCGAGATCTTGCCCTGGAGAACCGCGGCCGTGCGCTCCAGGCCCATGCCGGTATCGATCGACGGACGCGGAAGCGGCGTGAGCTTACCGCTCGCATCGCGGTCGAACTGCATGAACACCAGGTTCCAGATCTCCACGTAGCGGCCGCCGCAATCGCTGGGAAAAACTTCTCCCTCACAGCCGGGCTCGGAGGCTTCGGGACCGAGGTCGTAGTGGATTTCGGAGCAGGGGCCGCAGGGGCCGGTATCGCCCATCTGCCAGAAGTTGTCCTTCTCGTCGAGGCGGAAGATGCGGCTCTTCGGCACGCCGGCGACCTTCTGCCAGAGTTCCTCGGCTTCATCGTCTTCGCGGAACACGGTGACGTAGAGCCTGTCTTTGGAGAGGCCGTATTCCTTGGTGACGAGGTCCCAGGCGAACTCGATCGCTTCCGCTTTGAAGTAATCGCCGAAGGAGAAGTTGCCGAGCATTTCGAAAAACGTATGATGGCGGCGCGTATATCCGACATTTTCCAGGTCGTTGTGCTTGCCGCCGGCACGCACGCATTTCTGAGAAGTGGTGGCCCGGGAGTAGTCGCGTTTTTCCAGGCCAAGGAAGACGTCCTTGAACTGGTTCATGCCGGCGTTGGTAAAGAGCAGCGTAGGATCGTTCGCGGGGACGAGCGAAGAGCTGCGGACAATACGATGTCCGCGGGCGGCAAAGAAATCGAGAAAGCGCTGTCTGGTTTCGTGGCCTGTCACGGGGATCCTCGGCTGGAGAGTGGACTAAATTCAATTGTAGCGGAGCCGGGGCGCTACCATAAGACTGTGGCAGCTCTCACGTTCTCCGAAGCGCGCCGGATGGTGCTGGCGATGGTGCGCCAGTTGCGGCGCGCGCCGGGCGTGGAGACGGTAGCGCTTGGCGAGGCGGCAGGCCGCGTGTTGGCGGAGGACGTGGCGGCCGACCGCGATGTGCCGGCGCTGGCGCGCTCGGTGCGTGACGGGTTCGCCATCCGCGCCGCGGACGTGCCCGGCCGGCTCTCCATAATCGGGGAAGTGCGCGCCGGAGACCGGTTCACGGGCGCGCTGCAAGCCGGGCAGGCCGTGGAGATCATGACCGGCGCTCCCATGCCCGCAGGCGCGGACGCGGTCGTCATGGTAGAGCACACAAAGCGGGAAGACGGCCTGGTGATTATAGAAGCGGCCGCCGAGCGCGAGCAGTATATCAATCCCCGCGGTTGCGAGGCGGCGGCCGGCGAGACGGTCCTGCGAAAGGGCAGGCGGCTCGACTACACCGGCGTCGCCATGCTGGCGGCGTTCGGGCGCGGAAGCGTGGCCGTGTGCCGCAAGCCGTATGTTGCCGTCGTCCCGACCGGCGACGAAATCGTGGAAGTGGACCAGCAGCCGGCCGACTTTCAGATACGCAATTCCAACGCGTGGTCGCTGGCGGCGCAGGTGGCGCGCGCCGGCGGCATGCCCGGAGTGCTCGGAATTGCCCGCGACACCGCAGCCCACACGCGGGAAATGATCGAGCGCGGGCTGCGCGCGGACCTGCTGCTGCTTTCGGGCGGCGTTTCGGCGGGCAAGTATGACGTGGTCGAACCGGTGCTGGCGGAGTGCGGCGCAGAGTTTTTCTTCGACCGCGTGCTCATCCAGCCTGGCCAGCCGCTGGTCTTTGGGCTGGCGCGCGGAACGTTTTTCTTCGGGCTGCCGGGAAATCCCTCCTCGACTATGGTCACGTTCGAGGTCTTCGCGCGGGCGGCGCTGGAGCTGATCGGCGGCCAGGAAGAGACGCCGCTGCCGATGCCCCTGGCGCGGCTCACCCGCGACTTCCGGCACCGTCCCGGCTTAACCCGTTTCCTGCCGGCGCGGCTCAGCGAGGCCGGCGACGAGGTGACTCCACTGGAGTGGCATGGATCGGGCGATGTGCCGGCGCTCACGAGGGCCAACGCCTACCTTGTGGCCGAACCCGACCGTCCGGAGTACGCGCGGGGAGAACTGATCCGGGTGCTGCTGAAATGAAGAGACTCTCGCACTACGATTCCGCGGGCAGCCCCCGCATGGTGGACGTCTCCGGGAAGGCGCAGACCCGGCGCACGGCTCGCGCGCACGCGTTCGTGCGGATCGGGAAACGCGTGCTGAAGGAGCTGCCCGCCAACCCGAAGGGCAACCCGCTGGAGATCGCGCGCATCGCCGGCATCGCCGCTGCGAAGCGCACCAGCGAGCTGATTCCGCTATGCCATCCGCTCATGCTGACGCACGCCGACGTGGAGGCAACAGTGGAAAAAAATGGAGTGCGGATCGTCTCCAGTGCATCCACCACGGGGCAGACCGGCGTGGAGATGGAGGCCCTGACCGCCGCCGCCGCCGCCGCGCTAACCGTCTACGACATGACCAAAGCGCTGGACAAGGCGATCGAGATACAGGATTTGTATCTGCTCGAAAAGACCGGCGGAAAGAGCGGAAAATTCCGCCGCGGGAAGAAATCATGATCGAAGCCGCGGTTCTTACCATCAGCGACAGCGTCAGCGCCGGAACACGCGAAGACCTCTCCGGCCCCGCGGTGCGTGACAGATTGGAACAGCTGGGCTGGCATGTCTCAGTATCCGAGGTGCTGCCGGATGTCGCAGTCGAGATCACGCGCAAGCTGGCCGCGCTCGCGGATGGAGGAAAGGTATCGGCAATCTTTACCACGGGCGGCACCGGGGTGGCGCCGAGAGACGTCACCCCGGAGGCCACCCGGGCCGTGCTGCATCGCGAAATCCCAGGATTTGCGGAACTGATGCGGGCGCGCGGCCGGGAATCCACGCCCCTGGCAGTCCTGTCGCGCGCAGTCGCGGGAACGCGCGGCAAAGTGCTCATCGTAAATCTGCCCGGCTCGCCTAAGGGTGCCGTGCAATCCCTGGATGCTATCGTGGAGTTGGTGCCTCACGTGCTCGAATTGCTGCGAGGGCGGACCGAACACGCGTGAACAGGAGAAGTATGCGACGACTGCCAACCGTCATTCTCAGCTGCGGCCTGCTCGCCGCACAACAGCAGCCAACGACACCGCAAGGCAAACCGCCGGAGCCCGGACAGCCGCCCGTAACCATCAGGACCACCGTCATCCATGTAACCGCGCCGGTGCTGGTGTTCGACCGCGGCGGCGATTACGTCAGCGGCTTGCAGCCGTTTCAGTTCCACCTCTACGACAACGGCAAGGAGCAGAACATCAATGTGGACGTCAGCTACACACCGATTTCCTTGGTGATCTGCCTCCAGGCCAATGCCCACGTGGAGAGTATTCTGCCGCAGGTGCGGAAAATCGGAAACCTGATTTCGCCGCTGCTGATCGGCGAACAGGGAGAGGCCGCGCTGATCGCCTACGATTCGCGCATCCGGACACTGCAGGATTTTACGTCCGACAGCGACAAGATTACCAAGGCGGTGAGCAACCTGTACGCGGGTAGCAACTCCAACCGCATGATCGACGCGGTGGTGGAAGCTACCCGGCTGCTCTCGCACCGGCCGGAAAATCGCCGGCGGATCATCCTGCTGATCGGGGAGACGCGCGATCTGTCGAGCGAGAACCGCCTGCGCGAGGCCCTGATCAACCTGCAACTGACGAATATCCTGTTTTACTCGGTGGATATGTCGCGGCTGTTCTCCACTCTGACCGCGAAACCCGATCCGGGACGGCAGAATAACCTGCCGCCTGCCATGAGCCCGGCAGTCGGGTTGAACATGCCGGCTACGCCGACCACGGTGCAGCAGGCCACCGGATTCGGCAATGCCGGACGCGCGGAATTCATCCCCCTGATGGTGGAGTTGTTCAAGGACGTGAAGGCGGTCTTCAAAGATAACCCGGTGGAAGCCTTCACCAAGGGAACAGGCGGAACCGAGCTGAGCTTCTACCGCCAGCGTGGTCTCGAGGAGGCCGTGCAGCGCATCGGCGCGGAGCTGCACAGCCAGTATTTCGTGAGCTACAGCCCGAACAACTCCGATGAGGGCGGCTTCCACGAAATTACTGTGACGGTAGCCAGTCCCGACGTGAAAAAAGTGCAGACGCGGCCCGGGTATTGGCTGAGCAACAAATAACGGACGCGCCTTACCGCTTCGCCACCTGCAAGTTGTTGGTCACTTTGAAGACGCCGGTCACCGTGTTGGCGCGCACGCCGGCCTGGTCTTTATCCGCTTGCGTATCCACGACACCCTCCAGCGTCACGTTGCCGTTGTCCACGATGATGTGAATCGGCGGCACCGCTTGTAGCGCATAGCGGTCCAGGCCCGGGTGGCCGTAGATGGCGTGGTATTCGGCCAGGCGGATTCGGTCGTCCATGGAAGAGAGCGGCAGCACCTGGATTTCGTTATTGACGCGCTCCACCCCCTCAATGCGTTTGACCACGTTTTGAGCATCGCTCTTGAGGGTGGGGCGGGTCACCTGGCCGAGAAGGGTCACTGCCGAGCCATCGACCTTGTAGGCCAGGTTGTCGAACACCCCGTAATAGGGCAGCATGACGAGTTCGTGCCGCACCTCCTTGACGAGACGATCTTGCGCGGCCTGGCTGCCGGGCTGGGCAATAGCAGCGGCACACACCAACAGAGTGAGCGCGGGAACACGAGCATGAGTCATTTCATCCTCCGCTGACTGTGAATGCAATCGGGAAGCCAAAACCCGCTATTCGAGGTTGACCAGGGTCGCCGGAGCAGTGCCCTTCAGCACGGAGGCGGCGTCCTCCGCGGTGAAGGACTCGACCTTGGCGGAAATGTTCATGGAGCAGAATTTCGGGCCGCACATGGAACAGAAGTGCGCGTCTTTGAAGCCTTCTTCGGGCAAAGTCTCGTCGTGCATGGACCGAGCGGTCTCGGGATCGAGCGACAGGTCGAACTGTCGGTTCCAGTCGAAGCGGTACCTGGCGCGGGACAGCTCGTCGTCTCGGTCGCGGGCGCCGGGGCGGTGGCGCGCAATATCGGCGGCATGCGCCGCGATCTTGTAGGCGATGATGCCCGCCTTGACGTCGTCGCGGTCGGGCAGGCCGAGGTGCTCCTTCGGGGTCACGTAGCAGAGCATGGACGCGCCGTGCCACCCGATCATCGCCGCGCCGATCGCGCTGGTGATGTGATCGTATCCCGGGGCGAAATCCGTGACCAGCGGGCCGAGCGTGTAGAAAGGAGCTTCCTCGCACATCTCGCGCTCCTTCACGACCTGCATCTCGATCTGGTCCATCGGGATGTGGCCGGGGCCTTCGATCATCACCTGAACGTCGTATTCCCAGGCCTTCCTGGTGAGCTCGCCGAGGGTGGCGAGCTCGGCAAACTGGGCTTCGTCGCTGGCATCGGCGAGAGAGCCCGGGCGGAGTCCGTCGCCAAGCGAGAAACTGACGTCGTGCTTCTGGAAAATCTTGCAGATATCCTCGAAGCACTCGTAGAGCATGTTCTGCTTGTGGTTCTTGACCATCCATTCCGCGAGAATCGATCCGCCGCGGCTGACGATTCCGGTGACCCGTTTCGTGGTCAGCGGAATGTGCTGCACCAGGATGCCGGCGTGGATAGTCATGTAATCGACGCCCTGCTCGGCCTGCTCTTCGATGACATCGAGCATCACCCGCGCGCTCAGATCTTCCACGCGCCGGACCCGCGTCAGGGCCTCGTAGATGGGCACGGTGCCGATGGGGACTGGCGATGCGTTGATGATGGCCTGGCGAATCCCCGGGATATCGCCGCCGGTGGAGAGGTCCATCACGGTGTCGGCGCCGTACTTGACCGACCAGGCGAGTTTCTCGAGCTCGCCCGCGGCATCGCTGGTGACCGAGGAATTGCCGATGTTGGCGTTGATCTTGCAGGTGGAGGCGACGCCGATGCACATCGGTTCGAGATTCGTGTGATGAATATTGGCGGGGATAATCATGCGCCCGCGGGCGACTTCGGAGCGGATCGTATCCGGAGCCAGCTTCTCGCGCCTGGCGACGTAGTGCATCTCCTCCGTGGTCGCGCCCTGCCGGGCGTAGTGGATCTGCGTGCGGATCTTGTCGTTTTGCCGTTTGGCTACCCAGTCTGTGCGCATGTGATGGCTCCCTGTTTCCGGCGAGGCATACCGGACGCGGCTCGGCGGACGCGAACGTCAATGAGAAGCGGCGCGCGCGCCCGCGATTCTGCTACGTGGTCCCGCTACTACTTCTTCTTCTTGGGTTTCTTGACTTCTTTCTTTGGGCTTTTGTCCTTGGCCACGTGATTGATCCTCCCTTACAAAAGGATTATAACCGCTGTGGCGGCAAAAAGACGCGCGCCGTACGAGGAATCTGCCCCGCGAGCACCCTGCCTGCCCGGCCGCTAAGACACTCGGTAGGTCCGCCCTCGCCAGCGGAACGTGTTTCCCCAGGCCGAGGACACGAGCGCCACCAGCCACACCCACGTGGCGAGCGGCACCCAGATGGCGTGAATCCAGATGTGGCGCTTGAACCAGGCTTCCTGTTCGGGCATGGCAGCCCTGGCGAGCGTGGCGCGATTCAATCCCTTCAGCATGCCCGGCGAGAGCTGCGCGAGAAGGGCCCATTCCGCCAGGCGGCCTCCCGCAATCGAGGCGGCCACCGAAGCCGCCATTCCGGCACAGTAGATGACATGCGCGATGAGCGCCGGCCACCAGAGGCGGGGAGCGTAGATCCGCGTGATCAAAAGCTGGCGGCGGATCCAGGGAAAGAAACGGGACGCGCTGGTGTGGTCGAAGCACGGAGTGAGCGCGCCTGGAACGTATACGATTTGGAGGCCGGCGGCGCGCACGGCCTGGCTGAGCGCGTAGTCGTCGGAAATGGCATCCTCCCAGAACTCGGGCATGCGAATCTCGAAGAACACCTGCTTGCGAATCGCCATGGCGCCGCCCCACGCGAAGCGGTTCGGACCGGGACCCATCATCCCGGCGGTCACCCCGTCCCACACGCTCCGCAGAAGCGACCAGAAATCCGGCGGCACGGGCGTGAACCAGCGATACCCGGTGCTGGCCCCGACGCCCTCTTCGGCAAGCGGCGCCACCAGCGCCCTCAGCCAGCCGGGATTGACGCGGCCGTCGGAATCGGCGAAGGCGAGGACCTCGGTGCGTTTGCGCGCCACTCGCACCGCGATCTGAAGGTTCTGCACCTTCTCGGAGATCTCCGATTGCTGCTGGTGGGCGAGCACGACCTTGGCGCGCGCGGGCAGAACGCCTTCGGGGATATCGGCGGCTTCGCGGGCGACGATCAGGAGTTCGTAGTCGGGATAATCGAGCGCCGCAAGGGCCGCGAGATTTTCGCGCAGTCCTTCATCCGGCCCCTTCACGGGCACGATAACCGTGGCCGGCGGCAGCTCCACCGGCTCGGCCGACAGCCGCCAGGCCACATAGGCGGCGCGTTTGCGTTCGCCGCGGAGCCCAAGGAATGCAAGCAGGATGGCAGGGGCTGCAAACAGCCAATACCACATCAGGCGATGGCCGCCTCGCTGAATACCGAGAATTCGCTGAGGGCGGGACTTGCCGAAGCCTGTTCGATGCGCAGGCGCAGCCGCGCCGCGATCACCGGCGATTCGAGGCGGATCAGGCGGCGGGCGCCGATGCTGGTCGCGGTGGCGATTTTTTCCC
>Ga0335080_10001481_pt1 | contig 22987 bp, 16 predicted proteins | sample Lox_Sample_34_FD_206720 | JGI IMG/M metagenome (GOLD analysis project Ga0335080, IMG submission 206720) | Soil microbial communities from Loxahatchee National Wildlife Refuge, Florida, United States - Lox_Sample_3.4 | ecosystem: Environmental > Terrestrial > Soil > Wetlands | place: USA...
GGCCTTGCATCTGGTCGTAGCGAATCGATGCGTTGTCCAGAATGCAAGTCGAGTTGGTGCGGGGAACCGTGGGGCAAACTGCTGCCAGGTTGCTGATGCCCATCCAGACATCCAAAAACGCCTTGGAAGTCGGCGGGTTGCTGTAAGGATTCGAAACCAGCGCAGCGCCCGAGGCGTTCGGGTTCGGATACCGGGCGATGGTGCGGTTCACGATCGTGACCACATCGTCCGGGCCGACGCCAATCTGCGGATTGGGGGGCGCGGAAACCTGGGTTGTGGTGTTATAAAAATCCGTGCTGGCCAGGCCGTCCCAATATTTGCCCGCACGCGGCGCACGGGCGTCAGGCCCGATTACCGACGGATCAAAATTGGACTGCGTGACCTGGCCTGAAGAACCAATTTGCGAAATGCTGAGGCCTGGTTGCGCAGAAGCCAGTCCAGCCGCGAAGGCTAAGACGAGAAGTAGCAAAGCTACATCACGTATTCTGCAATTCATTCCATTTCCTCCTGAAGTTGTGTCCTGACGAATCGGGTCATCCTGTCCGCAATGCCTGTCGTGACGCATGGGCAGACTGCGGACGGACGGCAGTGACATCGCATACCTTTATACCTTGCTAACCGTGTAGAGTCAACAAAAAAACCACTTCTCATGCAGTGAGCAACGAGACTTAAGCCGAGAAAAGGATGCGCACATCCGATCCGACATGGACGTAGCAGAGTATCACGATATCAAGCTCCAGTTAAAGAAAAATCCAGAATCGAGAAACAGATTTTTAGGCTATACAGTCATTGATTCTTATACAGTATAAGTACTTTCTATCGCCTCTAGATACACACGCGATTACAGAAAACAATTCTTATACGGTATAGCCTATTTACAACCGGGGTAAGCCGGCAATTGCATGAGAGTTTCGCATGCTATACGTGTTTCCCTCTCACCCCCAACCCTCAAGCCACCCAATGGAGATGCGGAACGAACCCATTTCGGCTTCAACCACCTGAATATACGCAACTTTCCGTGGGTAATACGGTCTCTGCGCTAGCCTGTCCTACAAGGGCGAGCGTATACTAAAAAGACCGCCTCCAAAGACCGCCACACAAGCGGGCGGTGTCTCGTCACTTCCTTTGAGATCTCATGCAATCCAAATCATGGTCTGTCCCACTCGCCCTTGCGCTGGTCCATATTTTAGGCTCCGGAACACTCTCTTCCGGCCAGGAACAGCCCGCCCCGGCGGCAGCCCGGACCGCAAACCCACAGGCGGCAACCCCACCGGCCTCGGCGCCCCAAACGGCTTCGCTCGACGGATTGGTCCGCGACGTGCTTGCCTCGCTCACTCACTTCGACCAGGAAGGCCGCAACCCGGCCAATAAAGTGAGCTTCGAACTGCCGGAAAAGGCGGTGAACGATTACCTGGTGTCTGCCCTCCACGAACGTCCGCGGCCGGGCGTCAGCGCCATTACGGTGAATTTCCTGCCGCGCAACGAACTCTCCATCAGCGTGGAATTGGATTTTAACGCCGTTGCCAAAGCCGAGCTGCAGGCGGTGCCGCCAGCAATGCGGCCGATGGTCACAGGCAAGCGCACCTTCAAGGTGACCGCCGGATTCGACTCGAGCAACGGGACGATCCGCTTCCACGTGCGCGAGGCTAAGGGACCGGAGGGCTCGATCATTGCCCCGAACATACTCACCGAGGTTCTGCGCATGATCGGTTCGCACCAGCCTGAATCCTACGATCCGGAAAAACCCAATCCCCTGCCCTTCGGCGTCCAGCGCGTGTGGACCGAAAAACAGTTAATCTGCGGAGAGACCTAGTTCGTTCATGTCTTTAATCCGCCGCCGACCGGCGCTCCCGTACGTGGGGCTCGTGGCTGTTGTGTTGGCCGCCTATGCCAACCATTTTCAGAACGGTTTTCATTTCGACGACCGGCATACCATCGTTGAAAACCCGGCGATCCGGAGCCTGGCCAACATCCCGCGCTTCTTCACCGGCGCGACGACGTTCAGCACTCTGCCCAACACTGCCGCCTGGCGGCCGCTCACTTCCACCTCGCTCGCGATCGATTACTGGTTTGGCGGCGGACCTGAACCGTTCTGGTTTCACCTTTCCACGTTCGTGTGGTTTTCGGCGCTCCTCGTCTTAATAGCGTTGCTTTTCCGCCGGATCATGGATCTGGCCGATCCGCATCCATCGAACCGATGGACCGCTCTCGCAGCCGCAGCGGTTTTCGGCTTGCATCCGGCCGCCGCCGAAACCGTGAACTACATCATCCAACGCGCCGACCTGTACAACACGCTGGGAGTGGTGGCCAGCCTGTTGTGGTTCATCGCGTACCCTGAACAGCGCAAGCGCGGATGGTATCTGTTGCCGGCCGTTGGCGCATATCTCGCCCAAGCCCCGGCGTTGATCTATCCGCTGATTCTCGTGGCGTATCTTTTTCTATTCGAACAGAAGGCGGACAGGAAACAATGGGGCGCTTCGGTTCGCGCGGCATGGCCGGCGTTGGCTGTCACTGCCTTGATCGCCTATGCAACCCTGTGGCTGACGCCTTCCACCTACCAGCCGGGAGCCGGCTTGGATGCTGCACTCTACCGGCTGACCCAGCCATGGATCGCGGCGCATTATTTCCGGTCCTTCTTTATGCCGACATCCCTGGCCGTCGACCAATTCTGGCCGTTGGCGAGCTCGGCCTTCAGTCCGAAAGCGCTGGCGGGAGATGCATTCGTCATCGCTCTGCTCGCTGTCGCCGTGTATACGGCGCGGCGACGCGAGACCCGCCCGATCGCATTCGGCGTCATCTGGTTTTTCCTGGCGCTGCTCCCCACGGCGCTGCTGCCGCAGAGTAATCCTGCCGCTGACGATCGCATGTTTTTCCCCTTCATCGGGCTCACACTAGCCGCAGTTTGGTCCGTCCGGCTTCTCGCCTTCCACTGGGCTTTCGCCCGGCGCGCCGCTGCAATTGCGGCATTGCTGGTTGTGGTGCTCGCCGCCGAAACGCACATCCGCAACAACGCGTGGCGCACGGACGAATCCCTCTGGTACGACGCTATGCAAAAGGACCCGGACAATCCACGCGCCCTCATGCACTACGGCCTGGCCTTGATGGATCGCGGCGATTCCGCCCGGGCGCTCCCGTATCTCGAGCGCGCGCGGGCCGACTTGCCCACCGATTCCGATGTTCTCCTGGCGCTGGGAAGGGCTTATGCCGCACAGGGCCGCGATGAGCAAGCCGACCGGTCGTTGCAGACTGCGGTTCAATTGAAGCCGGAGCCGCCGCTTTATTTCGAATATGCCCTTTGGCTGAAAAAACACGGCCGCTTGCCGCAGGCCCGATGGTGCATCGAAACCGGTATCAAAACCGCCGGCGGATCGCAGCTTTATCCCGAAGCCCGCGAACTCCTGATGGAGATCTACGCCGAACAAGAGGATTGGAAGAGCCTGGACGCGCTGGTTCAATACATGTTACACGTCATGCCTGACAATCAGGTGGCGCGCCGTTTTGCCGCGGCGAGAATGACCCGGCAGTCAACTCCTTCCGCTTCAGAAGCTGTCGACACGAATCTCTCGCCCGAAGAGCTGTTGAACCGATCGGCCGAGTATTGCAAGTCCGGCAAATACCAGCAGTGCCTGGATGCGGCCATGCAAACTTTGCGGCTCCGGCCGAGATGGGCGGAGGCTTACGGCAACATGTCGGTGGCGCTGTTGGCGATGCACCGCTGGGACGAAGGAATTCAAGCCGCGCAGCAGGCGCTGGTGATCAAACCGGATTATGTCGCCGCCAAAAAGAACCTGGAATGGGCGCTGAAACAAAGAAGGAAAAAATAAAGGAAAGAGAAAGACCATGGTGCACTCGCCTGTGGGGCAGACCCCCAGGTCGGGGGGCCCTCTGAGCCGGGAACTCCGGGTTCCGCCCCTCCCCGCCCCCACCGCGGACCGCCGCACTCTTTACCTTTGCGCCGTCCTGGTCGTCGCCATCCTCGCCGCCTACGCCAACCACTTCCAGAACCCGTTCGAATTCGATGACTCCCATACCATCACCGACAATCCTGCCGTCCGGACTCTGCACAATCTGCCGCGCTTCTTCACCGATACCAGCCTGTTCAGCTCTATGAAGGGATCGCAGGTCTATCGTCCGATGGTATCGGCATCCGTCGCCATCGATTATTGGCTGGCGGGAGGCTACCATCCCTTCTTCTTCCATCTCTCGACCTTTCTCTGGTACTCGGTCGAGCTGGTTCTGATGTTTCTGCTGTTCCGTCAGCTGATGGACGCTGCGGATCCGCACCCATCGAATATCTGGACGGCACTATTCGCCGCAGCCTGCTACGCCCTGCACCCCGCCAACGCGGAGACGATCAATTACGTCATTCAGCGCGCCGACATATATAACACCGTGGGCGTGGTTGCGAGCCTCTATTTATTCGCGGCCGTTCCCAAAGCGCGCAGGCAAGGCTGGTATCTGATTCCGGCGGTCGCCGGTATTCTGTCGAAACCACCGGCTTTGATCTTTCCCTTCATCCTGCTGGCGTATGTGTTCCTGGTTGAGAAGCAGGGCAGCTTCGGCGGCGGCGAGCAATCCGGACGAAAGTGGATCGAGTCCCTGCGCGCCAGCTTGCCGGCATTCCTGGCCACCGCCGCGGCAGCCATCCTGACGGTCGCGATGACGCCTTCCGACTACCGTCCGGGCTCCAATGCTCCCGGGCTCTATTTCGTCACGCAGCCCTGGGTGATGCTGCATTATTTCAAGGCCTTCTTTCTGCCCACCAACCTGAACGTGGACGCCGGATGGAATCCTGTTTCCCCCGGGAGCATCCAGGCCATCGCCGGTTTCCTGTTTATTGCGGCTCTGCTGGCCGTCGCCGTCCGGGCGTCGCGACAGCCGCGCACACGCATCATTGCTTTCGGGATTCTCTGGTTCTTCCTGGCCCTTCTGCCGACCTCGCTCACGCCGCTCAATGACGTGATGAACGATCACCGCATGTTTTTCGCGTTCGTAGGCCTTGCTCTGGCAGTCCCCTGGTCGGCGAGGCTTCTGGCCTCGAACACGTTTCTGGCCCGGCATGCCCGGCCGATCGCGGGGCTGGCGCTTGTGATCCTCACCGTCGAAGCCGTCGGCGCACATACTCGCAATTCCGTCTGGCACAGTTCGGAAGCGCTCTGGCGCGATTCCACCTTCAAGAATCCGCAAAATGGCCGCGCCTGGATGGGTTATGGCTATGCGGTTTTCGCCCGCGGCGATTACGAAGCCGCGGCCACTTACTTCGAACGCGGCGCCGCGCTGCTGCCGTTCGACGCCGATCTCGAAATCGCCCTGGGACACGCTTATGGCGCGCTCGGGCGCGATGCGGACGCGGCCCGGCATTATGAGCGCGGAATCTCGCTCGCGCCCAGCCTCTGGCGCACGTATGGTTATTACGGCCGCTGGTTGAAGGACAAAGGCCGGCTGGCCGAAAGCCAGGCGCAACTCGAGGCCGCCGTGCGACTGGATCGCGAGGCCATCACCCCTCGCGAAATCCTGATGGAGGTGTATGCCAAGCAGCTGAACTGGCCCGCGCTCGGATCCCTGGCCCGCGAGACACTGGCGCTCGACTCCACGAACGAGGCGGCCCGCCGCTACCTGGTCGTGGTACAGCAGATTAGCGCGATGGAAACCCTCCGTCCGGCGCAGGCGCCCGCAGTTCGCCCCGACCAGCTTGCCCCCGCCGGCGCCGCGGGTCAGGGGATCAAACAAAAGGCTCGAAATGAAACGCCAAGGAAGTAATCAGCCAGACATTGGACGCCAGCAGGCGCGGCCTGCTCCGCCGGCCCTGGCCCTCGTCTTGGCTTTGGTGCTGGCCGTGCTCGCCGCCTACGGCAATCATTTCGAAAACTCCTTCCACTTCGACGACGGACACACCATCGTGCAGAATCCGAATATTCGCTGGCTGCGCAATATCCCGCGGTTCTTCACGAACGCCTCGTTGTTCAGTTCCATGCCGGGAAACGCCAGTTACCAACCGATCGTTTCTACGTCTTTGGCGATCGATTATTGGCTGAGCCGCGGGCCCGACCCGCTCGGGTTCCACGTCTCCACATTCATCTGGTTCTCGGTCGAGCTGGTCCTGATGTTTCTGCTGTTCCGCCGGATCATGGATATGACGCTGCCGCACCCTGCCAATCGCTGGATCGCCTTCTTTGCGGCCGCTTTATACGGTTTGCATCCTGCGAACGCCGAAACGGTGAATTACATCATCCAGCGTGCGGATCTGTATAACGCGCTGGGTATAGTGGCAAGCCTCTGGTTATTTGCGGCTTATCCCGAGCAGCGGAAACGGCTCTGGTATCTGCTGCCGGCCGTGGCCGCGTTTCTGGCCAAGCCGCCGGCGCTGATTTTCCCGCTGATCCTGATCGCGTACATCTGGCTGTTCGAGCGCGACCGGACATCCCTGCGAGCCGCCCTTCCGGCGCTGGCCGTCACCCTGGCGGCCGGCCTGCTTATTTGGAAAATGACGCCGCCGTCATTTGACCCCGCGGCGAAATCGCCGTCGCTCTATCGGCTCACTCAACCCTGGGCGGCCCTTTATTACTTCCGTTCGTTCTTCCTTCCGATTTCGCTGAACGCGGACGCCGGCTGGGAGTCTGTGACCAGTGCATTCAGCCTCAAAGCGCTGGCGGGCGACCTTTTTGTCGTGGCGCTCGTGGCGGCGGTCTATACGGCGCGCCGGCGCGAGACGCGGCCGATTGCGTTCGGCATCATCTGGTTTATCCTCGCGCTGCTGCCCGTCGCGCTCATGCCGCTGGCCGATGTAATCAATGACCATCACATGTTTTTCCCGTTCGTGGGCCTGGCGCTGGCCGCGGTTTGGGCCGTCAGGCTCGCGCTTCCGGCGTATATCGCAAATCCGCGGCTGATCATAGCTGCGGCCGGTGTAATCCTGATCGCTGCGGCTATCGGCGCGCACGTGCGCAACAATGCGTGGAACACCGAAGAATCTCTCTGGCGCGACTCCATCGACAAGAATCCTGATAACAGCCGGGCGGTTGCAGCTTACGGCCGCGCCCTGGTGATGCGCGGCGCCTATGCCGAAGGCCTGCCCTATCTGGAACGCGCGCAAGCCACGGGAAATTATCCCGAACTCGAGATCGACATGGCTATGACGAACGCTCACCTGGGGCGCGACGACGCCGCAGCCCGGCATTTTGAACACGCCATCGCCGCGGCCCCCAATAACCCGCGGGCATACTATTTTTACGGGTATTGGCTGAAACAGAAGGGCCGGCTGATGGAAAGCCGGGCGCAAGTCAACCTCGCCCTTGGGTTGAATCCGGCTTATCTGGACGCGCACGAATTGCTCAAACAGATCAACACCGCCCAGGACCAGGCCATCGGGATGATGCCCGGCGAGAACATCTCACCGGAAGTCTTGCTCAACCAATCCGCCGAGGATTGCAAAAATGGAAGATATAAGGAATGCCTGGACGAGGCGCTCCAGGCGCTCAAGCTGCGGCCGGCCTGGGCGGCGGCGTACGGCAATATATCGGCGGCCTTACTGGGAATGCAACGTTGGGACGAGGGCATCGAAGCGGCCCAGAGGGCTCTCAGGCTGAACCCCAATTACCAGGCGGCCAGGAAGAATCTCCAGTGGGCGCTGGAGCATAAACCGAAATGATCCTGAAGCTTCTCGCAAAATTGACGGCCGAGCAAAAGCGCACGCTGGCCATGTGCACGGTGCTGGTGGTCGCCGTATGGGCGGCCTATTTTAACCACTTCCATAACGATTTCCACTTCGACGATTTCCATACCACCACCGACAACATTTATATACGCGACATCCGCAACGTGCCGCGCTTTTTCACTAACCAGGCGGCGTTGAGCGCTTCGGCCAGCTTCGCCGTTTACCGCCCGGTGGTCGCAGCGTCGCTGGCCATCGATTATTGGATAGGCCACGCCATGAAGCCGTTCTGGTTTCATGTCTCGACGTTCATCTGGTTCGAGCTCCAGCTGGTGCTGATATTTTTCCTGTTCCGCCGGCTGATGGAACTGATTGATCCGCACCCCTCGAATTTCTGGACGGCGCTCGTGGCCACCGCGTGCTACGGGCTGCATCCGGTCAGCGCGGAAACGGTAAATTACATCATTCAGCGCGCCGACCTGTACAACACGCTGGGCACGGTGGCGAGCCTTTTGTGGTTTATCGCCTACCCGCTGCAGCGGAAGCGGCTCTATTTCATGCTGCCCGCATTGGCCGCTTACTTATCGAAGCCGCCCGCACTGGTGTACCCGGCGATTCTGGCCGCATATGTTTTTCTATTCGAGCTGGATGCGGATCGCAGAAAGTGGCCCACCGCGCTCCGGATCATCGGCCCGGCGCTGGCCGTGACCATCGTCGTCGCCATTTTCATTCAAGGGATGACGCCTCCGGGGTTCATCTACGGCGGTAATTCGCCATGGCTGTACAGGCTCACACAGCCGTGGGTGGCGCTTCATTATTTTATCTCGTTCTTCCTGCCTCTCTGGCTGAGTGCGGACACCGACTGGACCTACGTCTCCGGCCCGTTCGATCCGAAAGCGCTGGCCGGCGATCTGTTTGTCCTCGCCGTTCTGGCGGCGATTTACTATACCGTTCGCCGGCGCGAGACACGGCCGATCGCATTCGGGCTGATTTGGTTTATCGTGACGCTGCTGCCGACCTCGCTCGCGCCGCTGGGCGAAGTGACCAACGATCACCGCATGTTCTACCCGTTTGTGGGATTGACGCTGGCGGTCGTCTGGTCTCTCCGGCTCGCCGCCGAACGCGTGGCTTTCGCCCGACGTCCCGCGGTGATCGCGGCGGCGGCCCTGGTGGTACTCGCCGCCGAAGCCACGGGCACGCATACCCGCAACGGCGTCTGGCGCTCGGAAGTTTCGCTCTGGGGCGATGTGGTGGTGAAGAGCCCGAAAAACGGCCGCGGCATGGAGAATTTCGGCATCCAGTTCGCCCGCCGCGGCGATTACCAAACGGCGCTGTCCTTCCTGACGCGCGCGCAGCAGCTCGATCCGTCGAACGCCCTGATCGAGATGAACCTGGGCATGTGTTACGCGAATCTCCCCGGCCAGAAGCCGGAGGCCGAACGCCACTTTCACCGCGCGCTCGAGATCGCCGACTCGCCGGACATGCATTACCTGTATGGAAACTGGCTGTTCTATGAAGGCCGGAAGATCGAAGCGCAGCAGCACCTGGAAGCCAGCATCCGCGGCAACCGGCTCTCGTTCCCCGCGCGCATGATGCTCATGCGCATCTATTCCGACTCGGGCAACATGGACGACCTAAACCGCCTGTTCGAAGACACCATCCGGATGGCGTATGACGATCAGGCCGTGGAGCGCTACCGCACCGCCCGCGTCGAATACGAAAAGAAGTCCAAACAGGAACGGGCGGAATTCGCCAAGAGACTGGAGGCCAGGACCGGCAAGAAGCTGGACAGTCCCGAGCGCCTGACCCGCGAGGCCGCCGAACTCTGCCAGGCCCAAAAATACGAAGAGTGCCTCTCGACCGTGAACGCCGCCATTGCGTTGCAGCCCTCCTATGCCGTGGCCTATAACAACAAGGCTTACGCCCTGATCGGATTGAAGCGGTTGGATGAAGCCATCGGCGCATGGCAGGAAGCGGTGCGGCTGAAGCCGGATTACACCATCGCCAAGACCAACCTGGCGCGAGCATTGGAAGATCGCCGGCGGCAGCGATTAGCGCAGATGATGCAACAACACTAGCGCGGCGATTTACCCCGCCACATCTCGAAAAAACTCGAGCGACCGGCGGGCGCATTCGGTCCACGAAAATCGCGCGGCGCTCACGTGGCCGCGGGCGATCAACTCGGAGCTGCGCGACGGCGACGTGAGCATCTCCTGAATAGCGGCGGAAAGCTCCGCCTCGCTGTGTGGGTCGATCAGCATAGCCCCGCCGCCGGCGATTTCCGGCAGGGCCGAGACATTGGACGTGATCACCGGCGTGCCGGCCGCCATCGCCTGCGCGACCGGAAAGCCGAAGCCCTCGTAGAGCGATGGATAGACAAACGCCGCCGCGCCGCCGAACAATCCGGGCAGGTCCCGCTCGGCCACATAGCCCAGATAGCGAATGCCTCGAGTGGGCTGGCGCAGACGCGCCAGTGTTTCCGTTTGCGCCCAGCCAGGCGGACCGGCAATTACCAAATCAAACTCATCCCGGATCGAAGCCGGCAGATTCTCGTAAGCGTCCAGCAGCAGCTTCACGTTTTTGCGTGGTTCGATAGCGCCCACGAACAGCAGATAAGGCCGCTTCAAGCCATGCCGCGAGCGCACTGCTTCGGCCTTAGCCGGGGTAGCCTGGAAATATTCTTCCGCGACGCCATGGTGAATCACGCGGAAACGCTCGGGCGGGATATTGAGGATCCGGACCGCATCGTCGCGGGTAGCTTCGGAAACCGCGATGATGCCGTCGGCGCGCCGCAGGATGCGGTCGGCGAAGTTCTTGTCGGCAGCAACGTTGGCAGGCAGATGTGTTTCGGGCAGGAGCCAGCAGGTGAGGTCGTGGATGGTGGCGGTGAGTTGGGCGCGGCGCGGTGGGTTCAGCAGCTTGCAGGTGTGGAACACGTCGGCTTCCGGATCCATCCAGCCGGCGATGTCATTGGGAAACCGGTTCAGCACAAATAACATCCCGAGCCGTAAATGAGTGGTGAACCGGTCGGCAATGGACCCCTCGTGGTCGAGCCGGCGCAACTCATTCAACAAAGGAAAGAGCTGGATATCAATGTCACGAGCTTCCTGCCGAAGGGATTGGATCCAGTAATAAAGGTAGTTTTTGACCCCCGCACTCCGCACCAGGAGCGGAACGGCGTCAATGGTAACGCGCATTCAATGCCAACAGCTTAGCAGGGCGCTACGCGAGGACGTCGGGCGCCGCGCGAATGCCGGAATTTCGGTTATTGGGCTCCCGCATCGGCTATACTGTAAGTTTCCGCGTCTTATTCCTCAGAGCCCGAAACGATGTGGCGTGGCGACTACCTGTACTTAATCCAAAATCTGGTCATCAAGGACTTTAAAATCCGCTACCGCAACATGTCGCTGGGCGTGTTGTGGTCGGTGCTCAATCCGCTGGTGATGATGGGCGTCCTGACCTTTATATGGACCAAGGTCTTCCCGCAGCCCGACACCCAGCATTTTCCGCTATTCGTGCTCTGCGGCCTGGTTCCCTACAACTTCTTCACCGTGGCATGGCTGACCGGGACCACCTCGATTGTGGACAATGCCCCGCTGATCAAGCGGGTGCCGTTGCCGCGGGAAGTGACCCCCATTTCTGCGGTGCTGTCCTGCTGCGTTCACCTGGGCGTCCAGATCGTGCTGCTGCTCTCGATCGCCATTCTCTCCGGCATGCGCGTCAATGTGCAGTGGCTCTGGCTGCCGGCGGTGTGGATTCTGAATATCGTTTTTGTGTGCGGTCTGGCCCTGATGTCGTCGGCCATCAACGTCTTCGTCCGCGACTTGCGCTATGTCGTGGAATCGGCCAACCTGGTGCTGTTCTGGCTCATCCCGATCTTTTATTCTTCCGACCGCATCGCCAAACAATACCTTCCGATCATGGACGTCAACCCCGTTACCGCACTGGTGGTCTCTCTGCGTAAGATCCTGCTCAACGGCGAACCGCCGGCCGCGATGACGCTGTTGAAACTCACAGCCGTATCCGTGACCTTTTTCCTGGCCGGCCTGATCGTCTTCCGCCGCATGAAGCCGAGGTTTTATGAGCATATCTGATGGCCGGCCGGCGATCGTATTTGCGGACGTGTGGAAGTCGTTCGCGCGGCATGCGGGACAGATGCTCATCCGCGAACGCCTCATGCATTGGATCCGTTCCCAACATCCGGAGCGGTTCTATGCGCTGCGCGAGATCTCATTGACGCTGGAACACGGCGAAAGCGTGGCGGTGATCGGCCACAACGGCGCCGGCAAGAGCACGCTGCTGAACCTGACCACCAACCTGTGCCGCCCCGACCAAGGCCGCGTGGAAGTGAATGGCCGCATCGCCGCGCTGTTGGATTTAGGCGCCGGATTCCACCCCGATCTGACCGGCGCGGAAAACGTAAAGATCAACGCCGCCATCCTGGGCCTCAAACGGCAGCAGGTGCGCGAGAAGTTCGACGAGATCGTAGACTTCGCCGAGTTGCGCGAGTTCATCGATGAGCCGCTGCGCACCTATTCGAGCGGCATGAGCATGCGCCTGGCCTTCGCCGTGGCGGTGTGCGTCGACCCGGATGTCCTGATCATCGACGAGGTGCTCGGGGTCGGTGACATGGCGTTCTTCGACAAGTGCCGCAAGCGCATTTTGGAATTCCGCAACTCCGGCAAGACGATTCTGTGCGTTTCGCATTCCACTGCCACGCTGGCCGACCTGTGCGAGCGCGCCGTCTGGCTGGATCATGGCCGCATCGTGGACCAGGGCCCGATCAGCCGCGTACTGGCGGCGTATAAGGCCGCGATGATCCCGCGGGCGCAGCCGGCGGGTGTGGGCGGCTAGTTCTCGTCTGATTTCCCCAGCTCGGCTTCGATCTCTTCGATCGTAGGCAATGTCCCTTTGAGTTGCTCCGGCAGGTTTTCCAGATGATTGGAATGCCGAAATCCCGAGCGGCTTACAGATATCGCGTAACGCGTACTCGGCGACAATGCCGCTCTTCGACTTGCAGAGAACTAACCCGATACTGCGCTTGTCGTCCGGATGCCGGAACAATCTTCACCTCCGACTTCGAGCGGAACCTGGCTGCCGACGCGAATCCTACTCCGAGTTCGACCAGAAATTGACGCAAGTGGGCAAGCAGTTCCCGTTCGAGATCGCGCTCCTGGGCTTCTCTCGCGAGGGTGAGGAAATCGAAATTGTAAGGATCCTTAATGAGCTGCTCAAACTTCCAGGCGACTCTTCCACCGCCGCAGTCGGATCTTGCACATGCCTGCTGCACAAATTACTTCGTCCGGCCAGGCTTCTGCTAAAGCCCTCCTTTGCGCCCCAGCCTTCCTCGCGCTGCCGAACAAGAATTTCCTTGCCAATTCCCCAATAGAGCAGGACCAACTCCCGATTTACAGCTGATTCAGCGCGTACCTGGGCGGTACGGATCTGGTCTTTTACACGCCGCCTGAACAACAGCCCACAGTCCCGCCCCGCGATAAAATGTCCGTTCATCCAATGCGCCAACCATATCAACGTCTTGTCATCTTATTTGCCCTTCTGATCGGTTTCGGCAGCTTAGGCCGAAATTGTCTCCGAGCTCAAACGCTCCCGCCCAGCTGCGTAATCGCTTCCGACGTACGCTCCAGCAGCGGACTGACGACGCTCATGACCACTTACCCATTGGGTTCGCCCGCTGCAAGGGCCGTCGCAGCGCGATCGTCCGCGGGCGCTTGGCCCGCAGACCCTCGGCGCCCGCAACCCACAGTTTCAACTGAAGAATATGAAGCGCGGAAAACAGCGATAGCTCCCTATTCGCAGGGGAGTTTTTCGGGTCCGCCCACGGTGGAGGTCTCCGGGCCGACGACGCAGTCCCCGGAAGGTGGCCTCAAACCACTGGCACAAAGCCCCTCTCTGGGTGCAGCCGCCGTTTCCCCCATCGCCAGCGCACCCTCGATCAGCTGGCAGGGAATTCAACTCGCCAGCGAGATATCGCCGGCTTCGCCCGACCTGGCCGTCGGACCAACCGACGCGGTCATGGTGGTGAACTCCACGATCGCGGCGTTCACCAAGGCGGGAGCATTGAAAACGCAGGTCGATTTGTACACGTGGTTCGCCCCGTTCCTGACTACACTGTGTCCCAACGGCGGTTGCCTGATTTTCGACCCCTGGATCCGCTACGACCAGTTGCACGGCCGTTATCTTTTTCTAGCAGCCTCCCGGGACGGCAATTTCCAGCACTCGTATCTCCTGCTCTCGGTCTCTAATGGCGCGAGTTTCGATAGCGGCTGGAAAATGTGGGCGCTGAACGCCGGCCTCGAAGGCAGTACGCCGACTGGATTATGGGCCGATTCCTGGAGGCTTGGATTTGACGGTTTAGCGGTTTATCTTTCCGGCAACATGTTCGACACCCTGGGGCGTTTTCAAACCGCCAAAATCCGCTTGATCAAAAAATCCGAGCTGTACAATCCGACGACCGCCGCGTTGCACTATGCCGATCTCGCCAATCTCAATAACTTCAACAGCACGCCCGCGGATTCGATCGTGCCCGCACACCAGCGCGGCAAACCGGCGGCGGTCAATGCCGCGATGCTGGTCAATTCCACTACGTTGAGCAAGGATCTGAGCGGCAACCCCATGCCGGCCAATTTCCTTACGGTTTGGCAGATTAACGAGCCGACGGCCATGTTTCCCACCGCGACCCGCTGTACCATCGGGAGCCTGCTGCCCTACGTGTATCCCGCGCGGGCTCCGCAACTCGGATCCTTCAGTCATATCGACGCCGGCGACAGCCGCACGTTGAAAGCAATCTATCGCAACGGCTTTTTGTACACCGCCCGGGACAGCGGGTATTCGGATGCAGCCACCACCATCACCTTCGACCTGGTGAATACATCCAGCATGACCCTCGTTTCGCAAGGCCGGCTGATGAACAGCAATTCGTTTTATCCGGCGTTCGACGTCCCTGCCACCACGCCCTCGGGGACGCCCTTCCCCACCAGCAATGTAATAGCCGGGACAACCACGGCGGCGGATGGTTCGCTGACGTATCCTTCCATCTCCATGCTGAAGGCCGGGGAAAGCCCATATGTGCTCTATCCCGACCCGGAACCCTGGGGCGACTATTTCGGCGGGGCAGTGGATCCGGTGACTGGTGGGTTATGGACGTCGGGCGAATATGGCAAGACCACAAGCTTGTGGGGAACGTGGGTTGGATATTTCCCGTGGACGCCCACAGGGATATTTACGGATGTGGGCCTGAACCCGTTTTTTACCGACTATATTAATGTTCTTGCTACCTGGCAGGTGACTCTGGGGTGCACGTCGACGCAGTACTGCCCCACCGACCCCGTATCGCGCGGGCAGCTGGCGGCCTTCATCATCCGGTCCTTGTACGGCGACAACTTCACGTACACGACTACACCGTATTTCACCGATGTGCCGCCGACCTATCCGTTCTTCTCGTATATCCAGAAACTGCGCGACCTGGGAATTACGCAGGGCTGCACGCCCACCACGTTTTGCCCCGGCAATGGGGTGACTCGCGGGGAAGCCGCGGTGCTGATTGTGCGCGGGAAAATGTCGGCGGCCTTCGGCGACAACTTCTCCTATCCCACCACGCAGGTTTTCACCGACGTGCCGCCCAATTCTCAGCAATTTCCATTCGTGCAGAAGCTTTTCGAACTGGGAATCACGAGTGGGTGCACGCCGACATTATTTTGCGTGAACAATACGCTGACGCGCCAGGAGATGGCCGTGTTCATTGTGAGGGCGTTTTTGAATTGAGGAACGCCGGTTGGAGCCGGCTTCCAAAAGCTGCGAAAGCCCATGGGCCATGCGCGGAATTCGCGCTGCAGCGTAGTAGAATGAGCGTTCCGCGTAGCCCGGTTATGCCGGGCGAAGCTTGCCCTACAGGGCTCAAACCACATGTATAAACTCGCAGTTTTTTCTCTCTCGATAGCGCTGCTTTGTTCGTGCGCCCGCAAGGTGAATTCCGGCGGTGACGCCCGATCCTCGGCCGGCGGTGTCGCCGCCAAAGAAGGTGCGCCGGTAATCCGCTCGGACGTTCATTTGTACCCGGTGCTGGTGGATGACAAGTGGGGCTACATCGACGGCCAAGGCAACGTGGTGATTAAGCCGCAGTTCACCGGTGCGCAGCGCTTCTCGCACGGACTGGCCGCGGTTCAGACCACCCGTGCGGGTAAAGTCGGATTTATCGATGAAACCGGCAAGATGGTGATTCCGCAGGAATACAAACTGACGGATCCGTTTTCGGAAGGCTATGCCGCGGTCTTGACCTTCAAAGACCTGAAGTGGGGTTACATCGACACCACCGGGAAAATGGTAATCGAGCCGAAGTACGTCGCCGCCGGCAGGTTCTCCGAAGGACTGGCGCCGGTGGGCGTCCCCGCCGGCACCAATGCCAATTACGGCTACATCAACCCCAGCGGAAAAATGGTAATCGACGCCGTGTACGACAGCGCCGTGCCGTTTGGCGAGGGTTTGGCGGCCGTCCGCTCGTTCGGCGAGCAGATCAAATATATCGATCCCTCCGGAAAGGTGGTGATCCCACCGCAATACACTACGGCCGGTGAGTTTGCCGAAGGGCTCGCCCCGGTGGAGGTGAAGACCACCAACGGCGTACGCTGGGGGTACATCAATCACAAGGGCGAACTGGCGATCTCCGGCCGCTTCAACAACGCGCAGCCCTTCCAGGAAGGCCTCGCACCGGCCCAGACGAGCAGCACCAAGTGGGGCTACATCACGGCGGACGGCAAGATGGCCCTTCCGGACCGGTATGACAGAGTGGACCGCTTCTATAACGGTTTGGCCCTGGTGCAGGTCGGAACCAAGGCCGGATACATCGACAAGACCGGCAAGTACGTTTGGGAATCGAAGTAGCGTAAAAAATTGGCTCTTTACCCCCTCGGTTTACGCATTTAGGGATAAGAGAGCAGAATTGGCGTTTGATACTGGCCTCGGCGGCAGCCGGGGCCTTTTTTTATGCGCGGTAGTCCTGGAGGCACGCGTAAAGGATGGGGCCGAGCTTTGACGCAGAGACGCGGAGGCCGGACGCGGAGAAAACCAGAAAATCAAAAGGAAGATCCTCTGCCGAGCTGCTCCCCTGCTAGATCGCTTCATCCTCTTTGGTCTTTCTTAGTCTTCTCCGCGCTTATCTCCGTGTCTCTGCGCCTCCGCGTCAAAAGCGCGGCCCCATCCTTTACGTGTGCCTCCAGGCCTGGAAAGGGATACCCCCTCCCGGTAGTCGAAAGGGATACCGGTGGGGTAGTCGAAGGGGGCGCCGGGCGGGGATCGAAAGGGATAGGGGATACGGGGGCTAAAAGGGATAGGGGATACAGGGTCCCTTTCGACCACCCCTTATAGTAATTAAGATAGTCAGGCGTAAGTAGGTGGTCGTCGTCGTCGTGCAGGTGACTTAGAGTCAAATTGACGACGACGACGGGCAAAACGCCCTGTTTTATTCTGCATAATTCAGGTGCCGCACGAAGTTATACGGTTTATATAGTTTTTGATTGACTCAGACTATAATTCGCGCTTACGATTTAGGAGTGATGCCGAAAGCAAGGGCACGCAAGGTCCAATACTTCAAATCTGCAGAAGTCGCGGAACTGCTCGGAGTAACTAAGCAGACGGTGCTGAACTGGTTGCGCCGCGGGTTGATTACTGAACCGGAACGTAACCCGGCCACCGGATACCGGCTCTGGACCGAGAAAGACATCGAACGTATCCGGCGGTTTCTCAGGGAGCGTGCATCATGATCCGGTTAGTCGTCTGCAACCAGCGTGGCGGCGTTTCCAAGACCACCACGACGCATACCATAGCCCGGCACCTGGCCGACAGCGGCCTCAAGGTGCTCATGATCGACACGGACCCGCAGGGCTCGCTGGGGCTGGTCCTGGGCGCCAAGCCGAAAAAGTATCTGTACGAGTTCGTGGTGCACAACCACGCCTTCGAGGAATGCGTGTGGCGCGCCTCGGAGAACATGGACGTGCTGTGCAGCAACCGCGAAACCACCAAGGCTGAAGTCGCCCTGCTGGGCATGACGGCCGGCGAGCTGGCGTTCGTCCGCATCTTCGGCATGATCGAGGATTCCTACGACGCCGTCCTGATCGACGTGTCGCCTTCTATCAACCTGGTGCAGACTTGCTCGATCATGTACGCCAAGCGGCTGCTGATCCCGGTCGCCATGGATATGCTGAGCCTTCAGGGCGCGGCGGCGTGCATCGAGACCAGCAAGATGCTCACCGAGCTGTTCAAGGTGGAAATCAAGTGCGCGGGCCTGCTGCCGACCATGATCGACCGGCGCTTCAACCTCACCAGCCTCACGTTGAAGGCGCTGGAGGCCATGTCGGAGAAGTACGGCATACCGGTGCTACCGCCCATCCGGACCGACGGCACGGTTCCCAAAGCCGAGCGAGCACGCAAGTTCCTGGTGGACATGGATCCGCACTGCAAGGCGGCGGACGATTACCGAGCGGCGTCCACCAAGCTGATGGAGCTGATGCATGTCGAGCCGAGATACAAAGCCAAAGAAGAAATCTCGGCCTAAATTAGTTCTCGAGCCGATCAGCATAGACGAGATCCTGTCCGGCCCCGGGATGAGCGGGTTCGTGAGCATCCTGGAACCGCGGGAGGAAGTGCCCCACCTGCAGGCGCTGGTGGACGACATTCAGGGGCCAGAGGCTGGTGGCCATGGGCCGGGGGGACCAGGACCCCGGCTGGTTGGCCGGACTCCCAAGCCGGAGATCATAAAGACTCCAGACCCCCAAACAACCCCGGAGCCCAAAAGGGAGCCGGGGATCGAAAGGGATACCGGGCCTCCCCTGCCCCGCACAGCGCCAGTCAAGGCGACCGTCCCGCAACGCCATGTCCGACGCGCTGTGCTCGCACAGGATGGCCACTCCTCGGGCGAAGAGATGCTGTACCAGGCGCTGTGGAATTCGAAGTACACCCGGCAGGAAACCAGGGAAACCAAGCTGGTGACCATCGGCTGGAAAGCCATGGCCAAGATGGCGCGCATGACTCCCCGCAATACCAAGCGCAATTGCCAAAGCCTGATCGACAAGCTGGCGCTCGAGCAACTCTCGGATGAGAACAGCCGCGAGAGCATCGGCCGCACGTATCGAGTGTTCTCGTATAAGTCGATCCTGGAGCGGCGGCGAGCGGCGGGGATGGAGTGGATCACCCGCACCCGTGGAGTGGAGTTCGTTTCGCCGCCGGCCGATGCGCCCCCGGAGCCATCGTGGACGTTGCGACGTGTTCCCGCACCGCAGCGAATAGCCGAAAGGGTCCCGGAGGTCGAAAGGGATACCGGGGCTGAAAGGGATACCGGTATAACCGCTGTCGTGCGTACCCTGCGCGAGTATCTCCCCACCGTCGACGACTCCTCTGTGGCCGACCTGGTCGCCGCCTGCCGCCAAAAAGCTCCCGACGCCACCGATGACGAACTCGCCTATTTCGTCCGCCTGAAAGCCGACCTGATGTTCCGCATGGGCACGGTGAAATCGCCCATGGGTTTCCTGAAAACCGCCGCGCCGCGCTGTTTCGAAGGCGAATCGTTCCGGCAGTATCGCGAAACCGAAGCCCGGAGGCGCCAGGCCGCGGCCCGCGAGCAGGCAGTGCGGGAGGAAGAAGAGCGGCGCTTCCGGGAAGAGCAGCAGGCGATTCTGGAAAACCCTGCAGCTTCGGAAGAAGAACGCCGTATCGCCCGCGAATACCTCGGCATCGCGTAACGCGAGGCGGGGAACCAGGCGATGTCGATTACAATGGCCCTTATTCCAAGCATGACCAGCAGTCCTACAGCACCCGAACGGATCGCAGATGCTGATGTCCGGCTGCTCATTCCCGAGCGCGACGTCGCCAACCCCGAGCTTTCTATCGTAATCCCGGCGCTGAACGAAGAACTCACCATTGCGCAGTTCGTCAAGTGGTGCCACGAAGGGCTCGAAAAAGCAAACATCCGCGGCGAAATCCTGATCATTGACAGCTCGCGGGACCGGACGGCGGAAATTGCCCTGGAACATGGAGCGCGCGTGCTGAAGACCCCCAAGCGAGGCCTCGGCCGGGCTTATATCGATGCGCTGCCTTTCATCCGGGGCTTGTTCGTGCTGATGGGCGACGCCGATTGCACGTACGACTTCCGCGAACTCGGGCCATTTGTAGAACGCTTCCGTGACGGCTACGAGTACATCATGGGGTCGCGATTCCGCGGATACATCGAACCCGGCTCGATGCCCGCGCTGCACCAATATTTCGGCACGCCCGGCACCACGTGGCTGCTCAATTTTCTTTACTCCAGCCGGTTTTCCGATATCCACTGCGGTATGCGCGGGATCACGCGCGATGCGCTCGGCCGGATGGACCTGCAGTCGCAATCGTGGGAATACGCGTCGGAGATGGTGCTGAAGTCGGTGCACATGCATCTCCGGACCGCCGAAGTTCCCGTCCGGTTTTATAAGGACCAGGAAGGCCGGCTGAGCCATCACAAGCGCAGCGGGTGGCTGTCGCCGTGGAAGGCCGGGTGGATCAATCTGCGCGCCATGCTGGTCAACGGCGTCGATTTCTTTGTCCTCAAACCCGGGCTCGTGGTGTTAGCGCTCGGCCTGCTGCTGACTATTCCGTTGACCTATGGGCCTCTGACGGTCGGTCCAATCACGTTTTCATTGCACTGGATGCTGGCAGGCCTGGCGCTCACGATTTTCGGATTACAGTGCTTCTACTCGGGTTGCGTGGCCCAGGTTCTATACGACTACTCGGGTAGCGCGACGCAAAAGTGGCTGCGAGTTTTCAGTTACAACCGCTCCATCGTCTCGAGCGTCATCGGATTCATGGCCGGACTGCTGTTATTGTCGCCGCTGATCATCCGGTATTGGCAAGGCAGATTCCACCTCTCCCAGGAGGTTTTGTCCCACACCACCCATATGGCTGTGATGGGACTCGCGCTGTTGAGCGCGGCCTTTATGAACTACGCCTTCACCCTGCTGCTGCACGCCGTGGCGCTATACGTGAAGCGCGCCGGATCTAGAGCTTGACGATTCCGCAGTAAGCGCCCGCGAGTTCGAGAACCGGTTCCGGACGATCTTTCAAAAATTCCTGCACTGCTTTCCGCACGCCTTCCGCCCACAGGTAATCGTGGATCAGAATAATGCCTCCGCGGCTCACGCGGGGGTAGAAGAAGCCGAGGGAATCGCGCGTGGATTCGTAAAGATCCACATCCAGATGGACGAATGAAAACCGCTTGTCCGTGATGGGACCGGCCGTGGCCGGAAAGAGTCCTTTGAACAGGTGCACGTTGGGAAAAGCCGCGAGGTATGCTTGCACCTTTTCCAACGACGCGGCATATTGTCCCGGCCCGAACCGCTCGTCGCCCGCACGCGCATCCGGCAGGCCTTCGAACGTGTCGAACAGGTAAAGAGTGCGGCTGCCGCGCACTTCACACATGAGCCGCGCCGATCCGCCGCGGTACACGCCGACTTCGGCAATATCGCCCTCCACATGGCTGGTAGCGCGGGCGCACGAAATCACCTGGTAGGCCTCGCCCTCGAGCAGGAGCATGTCCGTTTCCGAGATCACGCGGCGAATGAGAGCGTAATCCGCGGAGCGGTACGACTCGGCAGCCGCGGGGACCGCGATCATGTTGCGTTGAGCCAACAGCCACGTGATGATGCGCCAGGTAGCGCGGCGCGGAACGGACATCAGCGGCGATGTACCCAACCACTTCGAGAGCGACGGCATGATGGATTGGTGTCGGGAAGCCAAACTGTAGCACACTCAATGCATATGCGATTGAGCGATCAGCGGTATTTCATCGTAGGCGGCGCAGGGTTCATCGGAAGCCATTTTACCGATCGCTTGCTGGGCCAGGAGTCCGCCGCGTCCGTCACGCTGTTCGACAATTTCTCCTCCGGCCGAGAGTGGCATTACGAGAAACACGTGAAAGATCCGCGCCTGCAGGTGGTCCGCGGCGACGTGAAGGACCTGGACGCGCTAACCACCGCGATGCGCGGCCATGACGTGGTGATTCACCTGGCGTCGAATCCGGACATCGCGCGCGCGGTCACCGAGCCGGATATCGATTTTCGCGAAGGAACGTATCTCACGAATAACGTAGTAGAGGCGATGCGCCGGTCCGGCACGAAGGCTCTCCTGTACGCTTCCGGAAGCGGCGTCTACGGCGACCTGGGCGAATGGGAAGCCGCTGAGGACGACGGTCCGCGCACTCCAATCTCGACGTACGGCGCGAGCAAACTGGCCGGCGAATGCCTGATCAGCGCCTATTGCTACATGTTCGACCTCACCGGCCGGGCGTTCCGCTTCGGCAATGTGGTGGGACCGCGCCAGACCCACGGCGTTGGATTCGATTTTCTACGACGCCTGCTGGCCGACCCGCACAAGCTGCGGATTCTGGGCGATGGCACGCAGAGCAAATCGTATATCCACGTCGCAGACATATTGGAAGCAGTCCTGACCGCGGCGCGGCAGGCCGAGAGCGGTTTCAACGTGTACAACGTCGCCACGGGCGATTACATCACCGTGACCGAGATTGCGCGGCTGGCGGTGGAATGCGTAGGCCTCGACCCGTCGAAGGTGGAATTCGAGTACACCGGCGGCGATCGCGGCTGGAAAGGCGATGTCCCGATCGTGCGGCTGAAAACGGACCGGATCCGCGAGTCAGGCTGGTGTTGTCAGAGGCCGACGCGGGAGGCGCTGCGGCAATCGATGATGGCGATGTTGCCGGAGATCAAGGCGGGACGGCTCTAGGCGTTTATTACGGCCGAACAGCCCGCGCTGCCCGGAACAGCCCTAAGCTCAGGAACCATCGGAACTTCGTCCAGTATTCTTTCCCTGCGCCGCTGAAGTACGCAGCGATCGCGAGGATCACAACTCCGAAAATACTGACCGCTGCACCCTGAACGAGAATTGCGGGACGGAATTGAAAGACAATGCGGTGATCCCCGGGCGGGACGAATACCCCGCGGAATGCGACGTTGGAATAATGGATTGGAGTCTCTCGTCCGTCCAGCGTGGCGCGCCATCCCGGATAGTGGGTTTCGGAGGTGACCAGGAACGCCTGGCTGGGCGCGTGCACCCGAAGGGCGACTTCTTCGTCCGCGTACTCCTCCAGTTGGATTGAGCCGTCCACAGCGAGTGAGTCCTGTGTGCGCCCGATCCCTTCCACAACGGCTTCCTGCGCCGGATCCCAAGTGTCGCGGTTGATCAGCCGGATGGAGTCCTGTTCGCCCAGGCTGGGAATGGTGCGGCGCACAAAGAAGAAACGGGGCAGTGCATTCGGATTTTCATAAAAATAGCGGCTGGCGG
>Ga0335080_10001482_pt1 | contig 22976 bp, 20 predicted proteins | sample Lox_Sample_34_FD_206720 | JGI IMG/M metagenome (GOLD analysis project Ga0335080, IMG submission 206720) | Soil microbial communities from Loxahatchee National Wildlife Refuge, Florida, United States - Lox_Sample_3.4 | ecosystem: Environmental > Terrestrial > Soil > Wetlands | place: USA...
GCGCGTCGCGGCATCGCCGGCCTCAGCCGCGGCGTGCGGCGGGGAGGTGCCGCTCGATCGCCGCGATGAACTCGTCCGCGATCTTCACCGGGAACTGCTTCTCGAGCTCGCGGATGCCGGTCGGGGAGGTGACGTTGATCTCGGTGACGAAGCCGCCGATCACGTCGAGCCCGACGAACAGCATGCCCTTGGCGGCGAGCTTCGGGCCGATCTGCGCGGCGAGCCAGCGGTCGCGGTCGTTCAGCGGCCGCCCGACCCCCTTGGCGCCCGCGGCGAGGTTGCCGCGGTGGTCCTCGGGGGAGGGGATGCGGGCGAGGGCGTAGGGCACCGGCTGCCCGTCGATCAGGAGCACGCGCGAGTCACCGCTGACGGCGATCTGCGGCAGGTAGCGCTGCGCGATGGCGAAGCGCGTGCCGTAGTCGGTGAGGGTCTCGAACACCACGCGCGCGTTGTGATCCCTGGCCTCGAGCACGAAGATCGAGCGCCCGCCCATGCCGTGCAGGGGCTTGACCACGATCTTGCCGTGCTCGCGCAGGAAGGCCGCCATGTCGGCCATGTCGCGCGTGATCAGGGTCGCCGTGCAGCACTCCGGGAACCAGGCCGTGTAGACCTTCTCGTTCATGTCACGCAGCCCCTGGGGGCGGTTCACGACCAGGAGGCCCGCGCCTTCGGCGCGCTCGAGCAGGTAGGTGGTGTAGATGTACTCGGTATCGAAGGGCGGGTCCTTGCGCATCAGCAGCGCATCCAGCGCGCTCAGCGGCTCGAGGCGCGCCTCGCCCAGGGTGAACCAGTCGGCGGGGTCGGCGCGCACGGTGAGCGCGCGCATGCGCCCGAAGGTCACGCCGTCGCGCATCAGGAGGTCCTGCTGCTCGAGGTAGGCGAGCGCGAAGCCACGCGCCTGGGCGGCGAGCAGCATCGCCAGGGTCGAATCCTTGGCGTAGTTGATGGCGCCGATCGGGTCCATCACCACGCCGAGTCGCTTAGCCGTCGTCATCGGTTCCTTCAAGGACGCGCGCCGCGGAAATGCCGATTATGGCGAGTGCCCCACGAATATGTCTGCCCCGGGCTTCCCGGGTGGCGCGCCGGGCAAGCGACCTTCGAAAAACGTGACGTGCATGGCATAGCCGGGGGTATACCGATATGTTAAAACCGCGCTGCGCTTGCCCTGCGGTTGTCAAGGGCCCGTGAACGGGTTTTGGCCGCACCGGATGCCGCGTGCGCGGATGAGCGCGTGCCGGCACGGCAAGGGGCGCCCCGTGGGCGCACTTGGGTCTACTGAGGAAGGAGTCACCGGACCGTGACCGGCACAACCAAGCTCCAGGGTCTGAAGGTTCTCGTCATCGACGACAGCAAGACCATCCGCCGCACCGCCGAGACGCTGCTCGCCAAGGAGGGCTGCGAGGTCTTCACGGCCATCGACGGCTTCGACGCCCTCGCCAAGATCGCCGACCACCAGCCCGACATCGTGTTCGTGGACATCATGATGCCGCGCCTGGATGGCTACCAGACCTGCTCGCTCATCAAGCACAACAAGGTGTTCCGCTCGATCCCGGTCATCATGCTCTCCTCCAAGGACGGCCTGTTCGACCGCGCGCGCGGGCGCATCGTGGGCTCGGAGCACTACCTCACCAAGCCCTTCACCAAGGACGAGCTGCTGTCGGCGATCGAGACACATATCGGGAGATGACGGCACCATGGCGCTGATCCTCATCGTGGACGACTCCCCGACCGAGCTGCACGTGATGCAGAAGGCGCTGGAGAAGCACGGCTTCCGCACCGCCGCCGCGGTCGATGGCGCCGAGGGGGTGCGGATGGCGCGCGAGATCAACCCCGACCTCATCTTCATGGACATCGTGATGCCGGGGATGAACGGCTACCAGGCGACGCGGGCCCTGTCCTCGGACCCGCGCACCAGCTCCATCCCCATCATCATGGTCACCTCCAAGGGTCAGGAGACCGATCGCATCTGGGGCCTGCGTCAGGGGGCGATCGACTACATGGTGAAGCCGGTCTCCCCGGACCAGCTGGTCGCCAAGGCGCAGGCGACGCTGTCCTCCTGAAGGAGACAGCGCAAGCCGCGCCGCGACGCGACGCGAACTGCTGGAGATCATGAGCGAACCCATCACGCCCGCCGACCTTGAGCTGAAGTCCCTGCGGGACCGCCCGTTCGAGCTGCTCGCCGAGCTCGAGCGCCGCGGACGCGCGGTCTCGGCGCAGCTCAGCCAGGACCAGGATGCCGGCCGCGAGTGGGTCGGGGTCGCGCTGCGCATGGCGGGCGATCTGTACCTGGTGGCGCGCGAGGAGACCCGCGAGGTGCTCGGCGTCCCCGCCAGCACCACGCGCGTGCCGGGCGCCAAGCCCTGGATCAAGGGCCTCGCCAACGTGCGCGGCCAGCTGCTGCCGATCATCGACCTGCGCCAGTTCCTCGGCAGCGGCGTCACCCCCGTGACCCGCAACACCCGCATCGTGGTGGTGAACCACCGCGAGGTGCCCGCCGGCCTCATCGTCGATGAGGTGCTCGGGTTCAGGCGCTTCGCGGAAGCGGAGTTCTCCGGCGATGCCCCGCCGACGGTGGCGCGCTGCGAGCGCTACCTCGCCGGCGCCTTCCGCCGCGCCCAGGAGCAGTGGCCGGTCCTCAGCCTGCGCAACATCCTCGAGAGCCCGGCGTTCGCCGAGGCGGCAGCATGAGCAGCACCGCTCCGCGCGCCCCGCTCGCGCTGCTGCTGAGCCTCGCGGCCCTGCTGCTGGTGGGGAGCGGCGCGGCCTACTGGTACGCCTTGAGCTCGCGCCCGGTGCAGAAGGCGCACACCGTGCCCACCGAGGCACTCGTCGGGCTCGCGCTCGATGCCGATGGCGCGGTCGCCGGCGATGCCGCGGCGCTGTCGCGCTTCCAGGACCGCCAGAAGCAGCTCGAGGATGCCGCCGCCAGGGACGCCTCGGCCCCCTTTGCGAGCGATGTGCGCTTCACGCGCCTGATGAACAACGCCACCGCCGTCATGCGCGCGCGCAGCTCGCTCAGTGACGCCGGCGCCGCCGCCCGCGACACCGCGAGCATCGTGCCGCGCCTGAGCGCCGAGTCGCAGGCGCTGGCGCAGACGCTCACGGCGCAGAACGGCGCCGCGGCCGCCAGCGCGCTCGAGCGCTTCGATGCGCGCGCCCAGCGCCTGCAGCTGGACGTCACCGCCCTCACCCAGGGGGGCGCGGATGCCGGCCCGGCCGCGCAGCGCATCGCCGAGAGCAGCGACTACCTCGCGCAGGTGATCGCCGCGCTCGCCGGCGCCCCATCCGCGCTGGCGCTGCCCAAGGTCGCCACCCCCGAGGGCCTGAAGCACCTGAAGAACCTCGACTCCACCTACCAGGAGCTCGCCGCGGCCGTGAAGCGCGCCGTGGCTGCAGCTCCGGCGCTGCCGGCGGCCCAGGCCGCCGCCCATGCCATCGTCGCCGATGCCCGCGACCTCGCCGCGGCCACCCCCGCCGCGGCACCGGCGGCGCCGGCGAGCTCACTCACCACCTACCTGCCGCTGCTGCTGCTCGGGGCCGGGCTGGCGTTCCTCCTCGGCGCGCTGATCTCGGCGCTGCGCATGCACCGCACGGTCGAGCAGCAGCGCCTGTCCGCGGAGGCGCAGCGCAAGGAAAGCGACCGCAACCAGCAGGCGATCCTGCGGCTGCTCGATGAGCTCTCGAGCCTCGCCGACGGCGATCTCACCGTGCAGGCGACCGTCACCGAGGACATCACCGGGGCGATCGCCGACTCGATCAACTACGCGGTGGACGCGCTGCGCGGCCTGGTCACCACCATCAACGGCTCGGCCATCCAGCTCGACTCCGCGACCCGCCAGACGCAGGCGCTGTCGCAGCACCTCGCCAAGGCCTCCGGCGCGCAGTCCAAGCAGATCGCCTCGGCCACCGAGTCCGCCGCCAGCATGGCGGCCTCCGTCGAGGAGGTCTCCGGCAACGCCGAGCGCGCCTCCGACGTCGCCCGCCACTCGGTGGAGGTCGCCCACAAGGGTGGCGATGCCGTGCGGCGCACGATCGACGGCATGAACACCATCCGCGAGACCATCCAGGAGACCAGCAAGCGCATCAAGCGCCTCGGGGAGTCGAGCCAGGAGATCGGCAACATCGTCGAGCTCATCAACGACATCGCCGAGCAGACCAACATCCTGGCGCTGAACGCTTCCATCCAGTCCTCCATGGCCGGCGAGGCCGGGCGCGGCTTCGCGGTGGTGGCGGACGAGGTGCAGCGCCTGGCCGAGCGCGCCGCCAACGCCACCAAGCAGATCGAGGTGCTGGTGCGCACCATCCAGACCGACACCAACGAGGCGGTGGTCTCGATGGAGCGCTCCACCACCGACGTGGTCGGCGGGGCGCTGCTCGCCGAGAACGCCGGCGCGGCGCTCGAGGAGATCGAGCAGGTCTCCAACCAGATCGCGAGCCTGGTGCAGAACATCTCCGGCAGCGCGCGCCAGCAGACCCACGGCGCGCAGAACATCGCCCGCAACATGCAGGTGCTGAAGGAAATCAGCGCCCAGACGGCCGAGACCACCACGGCCACGTCGCAGGCGATCGCCAAGCTCGCCGAGCTCTCGGCCGGCCTGCGCAAGTCCGCGGCCGGCTTCCGCCTGCCGGGCAGCGGAGGCGAGCGCGCCCCCTCCGGCAACGTCAAGCGCGTCGAGGAGTCAGCGCTCAACACTGCCAAGGTGCGGCAGATCTCCGCGCTCGGCGGCTCGTGATGACCCTGCGAAAGAGCGCGCATGCCTGAAGTCGTATCCCAGACCCTCGACCTCGTCGGCCGCGAGATCAACCTCACGCTCAGCGAGGCACGCGCGGCGCTCGAGGCCTACGTCGAGCAGCCCGACAACCTGCAGCTGCTCGAGACCTGCGCGGCCGACCTGCACCAGGTGCACGGCGTGCTCAGGCTGCTGGAGATCTACGGGGCGGCGCTCCTCGCCGAGGAGATGGAGCACGTCACCCAGTACCTGATCGCGACCCACAGCGAGCGCAAGAGCCAGGCGGAGAGCCTGGATGCCCTCATGCGCGCCATGGTGCAGCTGCCGGGCTACCTCGAGCGCGTGCTCGCCGGCGGGCGCGACCTGGCGCTCATCCTGCTGCCGCTGCTGAATGACCTGCGCGCGGTGCGCGGCAGCTCGCTGCTGTCCGAGGGGACCCTGCTGGTCCTCAACCTCAAGTCCGACCAGGAGCCCGCGCCGATCGCGTCCGCCCCGGGCGAGGCGCCGATGACGGTCGAGCAGTGGGCGCGGCGGCTGCGCGCGCGCTACCAGGTCGGGCTCATCGGCTGGATCCGCGGCGAGCGCGTCGAGCACAACCTCGAGACCCTCGCCGCGGTCGCCAAGAAGCTCGAGCAGATCGCCACCCGCCAGCCGGTGTTCCAGCTGTGGTGGGTGATCGGCGCGGTCATCGAGGCCCTGCAGCAGCACGGGCTCGAGGGCGGGCAGTCGATCAAGCGCCTGCTCGGCCTCGGCGACCGCGAGATGCGGCGCCTCTACGAGCAGGGCGAGGCGCGCTACGCGCAGGCCCCGGCGGTCGAGCTGCTCAACAACCTGCTTTACTACGTCGGGCGCGCGGACTGCGCCGGCCCGCGCGTCACCGCGGTGCGCCAGTCGTTCCGGCTCACCGAGCTCCTGCCGGTGGACGAGAGCATCGAGCAGGAGCGCGAGAACCTCTCCGCGCCCTCGATCAAGCTCATGCAGACCGTGGCCGCGGCGATCCGCGAGGACCTCGGCAAGGTCAAGGACGTCCTGGACATCTTCGTGCGCCGCGGCGCCGGCCAGCCCCAGGAGCTGTTCTCCCAGGTGGAGCTGCTGCGCAAGATCGGCGACACCCTCGGGGTGCTCGGCTTGGGCGACCTGCGCTCCAAGGTGCAGTTCGAGACCGAGCGCCTGGGCAAGATCGTCGACGGCACGCTGAAGGCCGACGAGGCGACGCTGGTGGAGATCGCCGCGACCCTCATCGGCATCGAGGACAAGCTCGACGAGAGCCTGGTCGGCATGATCCTGCCGAAGGACGCCGAGGCGGCGCAGCCGGCGCGCGAGGACACCGACTTCCAGCAGGTGCAGGCCGCGGTGCTGCGCGAGTGCATCGTGAACCTGGCGCGCATCAAGGAGGCCGTCACCCAGTCCGTCGGCGGCACGCTCGATGCGGCGGGCCTGGACTCCTGGCAGGACCTGATGCGCGGCATGAAGGCGGGGCTGCTGCTGCTCGGCAAGGCGCGCGCCGTGGACGTCATCGAGGGCATCACCACGCAGCTGAAGCGCGTGATGCAGCCGGGCGTGCACGTGCTGCCGCCCGGATTCATCGACCGCCTGGCGGATGCCATCGTCAGCGTCGAGTACTACATGGAGACGCTGCAGGCCGGGCGCTCCGACCCCTGGTACATGCTCGACAACGCGCAGGTGTGCGTGGGCGCGCTCGAGGCGCAGCCGCAGCCGGCCGTGCCCGCGGTGCCGCCGCTCGAGCCGGGCGCCTACGCCAAGACCGTGCAGATCACCTCGGTCCCGACCGCGGCGCAGCGCGCCAACATGGCCGGCATCGACGCCGCGGCGCCGACGCTCGCTGCCTCGCCGTCCGCCCGCGCCATGCCGCTCGCCGAGCATGCCGACCCGGAGCTGGTGAAGCTCTTCATCGAGGAGGCCACCGAGGAGCTCGGCAAGATCCAGCAGGGCTTCCCGGTCTGGGACGAGAACCCGCTCGAGCGCGAGGCGCTGGTCACGGTGCGCCGCTCGTTCCACACCCTCAAGGGCTCCGGCCGCATGGTCGGGGCGCGCGACCTGGGCGAGTTCGCCTGGTCGATCGAGAACCTCCTGAACCGCGTGCTCGACAACACGCTCACGCGCTCGCCGGCGATCCTCGAGACGCTGCGCGCTGCCGTGGCCGCGCTGCCTGAGCTCATCGCCCAGCTGCAGTCCGGCACGCCGCTGAAGTCCGACATCCTGGGCATTTCCTCGCGCGCCCACGCGCTCGCCGCCGGCCGCTCGAGCGCGCGCGCCGCCGACGAGGAGACCTCCGAGACCCCCGCCCTGGGTGGCAGCGGCACGCGCCGCGCGCCGGCGCTGCCTGAGAGCGCCCCGAGCGCCGCACCCGCGGCGAGCGCGCCGGCCCTGCAGGCGCGGCCCACGCCGCCGCCGCCACCGCCTGCGGCGGCCGCCGCGGCGAAGCCCGTGATCCCCGATGACACGCTGCGCGACATCTACGCGCGCGAGACCGCGACCCACGTGGCCACGGTGCGCGGCTATCTGACACGCGAGAGCAAGCTCCCCGAGCCGCACGCGCTGCCGGAAGAGGTCTACCGCGCCTGCCACACGCTCTCGGGCAGCTCGAAGATGGCGCAGGCGCGCCACGGCATCCGTCTCGCCGAGCCACTCGATCACTGGCTGCGCCGCGCCTTCGGCAGCGGGCTGGGACTTTCGGGCGAGGAGCTCTCGCTGCTGGATGACTGCATGGGCGCCATGGAGTCGGTGGCGACGCACCTGGATGAGTCCACCGGCTACTTCGTGAACCACTGGCAGCTGCTCGAGCGCATCGAGCGCGCCGACAAGGCCCTCGAGCAGCGCATCGCCGCGGCCACCGCCGGCGCGCACGCCCCGGCCGCACCCGCCGCGGATGCCGCCGCCGAAGTCCCCGCGGATGAGGGCATGGACTTCGATCCCGAGGTCGCCGCCATATTCACCGACGAGGCCACCGAGCTCATCGAGGCCTCCGAGCGCGCGCTCACCGACTGGCGCGCCCAGCCGAACAGCCAGGAGCTGCGGATGGGGCTGAAGCGCCCGCTGCACACGCTCAAGGGCGGCGCGCGCATGGCGGGCATCATGCCCATGGGGGATCTCAGCCACGAGCTCGAGAACCTCGTGATGCTGGTCGACAACGGCACGGTCACGGCCGATGCGCCGCTGTTCGATGCCATCCAGGCGAGCCTGGATGAGCTCGCGCGCATGCGCGAGCAGGTCGTGAACGGCCGCCGCGTCGCCCCCGCGCGCGCGATCCTCGCGCGGCTGCAGAGCTTCAGCCGCCCGGGCGCCCCGGCGGCACCGGCACCAGCTCCCGCACCCGCAGCCGCCTCGCCCAAGGCCGCAGCGCCGGCGCCGGCGCCGGCCGCGGCCCCGCAGGTCCCCGAGCTCACCCTCAGCGAGCCGGATGCCTCGGAGACCATGATCCGCAAGCTGAACGCCGAGCTCTTGCTCTCGGGCGAAGCCGAGGCCGCCGCCCCGCAGGCCGCGAAAGTCGCGCCCGCTCCGGCCCCGAAACCCGCGCCGCCACCGGCGAGCGCGGCCCGCACGGTCACGCCGGCGCCGCCGGCTGCCCCGACACCGCCACCGGCGATGATCCGGCCCGAGCCCGCGAGCCCACCGCCGCCCCCGAAACCGGCGCCGGCGCCGCCTGCGGCGGCCCCGGCCGCCGCCACCGCGCCTGCTGTCGAGGCGCGCTGGTCGGCCGCGAGCGCCCTCAGCGGCCCCGCGTCGTTCGCGAAACTGCGCGAGGCTTCCGAGGAGGCCCTCGCGGCTCCCTCGCCCGTGCCGCCGGGGCGCGAGCCGGTGAGCGGCGGGGAGCGCCAGGAAATGGCGCGCGTGGACGCCGAGCTCCTCGACCAGCTGCTCAACATCTCGGGTGAAGCGAGCATCGCGCGCGCCCGCCTCGAGCAGCAGCTCGGGAGCTTCGATTTCAACCTGGGCGAGCTGTCGCGCACCGTGACGCGCCTGAAGGAGCAGCTGCGCAGCCTCGAGATCGAGACCGAGGCGCAGATCCTGCACAAGCACGAGGACGAGGGCGGCTCGCACCGCAGCGAGTTCGACCCGCTCGAGCTCGACCGCTACTCCTCGATCCAGCAGTACTCGCGCGCCCTCGCCGAGACCGCCAACGACGTGGCGAGCATCCAGCAGCTGCTCGAGAACCTCGCCAAGGACACCCAGAACCTGCTGCAGCAGCAGGCGCGCACCATCACCGAGCTGCAGAACGGCCTCATGCGCACCCGCATGGTGCCCTTCCAGCGCCACGTGCAGCGCCTGGCGCGCATCGTGCGCCAGGCGGCCTCCGATACCGGCAAGCGTGCCGAGCTCACCGTCGAGGGCGCCTCCGGCGAGCTCGACCGCCAGGTGCTCGAGCGCATGCTGCCGCCGTTCGAGCACATGCTGCGCAACGCCGTCGTGCACGGCATCGAGAAGCCCGAGGAGCGCATCAAGCACGGCAAGCCCGACACCGGGCGCATCGTGCTCGAGCTGCACCGCGAAGGCGCCGAGGTCATGGTGCGCCTCACCGACGACGGCGGCGGCATGAACCTCAAGGCGATACGCGACAAGGCGCTCGCGCTCGGCATGATCAGCCCCGGCAACACGCTCAGTGACGAGGACGCGATGCAGCTGATCCTCGAGCCGGGCTTCTCCACCGCCGGCGCCATCACCCAGCAGGCCGGCCGCGGCGTCGGCATGGACGTGGTGGCCACCGAGATCAAGCGCCTGGGCGGCGCGCTGCACATGGAGACCAAGGCGGGCGAGGGCACGGTGTTCACCATCCGCCTGCCGCTCACGCTCGCCATCAGCCACGCCCTGGTGGTGCGCACCGACGAGGAGTACTACGCGCTGCCGCTGCCGACGGTCGAGGGCGTGCTGCGCCTCTCCAAGGCCGAGGTCGCCGCGCATCTGGGCAAAGACGCCGCCGCCTTCGACTACGGCGGCCAGAAGTACCGCTTCCAGCACCTCGCCAACTTCGTGGGGCTCACCCCCTCCGAGCTGCCCGGGCAGGACGTCACCATCCCGGTGGTGCTGGTGCGCGCCGGCGAGCACTCGACCGGCCTGGTGGCGGATGAGCTCGTCGGCAGCCGCGAGATCGTGGTCAAGTCCGTGGGTCCGCAGATCTCCTCGATCCGCGGCATCTCCGGCGCCACCATCCTCGGCGACGGCCGCATCGTCATCATCCTCGACATCGGCGCGCTGGTGCGCGCCGAGTGGCGCACCCGCGCGCAGGCGCCGCAGCCGCCGCGCGAGCGCGCCGGCGACCGCCGCACCTTCGCCATGGTGGTCGATGACTCGATCACCGTGCGCCGCGTGACGCAGCGCCTGCTCGAGCGCAACGGCATGCGGGTGCTCACCGCGCGCGACGGCATGGACGCGGTGGCGCTGCTGCAGGACAACGTCCCGGACGTGATCCTGCTCGACATCGAGATGCCGCGCATGGACGGCTACGAGGTCGCCGCGCACGTGCGCAACGACCCGCGCCTGAAGGACGTGCCGATCATCATGGTGACCTCGCGCGTCGGCGAGAAGCACCGCGCGCGCGCCATCGAGCTCGGCGTGGACGATTACCTCGGCAAGCCCTACCAGGAGGCGCAGCTGCTCGATGCCATCGCCCCGCTGGTCGAGCGGCGCCGCGAGCGCACGCGCTTCGCCGGCGGGCAGGGGGGCTAGGCCATGGCCGAGCGCGTCGCCGAGATCTACAGCCTGCTCGTCCCGCTGGTCGACGGGCGCCTCATCATCCCGCGCGCCTGCGTCGCCGAGGTGATCGGTTTCCAGACTCCCTCCGAGATGACCGGGGCGCCGCCCTGGTACATCGGCACCGTGCCCTGGAACGGCAAGGCGGTGCCGCTGGTGTCCTTCGAGGGTGCCTGCGGGCAGATGATCCCGCCGGCCTCCGGGCGCACCCGCATCGTCATCCTGCACGCGCTCGGCACCCAGGTGGAGGGCGGCAACTTCGCGCTCGTCAGCCAGGGGTTCCCGCAGCTGGTGCGCGTGTCCTCGGACGTCGTGCGGCCGGACAACTCGCGGGTCTTCCCCGAGCGCGCGCCGGTCATCTGCCAGATCCGCATGGTGAACGAGACGCCGCTGGTGCCCGACCTGCAGCGCCTCGAAGAGATGATCGCCGAAGAGACCAGCATCAGCAGCGTCTGAGCGAACGCCCTGACCTCCCCGCCGAGCAGTTGCGGTCCCCGCGCAGCGGCGTGGGGTGCTGCCGAGCCTGCTCGCTTACGCGCGCCGTCGTGCTGGCGCGAGTACCACACGGGAGAGCGCCTCACAGGTCCCCGAACTGCCGCTGCAGCAGCGCGAGCGCCGCCACCGCGGCGGTCTCGGTGCGCAGGACCCTCGGGCCCAGGCGCACGCCCGCGTAGCCGGCCGCCGCCGCGTGCCCGCGCTCCTCCTCATTCAGCCCGCCCTCGGGCCCGATCAGCACCCGCACCTCATCCGGCGGCCGCGGGATGTCGCTCAGGGGCAGCGTGGCCTCGGGGGAGAGCATGAGGCGCGTGGCCTCGATGCGGTCCTCGCGCAGGAACTGCCGCAGCGGCAGCGCAGCGTCGACCTGCGGCAGGCGGTTGCGCCCGCACTGCTCGCAGGCAGCGATCGCGATCGCGCGCCAGTGCTCGCGGCGCTTGCGGGCCTGGCGCTCATCCAGCCGCACCACCGAGCGCTCGGTGAGCACCGGCACCAGGCGCGCGACCCCGAGCTCGGTGGCCTTCTGCACCACCCAGTCCATGCGCTCACCGCGCGACACCCCCTGCACCAGGGTGATGGCGAGCGGCGACTCACGCTCGAGGGGAGCGGCCACGCCGACCTCGACCTCGAGTGCCGCGCCGCGCGCGAGTGCGATGCGGCCTGCGTACTCCCCGCCCGCGCCGTTGAAGAGCGTGAGCGCATCGCCCGCCTTCAGGCGCAGCACCCGCGCCACGTGCGCGGCGGCGCTGCCGGCGAGCTGCACGCGCGCGCCCGAGGCGAGCGGGGCGTCCACGAACACGCGCCTCAGTCGCACGTGGCGCGCTCGATGCCTTCCGCGGCGACGTCCACCATGAGGTCGATCTCGTCGGCGGTGACGACGTAGGGCGGCATGAAGTAGACCACGTCGCCGATCGGGCGCAGCAGCACCCCGCGCTCGAGCGCGTGGCGGTAGACGATGAGGCCGCGGCGCTCGCCCCAGGGGTAGGGGGCGCGCGTCGCCCGCTCCTTCACCATCTCCACCGCCACGATCATGCCCGTCTGCCGCACCTCGGCGACGTGGGCGTGGTCCTCGAGCTCGCGCGCGCGCGAGCCGAGGCGTGCGGCGAGCAGGCGGTTGGCGCCGAGCACGTCGCGCTCGCGGAACTGCGCGAGGCAGGCGCGCGCCGCGGCGCAGGCGAGCGCGTTGCCGGTGAAGCTGTGCGAGTGCAGGAACGCGTTCAGCTTCGCGTACTCATCGTAGAAGGCCGCGTACACCTCCTCGGTGGTGATGACGGTGGAGAGCGGCAGGTAGCCGGCGGTGAGACCCTTGGACAGGCACAGGAAGTCCGGGCGGATACCGGCCTGCTCGCAGGCGAACAGGGTGCCGGTGCGCCCGAACCCGACCGCGATCTCGTCGGCGATCAGATGCACGCCGTGGCGGTCGCAGGCCTCGCGCAGGAGCTTGAGGTAGGTCGGGTGGTACATGCGCATGCCGCCGGCGCACTGCACCAGCGGCTCGACGATCACCGCGCAGCTCTCGTGCGCGTGTGCCTCGAGAGCGGCCTCCATGTGCGCGAACTGTGCGCGGGCGTGCGCTTCGAGGCTCACGCCCGGCTCGCGCGCGAACCCCTCGGGCGAGGGCACGGTGATCACCTCCATGAGGAGCGGGCGGTAGATCTCCTTGTAGAGCTCGACGTTGCCGACCGCGAGCGCGCCCAGGGTCTCGCCGTGGTAGCTGTTGGCGAGGGTGATGAAGCGCCGCTTGGCGCTGCGCCCGAGGTTCCTCCAATAGTGGAAGCTCATCTTCACGGCCACCTCGATGGCCGAGGAGCCGTTGTCGGCGTAGAAGCAGCGCGTGAGGCCCGGCGGGGCGAGCGCGGTCAGCTCCTCGGAGAGCGCGATCACCGGCTCGTGGGTGAAGCCGGCGAGGATCACCTGCTCGAGGGAGTCGAGCTGCGCGCGCACCGCGGCGTTGATGGCGGGGTTGGCGTGCCCGAACAGGTTCACCCACCAGGAGCTCACCGCATCGAGGTAGCGCCGGCCGTCGTAGTCGCTGAGCCAGGCACCGGCGCCGGAGCGTATGGGGATGAGCGGGATCGGCCCCTCGTGGTCCTTCATCTGCGTGCAGGGGTGCCAGACGTGCTGCAGGTCCCTGAGCACGTAGGGTGCGTTGGCGGAGCTCATGCCGGGGATTGTGTCACGATCGGGCGGCGGGGCCGGCGGCGCGGTAGGCTTGACGGGCCATGTCCGCGAGTGCGTTCAGGATCGATACGGCGACCGGCCTCGTGAAGGGGATCCGGCAGGTGCTCTCACCACACTTCGATGCGCGCCCGCCGAAGGAGCGCCCCGAGCTCATCGTGGTGCACGGCATCAGCCTGCCGCCGAACGAGTTCGGCGGCCCGTGGATCGACCGGCTGTTCACGGGCACCCTGGAGTGGAGCGCCCACCCGTACTTCCGCCAGATCGAGGGGCTGCGCGCCTCGGCGCATCTGCTCATCGCCCGCGACGGGCAGCCGACGCAGTACGTGCCCTTCGGCGCGCGCGCCTGGCACGCCGGGGTCTCGCGGTACCGCGGCCGCAGCGGCTGCAACGACTTCTCCGTCGGTATCGAGCTGGAGGGGGCGGACGAGACGCCCTACCTCGATGCGCAGTACGCATGCCTCGCGGCTCTCATCGTGGCGCTGATCGAGGCCTATCCTTCGCTCTCCGCCGAGCATCTGGTCGGCCACGCCGACATCGCCCCGGGGCGCAAGAGCGATCCGGGGCCCGCCTTCGACTGGCCGCGGCTGCGCGCGCTCGTGGCCGCGGGCCTCGGCGCGCAGGGCGCGCCCTAGCGTTTCTTCGGCTGGGCGCGCTCGTGGCGCCAGAGCACCTCGCTGCCCCGCTCGTGGCGCGCGAGCACGCGCGCGATCACGAACAGCAGGTCCGAGAGGCGGTTGAGGTAGCGCGGCACCTCGAGACTGCCGCCCTCGGCGCGCGTCAGGCTCCACACCCGCCGCTCGGCGCGCCGCGCGACGGTGCGCGCGAAGTGGCAGGCGGCCGCCGCCGGCCCGCCGCCCGGCAGGATGAACTCCTTCAGCGCCGGCAGGTCCTCGTTGAAGGCATCGAGCTCCTGCTCGAGGCGGCTCACCTGAACCGCGCGGATGGCGGTGTGACCCGGGATGCACAGCTCCCCGCCCATGTCGAAGAGCTCGTGCTGCACCTCGGTGAGGCACTCCCTCACCGCATCCGGCAGGTCCGGCAGCGCGAGCAGCACCCCGAGGCAGCTGTTGAGCTCGTCCACCGTGCCGTAGGCCTCGACCCGCGGGCTGTCCTTGGGGACGCGGCTGCCATCGCCGAGGCCCGTGGTGCCGTCATCGCCGGTGCGGGTGTAGATCTTGGAGAGGCGGTTGCCCATGCTGCGGGCACTGTACCGCAATTGCCCGCCGCCGGAGCGCGCGCGCCCATGTAGGCTAGGCGCCGCGGGAGGCTGGCGGGCAGGGAGGGGACATGGCGACGGTACTGGTGACGGGCGGCGCGGGGTTCATCGCGAGCCACGCCATCGTGCAGCTGCTCGCCGCCGGGCACCGCGTGCGCACGACGCTGCGCTCGCTCGCGCGCGAGGGCGAGGTGCGCGGCATGCTGCAAGAGGGCGGCGCGGCTGCGCATGCCGCCGTCACCTTCGTCGCGGCCGACCTCAACGCCGACTTTGGCTGGCCGCAGGCGATCGCCGGCTGCGACTACGTGCTGCACGTCGCCTCGCCCTTTCCGCTCGCAAAACCGCAGCACGACGACGAGCTGATCGTGCCGGCACGCGAGGGCGCACTGCGGGTGCTGCGCGCGGCGCGCGCGGCGGGGGTGAAGCGCGTGGTGCTCACCTCCTCCTTCGCCGCCATCGGCTACGGGCACCCGCGCCAGGAGGCACCGTTCGATGAGGGCACCTGGACCAACCTCGACGCGAAGCTCTCCGCGTACGTGCGCTCGAAGACCGTCGCCGAGCGCGCCGCCTGGGACTTCATGGCGCGCGAGGGCGGCGCGCTCGAGCTCGCCGTGGTCAACCCGACCGCGGTGTTCGGCCCGGCCCTGGGCCCCGACCTCTCGACCTCGATGCTGCTGCTCAAGGGCATGCTGACCGGCGCGCTGCCGGCGAACCCGCGGCTGTACTTCGGGGTCATCGACGTGCGCGACGTCGCCGACCTGCACCTGCGCGCCATGAGCCACCCGGCGGCCGCCGGCCAGCGCTTCCTCGCGCTCGCCGGCGATGCCATGGGGCTCGCCGACATCGCGCGGGTACTGAAGGCGCGCCTGCCGCAGATCTCGCAGAAGCTCTCCACGCGCACCGTGCCCGACTGGCTGGTGCGCCTGGGCGCCCTGCGCAACGAGGCGGCGCGCGAGATCCTGCCCGAGCTCGGCAAGCCCAAGAACGCGAGCAGCGCGCGGGCGCGCACGCTCCTGGGCTGGTCACCGCGCTCCAACGAGGAGGCGATCGTGGCCGGGGCCGAGAGCCTCGTGCGCCTGGGGCTCATCGGCACGCGCGCGGCGGGCGCCGCGGCGGCGGGCACCTGAGGTGGCCTCGCGCGAGCTCGCCGCGGCGATCGAGGCGGCACAGGCGGCCGCCGCGCTGATCCGCGGCCTCTACCGGAAGAACCTCGCGGTGCGCGCCAAGGAGGATGCCTCCCCGGTCACCGAGGCGGACGTGCGCGCCGAGGAGGCGATCCACGCCGTGCTCGCGCGCCACTTCCCCGGCCACGGCTTCTACGGCGAGGAGACCGGGCAGCACGGCATGGGCGCGGAGAGCCTGTGGCTGGTGGACCCGATCGACGGCACCAAGTCATTCGTGCGCGAGACGCCGTTCTTCTCCACCCAGATCGCCCTCATGCGCGCGGGCGAGCTGGTGCTCGGGGTCTCGAGCGCGCCGGTCTACGACGAGCTCGCCTGGGCGGAGGAGGGGGGCGGGGCCTTCCTCAACGGCCGGCCGGTGAGGGTGAGCGCGGTCGGGGAGCTGTCGCAGGCGTTCATCTCGAGCGGCAACCTCAAGAGCCTCGCCCGCGGCGCGCGCTGGGCGCGCTACGGCGAGCTGGTGCGCGGCGTGAGCCGCAGCCGCGGCTACGGCGACTTCGTGCACTACCACCTGCTCGCGCGCGGCGCGCTCGATGTCGTCATCGAGAGCGACGTCAACATCCTGGACATCGCCGCCCTCACCGTGATCGTGCGCGAGGCCGGCGGCACCTTCACCGACCTCGAAGGCCTGCCGGTCGGGCTGGCGAGCACGAGCGTGCTCGCCAGCAACTCGCTCCTGCACGCGGCGGTGACGGCGGCCCTCAGGCCGTGACGAACACCCGCCGCCCCTCGAGTGCGAGCTCGAGCATCGGGGTGACGTAGAGCTCCGAGAGCGCGGCGGCGGTGAGCGCCTCGGCCACCGGCCCGAGCCGCCAGCGCCCGTCCCCGAACAAGAGCAGCACCCGGTCGGCGAAGCGCGCCGCGAGGGTGGGGTCGTGCAGCGTCGTGACGACGCTGCCGCCGGCATCGGCGAGAGCGCGGAACAGCTCGAGCACCGCGAGCTGGTGGTGGGGATCCAGGTGATTGGTGGGCTCATCGAGGAGGCAGGTCCCGACCTGCTGGGCCAGCAGCGCCGCCACCGCCACGCGGCGCTGCTCACCGCCCGAGAGGGTGTCGGTGCGCCGCGCCGCAAAGGAGGCCATGTCGACGCGCGCCAGCGCCTCCTGCGCGATGCGCTCATCCTGCGCCGACTCCCACTGCCACAGCGCGAGGTGCGGGTGGCGCCCGATGAGCACCGTCTCGATGGCGCTCGTGACGAAGCCGTCCTCGAGGTCCTGCGGCAGCAGGCCGAGGCGCTGCGCAATCGCGCGCCGTGACAGCTGCCCGAGCGGCGTGCCCTCGAGGCTGACCAGGCCGGCGGCCGGCGGGCGCAGTCCCGCGAGCGTGTGCAGGGTGAGGGTCTTGCCCGAGCCGTTGCGCCCGAGGATCGCGAGCACCTCCCCGGGGGCGCACTCGAGGGAGAGATCCGACACCAGCTCACGCTCACCGGCGCGCACGCTGATGCCGCGGGCGGACAGGCCCCGCGCCCTCAGCGGCTGGTCCATCCCACCTCCCGCGCGGTGGCCGCTCCGGCGATGACGTGCTTCAGGCTCAGCGGGATCTGCGCCTCGGTGGGCGAGAGCGGCCGCCGCCCGGCCATGATCTCGGTCTCCTCCTGCGGGTAGAGCGGCTTCTGGTCCGGGTCGGCGTAGCCGTCCGGGTAGAGCGGGGTGCCGCTGGCGAGGTCGTACTTGTCGGTCGCGCCCACGGTGTGCAGCAGCTCGTGCGCGATCACCATGGCGTTGCTGCCCGCGAGCGTCTCATCGGCGAAGGCATGCACGACGCCGATCAGCCCCTTCTGCAGGCCGTGCGAGTCGGGCACGCGCTCGAGAGTTGCGGGGTCGTGGTAGAGCACGAAAATGCGGATGCGCGACGGGGCGTGCCCCGGGAAGGTGCTGTGCCGGAAGGCGAACCAGCGCATGCGCAGCGACCACCAGGCGATGCCGAGCGGACCTGAGCCTGCTGGCAGCAGCGGCGGCAGCGCCGCACCCTGCGGGTAGAGCTCGACGTGGACCGGGCTCTCGAGGGCGACGCCGTAGCGGTGCGCCTCGCGCGCCATGAACGTCTCGATGTCGGTGAAGTCGGCGCTCGTCAGGCCCTCGATGTAGTGCTGCGTGCCGGAGGAGCCATCGCCGTTGAGCGGGAACACCCCGACCCAGAGCGTCTCCTTCCAGGCGCGGGTGTCGACGCGCTCCATGAGCGCCTCGGCGGCGACCACCACCAGGACGAGCAGCAGCACGCTGATGCGCAGGAGCTTCCACACGATGGGCGCGGGAGCGGCGCGTCAGGGCTGCAGGCGGGTCGCCGACCAGGCGCCGGCGCGAAAGCTGCCGTCGCTCTCGCGCGCGAGCGTGCGCACCCAGCGCGCGCGGTCGTGCACGCGCGCATCGCCCTCGACCCACAGCTCCACGAGGTCGGCCCACAGCCGGTAGCCCCCCCAGTGCGGCGGCCGCGGCACGTCGTGGTCCTCGGCAGCGCTCGCCTGCTCGCTCCCGGGCACCGGGGTGCCGAAGCGCGCGGCGGTGTCGGCGAGCTGCTGCAGGAGCGCCGCGCGCGAGGCGACGGGCTCGCTCTGCGAGCTCGACCAGGCGGCGATGCGCTTCGGCCAGCTGCGCGAGGCGAAGTAGGCATCGCTGTCCTTCGCCGGGGCGAAGGCCACCGTCCCCTCGAGCCGCACCTGCCGGTGCAGGGCGTCCCAGTGAAGGACGGCCGCGGCGCGCGGGTTGTCCTTCAGCTGCTTGCCCTTGGCCGAGAGGTAGTTGGTATAGAAGACGACGTAGCCGGGCCCGGGGGCGATTTCCTTGCAGAGCACCACCCGCGCCGAGGGGCGCCCCTCCGGGCCTGCGGTGGCCAGGACCATCGCATTGGGGTTCGGCTGCGATTTCGCGGCCCAGGCCTCGGTGAGCCACTGGCTGGCCAGGGCCAGCGGGTTCTGCGGCAGGGGATCGGGGAGCAGCTCGGTGTGATCGTCCATGGGATCGGTGGCCTCGCGGTGCGGCGGGGAAGTATCGCCCAAGGGGCGGCCCGGCTTTAAGGGGGGTACCGGGGGCGCCCTTGCGGGGGGGCTCCTGCCCCGATAGAAAGGAGGGCACCCGAGGGAGGCTTTCCATGACCGCCGAGACCGTGACGCTGGAGGAGCTGCGCCAGCGCGTGACCGACATCGACCGCTCGCTGATCGCCCTGGTCGCCGAGCGCAAGGCCGTGAGCGAGCAGGTGGCACGCGTGAAGCGGGCCACGGGCAAGCCGACCCGGGACTACGAGCGCGAGCGCGAGGTGATCCTCGGGGTGCGGGCCATGGCGAGCGAGCGGGGGATCTCGCCGGAGCTCGCCGAGCAGCTGCTGCGGCTCCTCATCCGCTCCTCCCTCACCACCCAGGAGCACGCGAGCGTGGTCGCACGCGGGGCCGGGACCGGGCGCCGGGCGCTGGTCATCGGCGGCTCGGGCAAGATGGGCGGCTGGTTCGTGAGCTTCCTCGCCTCCCAGGGGTTCGCGGTCGAGGTGGCCGACCCCGCCCCCGCCGCCGAGGGTGCGGCGCGGGTGCCGGACTGGCGCAGCACGGATCTCAGGCACGACTTCATCGTGCTCGCGACCCCGCTCGGGGCGACGGACGCGATCCTCAAGGACCTCGCGCTGCGCCGCCCGCCGGGGGTGATCTTCGATGTCGGGTCGCTGAAGTCCCCGCTGCGGGCGGGGCTCCTGGCGCTCAGGTCGCACGGCTGCCAGGTGACCTCCGTGCACCCGATGTTCGGGCCGGACACCGAGCTGCTCTCCGGGCGGCACGTGGTGTTCGTCGACCTGGGCCACGCGGGCGCGCTCGCCGCGGCGCGCGAGCTGTTCGCGCCCACCATGGCCGAGCAGGTGGTGATGAGCCTCGATGACCACGACCGCCTGATCGCCTACGTGCTCGGCCTGAGCCACGCCCTCAACATCGCCTTCTTCACCGCGCTCGCCGACAGCGGCGAGGCGGCGCCGAAGCTCGCGCGCATGTCGAGCACCACCTTCGACGCGCAGCTCGAAGTGGCGAGCCGCGTGGCCCAGGAGAGCCCGGAGCTGTATTACGAAATCCAGAGCCTGAACGATTACGGCGCCGAGTCCCTCGAGGCGCTCTCCCAGGCGGTCGAGCGGCTGCGCACCTCGGTCCTCACCCAGGACCACGCGACATTTGTTGCGCTCATGCGCCGCGGCCGCGATTATCTGGAGGACCGGCGCAGCGTGGCCGAGCGCCGCGCCTGAGGCGCGCCGGAAGGGGTGAGGGAAGCTGATGCGCAGGGAGCGGGGCGGGCCGGCCGTGCCGGAGGAGACAGCCGCGGCCGACGCGGACGCGGCCGGCGAGCAGGTGCTGCTGCGCGCGCGCCTCGCCGCGCTCACCGAGGAGGTGAAGCGCAACGAGGCGCTGCTGCGCAAGACCCAGGAGCGCGAGCTCGAGCTGCTGCGCGCCATCTCCATCACCCAGCTCTTCGAGCGCCTCATCGGCGGCCTGCGTAACTCCTACCAGCTCGACGGGGTGTCGCTGGTCCTCAATGACCCGCAGCACGAGATCCGCCACCTGCTCGCCGGCGATGGCATCGAGCAGCCCGCCGGGGTGTCCTTCGTCGATGCCCTGGTCACGGTGGCCCCGCAGCTGCCGTCCCTCGAGCGCCCCTGGCTCGGGGCCTTCCACAAGGCGGACCACGAGCTGCTGGTCCCGCAGGGGCCGAAGGCCGCGAGCCTGGCGCTGATCCCGCTGCGCCGCCACGAGCAGCTCGATGGGGTCCTCGTGTTCGTGAGCACCGACCCGCTGCGCTTCACCCAGGACCTGGCCTCCGACTTCCTGCAGCACCTCGGCGTGGTCGCCGCCATCTGCATCGAGAACGCGGTGAACCGCGCGCGCCTGCTGCGCAGCGGGCTCACCGACTTCCTCACCGGCTTCCACAACCGCCGCTACCTGCACGCGCGGCTGCGCGAGGAGCTGGCGCGCGCGCAGCGCGCCAAGGGCACGGTCGCCTGCCTGATGATCGACGTCGATCACTTCAAGCGCATCAACGACCAGTACGGGCACATGGCCGGCGATGCCGTGCTGCGCGAGGTGGCGCACCGCATCGATGCGGAGATGCGCATCAGCGACACCGGGGCGCGCTTCGGCGGGGACGAGTTCGCGCTGGTGCTGTCGCAGGCGGACGCGGCGCGCGCCGAGAAGGTCGCGGCGCGCGTGCTGCACAGCGTGCGCAACCACCCGGTGGTGATCGGCGCCAGGGCTGCCGAGACCGTGACGCTGTCGATCGGGGTCGCCGCCGCCGCCCCCGGGCCCGGCACGCGCGACTACAAGGTGCTCGCCGAGCGGCTGATCGCGGAAGCGGACGCCGCGCTCTATCGCGCCAAGAGCGCCGGGCGCAACCGCCTCGCCACCTCGCCCAACCTCATCGCCTAGCGGCGCTGGCGCAGCAGCACCACGAACAGCGGCGCCCCCACCAGCGCCATGATCGCCCCCACCGGCAGCTGCCGCGGCGCGGCGATGGTGCGCGCCGCGAGGTCCGCCGCCGCGAGCAGCATGCCGCCCGCCAGGGCTGCTGCCGGGGCCACGATGCGGTGGTCGCTGGTGCGGAAGGACAGGCGCACGGCGTGCGGGGTGATGAGGCCCACGAACCCGACCGTGCCGGCCGAGACCACGGCGAGCGCGGTGAGGGTCGCGCAGGCGATGAACAGCACCGTGCGCCAGCCCTCGAGCGCGAGCCCCACGGTGCGCGCGCGCAGCTCCCCGGCGGCGAGCACGTTCAGCGGGCGGGCGAGGATGATCGCCACCGCCACCGCGAGCAGCGCCGCCCCCGCCGAGAGCCACGGGCGCACCGCCCACTCGAGGTCGCCCGCGAGCCAGAACACCATGCCGCGCACCCGCGAGGAGTCCGCGAGTGCGAGCAGCACGCTCACCAGCGCCCCGCAGGCGCTCGCCAGCACCACCCCCGTCAGCAGCAGCCTGGGCGTGCCGCCGCCGCGGGCCAGCAGATACACCAGGCCCACCGCCCCCAGCGCGCCGGCCACGGCCGCCGACTGCACGATGAAGGCGGCCGCGCCTGCGATCATGGCGAGCAGCGCCCCGACCGCCGCCCCGCCCGAGACCCCGAGCACGTAGGGGTCGGCGAGGGCGTTGCGGAACAGCGCCTGCAGCAGCACCCCGGAGAGGGCGAGCAGGCTTCCCACCCCGAAGGCGGCGAGTACCCGCGGCAGGCGCACGCTGATCAGCACGTTGTGGGTCGCCTCATCGCCCGAGCCGGCGAGCGCTGCGAGCGCGGCCCTGAGCCCGATGCCGGAGCTGCCGATCAGGAGCGCGGCGAGAAACACCAGGGCGGCGAGCGCTGCGAGCAGCGCGAGGCTGCGCCAGGGGGTGGCGGGGCTGGTGGCGCGCTCGAGGGTGGTGGCGGTGAGCACGCGGACGGCGACTCCGGGAAGCGGGGCGGAAGGTCCGCTAGCCTCGGCGATCCTGTTGGAAAACGCCATCCCGGCGCGTGCTGCGGCTCTGTGGCAGACTCTGACGCCGCAGAATGAGCGACATCATCGATCCGGACGGCTTCCGCGCCAATGTTGGCATCGTGCTGATGCATGGCGCGGATGTCTTCCTCGGCCGGCGCACCGGCGGCAAGGGCTGGCAGTTCCCGCAGGGGGGCATGAGGCGCGGGGAGTCCCTCGAGCAGGCCCTGTTCCGCGAGCTCAACGAGGAGATCGGGGTCGGCGAGCGCGACGTGCAGCTCGTCGGCCAGAGCGAGCGCTGGCTGCGCTACCGCCTGCCGCCGCGCTACGTGCGCCGCAACCAGCACCCGGTGTGCACCGGCCAGAAGCAGCGCTGGTTCCTGCTGCGGCTCGTGAACGAGGTCAGCTTCGATTTCGGGCGCACCGGGGAACCGGAGTTCGACGCCTGGCGCTGGGTGCCTTTCTGGGAGCCGGTGCGCGAGGTCATCTACTTCAAGCGCCCGGTCTATATCCGCGCGCTCACCGAGCTCGCCTCCCTCGCCTTCCCGCGCGGCAAGCAGCCGCCGTTTCCGGAGTGGTGGGACGAGTACACCCAGCCGGCGAAGGGCGGCAAGTCCCCGAGCGAGCAATAGGCGGTGGGGCTGCTCGCTTCGCTTCTGGGCAGGAAGGCGGGCGCGCCGCAGGTCGTGCGTACGCGCGCCCCGGCGCTCAGCACCCTCTTGCTCTCGGCCGCCGTGCTCATCGCGCTGTTCGCTTTCTACGTGGTGTACGAGCTCGGCCGCTACAACGCCGGCTACGACCGCCAGGCGGTGGCGCAGCAGCGCACCGAGCTCGAGGTGCAGATCGAGCACCTGGAGAAGTCCAACCGCGAGATGCGCACGCAGCTGGCCGAGCTCGACACCTTCCGCGTCGGCCGCGCGCACGAGCAGGCGGAGGTCGCGCGCCAGATGGGCGAGCTGCAGGCGCAGCTGGCGCAGCAGACCCAGGAGCTCGCCTTCTACCGCGGCGTGGTCGCGCAGGGCGCAGGCTCGATCGGGCTCAAGG
>Ga0335080_10001483_pt1 | contig 22971 bp, 14 predicted proteins | sample Lox_Sample_34_FD_206720 | JGI IMG/M metagenome (GOLD analysis project Ga0335080, IMG submission 206720) | Soil microbial communities from Loxahatchee National Wildlife Refuge, Florida, United States - Lox_Sample_3.4 | ecosystem: Environmental > Terrestrial > Soil > Wetlands | place: USA...
AGTAGGTGTAGGCCGCCTTGACGAAGAGGCCCTTGCTGAACGGCTTGTTGAGGGCCACCTGCAGCGAGTGGTAGTTGGAGCTCAGCCACCCGTCGAACTTCCACGTGAAGGCCGTGCGGCCCCACGCCTGGAAGAGGGGCTGGCCGTCCTGTCCCTCCCCCGCGCCCGACGCGTTGATGTCCTCGAAACCCAGCTGGTGCGTCGTCTTGGTGCCCACGTAGCCCATGGACAGCGACATGTCCCACGGCAGCCGGCGCTCGTAGGTCAGGTTCCAGGACTGGATGTAGGGTCGGTTCACCTGGCCCCCCATGGGCGATCCCATGCCGGCTTCCGGAGGCAGCGTGACCGAGCCCGAGCTCTCGTTGGGACCGTAGAAGAGCGGGATGCCCGTGGCGAGGCTGCCGTAGGGCACGTAGGCGGTCGGGCTCACGTACGTGTTCGAGATCAGGTTCGGGTAGAAGCTGCGCAGCGGCCGCGAGAAGGGCATCGGGCTCACGGTGATGCCGTACCCGCCGCGGAGGACGTCGTTCTCCGTCAAGCGGTACGAGAAACCGAGCCGGGGCAGGAGGTGCGGGTAGTTGACCTTGATCCCGCAGTCGATGGGATTGCCGCCCAGGCCGCAGAGGGCCACCTGGTTCGTCGTGGGGTCGTACTCCTCGATCCCGCGGTCGGCGCGCCGCATGAGCGGGTAGAGCTCATAGCGCAGGCCGAGGTTCAGGGTCAGCTTCTTGTTGACCTGCCAGCGGTCGCGGAGGAAGAGCGAGTACATCCACTCGCGACCCGTCTCGAGGCTGTACTGGATGCTCTTGTTGACGCTCGACGTCTGGCCCAGAAGGAACTGAGCGTAGGAGTTGTACTGGTCGGGCGAGCCGTTCGGGGCGAGGGTCGTGGAGCCGCCGCTGAAGTAGAAGTACCCGCGCGGGTAGCCGAGCTCGGGCTGCCAGTGGTTCAGCTCCATCTTCACGATGTCGAGGCCGAACCGCAGCTCGTGGCTGCTCTTCACGTAGGTGCCATTGAGCGAGAAGTTGTACGTCCGGTCGTTGCGCCAGACCGGGGTCCAGGCGTCGACACCGCCCAGGCTCGAGTAGCCGGCAATCGAGAAATCGGGCATGCCGGAGTAGCGGATGTCGCCGTTGCCGCCTCCGTCCCCGTTCGTGCCCGGGATCCCGAACACGTCCGTCCCGTAGTTCGTGCCGTAGTCCGGGGGCAGGGTATTGTGGTCGTACTTGGCGAAGCTGAGGTTGCCGTCGAGGATGAAGCTCGGGGAGATCGTCCACGTGTAGCCGAGCGTTCCAACCTGCACCGTAGTGTCGCCGTTGCCCGACCCCGAACCGAAGCCGGAGCCACCCGCGCCGCCCGCGGGAGGGTTGCCCAGCCACATGTCGGAGTACACGTGCGCCTTCATCTCGCTGAACTTCGCGAAGATCTGGGCCTGGGGGCTGATCGAGTAGTTGACCTTGAAGTCGTAGTTGTTCCGGTTGAACGTCACGAGCCCGGAGGCGGTGTAATTGTTGGACGTGCCGGGCCCGTTGGGCAGCGGGATCCGGGACTGGATGTCCTGCGCGATCGGGCTGATCAGGCCCGCCGGGATGATGTTGTTGGCGAACGGGGTGCGCCCGCTGCCGTCCGCGCTTCCCGTGAACGGGTTGTAGATCGTGGTCCCGAAGGCGCTGAAGTCACCGTTGCGCATCGCCGCCGTCGGCACCGTCCCCGTGATCGTGCTCGGCGAGGGCGCGTACTGCCCTTCCCACGACGCGAAGAAGAAGAGCTTGTTCTTGACGATCGGACCGCCCAGCGTGACCGCGCCGATGTTCCGCTTGCTGTTGGGCTTGTCGCCCGAGTTGGCCCAGTTGCGCGCCCTGAGATCGCTGTTCTCGAAGAGCCACGTCCCGGTGCCGTGGAACTCGTTCGTGCCGGACTTGGTGAGCACGGTGACCGCTGCGCCCCCCGCCAGCCCTTGCTCGGCGTCGAAGTTGCTCGTCGACACGTTCACCGTGTCGACCGTGTCCGCCGGCGCGACGTACACCGCATGGTGAGGCAGCCAGACGAACACGGTGACGGCGCCATCGAGCCGGGTGTTGTTGTTGTTGCGCGCAGTGCCGTTGACGTTCGTGGTGAGGGAGCGCGCGGGAGTGTCGGTGATCGCGTTCTGGAACCCCGCCGGCGTCGTCCCCGGCACCAGGTTCAGAAGCTCCTGGTAGTTGCGATAGTTCCCGAGGGGCAGGCTCGCGACCTCCTTGGACTTCAGCTCGCTCTGCACGGAGCCGGAGTCGGTCTGCAGCAGCGCCGTCTCCGACTGCACGTTCACCGCCTCCGTCATCGCGCCCACTTCGAGCTGCACGTCCACGCGCGCGACCGCGTTGGCCGAGATCGGCACGCCTTCCTTGATGTATTCCTTGAAGCCGGTGAGGACGACGCGGACCCGGTAGTTGCCGGGGATCACGTTGACGAAGGTATAGCTGCCGTCGTTGCGGGTGGTGGTCTCACGCGCGAGGTTCGTGCCCGCGTTGACGATCGTCACCGTCGCACCGGGCACGACCGCGTGGGTGCTGTCGGTCACGCTGCCCACGATGCTGCCGTAGAGGACCTGCGCCTCGCTCGGTCCGGCGAAGGCGAGGAGCGCCACCGCCAGGACCGCGAGGGGCAGGAGCCACTTCGGCCGCTGACCGTCGAGACTTCTCATAGTCACTACCTCCTGTTGCTCGTAAGGCCGGGAGCCGCCGTCTCTGGAGGGGGCTCGCCGGCATGGCGCCGGTGCCGGATGCTGACGACTTGAAACCGGTTCGCAACAATCTATGTTCATCCATCATAGGGAGTCAACCTTTTTTCTAAGCTTTAACAATCTCCCCTAGAGCTCTTTCCCGGCTTCTGTGCCGAGGAATTACGCCACTCGACACAACGGATGCCATCCGGTTTTCTGCACGCATCCAAAGTCCCGAAGTGGGCCCGCTACGTTCCTTTGAACTTATCCGCCTCAACTGAACGAGGAAACCGTTTTCGCGGGAGTGCACGCGCCGAAAACGTCGTTCCGGGCGCGGCGGGGGCGCTGATGTAGACTGGTCTTTGTCGCAGCACAGGAAACACGAAGGATCCGAGCACGATGTCGAGAAGGCTGTTCACGACCCTCGCTCTGGCCGCCCTTCTCGCCCACCGGGCGAGCGCTCAGCAGGCCTCCGATCGGCAGGCGACGCCTCCGACCTTCCCCGCGCAGGTCGAGCAGGTCACGGTGGACGTGGTGGTGACCGACCGGAGCGGCCAGCCGGTGACCGACCTGAAGCGGGAGAACCTGGAGATCCTCGAGGACGGGGCCCGGCAGACGATCGCGAGCTTCGATCTCTTCCAGGTGCAGGCCCCTCCAGTCGAGACGCCGGCCCCGGCCGCTCCCCCGCCACCTCCCCGCGTCTCGACGAACACCGACGCCGAGGACCAGCGGGGGCGCACCTTCGTGATCGTCTTCGACGACGTGCACCTGAGGGCCTACACCGCGCAGCAGGCCCGGGGCGCCATCGCGGAGTTCCTGAAGAAGGAGACGCGGCAGGGAGACCGGGTGACGCTCCTCGCGGCCACGGGCAGCGTCTGGTGGACGGCGCGCATGGAGGCCGGCCGCGCCGAGCTCCTCGACCTCGTGAAGCGCCTGCAGGGGCGCGTCGTGCCGGACCTCCGGAAGGACTGGATCTCCGACTACGAGGCGATGCGCATCAACATCTTCCACGACAACGCGATCCTCGACCGCGTCCAGCGCCGCTTCGAGACCTACGGCGTCATGACCATGACCGAGCAGAGCACGCACGTGCGGGACATGATGGCGGTCGAGGACCCCGTGGTGACGACGCGGGCGGCGGAGGTCTACTACGCGGCCAAGGCCTACAACCAGGTCACGCTCGGTGCCCTCGAGCGGGCGCTCGCGGCTCTCGCCCCGGTGAGGGGGCGGAAGTCGGTGGTCCTCGTCTCCGAGGGTTTCGTGTACGACACCCACCTCCTGGAGTTCAAGCGGATCATCGACTCGGCGCGGAGGGTGAACGCCGCGATCTACTTCATCAACAGCAAGGGCCTCGACGCCATGCCGGACGCCATCTCCGCCGACCAGAGCACGATGCTGCCCTCGGAGGATCTCGGCTTCGCCTACAGCCAGGAGGCGGAGACGACGGAGGGCTCGGAGTCGCTGGCCGCGGACAGCGGAGGCTTCACGGTCCGCAACTCGAACGACCTCGCGGCGGGCATGAAGCGGATCTCCGACGAGACCCAGGCCTACTACCTCGTCGGCTACAACCCGACGAACACAGCGCGCGACGGCGCGTTCCGGAAGATCGAGGTCAGGGTGCCCGGCCGACGGGGGCTCACGATCCGGGCCCGCAAGGGCTACTACGCCCCGTCCGACGTGCCGAAGCAGCCCCCGCCGAAGCCGGGGACGGATCCCGTCTTCCAGGCGGCCCTCGACTCGCCGTACCAGCTCGAGGACGTCCCCCTCCGCATGACCCATTACCTCCGGGACGAGACGACGCTCGACCGGGCGCGGGTCTTCCTGGCCGCGGAGGTGGACATCCGGCGCCTCGGCCTCCAGGAGAAGGACGGGAAGGCGGAGGGCGCGCTGCAGTACCTGATGGTGGCGGTGTCGCGCGACGGCGGCCCCTTCTCCCGCTTCGACCAGACCCTGCAGCTCTCGCTCCTGCCCGAGGAGCGGGAGCAGTTCTCGCGGACGTGGCTGCCCGTCGTCCAGGAAATGGAGCTCGAGAGCGGGCGCTACCGGGCCAAGATGGTGGTGCGGGACAAGGCGAGCGGGCGCATGGGGACCGTGATCCACGACTTCGATGTTCCGGACCTCAAGCCGTTCCGGGTCTCGACGCCCGTCCTCAGCGACGTGCGCGAGCAGACCGCGGACGGCAGGCCGGGGGACCGGCTGGCGATCCTGGCCCGGCGGGAGTTCGCGCAGGGCGCGTCGCTCTTCTGCCAGCTCGACGTCTACCGGGCGGTCAAGGAGGAGGCATCGGGGATGCCGCGGGTGTCGATGGGCTACGAGGTGCGGCGGAGCGACGGGACGGTCCTCACCCGTGACCCGGCGAGCCTGATCCGGCCGGGCAAGGACGGCGGGGTCTCTCGCCTCGTCGGCTTCTCGCTCCAGAACGCGAGCCTCGGGGACTACGAGCTGCGGATGAAGGTGAGGGACGAGTTCTCCGGCGAGACCCGTGTCCTGCGGGAGCCCTTCCGGGTCGTCGCCCCCTGAGGCGTCCTCCTTGCCCGGCGCCGATCCCACCGCCAGCCACCGCCTCTTCCATCACGACCGGGTCGCGGCCGGGTACGCGACCGTCCGGCCGTACCTCCACCCGCTCGTCTTCGCGCGGGTGCGGGAGATGATCGGCGCCGAGGCCCGCGCGGGCCGCGCTCTCGACGTGGGCTGCGGCACCGGCCTCTCCTCGTTCGCCCTCCTCGACCTCGCCGAGCACGTCGTCGGGATCGACGCCGCGCGGGACATGCTGCGCCACGCGATCCGGGCCGACGCGGTCGCCTACCTGTGCTCGGGCGCGGAGTCCCTGCCGTTCCTCGAGGCCTCCTTCGACCTCGTCGTCGCCTGCGGCTCCATGGACTGGGTGGACCGGCCGCGCTTCCTGCCGCGGGCGGCCGAGGTCGTGGCACGGGGGGGCTGGCTCGTCTCCCTCGACTTCGGCGATTCCGGGCGCTCTCCCGAGGTCCCGTCCCTCGGCCACTGGTACGACGAGGTCCTCCTGAAGCGGTACCCGCGACCGGCGTCGAGCGACCCGATCATCACCGCCGACGAGGCGTCGCGGTCGGGCTTCGGGCCCCCCGTCCACCGCGACCTGGCCATGACCTGCCCGTTCACCGCGACCCGGTACGCGGCCTTCCTGATGACCGAGTCCAACGTGATCGCCGCCGTCGAGTACGGCAGCGAGACCGCGGGCCGGGTGCGGGCGTGGCTCGAGTCGGAGCTCGCCGCGCTCTTCGGGAGCGGGGAGCGGGCTCTGTCTTTCGGCGGCTACATCCAGGTCCTTCGGAGGCTCTGATGCGCGCGTGGATCCTGCTGGTCCTCCTCCCTCTCGTCGGGGCCCTCGGCCCGGCCGGCGAGAGCGCCATCCGTCCGGAGCGGACGATCCGGCTCTTCGACGGCAAGACGATCGACGCCTTCTACACCTGGCTCGTCGACACGCACCGGGAGGACCCCCTCCGGGTGTTCAGCGTGGTCGACCAGGTGGACGGCGCCCCCGCCGTCCGCATCAGCGGCGAGCGGTTCGGGGGGCTCATCACCCGCGCGGCCTACCGCGACTACCGCCTGGTGGTGGAGTTCCGATGGGGCCTCGCGACGTGGGGCGAGCGCCGGGCCGCCGCGCGCGACAGCGGCGTCCTCGTCCACTGCCAGGGTCCGGACGGCAACACCGCCGCCGACTTCAACGGGCCCTGGATGCGCTCCGTCGAGGCGCAGGTCATCGAGGGCGGGGTCGGCGACATCATCCTCGTGGCCGGGTTCGAGCCCGGCGGCGCGAAGGCCGCGCCGCGCCTGTCGGCGCGGGTGCGCACCGACCGCAACGGCGAGCCGGTCTTCGATCCCGGCGGGGAAGCCCGGGAGTTCGAGAGCGGCCGCGTCAACTGGCTCCGGCGGGACCCGGCCTGGCAGGACCGCACGGGCTTCCGGGGAGGGCAGGACGTCGAGAGCCCGTGGGGCGGCTGGACGCGCCTCGAGGTGATCGCGGACGGCGACCGGATCACGAACGTCGTCAACGGGACGGTCGTCAACGAGGCCACACGATCGACCTTCACGGAGGGCCGGATCCTCCTGCAGTCCGAGGGCGCCGAGGTCTACTACCGGCGCGTGGATCTGGAGCCACTCGCGGGCCCCACACAGCGCTCCACGAACTGAACGACGACTGCCGTGGCGGCGAGGCCGGAGCACCCTGGAGACGCGGAAGCCCGAGGCCCCGCAACAAACCGGAGGCCTCGGGCCGGCGACGGTCCAGATGCGCCCGCGCTTTGCGCGGGTGCATCAAGCAAACTGCTTCCAGTCCATCTTCGGGTCGGAGACGTCCTTCGACTTCAGGAGCTGGTCCCAGGTGACTTCCTTGCCCGTGTGGGCGGCCACGCGGCCGAGGATGCCGGCGAGGGCCGACTCCGCTCCCTGCTGCGCCTCGTTGAGCAGGTTGCCGCTCGTGATGCTCTCGACGAAGGCCTTCTGCTTGTTGGGGTCGGCGTCGTCGAGGGCGCCCGAGAACTTCCCGGTCACGGCCACCGCCGAGTCCGTGGACTCCTTCCCGAGACCGGGGAACTCCCAGTTCGTGTCGGCGGAGAGGCGGACCGGGGCGTCGTAGTGGGCTTCCGCCCAGCCCTTCGTCCCGTAGTACTGCATCGCGACGCCGCCCCACTGCGCGTTCGTGAACTGCGTGGAAGCGAAGCTGATGTGGACGTCGCCCGGGTAGGTGAAGACGCAGTTGTAGTGGCTCCAGCAGTCCCCCTGGTCCGTGCGTCCCGCCCGCCCGCCGGCGCCGACCGCCTTCACCGGGTGGCCCTTCAGGAACCAGTTGGTGACGTCGATGATGTGGACGTTCTGCTCCACGATGATGTCCCCGGAGAGGGCGATGTCGTGGACCCAGTTCCGGAGCCGCCTCTCGGCCGGCGTGGCGCTCGGCCAGTCCGGCCGCTTGATGGCCGATGCGAAGTAGTGGATGGCCCCCGAGACCGGCTGTCCGATCTGGCCCCCGTGGATCCGCTTCGCGAGCTCGACGTAGGCCGAGGCGTGGCGGATCTGGAAGCCGACGGCCAGGCTCAGCTTCTTCGCCTTCGCCACCTCGCTGAGGGCCATCACCTTCTTCGCCCCCGGCACATCGACCCCGACCGGCTTCTCGAGGTAGGTGTGCTTGCCCGCGGCGAGGGCGGCCTCGCCGTGCATCGGGTGGAAGAAGGGCGGGGTCGCGATGTAGACCGCGTCCACGTCCTTGCTCGAGAAGAGCGCCTCGTACGCCTTCGGGCCCTTGAAGAGGTGGCCGGCGTCGACGGCGGGCTTGCCGAACTTGGCCGAGACCGCGTCGAGCTCCTTCTTGCCCGCGGCCAGGTTGTCCGCGAACATGTCGCCGATCGCGGTGAGGACGCCGCTCGTGTTCTCGATGAAGGAGCCCATCACGTTCGTCCCCCGCCCCCCGCAGCCGAGGAGGCCGAGCCGGACCGCCGAGTTCGCCTGGGTGCCGAACGCGAGGCTCGGCTTCAGGATCGTGACTCCGGCGGCTGCGGCCGCCACTCCCAGGAACTCGCGGCGGTCGGTGGTTCGCGTCTTCGGATCGGTCATCGCATCATCTCCTCGTGTCGGCCCGGCAAAGGGCCGCGGACAGCGATCAGGACGGTTACTGGAGCGACAGGCGCTCGACGTACTCGCGGGCGGTCTTGATGTCGGCCACGCGCTCGGTGCCGGCCTCGCGCTCGATGCACAGGTTCCCGGTGAAGCCAACTCCCGAGAGCGCCTTGAAGAAGGCCTTCCAGTCGATCTGGCCGGTGCCGAGGACGACCTCCTCGCCCCAGGTGCCGGGGACCCTGGTGCGGACCGCGTCCTTGACGTGGCACTGCTTGATCCACGGCCCGAGCGTGCGGACGGCCGCCACCGGGTCTCCCTTGTCGTAGAGGATGATGTTGGCCGGGTCGAGGTTCACGCCCACGCCCTTGTGGCCGAGCCTGCGCAGGAAGAGGGCGAGCGTATCCGCCACCTCCTGGCCGGTCTCCATGCCCAGGGTGATGCCCTTGGACTGGAAGAGATCGGCGATCCGGCGGACCCGGTCCTGCAGCTTGGCGGAGGATGGGTCGGTCTCCTCGTGGGGGAGGAAGCCGGCGTGGAACGTGACGAGCTTCACCCCCAGGCCCGCCGCGATCTCGGCGTCCCTCTGGATGTTCTTCCAGTTGTCGGCCCAGGTGGCGTCGGGCACGACGCCCCCCGTGCGGCGGATGCTGTCGAGGGTCGTGTAGTCCTCGCCGATCGTCCCCATCATGCCGGAGACGAACGTGACGCCCTGCGCGGAGGCCTTGGCGGCGGCGTCGCTCCACGCGCCGCCCTTGTTCTCACGCAAGGGGTCGAGGGCGATCTGGACGCGGCGAAGGCCGGTCGGGGCGAGCTTCTTGAGGAGGTCGTCGATCGAGGCGGGCTCCAGGGACCAGCTGCAGACGGCGAGGCGGCTCGCCAGGCCGGGAGAGGCGGCAAGCGCCCACCGGCCCGCGAAGGTGGCGCCGAGGGCGCCGGCCAGCGACGCTTTCAGGAAGTCGCGGCGGTTGGGGTCGGTCTTCATCGGCACCTCCTCGGGCGCGGGTCCCGAGACCGGATTCTATTCCCGCCTCGTCGCGGGCTGTCAACGTGAGGGCGACCTTGAGTTGCGCCCGGGGACCGGAGTAGGCTCCCGGTTCGGGAGGACAGCGCATGAAGACGATCGATCGGAGGAGTTTCCTGGAGTCGGCCGCCGCCGCGGCCGCGGTGGCCGCGCTGCGGCCGCAGCCCGCAGCCGCCGCGGGACAGATCAAGAAGGCCCTGTACGTCTCCATGCTGCCGGAGAAGCTCGCCTACCGCGAGCGGTTCCAGATGGCGCTCGACGCGGGCTTCCAGGGCATCGAGGTCGGGACGATCACCGATCCCAAGGTCGCCGACGAGGTCAAGGGGGCGGCGGCGGCGACGGGCCTCAAGATCCACTCGGTGATGAATGCCGCCCACTGGCGCTATCCCCTCTCGAGCGCCGACCCGCAGGTGGTGGCGAAGAGCGTGGCCGGCATGGAGGCCTCGCTCCACAACGCCCAGCTCTGGGGGGCGGACAGCGTGCTGCTGGTGCCGGCGGTCGTGAACCCGGAGACCTCCTACAAGGACGCCTGGACCCGCTCGCAGAAGGTCATCAAGGAGCGCATCCTGCCCCTCGCCCAGGAGCTGAAGGTCGTGATCGGGCTCGAGGAGGTCTGGAACAAGTTCCTCCTGAGCCCGCTCGAGCTGGCCCGCTACGTGGACGAGTTCGCGTCGCCGTACGTCAAGGCCTACCTCGACGTGGGCAACATGGTCTTCTACGGCTATCCCCAGGACTGGATCCGCACCCTGGGGCCGAGGATCAACCGCGTCCACCTCAAGGACTTCAAGCTCGACCACGAAAAGGGCCAGTTCTTCTGGAAGAACCTGGGCGAGGGCGACATCGACTGGCCCGAGGTCCGGAAGGCCTTCTCCGAGGTCGGATACGAGGGCTGGGCCTCGACCGAGATCGAGGGGGGCGACCTCGCGTACCTCAAGGACGTGGTGAAGCGGTTCGATCGGTTCCTGGCCGGGCAGAAGCCCGTGGCCTAGTCGTCCCGAGGGACGTCCGGCCGGCCGTCCGGAGGCTTCGCCGTCGCGGAGCCGGCGTCCGTTCCGCCGGCGAGGGACCGCGGCGGCTGATGGTCGAGAGATGCTGCAGAAGAAAACCGTCGCGATCCTGGGCGCGGGGACCATGGGTCAGGCCATTCTGGGCGGCCTCCTGGCCCACGGCCACCCCCGGGGCCGGGTCCGCGCGACCACGCGCACGAGGCCGGCCGCCGACACCGTCGCCCGCGAGCGCGGCGTGCGGGTGGGGACCGACAACGTGGCCGCGGCCATGGGAGCCGACATCGTCGTCCTGTGCCTCAAGCCCGCGAACGTCGTTCCCGTGTGCCGGTCGCTCGCCGAGGCGAAGGCCCTGAAGCGGGGCGCCCTCGTCGTCTCGATCGCGGCCGGCGTGAAGACGGAGGCCATCGCGGGCGCCCTCGGGGACCGCGTGCCCGTCATCCGCGCCATGCCCAACACGCCCTGCGCGATCGGCCGGGGGATGACCGTCCTGTCCCGGGGGCCGAACGCTTCGGAGAGCCACGCCGCCCTCGCGCTGAAGATCTTCGCCCCCCTCGGCCGCGCCCTCGAGCTCGAGGAGAAGCACATGGACACGGTGACGGGCCTCAGCGCCTCCGGGCCCGCGTTCGTATTCGTGATGATCGAGGCCCTGGCCGACGGCGGCGTGGCCCGCGGCCTGCCCCGCCAGGTGGCGATCGAGATGGCGGCCCAGATGGTCTTCGGCGCGGCGTCCATGGTGCTCGAATCGGGCCGGCATCCGGCGGCCCTGAAGGACGACGTCACCACCCCGGCCGGCTGCACGATCGCGGGCATCCTCGCCCTCGAGGACGGGCGGATCCGGTCCGTGCTGTCGCGCGCGGTGGAGGTGGCGAGCGTCCGCGCCGGCGAGCTGGGCGGCCCGAAGAGCTGATCGCGCGGCGGCGGGTCAGCGCCCGAGCCACCAGGCGAGCTTCACCATGAAGACGTCGTCGGCGTGGGCGCCGAAGAGGTTGCCGAGGTCGCGGCCGAAGGCGCTGTCGCCGGGGTTCCGCCCGTCCTGGCGGCGCTGCGTCCACACGACGTAGGCGGCCGAGCCGGGGCGGAACTCCCAGCGCAGGACGGCGTTCACCCGGAGCGACTTGAAGTTGAAGTCGGGGACCGGGATGCGGAAGGGCTGGGCGGGCCCGGTCCCGTCGGGGTCGATGGTGTAGACGGGAAGCGTGGGATCGCGCGCGATCGTGCCCGCGTCCACGCCGTACACGGGGAAGTCGTAGGTGCGCGGCGTGGCCAGCTCCCGGATGGCCGGGTAGGCGCCGGCCGAGAGAAGGGCCTGGCTGTAGACCTGCAGCGAGAGCCGGGGCGAGAGGGCGAAGTCGACCCGGAGCGGAACGGACCACTCGGTCTGGTCGAGGGTGCCGAAGACGTAGCGGCTGCCGTAGGTCGCGGTGGCGGTCGGGTCGGGCACCGCGGCGAGGTACTGGGCGATCGTGTGGGTCTGGAGGAGGTAGGGTGTCGCGGAGAGGGTGAGCGCCGTCCACGGACGGAAGTTGAGGGTCGCCGAGTACTGCTGGCTGTGGGAGCCGAACTCCCGGTCCGAGAGGGCCGCCGTCGCGTTCGCCCAGAAGCGACGGCGGGTGTCGGACGCGACGGTCAGGTTGAGGCTGCCGATGCCCGGGCGGACGGTGGTCGGCCCGCCCCGCGTGAGCTTGTCGTCCCAGGTGTTCCACGACTTCCCGAGGGTCAGGCCGAGCTGCCAGTAGTTGCGGAGCTGGGCCTGGCCCGTGATCTGCACGCCGTCGCCCTGGCACTGCCCGCCGTAGTTGAAGGTCCACCACTTGGCGACGTAGAGCTGCCGGGAGCGGGTGATCCGGTCGGGAGTGAGCTTGCGGAACTGCACGAGGCCGTGGCCCCCGCCCCGGTCGGTCTGGGTGGAGTAGCCGAGGTCGTTCGCCTCGAAGCCGGGGCTGATGCCCCAGAGGCCCGCGTTGAAGGTGACGTTGCCGCTATTCTTGTTGAGGCCGATCCGCCCGCTCCAGCCGGAGAGCGAGGTGGCGTTCGGGTCGACGCTCACGTACGACGCGTCCGGCCTCTGGTAGTAGCGCTGCGCGGCGAGCTGGAGCCGGAGGATCGCGGCCCGGCTGCCCGAGACGGTGCTCCCGGAGAGCCCTCCCGAGACGACCCAGTCGCGCCGTCCGTCCAGGAACACGTGGCCGTCCACGCCAAGGACGAAGGCCCGGCCGACGAGGAGGCCGTCGAGATCGGCCGTGTCGAGGTCGCGGACGACCGCGGTGCCGATGAAGCCGATCGACGCCCGCGAGCCGAGGGCGTGCTGCGCGCGGCCGACGAAGTAGTTGGTGAGGGGCTCCACCTCGACCTGGTCGCGGGCGTCGCCCGTCGCGACCTGGGCGAACTCGCGCGCGGTCACCGACTCCAGCAGGCCGAGGTTCCAGCCGCTCGCCGTCCGCCCGACGAGCTTGGCCGCGCCGAGGATCGTCGTCGAGGACGGGACGTCCACGAAGTCGCCGCTCGCCTGGCCCTGGGGCTGGCGGCCGATCCGTCTCGAGTAGAAGAGCTGCGGCTCGGGATAGTAGAAGGTCGTGTAGTCGCTCGCCCCGCTGCGGCCGAACCATTGAAAGATCTGGCTCCCCTCGGTGAAGAAGGGCCGCTTCTCGTCGAAGAAGGTCTCGAAGGCGGTGAGGTTCACGACCGCGGGGTCCACCTCGACCTGGCCGAAGTCGGGGTTGATCGCGCCGACGAGGGCCTTGCCGGTCCCGAGGCCGAGCCGGAAGTCGAGCCCGGCCCCGGGGAAGAAGCGCGAGCCGTCGTTCCAGGGGTCCCCCGGCCCGGGCGGCGCGACGTACTCGGCCCTCCCCGACACGTAGGGCAGCAGCTCCACGTGCCGCCCGGGCTCGATGCCCTCGATGCCCTCCAGCGACGCCATGCGCGAGGCGAGCCCGCTCTCGTTCTTCGGGACGAGGACGAGCCACGACGTCTCGTTCTTGCGGTACACGACACGGCTCGCGTTCACGCCCCAGGCGTGGCCGGGAGTGGTGGGGAAGCGGAGCTGGGAGAACGGGATGCGCATCTCGACGCTCCAGCCCTTCTCGTCGACCGCGACCGCCGACTCCCAGACCGCGTCCCAGGTGTCGTCCTCGAAGTTGTCGTCGTAGAGGGCGCCGTCGCGCTGGACTCCGGCCGCGCTCACCTCGAAGACGACGCCCGTGCGGCCGTCGCGGTGGGGGTCGAGGTAGAGGGCGAAGCGGTCCGCTTCCGCGACCGCGTCGCGCCGGGACAGCTGCCGGCGGATGAGGTGGGGTGCTTTGTCGAAGAGCCGCGCGCCCACGTAGAGCGCGTGGTCGTCGAACAGGAGGCGCAGCTCGGTAGGCTCGGTGGCCGGCTCCCCCTGGTCGGGGTCCTTCTGGAGGAACCCGGCCAGAGCCGGTGCCTGCTGCCACGCTAGCTCGTCGAGGCGGCCGTCGAGCGTGATCGCCGACGTCGTCCGCGCGGCCCGCGCGCCGAGCTCGGGGACGGGAGACGCCACGGCCGCGGCAGCGGGGATCGAGATGAGCGCGGCCAGGGCGGCGGCGAGGAGGGAAGCGGGCCTGCGATGTCTCACGACACGAGGGCGATTCTAACCCCTCGGCCGGCGTCACGCTCCGGTCATGATCCCACCGTCGACGGTGAGCGTGGTGCCGGTCACGAAGGCCGAGTCCTCCGAGGCGAGGAAGAGGGCCGCGCGGGCGACGTCCCCGGGGAGACCGAGGCGCTTCAGGAGGGTCCTCCGGCCAACCTCCGCGACGGCCTTCGCCGGGTCGGGGAAGGCGATTGCGGACTCCCAGATGAGCGGGGTGTCCACGGGGCCGGGGCACAGCGCGTTGATCCGGACCTTCGGCCCGTAGTCGATCGCGGCCTGCCGGACGAGGGCGACGAGGGCGCCCTTGGACGCGCAGTAGGCGGCGTGGTTCGGGAACCCCTTGAAGGCGGCGATCGAGCTCACGAGCACGACCGATCCGCCGCGGCCCCGCTGCATCTCCGGCAGCGCGGCCCGGAGCAGGTAGAAGACGGCGTCGAGGTTGACGGCGAGCGTCCGCCGCCAGGTCTCGACCGGCACCTCGGCCAGAGAGCCGAGGCCGAGCATGCCCGCGCAGCAGACGACGGCGTCGAGACCGCCGAACGAGCGCATGCAGTGCTCCACGAGACGCTCGTTCGTCTCCTCGAGGGACACGTCGCCGGGCACGAAGTCCGCCCGCCCGCCGCCTTCCCGGATCTGGCCGACGAGGCTCCCGCCTCGCCCCTCGTCGCGGCCACTCGCCACGACCGAAGCCCCTTCCTGCGCGAAGAGGAGGGCGGCCGCCCGGCCCATCCCGCTCGTGGCCCCGGTGACGATCGCCGCCCGGCCCTGCAGCTTGCCCACACCCTCCTCCATGGTGGCGGACCGCGCGCCTTGGCGCCGTACGAGTGTAGTCTTTGCTCTTCCGCGGAGGTGCGCAATGGATCCTCTCACGGCGCCGATCCCGAACGCCGAGCACCGGGACGTCGGCGGCGCCCACATCGACGTCGTCCGGGCGGGGAGCGTGCGGGTGGGGCGGGTCGTCTACCCCCCCGGCTTCCGCTGGTCCCGCGACATGAAGCCGGTCGTGGGCACGGAGCTCTGCGAGCACGTCCACGTCGGCCTTCTCGTGCGCGGCCACGTCCAGGGCCGCTATCCGGACGGCTGCAGGTTCGACTTCCAGGCCCCGGCGGCCGTCGTGCTCGAGCCCGGCCACGACGCGTGGGTCGTGGGGGACGAGTCCGCCGTGCTCGTGCAGTTCGACGCCGAGCGCGACACGGCCCGGTGCTGCGGCCTCGCGGGCGAGCACCGGCACTCCTGAGCGGGTGTCGCGGAAACGGCGTTGACACGCCCGGCGAGGCGCCCATAGGATGCGCGCGGACTCACGTCCAACACCAAGAGAGGTGCCTTGTGGCAGCGATCAACACCCGCCGGGTCGGCCTGGGGGCGCTCGCCGGCGGCCTCGTGTGGGTCATCTGGAGCACGGTCGTCAACCTGGGAATCCTGAGCGGAAGGTACGCCCAGCTCCAGGGCGCGGGTCGGCTCGTTCCGGAGCCGCGCGTACCGTTCTTCATCGGAGCGTGGTTCCTGACCCTGTTCGCGCTCGCCGGGATCGTCGCGTGGCTCTACGCCGCACTGCGGGCGACGAGGGGTGCGGGACCACGCACGGCGCTGGAGGTCGGGGTCCTGGTCGGGTTCGCCGCCGGCTTCCCCATCAACCTCTCGAACGCCGCCTGGTCGGTCGCGGGACGCGTCGTCGCCCTCTGGTGGATGGTCGACCTCTGGGTGGGGGCGATCCTGGCCGCGCTCGTGGCTGGCTGGCTCTACCGGGACGAGACCGCGCCGCCCGCGTGATCGGTTCGGCCGCCGGCCGGCCTTTCAGCGGAAGACCCAGAAGAAGACGAGGACGGCGGCGATCACCGCCCCGCCCGCGGCGAGGGCCGGACGGGAGGAGCGCGTGTCGAAGCCCTCGCGCACGGGGAGAGGGCGCGGCGCGGGGAGCGGCCGAGCCGCCGTGATTGCGGCCATCACGGCGAGCAGAACGCCGAGCGTCGCCAGCATGCGGTGGAGGTACGCGACGCCGGGCCACGTCCAGGCCAGGAGGCCGTAGATCGGCGCGGAGAGGACGAGCGCCGTGAGCCCGGCGAGGGGCGGGGCCTTCGGGAAGGCGAACCCGAACACGAAGGCGGCCACGATCCCGGGGGACACGAATCCCTGGAACTCCTGGATGAAGGCGAAGACGCCGCCCTTCAGGAAGGGCGACGTGGCGAGGACCGCGGCGAGGACGAGGGCGACGAGGGTGACCACGCGGCCGACGGCCACGAGCTCGGGCTGAGTCGCCGCCTTCCGGAAGAAGCGGCGGTAGAGGTCCATCGTGAAGAGGGTCGAGGCCGAGTTCAGGACGGAGGCGAGCGTGCTGATGACGGCCCCGGCCAGGGCGGCGAGGATGAACCCCCGGAGGCCGGTCGGGACGAGCTCCCGGACGAGCATCGGGTACGCCTGGTCGGGCCGCTCGAGCGCGGACCCGTAGAGCTGGTGCGCGACCGCTCCCGGCATCACGATCCCGAACGGCACGAGGAGCCAGAGCGCGGCGGCGAGGACGATCCCCGCCTGGCCCTGGCCGAGCGTGCGCGCGGCGAGCGTCCGCTGGGTGATGAACTGGTTGAGGCCGCAGTAGTAGAAGATCGGGATCCAGATCCCGCCCACGAGGACCGTCCACGGCAGCTCGGGGTGGCTCCGGGGGAGGATCATGTGCAGCCGATCGGCGTTCGCGCGGAGGAAGGCCGCCGGGCCGCCGACCGCGGCGAGGCCGAGGCCCAGGGTCAGGAGGCCCCCCACGAGGAGGGCCGAGCCCTGGAAGAGGTCGGCCCACACCGCGGCAAGGAGGCCGCCCCAGAGGACGTACCCGATCGCGATCCCGCAGATCACGGCGAGGGCCACGGGCAGCCGGAGGCCGAAGATCGTCTCGAGGGCGGTCGCCCCCGAGTACAGCACCGCGGTCGTGGTGACGGTCACGTAGACCACGACGGTGAGGACGGACATGACCGTCCGCGCCGCGAGGCTGTAGCGGTACTCCAGGTACTCCGGCATGGTGTAGATGCCGGCCCGGAGGAAGCGGGGCAGGAACGTGAACGCCACGACGACGATCCCCACGGCGCCGGTGAGCTGCCACGCGCTCACGGCGAGGCCGACGTCGCCGGCCGCTTGACCGGCCATCCCCACGAACTGCTCGGTCGAGATGTTGGCGGCCACGATCGAGACGCCGATCAGCCACCAGGGCAGCTGCCGGCCGCCGAGGAAGTAGTCCTCGCTCGTCCTCCGGCCGCGGCTCTTCGCGAGGCTCACCCCGAGGACGAGGCCGTAGAAGGCCACGAACACCAGGACGTCGACCGGCGAGAGGCTCACCGCCCGCCGGTCACTCGACCGCCTTCCGCGGGAAGGCCGGGGGCGGCAGGTCCTTGACCGGCTCCTGCCGGATCCTCTCCTCGAGGTAGCGGATCGCCGCGTCGAGCTGCTCGTCCTTCCCGTCGAAGGTGGCGCGCGGCGGGTTGTCGACGACGATGTCTGGGTCGACGCCGTGCCCCTCGATGAGCCAACGGCCCTCCGGCCCGTAGACCCCGAACTCGGCCGCGGTCGCGATGCCGTTGTCGACGAGGACGTTGCTTCCGGTGAGCCAGATCTCCCCGCCCCAGGTGCGCATGCCGATGACCTTGCCGAGGCCGAGCCGGCGGAAGCCCTCGGCGAAGGCCTCGCCGTCGGACGCCGTCCACTGGTCCACGAGCACGACCATGTGGCCCCGGAAGGCGAACTGCATGTTCCACGTCGGGTCGCCGACGCGGTCCTGCCAGAAGAACCAGGCCTTGCGGAGGAGCTTGCCCAGGATCCAGCTGTCGATGTTGCCGCCCTGGTTGTGCCTCACGTCGAGGATCAGGCCCTGGCGCCGGTAGACCGGGTAGTAGTCTCTCGCCCACTCCGCGTAGTTGTCGCCGCCCATCGCCCGCAGGTGCACGTAGCCGATCGCGCCCTTGCCCTTCTCCTCCACCCGTCGCCGCCGCTCGTGCTCCCAGTCGTCGTAGCGGAGGCCCCGCGCCTCCTGCGCCGTCATCGGGAAGACGATCGCGTCCCGCGCCGTCCCGGCCTTCCCCTTCACGTGCAGGAGCACCTGGCGCCCGGCCTGGTTGCGGAGGAGGGCGGCGGGGTCCGGCACCGAGAGCGTGGACACGCCGTTCACCGACTCGATGACGTCGCCTTCCTCGATCCCCGCCCCGTCCCGGCGGAGCGGGGAGAGGGCCTTGGGGAAGTCGGGGTCGGCGGCGTAGATGCGCGAGACCCGCCACCCGCCGGCTCCGGCGTCCCTCGCGAGGTCCGCTCCGAGGGAGGCCACCTCGACCTCGTCCGGCCCCTTCCGCTGGTCTCCCCCGCCCACGAAGATGTGGAGCGCCGAGAGCTCGCTCACCATCTGGGCGAGGAGGTCGGAGAGCTCGTCCCGGCTCCTCACGCGGTCGACGAGCGGCAGGTACTTGTCCCGGACCTTCGGCCAGTCGAGGCCGTGCATGGCCCGGTCGTAGAAGTAGTCGCGCTCCAGCCGCCAGGCCTCCACGAACATCTGCCGCCACTGCTCGCGGGGGTCGAAGCTGAAGGTCCAGCGGGAGAGGTCCACCTTCGACTCGTCGAGCTTCTCCGGCGCCTTGTCGCCGGCGTCGAACACGTAGATGTCGCCTTCCTTCTGCTTCCGGACGAGGAGCTTCTTGCCGTCCGCGGAGAGCTGGAACTCGCCCACCCCCTCCATCACCGTCTTGACCTCGGGCTTCTCGCGCCCGATGGCCAGCGCCTGCAGCGTGGCCTTCGGCTCGAGGGAGTTGTCGATCGAGAGCCAGTACAGGCGCTGGCCGTCGGTCCGCAGCGCGTCGTAGCGACCGGCCGGGACGGGCACCTTGTAGAGCCGGGTGGAGAGCCCCTCGAGGTCGATCGCCACCGGCTTCGGCGGCGTCTCGGCGGTCGAGGCCTTGGCCTTGTCCTTCTCCTTTTCTTTCTCCTTCGGGCCCGCCTTCGCGGCGGCCTTTCCCCCGGTCTCGTCCTTCTTCGCGTCGTCCTTCTTCGGCTCCTCCGGGTGGAGCTCGTCCGGGGGCGCGAACGGGAAGCGGCCGTCCTTCTTGAGCGCCACCGCGTAGACCTCGGTGGGGCTCGCCAGGAAGGGGTCCGGCTGGCGCGGACCCCACGGCGAGCGCACGAGGGTCTTGAGGTTCCGGTCGGACAGGAGGTAGAGCCACTCGCCGTCCGGGCTCCAGGCGGGGCTCGCGCTGTCGAAGCGGTCCGTCGTCACCGCGGTGGTCGTGCCCCCTTCGATACCGTAGACGAACACCTGGGTGAGGAGGTCCTTGGCTGGCGCGGCGTAGGCGAGCCAGCGGCTGTCCCCGGACCAGGCGAGGTCCTGGAAGTCCCCGGCCCGCGAAGTGGCGATCAGGGTGTTCGTCTTCTTCTCGACGCTCCACAGCCAGAGGCGCCGGTCCTTGTCGTGGTGGGCGATCCACTTCCCGTCCGGCGACGGCACCGCCTCCCAGCGCAGGATCGTGCCGTCGCTCGTCATCTGCTCCGGCCGGCCCACGCCGTTCGCGGGGATCTTCCAGATCTCGACCTCCCCCGACTCGTCCGACAGCGCCACGAGCCCCTTGCCGTCCGGCAGGAAGGCGGCTCGCCGGTAGCGCACGCCGGCCGTCCGCGTCACCTCGACGAGGCGGCCCTGCTTCACCGGGGCCACGAACACCTGGCCGCGGGCGGTGAGGGCGACCCGGTCGCCCTTCGGGGAGAGGGCGACCGCGGTCAGGTAGTCCATGGGCCGCTTCACCCACGTCTCCCGCTCCTGGTCGAAGTCGGAGGACAGGCGGATCGCGAGCGGCTCGTCGCGCCCGGCCGCGAGATCGAGGAGCCGGAGGTCCGCCCCCAGCTTGTAGACGATCCTCCCGTCCGAGAGCGACGGGGTGTCGGCGTCCCACCCCTTGTGATGCGTGTGCTGGCGAAGGTCGTGGCCCGCCTCGTCCATCGACCAGACGTTCATCGTGCCGTCCCGGTCGCTCAGGAAGTAGACGCGCCCGCTCCGCCACATCGGCGTCTTGCTCGTGCCCGGGTAGTCGCCGGTGAGCGGCACCGCCTCCGCCGCGCCGTCCGCGTACTTCCAGAGGCTCTGGGCCGTCCCGCCTTCGTAGCGCTTCGTGTGGCTGCCCTGGAACGGCAGGCGGGTGAAGAAGAGCGTACGCCCGTCCGGCGTCCAGCAGCCGTCCGCGGCCTGGGCGAGGGGCACGACGGTGCGCTCGCCGGTCGCGAGGCTGAGGCGGACGAGCTGCGTGTCGGGGAGCGTGCTGTAGCGCCTCGTCGCGTAGACGAGGGCGCCGTCCGACGCGAATCCGACGACCCGTGCCCCGCCGCCGTCGAACGTGCGGCGCACCGGCTGCCCGCCCGCGAGCGGCATCGTGTACACCTCGGTCGGCCCTTCGTACGCGGCGGAGAACGCGAGCGTCGTCCCGTCCGGGGAGATCGCCGGCCAGGACTCGTCCGCCGGGTGGCTGGTGAGCCGTGCGGCGACGCCGCCCGATCGGGGGACCTGCCACAGGTCGCCCTCGGCCGCGAAGACGACCGTGTCCCCGTGGATGGCGGGGAAACGGTAGTAGCCGGAGGACCCGCTCGCCGACGGGTCCCTTGCCGCAGCCAGGAACAGGACGAGGCCGAGCGTCGCGGACATGGAAGCCTCCTCATCTCGCGCGGGACGGCATTCTGTCACAGAGCGGAGGGCGGGAGCGGGACCGGCCTCTCGCGAGCGGGCGTCCTCAGTGAGCGCGGTCGTCGATCGGCCTCACCTCGCTCCGCCGGCGGGCAGCCCCTCCCAGGCCCGGCCCCAGGCGGCGAGCACCCGCTCGATGTTGTCGTTCGCGGTCGGGCTCGTGACGCGCCGCGTCACGTCTTCGTCGAACCACGCGATCGAACGGGCGACGCCTTCGGAAAAAGTCACTTTCGGCCGGAAGTCCGGCACGACGCGCCGGACCTTCGCGTTGTCGAAGAACGTGCTGTGCGCCTTGTCCCCGAGGAGGCTCGCCCCGCGGTCGGGCACGAGGGCGGCGACGAGGGCGCTCGGGACGTGGACGAGCCTGGCCTCGACGCCGGCCGCGCGCGCGATCGTCTCGTAGATGGCGTCCCAGGTCAGCACCTCGTCGCTCGTGACGTGGAACGCCTCGCCGATCGCCCCGGGGTGGCCGACGAGCCCCAGGAGGCCCACCGCGAAGTCGCTCGCGTGCGTCATCACCCAGAGCGCGGTGCCGTCGCCGGGGCAGACGACGGGGAGGCCCCGGCGCATGCGGTCGACGACCGTGTAGTCCTGGCCGCCGAAGCCGGACGGGATCCAGGTCGGGCCGTAAGTGTAGGACGGCCGGACGATCGTCGCCGGCAGACCGCGATCGCGCTCGGCCCGCCCCACCGCCTCCTCGCACGCGATCTTGAGCCGCGCGTACTCCCAGAAAGGGTTGGCGAGGGGAGCGTCCTCGGTGATCGGCAGCCGGGCCCTCGGCTTGTCGTAGGCGGCGGCGGTGCCGATGAAGACGTACTGGCCCGTTCTCCCGGCGAAGGCCTCGACCGCCAGGCCGAGCTGGGCCGGCGTGTAGGCGAGGAAGTCGACAACGGCGTCCCAGCGCCCCGCCGCCGCGCGCGCGAGCGCGGCCGGGTCGTCGCGCTCGCCGAGGAGCGGCTCGACCTCCGGCGGAGCCGGCCTCCGCCCCCGCGTGAGGATGCCGACCTGGTGGCCGCGGGCGACGGCGAGCGCGACGCACGCCGTGCTGATGTTGCCGGTGCCGCCGAGGAAGAGGACCCTCACCGCGCGCCTCCACCCGCCGCGTCGAATCGGAGCGACGCGCCTCCGGGCACGAGGTAGTGGATGGGCCAGGTCTCGCGCCCGCGCTCGACCGCTTCCGTCCACGAGAAGGAGGGCTCGGCGCCGGAGGGAAGGACGAGCGACACGTCGGGGAGCGCCGCTGCGGCGGCCCGCGCGAGGAGGCGCCCCTCGTTCGGCGCGTCGATCGCCACCTCGCGGGCGTCGAGCCGCGCCCGTGCGAAACGGACCGCGATCTCGACGTCCTCGATCACCTCGAAGAGGTAGGGGCGGCCGAGGAGCTGCGCGTTGTAGACGTGGTTCGCGAGGACGCCGGAGAGCGGGCTCGCATAGGCCGAGCCTTCGTCGGCCGGGGCGAGGGCCGGGTCGTCGATCGATGCCGCCCGGTAGCGCAGGCGTGTCTCGCCGAGCCCGCGAGGGTCGAACGACAAGACCTCGTGGCCCTCCCCGAGCCGGGTCAGGACCTCGGGCCAGTCGCGGGGCTGGATCTTCCCCTCGAGGCCCAGGCGCACGACCACGTTCCCGTTCGGGCCGCCCTCCCGGCGTACCCGCAGGAGCGGGATGACGAGGCCGCCGGAGTGGTGGAGCCGGTAGCGCTCGATGACCGCGGCTCCCACCCGGTCCGACCCCGCCTCTTCCCAGGCGATCGCGTCCCGGGGAGCGACGCCGGCGTACGCCACGACGGGCCAGTCCCGGATGGCGGGATGACCCGCTCCGCGGTAGAGCGCGCCGATCGTCGGCTCCCCGCGCCGGCGAGCCGGCCCGTCCTCGCGGATCACGTCCACCAGGGATCGGCCGCCCAGATCCACGCGGACCTGTCCGCTCGGCGTGCACCTCAGCGCCTCGGGCGGGAGCGTCGTCACCGAGGCGAGGCCGGCCGAAGGCGGCCGGCCGAAGGCGCGGTCGAGGAAGGCGAATGCCTTCTCCTGGTTCTCGGCCGAGTACTGGTGCTTGTGGTAGCCCTCGCTGAGCGCGATCCGGTCGCCGTGGCCGAAGCGCCGGTAGAAGGCGGCGACTTCGCGCATCGTCCGGCGCGTGCCCTCGATCGGGAAGAAGTCCAGGACCGCCGCCGAGACGTGCAGCGGGCGGGGGTAGGCGAGAAGCAGCAGACCGGCGTGGTCGATGCCCTCGGAGACGAGCCCCGGCGGGTCCTGCTCCGGGTCGCTGTCCGGGTCCTCGAAGATGCGATTGGCCATCCGCATCGGGAGGGAGGTCGGGAAGCAGGAGGGCAGGACGGCCGCGATCCGCGTGTCGAGG
>Ga0335080_10001484_pt1 | contig 22969 bp, 20 predicted proteins | sample Lox_Sample_34_FD_206720 | JGI IMG/M metagenome (GOLD analysis project Ga0335080, IMG submission 206720) | Soil microbial communities from Loxahatchee National Wildlife Refuge, Florida, United States - Lox_Sample_3.4 | ecosystem: Environmental > Terrestrial > Soil > Wetlands | place: USA...
ACCATGCGCAATCAGCCCGCGCCGCCTTATCTGGCGGCGTTTCTGGAGCAATTGTCGGCTGCGTGTCCGAAGTTCGCGCGGCGTCTGCGCGACTAGGGTGAAAGGTGGGAAAGCCGTCAGCCCGACGGCGGGGGACCCTTCCTCCGCACCCGCCAGAAGGAACTGATTCCGAACCAGGCAAACAGCAAAGTCACCCCCGCGGCCAGGACAGTCCGGCCGATGCCGATCTGGCCGGCCTGGAATTTGGTGTATTCGTGCACTCCGGCAAAGGCGCTGATCATCGCTATCCCTAAGAAAACAAAACCGGTAACTTCCAGCCACAGAACGTGGAGCACGCGCGCGAAGTGGCTTCCCGTCACACGGGCGGCGTTCAGCACCGCGGTCACAGTGCGGGTCTGCCCCGTCCGCTGGGCGACGATCCGGCCCAGAATGCTCAATTTACGAAAGGTCGAGACTTGCACCATCGTGATCGATTTTATCAACCTTCGGAGTTAAAATAGTGTTGCGTGGTAGGATGGCGTGCCACCGGCGGTGGGGCAATGCCAAGGGTGGCCGAAGGGACTGAGCAGGCGCGCGCACTTCGAGGCGCCCTTTTTAACACCCAGGGGGGCTACGTGGACCAGCAACTGAAGCAACTGATGAAAGAACTCGGCGAGGCGATCAACGAGTCGCTGGCCGATTCGGACCAGATTTCCGAGGTAGTGGCCAAAATCAAGGATGGCGGCTACGACATTTTCCTGGTCCTGGAAGCCACCATCGGCGTCAGCAAGCCGGGTGAAAAGGCCGACAAAACTTCCCTGGTCACTACCCTCAGCAGCAATCCGGAATTCAAGATCAACGACCAGGACCTGAAGTTCCTGAAGTCCTTACGCATCAAGATTGACGACGAAACCGCCTGATCCAGGGATGTTTCATGGTCGTCTCTGTGTTCCTGTAGTATGGCGATTGGCCCCGCCCAACTCGTAGCCTGCGGCATCATATGCAATGCCGGATTTAGTGCCTTGGCAGTCCGAGACTGATCCGGATTCCTGCAGTTCCAGCCCGCCGGCCCTTCTCAAAGTACACTCCCGTCTCTCCTGACACAGTCCACTGCGGCCATGGATTAAGCATTTGAAACAGGAGGTTTGAAATCACCTGCGAAACAGGGGGTTTTCGATTCGTTCGATCGAGAAATTCGCCATCAACTTGGGAGCGATCAAAGCTGCACATCATCCATATTTGTACATCGCGGCCCGGGAGACTTTGCCGCAGGAGTGTTAAACTGTCGCCGTCTGCCGGGAAGCCGACTTCGCCATGGTCCGGGCTTCCCTGAGCATGGTCAAAACATCCAAGCGGAAGCGACATGAAAGATACTCTGGGAGTCCTTCTGGCGGGGGGAGCGGGCGAACGGCTTTATCCCCTCACGCGTGACCGGGCCAAACCGGCCGTCACCTTCGGTGGCATGTACCGCATCATCGACGTCACCCTTTCCAACTGCGTCAATTCCGACCTGCGCCGGGTTTACATTCTCACCCAGTACAAGGCGCTGTCGCTCAACCGCCACATTCGCGAAGGCTGGAACATCGTGGCCCGGGAGATGGGCGAGTTCATCGAGGTGCTGCCCCCCATGAAGCGGGTGAGCGATCAGTGGTACCAGGGCACCGCCGACGCGGTTTATCAGAACATCTACTCCATCGGCTCCGAGCAGCCCAAGCACGTGCTGCTGCTCTCCGGCGATCACATCTACAAGATGAATTACGAACGCATGCTTAAGCAGCATGAAGACTACGGCGCGGACGTGACCCTGGCCACCATCCAGATCGATCCCGGCGAGACCTACCGTTTCGGGGTGGTGGACGTGGACCGCGACAACCGGGTGAACGGATTCGAAGAGAAGCCCCGGCACACGGCACTGCGCTCGCCGGAAAATCCGGAAAGAGTCTGCGGCTCCATGGGCGTTTACCTGTTCAATACCGACGTGCTGATCCCCACGCTGCTCAAAGACGCTGAAGATCCCGATTCCAGCCACGATTTCGGCAAAGATATCCTGCCCAAGATGGTGAACGACTACCGGGTTTACGCCTTCGACTTCGTGGACGAAAACAAGAAGGAAGCGCTCTACTGGCGCGACGTGGGAACGCTGGAAGCCTATTACGAAGCCAATATGGATATCGTCTCGGTCTCGCCGGTATTCAACCTGTATGACGAGGCTTGGCCGATCCGCACTCACCAGCGGCAGTATCCGCCGGCCAAATTCGTTTTTGCCGAGACCGGGCGCACCGGCACGGCGATGGATTCTATCGTTTCCTCGGGCTGCATCGTCTCGGGCAGTACGGTGCGGGGCAGCGTGCTCTCGCCCGACGTGCGGGTGAACTCCTACAGCGAAATTGAAGACAGCATTCTGTTTTCCCACGTCAACATCGGGCGCCACTGCCGCATCCGGCGGGCGATCATCGACCGCGATGTGCACATTCCCGAGGGAACCACTATCGGCTACGATCCCGAGGCCGACCGCCAGCGCTACTTCGTCACCGAAACCGGCATCACCGTGGTCACGCGCGACTACTCGCTGTTCGAGAACCCCGTGACCGTGGATTACTTCACCAGCGAATAGCCAGCATCAATCTGCCGGTGTACCGGGCTCGTTGCATCTCTCCAGCCGTTATACTTTCACCATGAGCGTCAACCTTTGGGCTAGGCCCGAACATGCACTCGACTATCTACGTGACCGGGTCGGCACTGTGCCGCACCGGGGCGAGGGCGAGGCGGCGCTGCTGGAGTGGGTTCCCGCCAACTGCCGCCGCTTTCTCGACCTGGGCACCGGCGATGGGCGTCTGCTGGCCATTGTGAAGCAGCGCGTTCCTGAGGCCCAGGCGGTAGGTCTGGACTTTTCCCCCACCATGCTGGAGCGTGCCCGGGCGCGCTTTGGCGAGGATGGAGCCACGCTCGTCGCCCACAACATGGACCACCCCTTGCCGGACCTGGGCAAATTCGACGCCGTGGTCTCCAGTTTCGCCATTCATCATCTGGAACACGAGCGCAAGCGCGCGCTTTATGCCGAGGTGTTTAAGGCGCTCAACCCGGGAGGAGTTTTCTGCAATTTTGAACACGTTGCTTCGCCCACCGAGCGGCTGCACCAGGAGTTTCTGCGCGAGTTAGGCCAGACGCCGGAGACCGAAGACCCATCGAACAAGCTGCTCGCCCTGGAAACTCAGCTGCAATGGCTGCAGGACATCGGATTCATCGACGTGGACTGCCACTGGAAGTGGCGGGAATTGGCGCTGCTGGTGGGAAGGGTATAAGTTCCGATCGATTTCGACCGCGCGGGACTCAGGCGCCCCGATGTTTAGAGTGGCGATGCCGGCTGCGATGCCGCCCGTGTCCTTTATGACTTGAGGAACTGTGGCTGCGGTGGCTTCTTGTTCCGCGCCGACCGGAATGCGACGCCCGCGCATGGTGTTTGGCATGCGACGCGTGATGCTGCGCGCCTCCAGTTTGCCCCCAGGCCGCCGCGGCCGCGAACACAAACATCAGCACGCAGATCAGAAAACGCTTCATGCAGAACCCCATGCTTGGTATCGAATTCCAATAAAGTCACAGACTCTGAGGATGTTGCCGGCCCAGTGTGCCTTCGAAGGTACACCAGGAATGAGGCTACCGCACCAGAAGCTCCGGCGCCGCCTGGCTGCGGGCCATCTGAGCGCGACGATGCTGCTGCGGGAAGCGCGCATCCAGCGCCGCCATCGTGCAAAGAACATAGAAAAGGGCCGCATTCGCGGGAATCTGTAGGTTGAAATCCACCAGGCTGTGCACCAGGATGCCGGTGATGCCGAGCATCGCCGCCAGCGCCAGCATGCCGTTGGGATCGTTTTCCCAGCGTTTGAGTTTCCTGCCCGCGCGATAGTAGACGATCGCTACAAAGCCCAACATGGTAATAAAACCGGCCGCGCCCATCTCGACCAGCAACTGAGCGTAGTCATCGTGGGCTTCGTTGATGAAATCGTTGGTGTAGAAGCTGCGAAACGCTGGATAGATCTCGGGGAACACGCCCAGCCCCCATCCCAGCGCGGGCTTGAGGCGGAACATTTTCAGGCTGTCCTGGTCGATGTCCAGGCGTGTGCCGCCGGCAAATTGTTTCCCGGTCTCGTCGGGAATGCTGGCGATGCGGTCGGTGAGTTCCCCACCGCCCAGCCACACCAGCGAGCCTGCGACCAGCAGCACATACACTCCCAATCCCACAAAGAGAGCGCGCTTCTTGCTGTGCATGGCGAGGATCACGCCGAGAAGCAACAGCTCAATGCAAAATGCCACCATGCCGCCGCGCGAGCCGGAGAGGAAGATGGTAGCGCCCATCAGGGTAGCGGCGGCGATGGCCATCGTCTTGCGCGGCCCCTCAACGTACCCGCTGAGGGAGAGCACCAGCGGAATCGGCGTCAACATCTCCATCAGGCCGGCATAGTGGTTGCGATTGACGTAGGGGCCGTAGATGTTCCCGCCCTGGGTGAGAGCCCTCACCCAGTAGATCTTTCCGTTCGGCGCCAGACCTTGAAACATGGCAAACAGGGCGACCACGAATCCGTAGGTGCAGGCGCCCATGGCCAGAATCTTCAACTGCTCCCGCTTGCGAAGCACCTGCACGGCCAGGAAGCAAAGGATGCCGTACGCGACGTACAGGCGGGCCGAGAGCAGGCTGTCATAAAGATAGCTGGTGCGGCGGGTGAGCAACTGCACCACGATCAGGGCAGCGAAAATCCCCATAGGGATGAATAGCGGGCTGCCGCTGACTTTCAATTCGCCGGCCGAAGTCTGCTGCAGGACCCACAGCACAAGGAGCAGGGCCGCGCCCGACTCGAGAATGAATATCGCCCACGGTTCTACCAGTCCAAACGCCAGCGGCCCGAACAACAACAGTCCAAACACGCCGTAGAACAACCATGGCTCCAGAGCCACGCTGAGGGGCGGGCCGACCGGGGGCAGGCGCTTTTTGTGCGACGGGGCCAGAGAGAAGAGTTTCATCGCTGCGATCCCTTGGAGGCCTGGACCAGATGAACTCCATCCAGCCACAGTTTTCCTTTCATCGGACTCCCGGGCGGGTCACGCTGCACCCGCAGGACAAGCAACTTGGTGTTGGGCCCGGTGGTAAATTCGCCGCCCATTGGCTTGAAGTAGTCGACATCCGCCAGATAATCGCTGACAAAGTAGGTTTCATTGCTGAACTGGTCGAGGATTGCGACCCGCGGCCCGCCCACTCCTTCAATCCCGTCGGCTTTGAAGTAAGCGGAAAATTTGTAGGCCGTATTGGGCTGGACGGCGATCAGGTGCGTGACCCCGACGTCCTTGAGCCCATGGCTGTTGATATCGATGAGCAGGGAACGGCGTCCGGCCTGAGTATGAACGGGATCGAGCGCCAGGTCGATATCGGGGCGCTTCTCGTAAGTCCAGTCGAATCCGGCGTTCAACACGTCCTGCTCCAGGTCGCCGTTGACGATCAGGTTGTCTGCCGAGGGCTGATAGGCGCTAAGTCCGCACAGCAGCGCGGACTGCTGCCACACCAGGCGGGCCTGATCGGGCTGCTCATTGCGCACCAGATAGGTAAAGTAGCGGTACACATATCTGTTGGGTATGGGTTGGCGCAATTGATAGAGCCGCTCCCAAACCTTGGCGGCGGCGGCGGTTTCGTTCTTCGTGACCATCAGGTCGAGAAAGGACGAATAAACCTCGGGGATGGCTGGTATCACATTCTGCAGCAGGTAGTCGGCGTCCGGCTTGATGCGCCACACCGACTGCACCGCCGCCGAATAGAGGAATGGATCGTAGGCAAGAACGACCTGGTATTCCTTTAGGGACCGTTCGGTATCGCCATGAATCAGGTAGTAGTTGGCCGCATCCCAGGCGACGCTCGGGGTTGTAGGCTCGGCTCGAACCGCGTGGTTCACGGCGTCGATTTCCGCGTTTTCGTTCCCTAGCCACTGGTAGGTGGCAGCCAGTTCGAGCCAGTAGCGGGCCGCGTGCGGATTGAGGTCGGTGGCTGTGCGATAGGCCTCGGAGGCCTCTTCCGGCGCCTGCTGCACCAGCCACAGATAGCGGCCCAGCAGGTAATGGTATTCGGCGTTGGCCGGGCGCAGCCACACCGCGGCGCGCAGCGCCCGCGACTTGCTGTGTTTGGCCAGGTAGGCCGCCGCCGCGTCCAGGGCCGCCAGTGCGCTGTAAGCCAGAGCCGCTACCACGCAGACGATCACCAGCATCGCCCGGCCGGCCCTGCTCTGCAAAGACATTCGCATGAAAATCGATGATGACCGCTACCCTGCGGGAGCCTGGGATGACTCTCCGCCGGGATGTTTACGCGCTATCGGATTTCGCCGCTGGGGCGGATCCTTCCTCGGCAACTGTCTCCGGTGTCGCTTCACTGTCCTCGGCCGTGTAATACCGGTTCCCGTACTTCCCCCGGTACTCGTAATAATAGTAGTAGTCGGCGGACTTCAGGTCGGCGGCGTTGAGCAGCACGCCACATACCCGGGCGTTGACCCGCATCAGGATATCGCGGGCGCGGCGCAGTGCCTGCTTGGTGGTCTGCCCGGAGCGGATCACCAGCACGACGGAATCGGCGCGGGTGGACATCACCACCGCATCGGTTACCGACAACGTAGGCGGAGTGTCCACCACGATGTGGTCGTACTGCCCGCGCAGTTCGTCCAGAATCTTCAGCATGTTCGCCGAGGCCAGCAGCTCTGCCGGGTTGGGCGGCGGGGTGCCGGCAGCCAACACATAGAGCGTGGGAACCAGGGTGGATTGGACCACCGCCTGCTCCAGGGTAGCGCTGCCTGTCAGGACGTTGCTCAGGCCTGTCTTTGGCCCGGTGAGCAGAGCCTTGTGCACGCTCGGCCGCCGCAGGTCGGCATCGATGAGCAACACGCGGCTTCCCTTCTGGGCTAATACGATGGCGGTGTTGATGCTGGTGGTGGTCTTGCCTTCCTGGGGAAGAGCGCTGGTAATCAGAATGACTTTGGGAGGAGCGCCCAGCGAGGTGAGCAAGAGCGAGGTACGCAAAGCCCGGTAAGACTCGGCCATCTGCGATTGCGGCCGCGCCTGGGTCACCAGTTCGACGACCTCCCGCGAACCACCCAGCGCAAAGCGGGAGCGCACACCCGGCTGCTCGGTGTTGCCGCTAAGGCCCAGGGGAATCATTCCCAGCGAGGGGAGCCCGGAGAGGGCTTGCGCCTGTTCGGGGGTTCGTACGGTATTGTCCAGGCCTTCCATGGCAAAAGCCAGCCCGATGCCGCTGGTGAGACCCAGGGCCAGGGCGAGGCCCAGATTGCGGGGGATTTTGGGTTCAGCGGGAGCCTGGGGAGCGCGCGCCGTGTCAACGATGCGGAAATAGTTGGAGTGCAGGCCGGCGCTGACGCCCGCTTCTTTCAGCTTTTCCAGCAGGCCTTCGTACAGGGTGCGGTTGGTCTCGACGTCCCGCTTCAGCATGCTGTACTCAATAGCGCTCTCATTGAGTTTATTGGCTTCCTGCTTTTGCTTTTCCAGGGCATCCCGAAGCAGGCTCTCGCTTTGCTGCGCGGCCTGATAGTCTCCGCGGACACGGTCCAGTACCTTCTTCACTTCCGACTGGATCTGAGCATCCACTTCCTTGAGTTGACTATTGAGCTGTGCCACCCGCGGATAAGAAGGGCCAAATTGAGTATTGAACTGAGCGATCTGCACGGACAGGTCGGCATGCTCCCCCTTCAACCTCTCCAATAAGGGCGAAAAGCCAATGGCAGAGATGCTTCCCAGGGTCTGCAGAGCGGCGTTGACATCCTTGTCGGCGTCCACCGATCGAACCAGGTTGTAGAGCGACTCCTTTTGGATGCGCACCGCTTCCGCTTGGGTCAACCCGTGGTTCAGGTCGTCCAGCTTGGAGGTAATGATGTTTTGCTTTTCGTCGATCCCCAGAATGTCGTGGTCTTTTTGGTATTTGACCAGCTTTTCCTCGGAAGTCTCTACCTTGATCTGCAGATCCACCAGTTGCTTGGAAAGCCAGTCGGAGATTTGCATGGTGGCTTCGAACTTGGTCTTGAAGTTCTGTTCCACGTAACTACTCATCAGAGTATTGACGACCTTGGCAGCGGTTTGCGGGTCAGGACTGCGGTAGTGGATCTCAATCACCCGGGTATTGGGTACAACGGAGACATTCAGATTCGCTTTGAAAGTGTCGATAAGGGAGGAGGTTCGCGCCGAATCCGGCTGCAGCGCGTCGGTGGTTTCCTGAAGCGAAGAATCGGGAGCGGCGCCACTTCCGCCGAATTCCGGGCGGGTTTCCAGACTGAGCTGTTTGATCACATCCAGGGCGAGAAGGTCGCTCTGCAAGACCCGGACCTCGGTGTCCACGTCGCCAGTGTCATAAAACTCGCCACCGCCGCCGTTGGAGGATCCCATGGTCATCATCATGGTGGGATCGGTGCGATTGACGGCGATGCTGCCGGTGGCGTCGTAGATACGAGTGCTGCGCAGGGTGGCGATGGCCACCACTCCGAAAATTCCGATCAGGCAAGATAGCACCGCCACCCGGCGCTTGATGAGAATGCGGAAGTATTCCCGCAAGACGGATTCCTGCGACGGCAGCAGGTTATGAACTCCGTTGAAAACCGGCTGGCGGTTGAACTCCAATGTCGAGCCCGGTTGAAGCTCCGTGAGGCTGTGACCGTTTGCTGGAATCAAAGGCCCGGAATCCATGACACTCCTAGAGATGATCGCAACTTACACATAGCACAGGCAAGGCCAAACCCTTGTGTTCCCACAGAAGAGTGGCGAGCAAATTTCAAGTCTGTCCTTTGACTCATCCTACACTGGATAAAGCGCTTGCGGAGTGAATTTCTGGTTTCCACCTAGGGTTCCCAGGCTGGTCCGTGAGTAAAACGTAAGCCTCCAGGCGCGGGTCTCTCCGCTATACTACGTAATTATTGCCCCATCGATGGAGATGATTCCAATAAATCTAAGTTCAGGATTGGGAACAGCGGAATGAATTGGGCGGAACAGGTTGTTCTTGTCACCGGCGGGACCGGCTCGTTCGGCAAGAAGTTCGTAGAACTGATGCTGCGCGAGTACCACCCGCAACGGCTCATTATCTTCAGCCGCGATGAACTGAAACAGCACGACATGCGGTCCTCCGGCTTCGATCATTCCAGCCTGCGCTATTTTATCGGCGACGTGCGAGATGGCCAGCGCCTGGAGCGCGCCTTTTCCGGGGTGACGATCGTGGTTCACGCCGCCGCTCTCAAGCAGGTCCCGGCGTGCGAGTACAACCCGTTCGAGGCCATCCAGACCAACATCATCGGAGGCCGCAACGTGATCGATGCGGCCATTGACCGGGGCGTGAGGCGCATCCTCGCCTTGAGCACCGACAAGGCGGTGAATCCCGTCAACCTCTACGGCGCCACCAAACTTTGCGCGGAGAAAATGTTCGTGCAGGCCAACGCCTACTCGGGCGCGCAGGATACCCGCTTCAGTTGCGCGCGCTACGGCAACGTCGTAGGCAGCCGGGGCAGCGTGGTCCCGATTTTCCTGGAGCAGCGCAAGAAAGGAAAAATTACCCTGACCGATCCGCGTATGACCCGCTTCTGGATGACGCTGGAGCAAGGGGTGCGTTTTGTGATCAGCTGCATCGAGCAGATGCACGGCGGAGAAATCTTCGTGCCAAAAATCCCCAGCATGAAGCTGGTGGACATGGCGGAGGCGTTGGCTCCTGGCTGCGAAGTGGAGCACATCGGCATTCGCGCGGGAGAGAAATTGCACGAGGTGCTGGTCTCGGAGGATGAAGCGCGGAACACCCTGGAACTGGAGGACCGCTTCGTGATCCAGCCGGCGCACTCCTGGTGGCGCGGTGAAAACTGGAAGCAGGGCCGGCCGGTGCCGGAGGGCTATCGCTATACCAGCGACTCGAATTCAAGCTGGCTCAGCGCGGCGGACCTGGAGACTATGGTGGCGGCGCCAGGGAGTCCTCAAAGGCTTGCCGAGCCGGCCCGCGTCTAGAAGCACAGTTCGCGTTCAACGCAGCGGCGGTCCCGGATACAAACCAGGGCTTTTCCTGAATTCCGGGGAACGAGCTTGGGCCAAGCCCGCACGACAGGCCCGCTCTACAGGCCCGCATCACATAAGGAGGATGAAACCGGTGAGACCCGCCACCAGCGACGAACTGGCCATTCACGGCGGACCGCCGGTCCGAAAGACTTTACTGCCGTACGGCCGCCAGTCCATCACCGAGGATGACATCCGGGCGGTGGTGGAAACGCTGCGCTCCGACTGGCTGACCACCGGCCCTCGGGTTCAGGAATTCGAAGAAGCGATTGCGGCGCGAGTGGGAGCGAAATATGGAATCAGCTATACCTCCGGGACGGCGGCGCTGCACGCCGCAGCGTTCGCTGCCGGATTGAAGCCGGGCGACGAAGCCATCACCTCGCCGATGACTTTTGCCGCCACCGCGAACTGCGTGCTCTATCAGGGCGCGACGCCGGTTTTCGCCGACGTTTGCAAAGACACGCTCAATCTTGATCCGGCGCTCGCAGCCGAACGCCTCACCCCGCGAACCAGGGCGATTCTGCCCGTGGACTACGCCGGGCATCCGGCTGACCTGGACGCATTTCTGCGGCTGGCGGACCGTCACGGGCTGGTGGTGATCGAGGACGCGTGCCACGCCCTGGGAGCGGAATACAAAGGCAGGCCGGTGGGCGGCATCGCGCACATGACGGTCTTCAGCTTTCATCCCGTGAAGCATCTGACCACGGGAGAAGGCGGCATGGTCACCACCAACGATCCCGCGCTCGCGGAAACCCTGCGCCGCTTCCGCAATCACGGCATCAGCAGCGAGGCGCGCCAGCGCCAGGCGGAGGGCCAGTGGTATTACGAGATGGTGCTGCTGGGATTCAACTACCGCCTCACCGATATCGGGTGCGCCCTGGGTATTCAGCAGCTCAAACGGCTGGAAGCGAACCTGGCGCGGCGCAGAGAGATTGCGGCTGCGTACTCCGCAGAGTTCCGCCGGCTTCCCGGAGTGATGGTGCCGGCAGTGCTTGCGGATGTGAACCCGGCGTGGCATTTGTATCCCATCCGGCTCGATCGGGAGCGGCTCTCCGCCGACCGTGGGCAGGTGTTCCGCGCGCTGCGGGCGGAGAATATTGGCGTGAACGTGCACTACATTCCGGTTCACCGGCATCCCTATTACCGCGACCGGTTCGACTACCGGGGCGGAGAGTTTCCAGTCGCTGAGGATGCTTACGAACGCCTGATCAGCCTTCCCATGTTCCACGGCATGAGCGACGAGGATGTGCGGGACGTCACGACTGCCGTGACCAAAGTAGTTTCGGCGCTTGCCGCATGAAAGCCACCCCGCCGAATTTCTCCCAATACTCTGTGCTGGTGGCGGGCGCCGGTTCGATTGGGCGTCGCCACCTGGGAAATCTGCGCCGCTTGGGAGTGGTGAAACTTGCTGTCAGCGATCCTGAGGCCGCGCGCTTGCAGGCGGTAGCGGCGGAGTTTGGGGTGAAGTGCGTTCCCGATTTCCCGGAGGCGCTCGAGCAGTTCACGCCGGACGCGGTTTTTGTGTGCTCGCCTCCGGTTTTTCATGTGGAGCAGGCCCGGCAAGCACTGCGCGCGAAGGCCCACGTGTTTGTGGAGAAGCCGCTCTCGGACCGCTTGGACGGCGTGGAAGCGCTTGCCGCCGAAGCGCGGGCCAGCGGGCGGGTGGCCCAGGTTGGATACAATCTGCGCTTTCACCCCGGCATTCTGCGGTTGCAGCAGTGCATCGCGGAAGCCGCCGTGGGCAGGATTCTCTGGGCGCGCGCGGAAGTGGGCCAGTACCTGCCGGACTGGCGGCCGTCGCAGGACTATCGCCGGAACTATACGGCGCGCCGCGAACTGGGCGGCGGGATCATCCTGGATGCGTCGCACGAGATTGACTACGTACTCTGGCTCTTGGGTGCGCCGCGGGAGCTTATCTGCATGGCCGGCAAAGTGAGCACGCTCGATGTGGATGTCGAAGACTGCGCCACGATTCTGCTGCGGCTCCAGTCCGGAACGCAGGCGGATGTACACATGGATTTCGTACAGCGCACTTATTCGCGTTCCTGCGTGCTGGCGGGGGAAGAGGGCACACTGCTGTGGGACTTCGAGAAGAATCAGGTCAGCATCGTGCGCCCCCAGATCGTGCGCACCCAGACCGTGCGGCCGAAAGTGCGGCCCGAAATTCTGGCCTACGACTTTGACCCCAACCGGATGTATGTTGCCGAGGTGGAGCACTTTTTTGAGTGCATGGAGGAGAACGCCGCCCCCCGGTGCGGCATCGCCGACGCCAAGCTGACCTTGCAAGTGGCGCTGGCCGCGCGGCAGTCTGCCGTTGAAAAAAAGTGGGTGAGCCTTGATTGACCAAGGCAGCGCGATTGCGCTGATCCCGGCGCGGGCGGGATCGAAACGCCTGCCGGGAAAGAATACGCGGGCCTTCTTCGGGCATCCCATGATGGCTTACGGAATTTCGGCGGCGCTGAACAGCAAGTTGTTCGCGCGGGTGATCGTCTCCTCGGATGATCCGGCTGTGGGCGAGATCTCTCGCTGGTACGGAGCGGAATTCATGCAGCGCCCGCCGGAACTGGCTACGGACACGGCTACCCTAGTGGATGTCGCCCGGCACGTGCTGGACACCTTGCGCGGCCGCGGCGAGACGCCGGTTACGCTGTGCCAGATCATGCCTAACTGTCCGCTGGTGCGCAGCGAAGATCTGCTTGATCATTGGCGGCTCTTTCACAACGAGAATCGCAAGTTCCAGATTTCGGTGGTCCGCTACCGGGGAGTGTATCCGCATTGGGCGCTGGCGGCGGACGCCGGCTGTTGCGGAAAGTGGCTCTTCGGAAAAGAATATCTGGTGCGGAGCCAGGAACTGCCGCACGTATTCTGCCCGACGGGCGCGATCTGGTTGGTGCGGACGGAAGATTTCCTCGCGCAGGGTGCGTTTTATGGCTCGCCGTTTCATCTTGCGCCAATAGATGCGAATCGCGGGATCGATATCGATGATGCAGAAGACCTGGCGCTGGCGGAGGTGCTGGTACACGGCCTGAATGCGCGTGACGGCGGGCCGGGGCTGGAGCCGATATCGCGCCAGTGTTTTCTGCAGGTGGGGGCGCCCCGTGGCTGAGATGCTCTGCGCCATTCCGGCTCGCGGCGGCAGCAAAAGGCTGCTCAGAAAAAATCTGCGGATGCTGGCGGGCAAGCCATTGATCGCTTACACCATCGAAGCGGCTTGCCAGAGTGGCCTGTTTTCCGACCTGTATGTTTGCACCGATGACGAGGAAATTGCCGCGGTGGCGCGTTCCTGCGGGGCGCAAGTGCCGTTTCTTTCGCCGCCGGAGCTTTGTGATGACCTGGCGCCGTCGCACGCTCCATGCCGGCATCTGGCGGCTTATCTTGCCGAACGGGGGACGCGCAGTGAGGCGCTGGTTTGCCTTCAGCCGAGTTCGCCGCTGCGTTCCGCCCAGGACATCAAGGCCGCGATTGCGAAGTTCAGCGAGGGCGACAGCAACTTCACGGTCAGCATCACGCCGGTTGATCCGCACGACTTTCACTGGGCGGTGGTTCCGGGCGAGGATGGGTACTGGAAGATGTTCTTCGGCACGCAGTACATGAAGGAACGTCCTCTGTTGCCGATGGTTTACCGACCGAATGGGGCGGTCAAGATCGCGCGGCTGGAAGAACTGGCGCGGGTGGGGAATTTTTTTGGGGAGCGCTTGACGGTGGTCGAGATGCCCGCGGAGAGATCGGTGCACGTGGCCACGGAGTTTGACCTTCGGCTCTGCGAAACCCTGCTGCAGGAGCAAAAGCGGTGAACGGGCTGAAGGGCAAAGCCGCCCTGGTTACAGGCGCCACCGGCCTCATCGGAACCGCAATCGCCACCCGGCTGGCGGCTGAAGGGGCGACGTCCGTGATCGCTTCCCGTTCTCTGAGCAAGGCGACGGCGTGGGTGGAGCAACACAAAGGCTCCGGATCGTATGTGCCGGTGCGGATCGATCTCAGCGATGCGGCCAGCATTCGGGAAGGCGTGCAGGCCCTGCCCGAGGTTGTGCGACACCCGAGTGTGATCGTGGCCAACGCTTCGCTGCGTGAGGGATTGGCCACGGAGTTCGGTCAGCTCACGCCGGAGTCGTTTTCCGGACTGTTCAAAGTTGACCTCGCCGGGCACTTTCTTCTGCTGCGGGAGCTGATCGAGCGGCTTCCGGCGGGGCAGCCGGCCAGCATCGTGCTGATGTCTTCCATTTACGGGCAGGTTGGCGTCGATCATGCGATTTATCCGGAGGGGATGATGCACACGCCCGTAACTTATGCCGCGGTCAAGGGAGCAGCGCTGAGTATGACGCGCTGGCTGGCCGGGCTATGGGGGGAGCGGGGAGTACGGGTGAATGCGGTGGTGGCGGGAGGCGTGCGCAGCGGCGCGCGGCAGCCGGAAGAGTTCGTGCGGAACTATTCCCGCAAGACCATGCTCGGCCGCATGGCTACGCCCGAGGAGATAGCGAACGCCGTGGTCTTTCTCGCTTCCGAGGAAGCCTCGTACGTGACCGGACAGTGTCTGTCGGTGGATGGAGGATTTACTGCCTGGTGAGGGTGCTGCTGCTCCATCCCGAGGATTCGCCGGAGCGCGGGCCCTGGGCCAGCCAGAGGTGGGACCGCATCATTGATGCCGGCATTGCCGGCCCCAACACCTATCAACGCTGGAGCGAGAAATTCTGCTGCCCCGCGGAGCCGCTCGGGCTGCCGGGCCTGGAGGATTTTCTGTTGGTGCGGGATACCGTGGCCAGCGGCCTTGGGCGCCTGCTGGACGACGAGGGGCTGGACTGGTGGGAGCTGAATGCCATCCTTCTCTACAAAGAGATGGAAACGGTGTCGGTGCTGAGGAGGTTTGCTGCCAGCCTGGGGAAGGGCGACGAACTGTTTGCGACCCGGCCGTGCTTCCATGCTGAGGCGCTGCGTTTTCTGGCGCCGAATCCGCCGCAATGCTTCCACACCAACCCGGCGGCGAGGAAAGGCCTGGGCCACTATGTGCGAGTGGCGCGGAAGTTCCCACTGGGGCAGTTGGCTGAAATCTTCTGGGACAAATACGACGCCACCTACAACTTTCGCACCCGGTTTGTGAGCAAGCCCAACTTAACAGGTAAGCCGGTGGTGCTGCTGCCGAGTTCGTATGTGAATGTCTCGCGTGTGGGCCTGGCCTACGCCTCCATTCTTCCGCGGGCCGATTTTCTGCTCATTACCACCCGGCGAAGCGGCTGGGTACAATCAGTCCCGCAAAACGTGAGGGTGGGCAAGCTGGTTTCTTATGCCTCCCCGCGCAAGGCAACCGCGAAGGAACTGAGCAAACTGATCGAACGGTGGCATCGGCTGCGGAAGGAACTGGAATCGGTGCCCGAGATTGCCTTGCTGGGCCGGTTGGGCTTTCTGGATTCCTTCCCGGAAGATTTTCGTCGGGGCTTGGGGGTGCGGGACGCGTGGCGCGAGGTGCTGGACAGGGAGAACGTGCGAGCGTTGCTTTGCGGCGACGACACCAATCAGTCCACGCGGACTCCCCTGCTGCTGGCGCGCAAGCGTGGGATCCCCTCATTCATCTGTCATCACGGGGCCCTGGATGGGCGTCATTTGCTGCGGGCTCAGCCCGCGGCGCCGATCTTTGCCAAAGGGCGAATGGAAGAGGACTATCTGCTTGGGTTTTGCCGGGTGCCTGCCAGTGAGATTGAAGTCGGCGCGCCTGCAAAATCGCCGGTTCCTTCCGAGAACCAGGCGCGAGGCCTGCCTCGTGATCCCTCAGCCATAGTCTTCTTCTCCGAGTTCTACGAAGTTTCTGGAGGGCGCGCGGAGGAGTTTTATCGTGACTTAATCGCGCCTCTGGCTGAGTTGGCACTGAAGACGGGGCGGAAATTCATCGTCAAACTTCATCCCTTCGAGCCTCTGTGGGAGCGCGAACGGCTTGTGGCCAAATTGCTTGCTGCGGACCGTCGTTCTGCGGTCCAGGTTGTGTCCGGCGCGCTCACTGAGGAATTCTTCGCCCGCACCTGGTTCGGCGTCACGGTGCTCTCTACGGTTGCGTCGGAGTGCGCTCTGCGCGGCATCCCCTGCTTCCTGTGCAAATGGCTCGAGTTCTGGCCCTACCGTTATATTGAGCAATATGGGAAGTTCGGGGCGGGGCGGGTGCTGAACTCGGCGGCGGAGATCGCCACGATTCCGCAGCTTCTGGAAAATTACTCCATTACACCCGAAACCAAGGCAGGCCTTTGGCAGTCGATCTCCCCGAGCCGTTTCGAGGAATTGCTGGAATCAGGCGTAACACGGGACGGAGTAGTCGCGGCGGGCAAAGAGCGATGAGCCGGGAAACACTCCTCATCCGCGCAGACGCGAGCGTGGCGATCGGTACCGGCCATGTGATGCGCTGTCTCGCCCTGGCGCAAGCCTGGCAGGATGGCGGAGGCGATGTCGTCTTTGCCTTCGCACAGGCGATGCCAGCGCTGGCGGCGCGTTTGCGCTCCGAAGGTCTCGAGGTAGTTTGCCTGAATGTGGAACCGGGCGGCGCGGAAGACGCCGCTCAAGCCGCGGACCTGGCGAAGGCCCGCGGAGCGAACTGGGCAGTTGTGGATGGTTACCATTTTCCGCCGGAGTACCAGTGCCGCCTTAAAGAGGCCGGATTGAAACTGCTGTTCGTGGACGATAACGGAGAAGGCGAGCGTTACGCGGCGGACCTGGTGCTCAATCAGAATGTTCACGCCTCGAAAAAATATTATTCGCACCGCGCGCCCTGCACACGGCTTTTGCTGGGCCCTCGTTATGCAATGCTGCGGAGGGAATTCAAGACCTGGAGAGCGTGGCAGCGCGAGATCGCGCCGCTGGGCTGCAAAGTGCTGGTGTCCATGGGAGGCAGCGACCCGGATAATCTGACTGGGCGTGTGATCGAGGCCATAAGCGCGCTGAAAAATATCGAGATTGAGGCCAGAGTAATCGTCGGAGGGAGCAATCCGAATCTCGCCGCGCTGGAGAAGCTGGCCGGGACTTCCGAAGGCAAGGTGCGGCTGGAAAGAAATCCCGGCAATATTCCTGAACTCATGGCCTGGGCCCATGTCGCGGTGTCCGCGGCTGGTTCCACTTGCTGGGAGCTTTGTTTTCTCGGCCTTCCGGCGCTGGTAATGGACGTTGCCGAAAACCAGCGCGGAATCGCGAGCACTCTGCAGGAAAAGGGCGTCGCTGTTCATTTGGGGTGGGCCGCGGATGTGACTCCAAGCGAGATTGGCAAGCGCCTCGAAGAATTATTGCGTTCTCCCGACGCGAGAAAAACGATGTCACAACGTGGCAAAAACCTGGTGGATGGTTACGGCGCGGAGAGAGTGGCTTCTGCGATGCGCTGGGCGGGCCTGCGCTTGCGCCGGGCGCGGGAGAGCGACTGCCGCGTCTTGTGGGAGTGGGCCAATGATCCGGGAGTGCGGAGCGCCTCGTTTTCATCCGAACCAATCCCGTGGGAGAAACATGCCGCGTGGTTTGCGCATAAGCTGGACGATCCGAACTGCATGATCTTTCTGGCCACGGATGGCAGCAGCTCTCCCATGGGTCAAGTAAGATTTGATTTGCTGCAGCCGGGTGAATTTGAAACCGACATCAGCGTCGCCCCCGAACGCCGGGGCTCTGGCCTTGGCCTCGGCCTGATGACCCGGGCGATGGAAGAAGCATTCCGTGATAAGTCAGTCCGGCGACTGCACGCCCTCATCAAGCCGCACAACGGAGGATCGATCCGGCTTTTCGAGGCGGCAGGTTTCCAGAAAAGGGGGACGATTCAGACCAGGGGCTGCGAAGCCATACACTACGCATGCGAGCGACCGGTGGAGACCGATGACTGAGCCATCGCCGAAAACAGGGATGGCCTACCTGGTTCTGGGCTGCAAGCCCTGGAACCGGCGGGCCTACGATGAGCAAGTGAGCCGGCTGCCGGGAAAGTGGGCCTTCATGGGTGCACCCGATGAACTGAAGGCGGAGGCCGTGCGCGCGCTGGCGCCGCGCTACATTTTTGTGCTGCACTGGTCGTGGAAGGTGCCGCCGGAGATCTACCGGAATTTTGAGTGCGTCTGCTTTCACATGACCGATGTTCCCTACGGGCGGGGCGGCAGCCCGTTGCAGAACCTGATCGTGCGCGGTCATCGCGAAACCCGGCTTACAGCGCTGCGTATGGTCGAGGAATTCGATGCCGGCCCGGTCTATTTGAAAGAACCGCTTTCGCTCGCAGGCAGCGCGGAAGAAATCTACCTTCGGGCCACGCACCTGGCGGTGCGCATGATTGACCGCATGGTGAAGGAGCAGCCCGTGCCCAAACCGCAGCAAGGTGAACCGGTGACGTTCAGGCGCAGAAAGCCCGAAGAGAGTGCGATTGGCGCGCCCGCATCGCTGGAAAGTCTATATGACTTTATCCGCATGCTGGACGCGGAGGGGTATCCCCACGCTTTCCTGGACCACGCCGGATTCCGCTTTGAGTTCGGGCGGGCGGCGCTGTATGACGGCCGCATTGTCGCTGATGTCAAAATCACGGTTCTCGCGGGGAGCAAGGAACCCAAAGCATGAAAGTGCTGGTAGTGGCTGCGCATCCGGATGACGAGATACTGGGCTGCGGCGGCACCATGGCGCGCCTGGCGCGCGAGGGCCACGAGGTGCACATCGCCATCATGGCCGAGGGCATGACCTCGCGTTACGCACAACGCCAGGCTGCGGATTCCGCCAAGTTGTCCCACCTGCACCGGCAGGCCGAGGCCGCCTCGCGCAAAGTGGGAGCGAAGGGGGTGACGCTTTTCAAGCTGCCGGATAATCGCCTGGATACTGTGCCCTTGATCGAAGTGGTGAAACTGGTGGAAGAATTGGTGCAGAGGTTGCTGCCTGAGGCAATTTACACCCATCACCCGGGGGACCTGAACGTAGATCACGGAGTGGTTCACCGGGCGGTACTCACGGCGACGCGTCCTATGATTGGCCAGCCGGTGCGCGATATTTATGCGTTTGAGATTGCCTCATCTACGGAGTGGGCGTTTCAAGGCATCGCGCCTGCCATGCGGCCGAACGTCTTTGTGGACATCGCTGCGAGCCTGGACGCCAAGTTGGAAGCCATGGCCTGCTACGACACCGAGACTCGTCCGTTCCCTCATCCGCGTTCTCCCGAAGCTCTGCGCGCGATCGCCGCGCGCTGGGGAAGCGTAGTGGGGTGCGCGGCGGCGGAGGCCTTTGAATTGGTGCGGTCGCTCCGGCCGGCCTGAGGCGGCCGAATACGTAAATACTGATGACCACGGTAGAAATTGGCGAACGCCTTGTCGGCCCGGGGCACCCGGTGTACGTCATCGCCGAGGTCTCTGCCAACCACAACCAGGATTACGAGCAGGCGTTGCGCATTCTGCGGGCCGCCAAAGAGGCGGGCGCAGATGCGGTGAAGCTGCAGACCTATACTCCGGATACCATGAGTATCCGCTCGGACCGCCCGGAATTCTGCATCGGCGGCGGCACCTTATGGGACGGGCGCACGCTCTACGACCTATACGGCGAAGCCTACACGCCGTGGGAGTGGCAGCCCAAGCTGAAAAAAGCGGCGGATGATCTGGGACTGCAATGTTTCTCGTCGCCATTTGACGCTACCGCGGTGGATTTTCTGCAGAAGATGGATGTCCCCGCTTACAAGCTGGCGTCATTTGAGCTGGTAGATCTTCCCTTGATCCGTAAAATGGCCGCCACGGGAAAGCCGCTGATCATTTCCACGGGGATGGCGACGCTGAAAGAGATTGAAGAAGCCGTGCAGACCGCCCGCCAGGCGGGGGCGCGGCAAATCGCGCTGCTGAAGTGCACCAGTTCCTATCCCGCGCCACCGGAAGAGATGAATTTGAAAACTATCCCCGAACTCGCGCGCCGCTTTGAAGTTCCCATCGGTCTCTCCGACCACACGATGGGGACGGCGGCGCCGGTGGCGGCAGTGGCGTTGGGAGCGTGCATCATTGAAAAGCACATCACGCTGTCTCGCGCCGTGAAAGGGCCGGATAGCGCCTTCTCCCTAGAGCCGCAGGAGTTCCAGGCGATGGTTGAGGCTGTACGCATGACGGAAGCGGCTCTGGGAACGGTGCATTTCGGGGTGAGTAAGCGCGAAGCGGGAAGTCGCGTTTTTCGCCGCTCGCTGTTCGTAGTGCAGGACGTGAAGCGGGGTGATGCTTTCACGGAATTCAATGTCCGCTCCATCCGCCCGAGCCACGGATTGCACACGCGGTATCTTCCCGAGGTTCTGGGGAAGCGCGCGGCGCGGGATATCGAACGCGGCACGCCGTTGAGTTGGGACCTCATCGAAGGCGCGCCGCCTGTCGCATGACAGCCCTGAAGGCCAAACTCGCGCGGGCTGGAACCGATCTGGCAAAGCGCGCGTGCGACAGAAGCGGAGTGCCGCGCTATTTTGTGCGGCATGTCATGTTCGAGACGCGGATGGCGGCGATTCGCATCTATGGGCTCAATCCGTTTCGGCGGCTCAGGGTTCGGAAGCTGGAAAGAACTCCGCACCTGCAACTGATGTTCGGTTGTGGGATGACGCGATATCCGGGATGGGTGGGCATCGATTGCTTTCGCCATCCTGCGGTTGATCTGTGCCTGGACCTGCGGCGGCGCCTTCCGTTTCGCGACGCGACCGTCGAGCGTTGCTACTCGGAACACTTCGTCGAGCATTTGTATCCCGAGGAAGCGCAATTGCACCTCGCGGAGGTTCATCGTATTCTCAAACCCGGCGGAGTTTACCGCATGGTGGTGCCGGCGGGAATGCGCTTCGCGCAAAAATATATGGAAGGCGACGCCGCATTTTTCGAGCTGGCGCATCCCTGGGAGGCGCGGCCGTTCGACGCGCTGTACAAAATCCTGAGCTGGGCGGACACGCACCGCAGCTTTTACGATTTCTCCCAGGTGCAGTACCTGGCGAAGCGCGCCGGATTCGCGCAAGTCAGAGAATGTTGCGCCAACCATAGTTCGATCCCGGAGCTGCGAATCGACCGGAGCGAACCGCAACGGGTTGCCGAAAGCCTGTACACCGAAATGGTCAAGGCCTGACCCCGACTCATGGTCCACTTGCTGATCGATGGCACACCGGTTGTGCGCAACCCAAAGGGAGTGGGCCGCTACGCCTACCACACTTGCCTGCAACTATTCGCGCGGCTGCCGGAAGACTGGAGCATCCAGATCATGGCGACTCCGCAAGCGCCAAGCTTGTTTGCTACGAACTGCCGAGCCAGCTTCAGCCTTACGCCGGAGGGGTCGGAGATCAAGAGGGCGCTATGGGGTGTGCCGAACCAGTTGCGGCGTCTGCGGCCGCAGATTTTTCTCAAAACCGACGAAACCTCGGCCCGCCTCATCGGCATTCCGACGGTTACGGTGTGCCACGATGTGGACGTGTTGATCCACCAGGCGCAGGGTGTATATCGCAGCGCTCTTCGCAAGAGTATCGACAGTTTCGTGCAGTTTCTCCGGCGGCAAACCTTGCGGTCGAGCGACTGCGTGGTTTGCAACTCGGAATATATTCGCGAGGCGGTGCACACACATTACGGAGTTGCGCGCGAAAAGACCGCCGTGGGTTATTGCGCGGTTGATCCCGGTTTCTATGAGTTTTCTCAGCTCACGGACCGCGCCGCGGTATGCCAGCGTTATGGGGTGACGGGATATGTTTTAGCTTTTGCTACCGGTGATCCGCGGGAGAATTTCATCCTTTATCCGGCATTGGCGGCCAGGCTTCGGGAACTCGGGATTGAAACGTGCCTTGTGGTGGGTGGGATTCGGGATTACCGGCCGCCATACAAAGACCAGCTGCGCGCGGATTTCCTGGCTTTGGGATTAGTTGAGGGGCGGCACTTCATCTTCGAAAATTTTCTCGGCAGCGCGCGGTTCCGCGATCTGGTGGATCTCTATACCGCCGCCGATCTCTACGTCGATCTATCGTCGCACGAAGGTTTCGGCATGCAACTGGTGGAAGCCATGGCTTGCGGGACAACCTGCATCTCTTCGCGCGGTGGCGCCTATGAGGAGGTTGGCGACAAGTATGTCCTTTTTGTCGATCCCACGAATGTGAATGAAATCGCTCTGCGGATCAAGGCGGCGTATGAAAACGGACTGCACCAGGCAAAGAATTGCGATCAGGTGCAGTACACATACCGTTTTTCGTGGGATGAGGCGGGAAGGGTCATCGCGGAGGCACTTCAGGAAGTGGCTTCGCGCCGCCTGGGGGCCGCAGCAAGCTGAGTGGAAACGGGCAGCGGTTCGACCTGAGTGCTAACTTCGCATTTCCACCGGGGAGCCGGTTTCGGATTGCGGTCAATGACGGCTGGATTGGCGGAATATACGCGGAATCTGATGACGAAGAGGCTCATTCTGCCCGCGCTCTACATCGTCGCCATCTCTGCGCTGGCGGTGCACCTCTATCACACGCCGGTTTACGCCATGGATGTGGCGCAATACGTGGGCAATGCCATTCTGATGGAACAGACCGACCCGGTGCAGGTGCATCAGCGAGTGTACGCGGAAATCGACCGCTATGTCCCCGCGGCGGCTCGCGAAACATTGTTAGGCAGAGAAGAGGGCGCTCCCGAGGAGCAGAACAAATCGCGCGAAATACGGGCGAAGGATCCATACACGTTCATGGAGTTCCTTCCCTTTTTTGCGATCCGTCCGTTATATAACCAGGCCATTTATTTGCTGGGAAAAACGGGGATGGGGCTCATCCCGGCCAGCGTTCTGATTTCTGCCATTTCCTACGTTCTGATGGGAATTCTCCTGCTGGTGTGGGTGAGCCGGTACCTGCACTCTCAGGCGCTTGCATGTTTGATGGCCCTGCTCGTGATGATCAGTTACCCCTTCACATTGGCCGGGCGAACGACCGGTTCGGATGGTTTGGCGACCGTGGTGGCATTCTTCGCCCTATACCTGATATCCGAAACCAAGGCGC
>Ga0335080_10001485_pt1 | contig 22964 bp, 20 predicted proteins | sample Lox_Sample_34_FD_206720 | JGI IMG/M metagenome (GOLD analysis project Ga0335080, IMG submission 206720) | Soil microbial communities from Loxahatchee National Wildlife Refuge, Florida, United States - Lox_Sample_3.4 | ecosystem: Environmental > Terrestrial > Soil > Wetlands | place: USA...
TGGATTTGAACCAGCGACCTTTGGGTTATGAGCCCAACGAGCTACCGGGCTGCTCCACCCCGCACTCTTAGTTTAGCAACGGCCTAGATCAGGGTCAAATCCAAGAAGAATTCGGCGATCGGGCAATTTGATTAGACCTTGACCAAGTCAGAAGAGCTCAGGGAACTTGATTCGTCACTTTTTCCGGTACACTTGCTCGGAGACTCAATTCGCGTCGGCTGTAGCTTCCAAACCCCGTCGTTCCAGCTTCTTATCTACGATTTGCTCCCCCGCCAAGAGCGACCGGGAAGGGTAGCGCGCTCTGCAGCCTTGCGACACGAAGTCAAAGCGAGCATCGTTAGGAGCCCAGCGGATGTCCCAACTCTACGTTGCAATCCTCGTCATTATCGTGACTGTTCTGCTCTCAGTCGCAATTTATCGGACCACCCGGGTGAAAACGAAAGCCGATTACCTCGTCGCGGGCCGGTCCCTTCCGGCCTTCGTCCTCGTTCTCACTCTACTTACCTCCTGGATTGGCGCCGGATCGCTTTTCGCCGGTGCGGAAAATGCCTACAAGAACGGCTTTGCCGCGCTATGGCAGCCAGCTGGGGGATGGCTTGGGCTCCTGCTCATCTATTTCATCGCTCCACGAGCCCGCAAGTTCGCCCAGTTCACGCTGCCCGATCTGCTTGAAGCCCGCTATAACCAGACTGCGCGCGTTCTTGGGACGCTTGCCATCCTCTTTGCCTATGTCGGGATCACAAGCTATCAATTCAAAGGCGGCGGAGATGTCCTCCACCTCATCTTTCCCGAAACCGTCTCATCGCAACTCGGCACCTACGTCATTGCGTTTTTTGTTATCGTGACCACGGCGCTCGCAGGCATGTCATCAGTGGCTTACATGGACGTTGCGATCGGCTCACTGGTCACCGTTATCTGCATCATCGCAACGCCATACCTACTGCACCAGGTGGGCGGCTGGTCGGCGCTTCATGCGACGCTTCCTCCTCAATACTTCGAGCTCTTCGGCAACTACCGCCTTTCTCCTCAAGGAATTCAACAGCCTGTGTTCATAGGCCTCATCCGTGCTCTTGAGTTCCTCGTGCCTACCATGCTGCTCATGCTCGGAAACCAAGTGATGTATCAGAAATTTTTCTCCGCAAAGAGTGAAAAGGATGCCCGCTATTCGGTGATCGGCTGGATCATCGGCACGCTGATTCTCGAAACGCTTATTGTCGCCATCGCTGTCTTTGGTCGCGCACTCTACCCCACGGGGGAAGTTGCACTTCATCCGCGGGAGATCATTCCGTATACCGCGCGCCATGGGTTGCCCGCAATCCTCGGTGCTATCCTGCTGGGCGCGGTTTTCGCCAAGGTAATCTCCACGGCGTCCAACTATCTCTTTTCGCCCGCAACAAATCTCGTCAATGACGTCTTCGTCCGCTACCTGGCGCCAGAGGCTTCCAACAAGCGCGTTCTCATAATCTCGCGCCTTGCGGTTGTGCTTCTCGGCTGCTGGGCGCTTTACCAAGCGGTCTATGCGGAAAGTATTCTGCAGAAGATGCTCTGGGCTTACACCATCTATTCCGCTGCACTCACGCCCGTTGTCCTCGCGGCGTTCTACTCAAAGCGTGTTACAGCATGGGGAGCCGTTGCCGCCATCGCAACCGGCACAATCGTTACACTAGCGTGGGACTTGCCCGACGTGAAAGCGCTCTTTCCGCACATCATCTCCGACCGCGACGCCATCTTCCCTGCGCTTTTTGTCGCTGTTGCTGCGCTCATCGTGGTCAGCCTCATCACTGAACCTCCAACCAAATTGCAGCTTGCGCAGGTTGCTGATTAAGCGAACACTCGCGGTAACTCAATACGATGCCTCTGCCGCCCCGATGGCCTAGACTGGACTTTGGAAAGCATGATGCCAACCCGCCCCTGCTGGGTAGAGATCTCCACTCGAGCATTCGAAGATAACTATTGTTTTCTCTCTAAACTGGCTAGCCCTGCGATTGAATTGCTCGCAATCGTCAAAGCCAACGCATACGGCCATTCTCTCGAACTCTGCGCTCCCGCAGCGGTGCGTGCTGGAGCTCAATGGATCGGGGTTACGAGCGTTGAAGAAGGTGTGGAGACACGCCGTCTCTGCCCCGAAGCACGCATCCTCGTGATCAGCGGCATTTTCCCCAATCAGGGCGAAGCGGTCGTTCGCAACAAACTCACGGCGGTCGTTTGGGAGTCCTGGCAATTCGATATTCTAGAAGCCGCTGCGCGCTCCCTCGGAGTGCGCTCCATCTCCGTGCATCTCGAGATCGACACGGGAATGAGCCGCCAGGGGGTCGAGATTGATTCGATTGTAGGCCTCCTGGCACGCTTTCGCCGCGACTTCCCGCTGCGCCTCGAAGGAGTAATGACACACCTCTTTGCAGCAGACGAAGCCGGCGGGCAAGTGACAGAAGATCAGCTTTCGCGGATGAACGATGCTCTCATCGCGATCAAGTCCTCCGGAATTCATCCCGGAATCCTCAATGTCGGTAACTCCGCCGCTCTTCTCGCCGACCAATCAAGCGCGATCACAACACTCGCCGCTCGCTTTGAGATGAAGCCGTTGATGCGCCCTGGCCTGTCACTCTACGGGGTCGTCCCTGAGTATGATCCGCCGTTCGCGCCAGCCGAACCGATCACGCTCGGCCAGGCTCGTCGTCAGCTGCATCCTGTCCTGACCTGGAAATCCCAGGTGGTCGGTGTGCGTTCCGTCGCCGCGGGTACAGTCGTTGGGTACAACGGAACCTTCGTTGCCACCGAGCCTATGCGTCTCGCCCTCATTGCAGCTGGCTACGCAGATGGCCTTGACCGCAAGCTCGGCAATCGCTTTGCCCTGCTCGTACGCGGCCAGCGCGCGCCCATCGTTGGTCGCGTGAGCATGGATCAAGCGGTAATTGATGTGACCGAAATCGCGGACGCAGCTCCGGGCGATGAAGTTGTGCTGATTGGGCAGCAGGGTGAGGAATCGATCTCCGCCGCCGACCACGCCAAAGCAGTGGGCACGATTCCGTGGGAAATTTTTACGCGTATCGGACCGCGCGTTCCACGCATCGAGGTCTAGCAGTTCCCGATCGTACCGATCGAACTCCCTGCGGCAGCTGGTTGTGCGATCTCCAGCTCCGCCGCTCCCGCTACGGCGGCAACCATAGCGTCCATTCCCATCGCGGAATTCAGCAGCATATGGTAGAGCCCGCGCGCGCACCATTCCTGCTGGTAGAACTTCCGAATCACCGCTGCCCGCCGCTTGTCATGCTCGGCGAGCGTCTGCTCCGCATGCTGTGCCTGCTTAGGAAATGCCTTCCCAAACCAGTCGCGCTTGGCCTTCAATGTTGCATACACAAAGATATGGAAACACCCCGAATGGCATGCCAGCGCACACGCCGCACCGCGCCCCACAAGAACACAATTGCCCTTCTCCGCTGCCACAGTAATCTCTTCACGAATCAGCGTCAGCATCCGCTCGCAATCAAAGACCTTGTCCTCGTCCAGGCCGGTCATCTGGTATCCCGTATCGTGCCAGAACGCTTTTCCATACCGGTAGTACCAGGGGTCGAGCCGGTCATCAAATTTCGCCGCCAGTTCGGGAGATACGCCCGCTCGCTTCGCCGCCTGACTTACCAGCTCAGAATCGAGCAGTCGCCAGCCCAGGCGGTCCGCTAACTCGTGGGCAAATTCACCGCCTCTGGAACCATATTCCCGCTCAACAGTGATAACCCGGATGGGCGCAGTCCTCATGAACAACTCTCCTGTCACTGGAGCATACAACGAAAGAGCATTCACTCCGCAATAGACTAGACAGCGCAACTGTGGCTATGGTTGTCCGTTCGTCACCAATACCTTGACTATCTGCAATTGTGGTTGTAGATAGTCTAGGCATGGGAAAACCAAGCGATCTCGTCCAGGGCACCCTCGATCTTCTCATCCTCAAAACCCTCTTGCTCGAACCTATGCACGGATGGGCTATTGCCAAGCGAATTCAACAACTTTCCGGCGAAGTCCTGCAGGTGCAACAGGGCTCACTGTACCCAGCTCTTCACCGCCTTGAGCAGCAGGGTTGGATCAAGGCGAAGTGGGCCGAGAGTGAAACCGGCCGCCAGGCAAAATTCTATGCATTAACCGCAGCCGGCCGTTCCCAGCTTGAAAAGGAAACCGCCAACTGGAACCGTCTTTCCGCGGCAATCAACCTGGTTGTCAGCGAGGCCTGATCGGTTAACCCCAAGCAAGTTCTTAGCTCAGATAACGCGAGGTCAAGAATGCACTTGGTCGCACAAATTCGAATGGCACTACTCTCCCACTTCCGGCGCCGCCGCGCCTCCGTGCATCTCGACGACGAAATTCGCGATCACCTCGAGCGCCAGATCGCTGAGAACATCACGGCCGGAATGTCTCTTGACGAGGCTCGCCTCGTTGCCCTTCGTCAGTTCGGAAATCCTGCCCTCATTCGCGAACAGACGCGTTCGACGTGGACCGGCGCGTGGCTTGATTCTCTGTTGGGCGACCTCCGATATGTCTCGCGGACTCTGATCCACTCAGCCGGATTCACCTCCATGACCGTGCTCATCATCGCGCTCGGAGTGGGTGCCAACGTCGCACTCTTCACGCTGGTTCATCGCGTCCTTCTCAACCCTCTGCCCTATCGTGATCCCGGTCAGCTCGTATCGATTTACGAGCACGACGCGAGCGGGAGCAACACGCATGGCTATCTTCCCGTTGCTGCCGGAAGCTTTTTCGAATGGCAGCGCGCTTCACGAGGAGTCGCCGAAATGGCGATGGTCTCGCCCTTCCAGGCATACAACGTCTCCTCCGAAGGAGGAAAACTCCCCGAAAAAATTGAGGCCGGCATGTGCTCCTGGAATTTCTTTTCAATCCTTGGGGTTAACCCGACACTCGGCCGTACCTTCGGACCTTCTGACGATACACCCGGGTCAGAAGCTACCGTCATCCTTTCCGCGGCGTTCTGGCATCGCCGCTACGCCAGCGACCCTTCCATCATCGGCAAGAAGGTGTGGCTTGATGCGAAGCCTTATACCGTAATCGGCGTCATGCCTGAATCGTTCGTCTATACGGGTGCGTTTGGCGGTAATACCGACCAGGTGTGGACTCCCATTGGCCACGAGTTTCCTCCGTCATTGATGACCACGTTTGAGGATCACGAGGTCATTGTTGTTGCCCGACTCCTATACGGCACGACTCTTCAGGCTCTCGTTAGCCGCCTCGCCGCAGTTCAGAAGCAGATCAAGACCGCTCACCCCGGACCTGCCGTACGCGACTCTGTCATCGGCCGTACTATGCTTGACGACGCTGTCCAGGACTATAAGACCCCTCTCTATGCATTGCTTGCCGCGACGGGATGCGTTCTCCTTATTGCTTCCATGAACGTCGCCAGTCTTCTTGTTGCCCGCCTAAGTGCCCGCCGCAAAGAGCTCGCCATCAGGGTTGCACTCGGCGGCGGATGGGTGCGCATCATGCGTGAGCGCATACTCGAAAGCCTCCTGCTCTCGACGGTGGGTGGTGCTGTCGGTCTTCTGCTGGCCGGTGCTGCGATCCAATGGCTTGTAAAGACCCGTGAGGATATGAATCGCGTCGAGGCCATTCACATTGGCGCTGTAGAGATCGGTTTCGCGATTCTGGCCATCATTGCGACCGCTCTCTTTTCCGGTCTGATCAGCGCTTTCAGTTCGAATCTGAAGGATGTGCTCAGCGGGCTGCAGGACTCTTCGCGAACTTTGTCGAGCAGTCGCGCTCGCGCCGGCTTGCGTCGCACGCTTCTCGTTCTTGAGGTGTCGCTCACGGTGGTCCTTCTCGTTGGAGCCGGGCTGCTGTTGAAGAGCTATCAGCGCTTGCGCTCAACCGATCTCGGCGTTCCAATCGACAACGTCCTCACGATGCATTTTGGATTGCCCGAAGCGCGATACAAAACATCGGTACAGCGAATCGCTTTTTTTGAAAATGTCCTATCTCAAGTGCGCGCACTTCCAGGTGTGCAATCAGCTGGTCTCGTAAGTGCCGCGCCAGGTCAGGGCTATGGCGGCGATGACCTTGTAACGGTTGTTGAGCATCCTCCTCTTCCCAAGGGAACCGGCCTCGATTTGCAGAATCGAGGGGCGGACCCCGGCTACTTTGCAGCAATCCAGATACCCCTGGTCCGTGGCCGCATCTTTACCTCAGATGAGCGATTGCAGCGCGCCAACGTCGTGGTCATCAGCCAGAAAGCGGCTGATTTGTGCTTCCCCGGCGAGGATCCCATCGGCAAACGCATTAAAGTGAGCATCGATGGCAGAGTTGGCGAGGTCGTCGGTGTGGTTGGAGACACGCGTTGGAACATTGCTCAGCCTGCCATGCCAATGATGTATTGGCCTGTCCTGAGCGGCGACTGGTCCAATATGACGCTTATCGTGCGATCTCCTTCCAATGTGTCTGCACTCGCCATGCCGATTCAGAAGATTATCGGAAGTCTCGATCCCGATCTTCCCGTCTCGGGTGTTCGAACCATTCGCGAGTCCATCGCGAAATCGACGATCGATTCGCAATTCGATTCTCTCCTCGTTCTTGCCTTCGCCGTGATCGCGCTCGTACTCGCGGCAACTGGACTCTATGGAGTTCTCACTTACCTGGTGACCCAACGTACATCTGAACTGGGCATTCGCATCGCGCTGGGCGCACGCCGGGAACAACTGCTTGGCACCCTCCTTCTCGACGGACTGCGGCCCGCTCTTCTCGGCATGTTGGTCGGACTTGCGGCCAGCGCGGGCGCCGCCCGATTGATTGCCTCCATGTTGTATGAAACCAAACCGCTCGATCCAGCGGTCTTTGTGGCCGTCACAGCTCTCCTGCTGATTGTGGCTGCTTCTGCCTGCATTCTCCCGGCGTGGCGAGCCTCGCGACTGGATCCGATGCAGGCACTCAGGATGGAATAAGCAAAATGTTGTGGTCATGAAATGCCTAACGCGCCACCAGCATCAGCCATCCTGTTCCGACCGTTAGGAACACGGCAAGGAAGAACAGAGTTGTAAGCAGTCCAAGACGATACAGTTCGCGTTGCGTGAGATAGCCGCTGCCGACGAAGATCACGTTCTGGCTGCCGCCCTGAGGGGTGATGACGGAGAAGTAGCTGCTTGCAAAGAACAGTGAGAACGCCATCAGATTTGCCGGAACTCCTCCGCGAACGCCGACATCAAGAAAAACTCCCAACAAGGCAAGGACCTGCGAGGACTGGCTCACGAACATGTAGTGAATCGCGACATAGAGCAGGACCAGAGCCACGTAGGTGAAAGGCCAGGACAGGCCGCCCATATAGGAGGCCAGATGCTGGCCGACATAACCCATAAATCCCAATTCGTTGAGATCGCCACTCAGGGCGAAGAGAACAGCAAGCCAGAGAAAGGTGGCGAGAGTGTCGCCTTGTGTGGCGATATCTTGCAGCGTGAGCACACCGGTCATCAGTAACAGACCGAGTCCGGCGAAGGCGATGCTGGTTACATTCATCCCCAGCTTATCGGCGAAGATCCAGCCGGAGACCATGAGAATGAAGGCTACTGCGGTGATCCATTCCTCGCGCGAAAGAGGTCCAAGTTCGGCAAGGGCCTTACGAGCTGCGGCTGGGGCCTCCGGGGTAGCTTTCACGCCGGGATTGAACAGGCGAGCGAGCAGCCAAGGCAATAACCCAATGATGAGTAAGGCGGGGACGGACGAAGCGATGAGCCATTTGCCGAATCCAACATCCACACCGTAATCACGCGCAACCTGAATGGCAATGGGATTTGCCGAGGTGGCAGTCATCCAAAGGGCCGAGGAGATGGCGAGACTCGCCATCGCGCAAAACATCAGGTAGCCGCCTAATCTACGACCGTTGGGATCGTCGGGGTGGGAGCCCGAGCCCTGCGCAACCGATAAAACGATCGGATACAGCACGCCGCCCCGCGCAGTATTGCTGGGAAAAGCGGGGGCAATGGCGGCATCGGTGATAACGATGCTATAAGCAAGTCCCAGTGATGACCGGCCAAACAGGCTCACCATAAAAAGGCTGATCCGGCGCCCCAGGCCCGACTTCACGACGGCCTGGGCCACGAGGAACGCAATCACAACGAGCAGCACGCTGGTGTTTGCAAAGCCCGAAAAGGCCTTCGCCGGAGAGACGGTATTGGTGAGAACCACCGCTCCCGCAGCCAACATCGTTGATGTCAACAGCGGAAAAACCCCAAGCAGTACCGAGACAATGGCGGTGATGAATACCGCGAACAGATGCCATGCCTGGGGGGTCAGACCGGCGGGGACGGGCCAGAACCAGATGACCGTCGCCATGACAAATGGGAAGACGCGCATCAAGGTCCGGCGCAGCCGGCCCTTCCCGGCAGGATCTGTCTTCGCGGCTGTGGCCACTTCCGTGTTGTTCATGCGTCTGGTCCTCCTGTGCCGGATCCGGCTTGCGATGAATCCAAGTGGGCTCGACCGTGCAGACCAACAGATTGCCCCTGCACAACTCCGTCTTCGTTCTCAATCAAAAACTTCCAGGAGAACGAATAGGTACCGGTGATAGCCGCATACCGCCCGGTTCCCCCGATGAAGGTGCCTTCAATCGTGTTCTCCTGGGTGTTACCCTGCCCACGCAGTTCGCTGAACGCCTGATCGCCATGTTCGTCGGTCCAGACCGCTCTTCCAACCAGTCCAGTGGCGGTGTCATTGAAAAGAATGGTCTCCGAACGGAAGCCGACTGCGGGGCGCGTGGGGCCTGCGAGAACGAGGGAGCCTTCAAAGGTCGCGATCGAGGCGCGGCGATCGCCAGTGAACCGCATTATGTTGCGCGTTCCCGCTGCGGTCCAGGTTCCCTGGAAATCATGCCATCCACTCACCCCGGCTTCCGGGGTCTGAGGCACATGTCTACAGGCGCCCAAAGAAAGCAGCACACAGACGACCAGCATCGAAGAGGCGAAACAGAAGACGCTTTTTCCTACTTCTTCAGATCGTTGAAGTGCTCCCGGCGCTCCGGGAACTGACGCATGGTAGTAGGTTGATACACTCTCGTTGATCAATGCCTTACCCCCGTTTTGTGCAAATTGGACCATTTCCCAGGACGAGCTCCCTGGGAACGCCCTGGAACAAACCGAAATCGATGAGAATCTTCGATTGTCTCGTCTTGACAAGGTAGGCCGATCCTGTGACTTCACCGGCAGCGGCCCCGAACAGACTGATCTTCTTGCATGTCTCCGACCGACTACTTCTGGAAATTGGAAGCGCAATGGTTTGCGGCTTTGAGCTAATCAATCACGGCTGACTGCCACGAGCCCTTCATCGATATACCGGACAGCCTCGTCGGGCGAGTCGGTCACCTTCAACAAATCCAGGTCCTCGGGACTGATGGTGGCTTCTCGCAGAAGGGCTCCGCGCCCGAAGGTTCGCATTTCTCCCCAGAAATCAGATCCCATCGCGACGATCGGGAAACGTTCCAATTTGTGGCATTGAATCAGGGTGAGCGTCTCAAAGGCTTCATCGAGCGTGCCGAATCCGCCCGGCATTACGACAAAGGCTCGCGAGTACTTGACCAGCATGACCTTGCGCACAAAGAAATGATCCATTTCGATGAAGCGGTCAAGGTAAGGATTGGCGTTCTGCTCGTGAGGAAGGATGATGTTGCAGCCAAGGCTCAGGCCTCCAGCCTGTTTCGCACCGCGATTTGCAGCCTCCATGATGCCGGGGCCGCCACCGGTCATGACGGCATATCCGGAGTTCGCCAGATGAGCTCCGAGCTGAAGAGCCATTTCGTAGTACTTGTGGCCCGGTGCGAAGCGTGCGGAGCCAAAGACAGTGACGCATGGCCGGTCGATGTCACTGAAGAATTCGAAACCTTGGAGAAATTCGAGGAATATGCGAACGGCGCTTTCAAGGTCGGCGCCCCGGTCGCGTTTGCCGGACAGGAATTGCTCTTCTGTCCCGGCGAGTCCTTTCAACAAGCCGGTCAAAGGTGACTTCATTGTGAGTACTTCGGCTTCGATCGCCACAAGTTTCCTCCTGCCTGTGTGTTTGGTCGCATGAGAGTATGCTCAGCCGGCTTGATTTACACGACTGGAAAAACTGCCAGTGGTGGTGCAATATCGGTTTCAAATGTCCCGACCCTCCCCGGGGGTATTTGGACAGAAGCCTCGGTTTTTCATAAGGTTAGAGGAGAGCTCCTTGCGCAGATATCTGAAAACAAATAGGTTAGGGTCCAAATATTTCTTTTCAAAGCACTTAGCGGCTGGGTTCCGGCTGAGAGCGCCTAGCGGGCCCGATCTGATTCGGCTCACGGGCTGCTCCGTCAGGAGAATGCGATTGCAGTTTCATTCTGCGCCGAAGGCGGACAATTACCGGCAATTTATGGCTTCAGGATGTTGCTGAAATATATAGAAGTTAAGAGATTTCTCTACGATTCGGGGTTGACATCCCAAACTGCAACCGGATGATTCTGCGACCTGCGAAAGTTGGTGTCCAAGCTAGTGTCTGACCCGCCCATGCATTCCGGCCTCGAAGCTACGACGGTCGAGACGAGGCAGGCTGCGAACAACCTTGTCCGGTGCGAGGGGGTAGTGTCTGGCGGCAATGAGGAGTTCCGGAACGCACCAGACGTCTTCTTCGGATGTCATCCAATGGCGATGGTCGAGACGCGCCAGATCGACAGGGATCGAGTAGGCACGTAGAGTTCGTTCACCGCGAAGGTTGTAATAGTCCTCGAAGTAGCTGAGGGCAAGTTCGCGGAGCGTCCTGTAGACGGGAGCGCGGAAGCGAAGGCCAGCGAAGTTGGATTTTGCGATGCTGCCCCAGAAGCCGCCTTCGCGGTAAATGGCGAGGACGTGGTCATCATCATGCACGGCTTCCAGGTCCATCAGGAGGGGCGCGTATCCATTGACACGCAAAGCTGCCGCCGCAAGCAGCGCTCCCTCGAGACAGTGGCCTTTGCGCTCGCGCAGGACCCGCTGCGGGGACCAGGCTGTGTTTGCGTACTGGTACTGAATCCCGTCGATGAACTTCTGGATGCGTGCGGGGGTTTTGAGCGAGCGCAAGGTACGGAGGTGATCGGGCGTCATGCCGAAGGTCTCGTGGCCATTGCGGCGTCTCCGTTTTTCGGCCAAACCGCTATCGTTTGATGGCAAAGACTGAATGCTCCTTGGGAAGTCGCCGTGATTATACAGAGATCAGGAGCGCGGAATCAGCGATTCGATCTGGCGACCAGGATTGGCTACGCCTTTTTGCTGTAGTCTCATTTGCCATTTCTGAGAAGTTCGAAGGGCAGCGCGAATGAGGAAAGTTGTGAGCAGAAGCGTCAAGCTGCCTGCCGTCAGCAACAGGGGGATGTACCACATCCCCAGAACTTCATGTGCTCGCGGGTCAATGACACCTGGGAACTGGGTGCCAGAGGCGACCAAGTGACCATCCTGTATCCACACCCCCGTGTGTGCAGGGAAGATTGGCTTGATCATGCCGGAGAGAACGAAGCCGCCACCCATTGCGTATCCGATGACACCTACAAAGAAAACGAAGATTCCGAACACTCCCCTGGTGGCGAGGCGGAGCGCAGCACGCATCAGCCTTAGCGGCGAGACGCTGCGGCTAGCGGTGCTGATGAGCAGATCATCGCGGTACTGCGCTGCAAGTTCCTGGGGCGGACCCAGGCGCTCGAGGATCGTTCCCATGGTCGTGCCCATTTCCGCGTCATCACGGATGTGCGCGCTTATCTCTTTCAGGATCTCCTCACGCTCGTTCAGGTTCATGTGGCTCAAGTGGAGGCGGAGGGCGTCGAGGTAGTTTTTCATCTGCTGTTCGGAGCTCATTTTGCAATTTCCTCGGCTTTGAATAAGGGTTCGAGAAGGCGGCTCAGGCCTGAAGAAAAGCTCGTCCACGCACGAGCCATTTCGCGAAGGCGGATGCGGCCAGCCTCGGTGAGCGAATAGTACTTGCGGGGATGACCGGCTTCAGCTTCAACCCACTCTGAGGTGAGCAGGCCATCAGTCTTCAGTCGATTGAGAATGGGGTAGATTGTGCCCTCGGCGAGGACAAGTCGGGAATGTGTCTCCAGGAAACGAATAATTTCAAGACCGTAGAGACGGCCATTCCAAAGGCTCGCCAGTGCCGCCATTTCAAGCGCTCCCTTGCGGAGTTGAGCCTCCCAACGGTCTGAGTCCGATTCGACGATCTTCATTCTCGTATTTGCCATAGCAATATACCTTGTATAACTATGTATGTTGCCAAGGAATACATATGTTGTCAAGCGCTATTCGGGGGATACTAGAAAACCCTCCGTGTCCGGTTGAGCCGGTGTTTGCGAGGCGGGGTTCTGAAGTTCTAGATGCCTTCTCCCATGGATACGTACTCTGAGATTTTGTTGACTTCCTGCCGGTAAGCGGCACGTTCGGCATCTTCGGCGGCGAAGGGCTCAAGGCGGCGCACATGCGCGCCAAGCTTCTCTTCGAGTTCGTCAACGCGGGCAGAGAGGGCGATCAGCACGTCGGAGAGCGGGTCTTTGATGTCGTGAGGGTCGGTGATGAGAATGCGCTGGCCGTTGCGATAGACAATGTGAGCGGGGACGCCGACCACTGTGGAGTTGGGCGGAACGTCAGCGAGCACGACGGATCCGGCCCCAACGCGCGAGTTCTGGCCGATCGTGATATTGCCGAGGACGTTGGCATTGTTGCCGACGAATACTCCGTCGCAAAGAGTCGGATGCCGCTTGCCGTGGCCTTTGCCAGTGCCTCCCAGTGTCACGCCCTGGTAGAGCGTGACGTCGCTGCCCACGATTGCGGTCTCTCCGATGACGACGCCGGTGGCGTGGTCGATGAAGAGACGGCGTCCGAGAAGCGCGCCGGGATGGATGTCGACGCCGGTGAGGAATCGGCCAAGTTGCGAGAGAAGGCGCGCGAGGAGGCGGAGCTTCATGCGCCAGAGCCGGTTGGAGACGCGGTGAAACCAGACTGCCCACAGGCCCGGATAGCAAAGCAGGACCTCGATCCGTGAGCGCGCGGCAGGATCGCGCTCAAGTACCGAGTGAATATCTTCGCGAATCCTGGTGAACATGGGCAAAGCCTTTCGTTAGAGGTTAACCGGCTGCGTGGGCAATGCCAGAACTTCCTGGCGCAGCGAGTCGAAGAGGATGCTGGAAAGATAACGCTCGCCGAAGCTCGGAAGGACCACGACGATCAGTTTTCCGGCGTTCTCCGGCCGGGCAGCAACTTTGAGAGCCGCGACAACCGCTGCGCCTGAGCTGATGCCGACGAAGAGGCCTTCTTCCAGGGGCAGTCGGCGCGCCATTGCGATCGATTCATCGTTGTGGACCTGGACGACTTCATCGATCAACTTGGTGTCCAGAACGCCGGGGACGAATCCGGCGCCGATGCCCTGGATCTTGTGTGGGCCGGGTTTGCCGCCCGAGAGCACGGCGCTATCGGTCGGCTCGACCGCTATGGCTTTGAAGCCGGGTTTGCGCTCCTTGATATAGGTAGCCACTCCTGTGAGCGTTCCGCCTGTGCCGACGCCGGAGATAAGGATGTCGACTTTACCGTCGGTGTCTTCCCAAATTTCGGGGCCTGTAGTTCTGACGTGAACGGCTGGGTTGGCGGGGTTGTCGAACTGCTGAAGAATGTAGCCGTTCGGAGTCTTGGCGAGGATTTCGTTGGCCTTGGCGATGGAGCCCTTCATGCCGTTGGGGCCCGGTGTGAGGACGATCTCTGCGCCGAACGCGCGCAGGAGCACGCGGCGCTCGATGCTCATCGTCTCAGGCATCGTGAGGATGAGCTTGTAGCCTTTGACGGCGGCCACGAAGGCGAGGGCGATACCGGTGTTGCCACTGGTGGGCTCGATAAGCGTGGTTTTGCCCGGGCTGATCTTGCCGGCTTTTTCGGCGGCTTCAATCATGGCGAAGCCGATGCGGTCTTTGACACTGGCGAGGGGATTCTGGCTTTCGAGCTTGGCCACAACGGTGGCGGGAAGGCCGGCGGTTACGCGGTTCAGTTTTACGAGGGGAGTGCGGCCGATGAGTTCAGTAATGTCTGCGGCGATACGCGCCATGCAATAGCTCCTTCAGTCTGGAAGATGGCCCAGAGGGTAAATGGATTCAATGGAATGGTGTCGAGCGACGGCTGGGTCGGAGGATAGAACTGACGCGAAACGGGGCGCACACGTGCATCGCAGCAGACACCAGAGACGGTGCTTAGCGACATCGATGTATGCTGATAGGGTATTCGCGCTGGCGGGTGCGTGGCAAGGAACGGATCAGCGGGTGGTCGGGTTCAACCTCCAGATCGTTGCGTTGAGAACGGATGCGAAGGTTACCCAGGCCCAGTAGGGAGCCATCAGCCACGCGGCGGCAGTGGAGACGCGCAGGAAGACGAGAGTCGTAGCTCCGATGACGCACCAGAGGACCGCGACCTCAATTGCGGCCGGGCCGAGGGCGTGTTTGCGGAAGAAGATCCAGCTCCAGGCGAGGTTGAGAGCAAGCTGAAGCGCGAAGAGTCCAAGGCCGAGAGTACGGGCGGGAGAATCGGGCGAATCGGCAACCAACCAAGCAGCAATGGCCATGAGGATGTAGAGCGTAGTCCATACTGGTCCGAAGATCCAGCTGGGGGGATTGAAAGAGGGCTTCATTATGGTGCGGTACCAGCCGGGGATCTCGGGACCGGTCCACCGGCCACCGAGGCCCCCAATGGCAAGACATCCGATGATCCATACAGCGAGAGATAGCCAGCGCATAGGGCAATATCCTTTTGTCGAAGAGATTCACGAGCTGCCTAAAGAGTTGGTGGTGGGCTTGCTCGAGATTGCCGGATAACCAGCTTGCCTCTATGTTTCTCGACGTAAACAGGCTATCGCAACTATCCTGTTAACTAACGCCGTAGTTCTTGAAGACTCCTGAAAATTGAAGGGCCGGTTTTTTCATCATGAGCAAGCCATCTATTTCCATCTACTTACCTGACGGTTCCGTCAAGGAAGTTCCTGCGGGCACGACGCCGCTGGAAGTTGCCAACTCCATCTCGCCTCGGCTTGCGGCCGCTTCCGTCGTGGCGCGCCTGACCCCCGTCAACGCGTCGGCGCCGGAGAAGGCAGCGGGCGAAGGCGAGTCGGAAGCGGCGATGTACGCGGCCGAAGATAAGTCGGCGCCGAGGCTCGTAGATCTGGCGACTCCGCTGAACGAGGACACAAAGCTGGAACTGGTGAAGGAGACGGACCCGGAGGCGCTGAAGGTGGTACGCCACTCAGCGGCGCACGTGCTGGCGACGGCGGTGCTTGAGCTGTTTCCCGAGACGAAGCTCGGTCACGGTCCTGCGACCGAAAACGGCTTCTTCTACGATTTCTATCGCGAGAAGCCGTTCACGCCGGATGACCTGGCGGCGATCGAGAAGAAGATGGCCGAGGTCGTTGCTCGCGACGAGAAGTTTGTGCGCGAATACGAGCCACGTGAGAAGGCGCTGGAGGAGTTCGAGCACGATGGCGATTTCATGAAGACGCATTTCGTGACGAAGTTCACGGAGCCCGGCTCGCAGGTGAGCTTCTATCGGAACGGGAAGTTCGTGGACTTCTGCCGCGGACCGCATGTGCCCTCGACGGGGCGGGTGAAGGCCGTTAAGGTGACGACGCTGGCGGGTGCGTACTGGCTGGGGGATGAGAAGAATCCGCAGTTGCAGCGCATTTACGGTACAGCGTTCTTCTCGCAGAAGGATATGGATGCGCACTTCGCACGTCTGGAAGAAGCGGCGAAGCGGGATCATCGCGTGCTGGGTAAGCAGCTGGACCTCTTCAGTATTCAGGAGCTGGCCGGGCCCGGTCTTGTTTTCTGGCATCCGAAGGGCGGCATCGTGCGCAAGGTGATGGAAGACTGGATGCGCGATGAATGCCTGCGGCGCGGGTACCTGATGGTGTTTACCCCGCACGTGATGCGGCGCGAGTTGTGGAAGGTAAGCGGACACGAGGGCTACTACTCCGGCAACATGTATACGCCAATGGAGCTGGATGACGCCGAGTACCGGCTGAAGCCGATGAACTGCCCGGGGCACATTCTGATCTACAAGAATTCGCCGAAGAGTTATCGGGACCTGCCGCAGCGTTATGCCGAGCTCGGGAATGTTTATCGCTACGAGCGCTCAGGAACGATGCATGGGCTGCTGCGCGTGCGGGGATTTACGCAGGATGACGCGCACATCTTCTGCATGCCCAGCCAGATTGAGAGCGAAGTTGAAGCATGTATCGACTTTGCCGAGGCGGTGCTGAAGACGTTCGGATTTAACGAATTCAGGGTGGAGCTTTCCACCTGGGATCCGAACGATCGCAAGAGCTACACGGGCTCGGATGAAAACTGGAATCTCGCTATCGGTTCGCTTGACAGGGTGCTGAAGGCGAAGGGGATTCCGTTCAAGACGATTCCGGGCGAGGCAGCTTTCTATGGGCCGAAGATCGATATCAAGCTCGTGGATGTGCTGGGTCGGCTGTGGCAGTTGTCTACGGTGCAATTCGACTTCACACTTCCGGCGCGGTTCGGGCTGGAGTATGTGGGCGAGGACGGCGAGCGTCACCAGCCGGTGATGGTACATCGCGCGCTCTTTGGATCGGTGGAGCGCTTCTTCGGCGTGCTCATCGAGCACTACGCAGGGGCGTTTCCGTTCTGGCTGGCGCCGGTGCAGATCGGACTGGTTCCAATCAGCGAGCGGCACACGGCTTACGCCACGAAGATCGAGGCACAGCTGAAGGATGCCGGATTCCGCGTTGAAACGGATGCACGGAACGAAAAGATGAACGCGAAGATTCGCGATCTCGCGAACCAGAAGATTCCTTACATCCTCGTCTTTGGAGATAAGGAAGAGACGGCTGGGGCGGTGAGTGTTCGCACGCGCGGCAAGGGCGATCAGGGGTCCGTTCCCCTGGTCGACTTCATCGCGAAGGCGAAAGGGCTTGTGGAGAGGAAATCTACTGAGCTTTAGGTTGATGTCCTCGAAGATAGAGAGTTTGTTTTCAAGCGTTCAGCGGCAAATGGCCGGCGAGGGGCGGAGCACGCTGCGCACTTTCTTTCAGCACTCCGCATCTAACGGCGAATGGATGTTGAAACGCTTGAAATTCGAAGAATTGAGGATCGCTGCAGAGAGTTGCAGCAGTGGATCGCGACAAGCGCGCCGCATTGCCTTATCGAAGAAAAACATTTGATCGCAGGCAGCCGGGAACGCGGCTATTGGGCGCACGGATATCTTACGGCGCTCTTGGATGTCCTGCGTCTGCTGAGCCGCGAGCGCTTCAGGCGCATGATGGGCGGCGACAAGAATCGACAACGGTTTGCAGCATAGATTATTTCCTCGGCTCGGCATTTTGCGATTTCGTGGCATCGTGACTCGTTTGTCTCAACCCAGACTGGTCCAGTCGAGGATGACCTTTCCAGCTTCTCCTGAAGTCATCGCTGCGAAACCTTTTTCGAACTCGTCGTAGCCGAAGTGGTGTGTGATCACCGGCGAGATATCGAGGCCGGAGTCGAGCATCACCGACATTTTGTACCAGGTTTCGTACATCTCCCGGCCGTAGATGCCCTTGATCGTAAGCATGTTGAAGATGATGGTTCGCAGGTCGATGGGGGCGCTTTTTGCGGGAATCCCAAGCACCGCGATCTTCGCACCGTGACTCATGTTGGCGATCATTTCAGCGAGGGCCTGCGGGTTGCCGGACATTTCGAGGCCGACGTCGAATCCCTCGGTCATCTTGAGCTGCTTCTGAACTTCTTTGAGCGGGGTTTCCGTTGGATTGACGGCGAGCGTGGCTCCCATCTTTCGTGCGAGATCGAGGCGGAAGGGATTGAGGTCCGTGATGACGACGTGGCGCGCGCCTGCGTGGCGCACCACTGGGATGGCCATGATGCCGATGGGGCCTGCGCCGGTGATAAGCACATCTTCGCCGAGCACTGGGAATGAGAGCGCAGTATGGACGGCGTTGCCGAAGGGATCGAAGATGGCCGCAACCTCGAGGTTGACGCCGGGATGATGACGCCAGATGTTGGTCATCGGGAGCACAATCAATTCGGCGAAGGCCCCGGGGCGGTTGACGCCTACACCCTGGGTGGAGACGCAAAGATGGCGCCGGCCAGCGAGGCAGTTGCGGCAGCGTCCACAGACGACGTGACCTTCGCCGCTGACAATGTCGCCGGGGAAGAAGTCGTTGACGTTGGATCCGACAGCAATGATTTCGCCGACAAACTCGTGGCCGATGGCCATCGGAACGGGAATGGTTTTCTGCGCCCATTCATCCCAGTTGTAGATGTGGACGTCGGTGCCACAGATCCCGGTATACTTCACGCGAATGAGCACGTCGTTAATGCCCATCACGGGCTCGGGGATATCTTCGAGCCACAGTCCGTGTTCCGCCTGTGCCTTGACCAGCGCTTTCATTCGGATCTCCTGTACCGCAACCTCAGAGTTTAATGGTTCCGGCCTGGGTGGGCGACTGACCCACTGTGAACCGTGATTCGCACAGAGCTTTTGGAATTATGCGTTGATGGCCATGCCTTCGACGGCGGCGTAGGCGTCGAGCATGGCTTCGCTGATGGTGGGGTGCGCGTGGATGGTGAACATGAGCTCGTCGATGGTGCCTTCGAGTTCCATCACCGCGACTGCTTCGGCGATCAGCTCGGTGGCCTGCGGACCGATGATGTGGACCCCTAGGATCTCGCCGTACTTCGCATCGGCGACGATCTTGACGAAGCCGTCGTGACTGCCGACGATCGTGGCCTTGGAATTTCCGGCGAAGGGAAACTTTCCGACCTTGATTTCGAGGCCGCGTTCTTTGGCCTGCGCTTCCGTTAATCCAACTGAACCAATTTGCGGATCGGAGTACGTGCAGGCGGGGACACGCTCGCGCTTCACTGCCCGATATTGCCTGCCTGCGATTTTGGTGACAGTGACGATTCCGCTCATGGCGCCGGAGTGAGCAAGCTGTGGGAGGCCGGCAACGATGTCGCCGATGGCGTAGATGCCGGGCTCGGCGGTTTCCTGGGCTTCGTGAACTTTAATAAATCCACGGTCGGTTTCGATCCGGGTCTTTTCAATGCCTACATCGGCGATGCGGGGCGCGCGGCCGACGGCAACGAGGACCTTCTCGGCTTCTTTTTCGACCGGCTTGCCATTGGCTGCCGTCCAGGTGACCTTAACGCCGGTGTCGGTCTTCTCGATTTTCTCGACCTTGGCGTTGGTGTTGATATCGATGCCGCGCTTCCTGAAGACGCGAGTGAGTTCCTTCGAGATCTCTTCGTCTTCGAGCGGCATGATGCGCGGGAGGAATTCGACGAGCGTCACCTCAGTCCCGAAGCTGCGGAAGATGGAGCTGAACTCAACACCAACGGCGCCGGCGCCGATAACGATGAGCGATTTGGGCACCTGCGGGACGGCCAGGATCTCGATGTTGGTGAGGATGCGGTCGTCGGGCGGCAGGCCGAAGATGGTCTTGGCGTCGGAGCCGGTAGCGAGGATGATGTTCTTCGCCTTCACTTCGGATTTCGCGCCGTCGGCGCCCGTGAGATCGACGGTGTGGATACCGTCTTTGGCTCCGCCGGTGAGGCGCCCGTAGCCGGAGATGACGATGACTTTGTTCTTCTTCATCAGGAAGCCGAGACCCTTGGTGTGCTTGTCGATGATGGAGGTCTTGCGCTTCTGGACGGCTTCCCAGTTGAGGGTGCGGCCGTCGACATTATCGATGCCGTAGTCGGCAGCGTGTTTCAGGTGGTCCCAGAGTTCGGCATTGAAGAGCAGGGCCTTGGTGGGAATGCAGCCGACGTGGAGGCAGGTTCCGCCAAGGACTTTGGCGGATTCGATGAGCGCTGTTTTGAGCCCAAGCTGTCCGGCGCGAATTGCGGCGGTGTATCCAGCGGGGCCGCTGCCTATGATCGCAACGTCGTAGATGATGTCTGCCAAGTTGCTCCAATCCTGCGCGCATCCAGAGGTGCGGAGCGCAGCTTTCCACGCTTCAGTTTAATGGATTAGCCTCAGTGGACCTTGGGCGCTACAAACTCGTGAACGGTGGTGCGGTGAAGTATTACGTCGCGTTGACATCGTGGAGACAATCGCGGCATGAAAGCGGGTTACGATCACCCGATGAGGAGCGCGGCCGCAGTTGCAGACGGGTTACAGCACGGCGTCCTCCGGCACGGTGTTCCGTCGCTCGATGGATTGCGCGCCGTATCGATTGCGCTCGTGGTTCTCTCGCACACCAAGAGCCTGGTCCCTGCGTCCGTTGCTCATTCGGGGCTGTTTCGGTACGTGATCGGCGGCGGGCTGCACGGCGTGCAGATATTCTTCGTGATCAGCGGATACCTGATCACGACACTGCTGCTCCGGGAATTCGAAAGCACCGGCGGCGTTTCGATGCGGCACTTTTATGCGCGTCGCGCTCTGCGGATTTTTCCTCCCTTCTATCTCTTTCTCGGCGTGGTGGTTGTGCTTTGGATTGCAGGCATTCAGACACAGGATGCATCGACCTTTCTCTCGGCTGCGACGTACATGATCGTCTACTATCCGAATCCGCAGGGGTGGATGCTGCAGCATACGTGGTCCCTGAGTATCGAGGAGCAGTTTTACCTGCTGTGGCCTGCGGTGTTTGTCTTCGCGTGGCGGCGCGGGGTTGCGGCACGCGCGGCTATTGCGATTCTGATCGCGATGCCGATCGCGAGAGGCATTATCGCCTTTGCCGCGACGGCGCGTGCGATGGATCATCTGCGGCTGATTGTGAACATGAGCGCCATCGACACGCTGATGGCGGGCTGTCTTCTGGCGATGCTGGCGAAAAACATTCGATGGCGCAGATGGTGCGAGCGGTGGATGATGGGCTGGTGTGCTGTCGGTGCACTCGTCATCGGATTTATCGTCGTGCCATACGCACAGGCAAAACTGGCGGGAACAGAGCTGGAAGCGTATGGCTTCGCGCTTGGATACAGTGCAACGGCGCTTGCGATTGGGACAATTGTCGAGTACCTCGTAAGGGCTCCCCAATCGATTGCAGGGAGAGTGCTCAATTTCAGTCCGGTGCGGCACCTCGGGGTGATCTCATACAGCATTTATCTGTGGCAGCAGGCATTCACGAACAATCCAACGCGATTTGGATTGTGGACTTACGCGTTGATCTTGCTCGTCGCAGAGGGATCGTTCTGGCTGGTGGAGCGGCCATTGATGCGGGTGCGGGCGCGATTCAAGCCGAACCACTATCCGCTTGACAGAGCGGAATTCACAAGTTCCGCTGCTCGCGTGAGCGTCTCTGGCGTATCGCCGAACGCCTCGATCCAGTGAACGTCGGGCTCACGCCGAAACCAGGTGAGCTGCCGCTTGGCGTAATTGCGGTGGCCCTGCTGCGCTTCGGCGATGGCCACCTTCTCGCTGATTCCACTGACGAGTACGGAAACGGCCTGGCGGTACCCGAGCGAGTCGAATGCTTTGACCGGCCCGTAGCAGGCGAGCAGAGCGCGTGTTTCCTGCAGCAGGCCGGAGGCGAACATTTCGGCGCAGCGGTGATTGAGGCGCTCGTACAAAGCGGCGCGAGGCGGATTAAGTCCGATGCGCAGGAGGTGGAAGCCGGTCAGGGGGTCTTGCGCGAGAACCTGCGACATGGGTTTGCGCGCGGCAAGACAGATTTCAATCGCGCGAATGAGCTTGGCTGTGTCGTTGGCGTGGATGCGCCTGGCGGATGTCGGATCGAGGCGCGTGAGGAGGCGGAGCAGCCAGGCGCTGCCACGACGTTCGGCGCTTTGGCGGAGGCGCTTGCGCAGGTCTTCGTGCCGCGATGGTCCAGCGAAGAGACCTTCGGTGAGCGCGCGGAGGTAGAGGCCGGTTCCGCCTGTGACGATGGGGAGCTTTCCGCGGTTGGAAATTTCGCGAAGGGCGGCGCGGGCGCGACGGCTGTACTCACCTGCGGTGAATGGCTGGTCGGGTTCGGCGATGTCGATGAGGTGGTGCGGGACGCGGGCGCGTTCCTGGGGTGTGGGTTTCGCGGTTCCCACATCCATGCCGCGGTAGACCGCGACGGAATCGCAACTGACGATTTCGCCGTGGAGACGTTCGGCGAGGGCGAGGGAAAGCGCGGTCTTGCCGCTGCCGGTAGGGCCGAGCAGAAGGACGGCGAGAGGGTCGCGGCGCTCAGGCATCACGTCTCCCGAGTGGGGAACCGGGCAAGATTTGAACGACCGAGTTGAGGGTCATCGTTGACGTCTCCGCTTACAGTTGCGATCCGGATTCGCGCCATAGTTTGCGGGGGGTGTATCCCCCTACTCTGGGAGCAAGTTTGCTCTTTTCAGCATCTTACAGCGGGAGACCCCGCCAAGTTCCTCTGTCTAAAGGATTTAGGCCTAGAGTATTCAGTCGAAAGGACTTAGCTCATGGCCTGGATTCATGTGCGAGAGAGCCATATCGGGGTTCTCCCGCTTTCTATTGTGCAGAAATCGAGAAAAATAACCTGCAAAGCGGCGAGGAAAGATTGCCTTTTAGATCGAGAGGCTTAGCCCTGGCTGAGCCGTGAAGGGGTCTTGACATCAAATCGCCGGATGGCCTGAGTCGACGGTCGAAAGCATTCATGAACGCCACCAGCCGGGTGGGAAGATCCATTTGGGATTGGTGTGAAAGAGCCACCAGGCGAGGATCGCAGCGGCGATGATCAGCGGGCCGAAGGTCTGGTTGCGGCGAAAAGCCCGGCGCTGGACGTTGCGGCGTTCCTCTTCGGCGACTTGTTCATCGTGCGGCTTGATACGGCGTTCGACCATCGGGCCGGTGCGAGGTGCACCACGCACCAGTATAGGAGTGGATGCCGCGTCGAAGAATGTCAGCCTGGCGTGTGCTGGGAAAACGCTAAACAACGAGCAAAATCGAGCCGGAGACATCCCCCAGGACTAAAAGTCTGGCACCTATCTCACTGCCTTTGCGGCCTAGCTAAAAAGCCAAGCCCTTGTTTACGAAACCTTGGCTGATCACTTTTTAGCA
>Ga0335080_10001486_pt1 | contig 22954 bp, 18 predicted proteins | sample Lox_Sample_34_FD_206720 | JGI IMG/M metagenome (GOLD analysis project Ga0335080, IMG submission 206720) | Soil microbial communities from Loxahatchee National Wildlife Refuge, Florida, United States - Lox_Sample_3.4 | ecosystem: Environmental > Terrestrial > Soil > Wetlands | place: USA...
GAGCTTTGTGTCCGGAGGTGCAACGCCCTTGACCCCACAAGACGCCACCGAAGTCGCGCCAACCGCCGCGGGAGTCTCCCGCGAAGAGCTCAAAAAGTGGTACGCGCTGATGCATCTCGCCCGCGTCCTCGATGACCGGGCTCCCAACTATCTCAAGCAGGGTCTCGGCTGGAGCTATCACGCGCCGTGCGCCGGGCACGACGCGATCCAGCTCGCCCTGGGAATGACGTTCCGGCCGGGCCGGGACTACCTGTTCCCCTATTACCGGGACCTCGCGACCTGCGTCGCGGCGGGGCTGACGGCCGAAGAGATCCTGTTGAACGGCATGTCCAAGGCGACCGACGTCGCTTCGGGCGGCCGCCACATGTCGAACCACTTCGCAAAGCCCGAGATCGGCATTCAGAACGTTTCCTCCTGCGTCTCGAACCACGCGCAGCATGCCGCCGGCCTCGCGCGCGCCATCAAGACCTACGGCAAGGACGCGCTCGTCTTCTGTTCGGTCGGCGAGTCCTCGACGTCCGAGGGCTACTTCTTCGAGGCGGTCAACGGCGCGTCGCGCGAGAAGCTGCCCGTCGTGTTCGTCGTCCAGGACAACGGCTACGGGATCTCCGTGCCGAAGCACGACCAGACGGCCAACGAATACGCGAGCGACAACTTCCGCGGCATCGCGAACGTCAAGGTCATCCTCTGCGACGGCCTGGACGTCTTCGACTCGTTCCGCGCCATGCGCGAGGCGGTCGCGTTCGTCCGTTCGGGCGCCGGCTGCGCGATCGTGCACGCCGTCTGCGTGCGCATCCACTCGCACTCCAACTCCGACCGCCAGGAGCTCTACCGCACGCCGGAGGAGCTCGCGGCCGCGCAGGCCGCCGACCCGCTGCCGCGATTCCGGCGGGCGGTCGCCGAGAGCGGCGTCACGGAGGCCGAGCTCGCCGCGATCGAGGCCCAGAATCTCGCGAACTACGAGGAGTCGGCCGACCGCGCAAAGGCCGCGCCCGACCCGAAGCCGGAATCCATCGTCGAGTTCGTGTCGCCGGAGCCCTGGGCGCCCCCGAAGTGGCCCGAGGGCCTGCCCGACGGCTCGGGCGATCCGCACACGCTCGTGCAGGCGATCAACCAGACGCTGAAAGAAGAGTTCCGCCGCAACCCGCACACGTACATCTGGGGCCAGGACGTCGCGTACCGCGACAAGGGCGGCGTCTTCAACGTCACCAAGGGCATGCAGCAGGAGTTCGGGCCGGCCCGCGTCTTCAACGGCCCGATCGCCGAAGACTTCATCACGGGCACCGCGGACGGTTTCTCGCGGCTCTCCGACGACATCCGCGTGGTCGTCGAGGGCGCCGAATTCGCCGACTATTTCTGGCCGGCCGCCGAGCAGATGATCGAGCTTTCCCATGAGTCCTGGCGCACGCGCGGGAAGTACGTCCCCAACGTCACGATCCGCATCGCGTCCGGCGGATACATCGGGGGCGGCCTCTACCATTCGCAGAACATCGAGGGCTGGCTGACGACGCTGCCGGGAATCCGCATCGTCGTGCCGGCCTTCGCCGACGATGCCGCGGGCCTGCTCCGCACGGCGATGCGCTCGCGCGGCGTCACGCTCTACCTCGAGCCGAAATTCCTCTACAACAACCCGATGGCGCGCGCAAACGTCCCGGCGGAGTTCGGGGTGCCGTTTGGCAAGGCGCGCCTGCGGCGCGAGGGAACGGACCTGACGATCGCCGCCTACGGCACGCCGGTCCACTTCGCGCTCGAGGCCGCGGAGGCGCTCGCGAAGGACGGCCGAAGCGTCGAGGTCGTCGACCTGCGCTCGCTCGTGCCCCTCGACCTCGACGCCGTCGTCCGCTCCGTCCGGAAGACGAACCGCCTGCTCGTCGCGCACGAGGACAAGGTGCACGGCGGCTTCGGAGGCGAGATCGCCTCGCAGGTGCAGGAGGCCGCGTTCCCCTGGCTCGATGCGCCTGTCGGCCGCGTCGGCTCGACGTTCACGCCGGTCGGCTTCAACCGGATCCTCGAGCGCGCAATCCTGCCGAGCACCGAGAAGGTCCTGGAGGCGGCGCGGAAGGTTCTGGCATACTGAGTCTCGCTGCTGCCGGTCCGGGTTTGTCTTTCTCCCGCTGATTCGTTCGCATCAAGGGGATCCGGAAGCCGGCATGTGATTCTCTGCCGCACCGGGAGGGGATGATATCGATGGAGACCCCGTCCGCCGCGCTCGCGGGTGACGCCTCGCGCCGACGCTGGATCACGCGATTTCTCGCGACCACCCTCGGCGCCTCGATCCTTTCCTTCCTCTACCCCGTCCTGAAATACCTGGTTCCGCCGGTCTCTTCGGAGCCGTCCCTGTCCGAGGCGGAACTCGACGTGAAGGCTTCCGACATTCTTCCCAACACCGGGCGCATCGTGCCGTTCGCGGGGAAGGCTCTCCTGCTTTTGAGGAGTCCGTCCGGCGAGCTCAAAGCGCTGACCGCGACGTGCACTCACCTGGCCTGCACGGTTCAGTACCGGCCCGAGCGCTCCGACATCTGGTGCGCCTGCCACAACGGCATCTACGACCTGAACGGAGCCAACGTCTCGGGCCCGCCGCCGAGGCCCCTGACCAAGCTCGACGTCAATGTCCGAGGAGATCGGATCGTTGTCCGACGTGTCTGAGCCGACGAGAGGCATCCTCTCCTGGCTGCGCGAGCGCCTGGGCTGGGAGGCGCTTGCCCGAGTCGCCTCGAAGAAGCACGTTCCGCTCCATCGCTGGACGCTCTTCTATTACCTGGGGGGTATGGCGCTCTTTCTCTTCACGGTGCAGGTGGCGACAGGGATTCTCCTGCTTCTCTACTACCGCCCGAGCGCTTCCGAGGCCTTCGAGAGCGTGCAGTACATCATGGCGGAGGTGCCGTTCGGGTGGCTCATACGCTCGATCCATTCCTGGGGCGCGAACCTCTTCGTCGGCGTCGTCCTGCTCCACATGATCTCCGTCTTCTTCCTGAAGGCGTACCGCGCACCAAGGGAGCTGACGTGGATGTCGGGCGCGCTGCTGCTCTTCCTGGCTCTCGGGTTCGGATTCTCCGGTTACCTGCTGCCCTGGAACGAGCTGTCTTTCTTCGCCACACGCGTCGGGACCGACGTGCCGGCGCAGATCCCGATCATCGGACCACTTCTCTCGCGAGTCCTGCGCGGAGGCTCCGACGTCACGGGCGCCACGCTCTCCCGTTTCTACGGCATTCATGTCGCGATCCTGCCGGCGGTCACGACGGGACTCCTCCTGCTGCATCTCCTGCTCGTCCAGAAGCAGGGCATGAGCGTTCCGCCGCCGCTCGAACGAGAGCCCAGCAAGAGAACGCTCCGGTTCTTTCCTGACTTCCTCCTCCGAGACATGGTGGGCTGGATGCTCGCGGTCGGCCTTCTCGCCGCGCTCTCGGCTTTATCCCCGTGGGAGCTCGGCAAGAAGGCCGATCCCTTCGCCCCCGCTCCCTCCGGCATCCGCCCCGAGTGGTACTTCCTCTCGATGTTTCAAGCCCTGAAGTACCTGCCGGCCAAGATCGCCGGACTTCCGGGGGAGATGCTGGGCGTTTTCTTCTTCGGCCTCGTCGCATTCGGGATCCTGACGCTCCCGCTGCTCGACCGCGGGGCCTCCCGAGGGAGGCCCTCCGCCTGGTGGAACTGGCTCGCCGTGCTTCTGCTCGCCGGTGCCCTCGTCCTGACGATCCTCGCCCTTCTTCCCGTGGCGGCCGGCCCGCGATGATTCCTACCGTGGTTCTCTCGCTGGTGCTCGCGCTGCCGGCGGGGGCGGCCGCCCCCTCGGGATGCCTGGACTGCCACCTCGCGCTCAATGACGCCCGCCTGACTCCCCCTGCCAAGGCGTCCGCCGAGGACGTGCACGCGGTCGCGGGTTTCACGTGCGTCTTTTGCCACGGGGGCGACGCTTCGGCCACGGATCAGGAGGTCGCCCACGATCGTCGCAAAGGCTTCCGCGGCCGAATCGCGCCGCGCGACATCCCGGAGATCTGCGGAAGCTGCCATGCCGACGCTTCTCGGATGAAACAGTTCAATCCGTCGCTGCGCGTCGATCAACTCGCCGAGTACCGCACGAGCGTGCACGGCACGCGGCTCGCCGCGGGCGACACCGCCGTCGCCCAGTGCGCGAGCTGCCACGGCGCCCACGGCATCCTGCCCGTGAAGGACTCGCGCTCCCCGGTCTCTCCGACGCGAATCGCCTTGACGTGCAACCGCTGCCATGGTGACGCGGCGTTGATGGGACCGCGCAAGCGGCCGTCGGACGTCTACGCGAAGTACGCGATGAGCGTCCATTTCCGCGAGCGCCAGAAAGGCGATCTCTCGGCTCCGTCGTGCAACTCCTGTCACGGCAACCACGGTGCCGTGCCGCCCGGAGTCGGGTCGGTCGCCAACGTCTGCGGGACCTGCCACGCGGTCTTCGCCGATCAGTTCAAGCTGAGCCCTCACTGGGAGGCGTTCCAGGACATGGGCCTGCCCGGTTGCGTCACCTGCCACGAGAACCACGAAATCGTCCACCCCACCGAGGCCTTCCTGGCGCCGGGGCCGTCGGACAGGTGCGGCTCCTGCCACGAGCCCGGCTCCGCGGGCGCGAAGGCCGCCGCGCAGATCCGGGAGGATCTCGTGCGGCTGGACACGGAGACTCGCTCGGCGAGGGAGACGGTCCGGCGGGCGGCGGAAGCCGGCATGGAGGTCTCTCGCGCCAGGTTCGATCTCAGCCGCGCGGACGACGCCCTCATCAGGGCGCGCACGAATGTTCATCTCTTCCGGGCCTCCGCCGTCCGGGAGGCCTCCGCGGCCGGGATCTCGATCGCGCGCTCGGCCCGCAAGGCGGGACTTCGTGCGCTCGAAGAACGGGACTACCGGCGCCGCGGCCTCCTCGTGTCGCTCGGGCTGATCGGCCTGGCGATCGCCGCGCTGATTCTCAAGATCCGCGACATCGATCGTCACCGCGGGATCCCCTCCTAGACCCGGACGTCAGGCCTCCGGGGCGATCTCGCGAAGCAGCTCCAGCGACCGATAGTCGGTCAAATCCAGGTGAAGGGGCGTGACCGAGATGCACTTCTCCGCGACCGCCGCGATGTCGGTGCCCTGCTCGAGCACGGCCTCGGGCGGCGCCGAGCCGATCCAGTAGTAGGGTCGGCCGCGCGGATCGAGCTTCTCGACGACGACTTCCCCATAGCGGCGCTTTCCGAGCGGCGCGACGCGAACGCCTTTGGCCTCTCCGGCCGGGACGTTGATGTTCAGCAGCGTCCCCGTCGGAAGGCCGCGCTCGAGCAGCCGCCGCGCGAGCCGGGCGGCGAACTTCGCCGCAGCGTCGAAAGTGAAACCGGTCTCGATCTCCTGCGAGATGGCGACCGACGTCACGCCGATGAGCGTCCCCTCGAACGCCGCCGACACCGTTCCCGAGTACGTGACGTCGTCGCCGAGGTTGAGGCCCAGGTTGATGCCCGAGAAGAGTAGCTGCGGCCGCGCCTCCTTCATCAGATGCAGGATCCCCCAGTTGACGCAGTCGGTCGGCGTCCCGTCAACCGACCAGCGCTTCTCGCCGACGAGCTTCGCGCGCAGCGGGCTGTGCAGCGTCAGCGAGTGGCCCGCGGCGCTGCGCTCCTGATCGGGCGCCACCGTCACGACGTCGCCGACCTCCGACAGGGCCGCCGCGAGGCGCTCGATGCCCTCGGAGAAGACGCCGTCGTCGTTGGTGACGAAGATCCGGGGGCGCGTCACGGGGCGGGCGGCCCCGGCGCCGGCGCGTCCGGCGGCGGCATCACGAACATCAGGACGATGTACGCGAGAATGCCGGGAAACGCGGCCGAAAGGATCGACACGAGAACGTACGCGATCCGTACGATCGTCGGGTCGAGGACGAAGTACTCCGCGAGCCCGCCGCAGACTCCGGCGATCATCTTGTATCGGCTCGACCGGGTCAAGCGCTTGGGAGGCGGATTCGCGCTCATGGCGCTTCCCCTTCGTAGACGACGCGATTCTTCTCGGTCTCGTCGAGCACGACCCGCACGAGGCGCGCCGGCCCGACGCGGCCGGCGAGCTGTCCCCAGATGCCGGCGGCGATGTTCTCCGCCGTCGGGTTCTTCCCGGCGAGGAAATCCACGTCGAAATTCAGGTGGCGGCGATCGAGTCGCGCGATCACGTGTTCGCGCACGACCTGCTTGAGCCGTCCGAAATCCATCACATAGCCGGTCTCCGGATCGATCTCGCCCTCGACCGTGACCTCGAGACCGTACGTATGGCCGTGCCCGTGCGGATTGTTGCACTTGTCGAAGACCCGCCGGTTCGCGGCCTCGTCCCAGTCCTCGCGGTGAAGCCGGTGCGCGGCCGAAAAGTGCGCGCTGGAGACGAGGCGAACCTTCATCCTGGCGGCTAGGGTATCGTGTTCCCCACTCCCGCAAACCACGGGACCTCGTGGCGGCTGCCGTGTCCGGCCCCGGAGGGGACGGTGGAGATGCCGTTCGCTCTCGGCCTCGCCGGCCAAACTAGCGGGGCGATGGCATGGAAGGCGTTCCGGCGGATTCGCCTCCCGCGAGCCGGCCCTTCGGATCGAGCGCCGCGTAGAGGGACGGCAGGATCCACAGCACGAGCGGCGCCGAGAGCAGGAACCCGCCGATGACGGCGATTGCGAGCGGCTGCTGGAGCTGCGAGCCCTCGCCGAGCGCCGCCGCGAGCGGCGCGAGCGCGAAGGCGCTCGCGAGGATCGTCATCGCGACCGGCCGGCGGCGGCGGCGGGCGGCGAGGCGCCAGGCTGCGGGCACGGGCTCGCCGCGCCGGAGCGCCGCGCGAGCCTCGTGGATGACGAAGATCGCGTTCTCGCCGACGATGCCCACGAGCATGATCGCGCCGACGAAGCTCGAGACGTTCAGCGTCATTCCCGTAGCGAGGAGCGCCGCGAAGGCGCCGGCCAGCACCGCGACGGAGATGAGGGCCGTCAGCAGGGGCGCGCGCCAGTCGCCGAACGCGAAGAGGAGGACGATCGCGACGAGGCCGAGGCCGCCGAGAAGGACCGCGAAGAGCTCGCGGAACGAGCTCTCCTGCTGCTCGTAGAGCCCGCCGAAGTCGATCCGCATCCCGGCGGGCAGGCGCAGGCCGTCCGCGAGCTTCCTGCGGATCTCAGCGATCGCGCCGCCGAGGTCCCGTCCGTCGAGGCGAGCGGTCACGCCGAGGTACGTCTTCAGATTCTCCCGGTCGATCTCCGCCTCGGGCGCTCCCGTCGCGATCGTCGCGACCTCCGAGAGCGGCACGAGCGCGCCGCCCGGCGCGCGGATCCGCATCGCCGGCAGACCCTGCGGCTCGCGCGCGAAGACGCGGAGATCGTAAAGACGCTCGCCGATGCGGATGTCGCCCGCTACGGTACCCACGATCGCCGGCTCGATCGCCTGCTGGATCTCCTCCGTCGTCAGCCCGAACCGTGCGACGTTGCGCGCCGCCGCCCCCGCCTCCCCGGGCCGCTCCGGCGGCACCCGGATCGTCAGCGCCGGGCCTGCGATCACGATGCCGTCGAAGACGTCGGCGACGCCCGACACCCCGCGGAGGATCGCCGCCGCCCGGCGCGCCGTCCCCTGCAGGACCGCCTGGTCCTCTCCGAAGATCCGGAGGTCGATCGGCTGCGGCGCGCCCCCCGTCAAATCGCCGATGTTGTCCTCGAGCAGCTGTCCGAAGTCGGTGTGGAGGCCGGGCAGCGTCGCGGCGGCCTTCGCTCGGATGTCGGCGATGACCTCCTCGACGCCGCGGCGCTCGCGGCGCGGCTTCAATCGGATCACGTAGTCGCCCCGGTTGGGCTCGGTGATGAAGAAGCCGAGCTGCGTCCCCGTGCGGCGCGAATACCCGCGGACGTCCGGGAGCTTCAGGATCTGGCGCTCGAGATCGTTCAACATCGCGTCCGTGTCGGTCAGCGAGGTTCCGGGCGGCGTCCAGTAGTCGAGGATGATCGATCCCTCGTCCATTGCGGGCAGAAAGTCCGAACCGAGCGCTCCCGCGAGGAGGCCCGCGGCTGCGAGGAGACCGAGGCAGGCGACGCCGGCCAGCACGGCGCGCATTCCGACGCGCCGGTTCGGGACCTCGGCCCCGGCCGGCACGTCGTCCGGGGCCCGCCGCGCACCGGGCCGGGTCGGAAGCGCCGCCGGTACGACGGCCGCGGAGACGAAGAAGGAGACGGCGAGGGCGAGCGCCATCGTGAGCGCGAGCGGCCGGAAGAAGGCGCCCGTCACGCCGGTCAGGAAGGCAAACGGCGCGAAGATGACGATCGTCGAGAGCGTCGAGCCCACGAGGGCCGGCAGGATCGCCGAAAGGCCCGCGCGCGCCGGCCGCGCCGCACCCTCTTCGCGATGCCGGTGGATGCTCTCGGCGACGACGATGGCATCGTCGGCGATCAACCCGATTGCCGCGGCGATTCCGCCGAGCGTCATGAGATTGATCGTCTGCCCCGCCGCGCCGAGCGCGAGCAGGACGATCGCGACCGTGACGGGCACGGCGGCCGCCGCGACGAGCGTCAAAAGCGGGCTCCGGAGGAAGACGAAGAGAACGACGGCCGCGAGACCGACCCCGATCAGGATCGCGTCGCGGACGCTCCGCACGGAGTGCTCGACGTACTCGGCCTGGTCGTAGAAAGTCGTCCAACGGACGTCGCGCGGCAGAAGATCCGGGCGCCGCGCGAAGAGTCGCGCGACCTCCTCGGCGATCGAGACCGTGTTCGCAGACGGCTGGCGAATGATGTTGACGAGGACCGCCGGCTTCCCATCCGCCGTCGTGCGGATGTACGAAACCGCGTCGGCGACGCACACGGTTCCGAGCTCGGAGACCAGTGCGGGCAGGCCGTTTCCGACGGGCACCGGGATCCGTCCGATCGTTTCGCGATTTCGGGCGAGCCCGTCCACGAGTGCGAGGTAGAGCTCGTGGTTCGACTCGGTCAGCCCTGCGGAGAGGACCTGATTGTTCTTTCGGATCGCTGCGAGCACGTCGGCGGTGGAGAGCCGCCGCGCGGCGAGCGCCTCCGGATCGAGATGCACCTGGAACTCCCGCCGCCGTCCGCCCTGGATCTGAACCTCCGACACCCCGGGGATGCGGACGAGCTCCGGCTTGAGCCCGTATTCCGCGAGCTCCCACAAGTCCGACGGCCCGCGCGTTTCCGATGTGAGCGCATAGCCGAGGATCGGAAAAACGGCGGTGTTCATCCACTCGACGTCGATGCGCGTCTCGGGCGGCAGGTCCGGGCGTATGCGCGCGGCTTCGGCTTGCACACGCTGGAGCGCCGTCTGCATCTCGGTTCCCCAGGCGAAGTTCGCCGAAATCTCCGTCGAGCCGCGCGCGGTCGTCGAGCGCACGATCCGGATTCCGGGGACTCTCAGGAGCGCCTCCTCGAGCGGCCGCGTGACGCTCGGCATCATCCGCGCGGCCGGTTCCTCGCCGACGTCCGCGATGACCTTGACGACCGGGAACGTCACGGACGGGAAGATCGCGAGAGGCAGGCGCGCGCCGACCCAGAGGCCGCCTACGACGAGCGCGGCGACGGTCGCGAGGAGCGCGAGCCGCCGCCCGGACAGGACCTCGAAGAGCCTCACGGCCGGGGCGAGACCGCCGCCCCTTCGGGCAGCCCCACCTGCCCCGAGACGACGACCGTCCGGCCGGGAGCGAGCGCCGGCGACGCGATCTCGACGCCCGCCGGACCTCTCGCGCCGGTTTTCACCTGGACCCAGTGCGCGCGGCCGTTCTCGACGAGCGCGAGGCGCGCGGTTCCCGTCAGGTCGTCGCGCACGACGGCGCTCTCGGGCGCGACGACGGCGTCGCGGTGCGCGCCAACGGTGATGCGAGCGGTGCCGAAGAGCCCGATCGGCGGAATCTCGGAGAGTCCGGCCAGATCGATGCGCACCGGAGCCGTGAAATCGGCGGCGTTCGCGCCCGGAAGGACGTCGTGGACGGTTCCGGCGAGCGCCGCCGGCCGTCCCGCGAGCTCGACGCGCGCGGCCTGGCCGCGGCGGATCCGGGCGAGGTCGCTCTGCGGCACGTCCGCGAGGAAGACGACCGAGGACGCGTCGGCGATCGTGAGAATCTCCTGGTCTTCCGACACGCGGTCGCCGCGCGCGGCAGCGTGCGAGAGGACGGCGCCGTCGGATGGCGCGTGGATCTCCGCGCGCACGAGCGACTTCTCGGCGAGTGCTACGGCCCGCTCCCCGTCGGCCTTCTCGGCCCCGTCCTTCGCCTCGCGGAGCATCTCGCGCGCTCCCGCGAGCGCCGCTTCGGAATCGCGCGACACGATCGCGGCGAGCACGTCGCCGCGCCGGACGCGGTCGCCGTCGGAGACCCGCAGCTCGACGAGCGTCCCCGCAAACGGCGGCCGCACCTTCTGCTGCGCGAGCGCGGCGGTCTTGCCCGGGCTCGTCACGACGTCGGCGATCGTGGCCCGCACGAGCGGCGCCACGGCGACGCTCACGGCGGCCGATCCCGCCGGCGCCGCCTCCGCGGCCTTCGGATTCTCCGCGGCGTCCGAATCCCCCGACCGGCGGCAGGCCGACAACACGAGCGCGAGGAGCAGGAGGGCCCGCTTCAAGGGGTGCTCCAGCGCGCCGCCACGGCCCGCGCGATCCGGTAGCGCGCCGTGACGTCGATCAGCCGCACCGAGGCCTCGACGGCGGCATCCGAGGCGTCCAGGACTTCGAGGGACGTTGCCGCGCCGCCGCGGTAGCGGCTCTCCATCTCGAGATAGGAGTCTCGGGCGTCCGGCACGGCGCGTGACAGGATCTCGACCTGGCGGTAGAAATTGCGCGCCGCGGCCGAGGCCTGCGCGTACGCCAGACGCGCGTCACGCCGGTCGGCCTCGAGCTCGGCGCGGGACTGCTGGAGCGCCAGGTCGGCCTGCGCCACGCGCGCCTTGATCGCGCCCGTGTCCCAGAGCGGCACGGACAACACGAGGCCGAACGAGTAGCCGCGGTCGCGCCAGAGGCGATCCCAGAAGTCGGAGTCGAGGTGCGTCGTGTCCGATGCCCAGAAGCCCAGGTCCCCTCCCAGGGACAGATGCGGCCGCCGCTCGGCGTGCGCGATCTCGGCCTCCGCCTCGGCCGCCCGCGCCTCCGCCCCCGCCGCGGCGATCTCGGGCGCGCTCTCCCAGGCCGCGGCCCCGTCCGCGGACGGAGCGTCGGGACCTTCCGGCGCCTGGATCTCGAGGGGCGCCGCCGGGTCCCGGCCCATCAGCCCGTTCAGATCCAGACGCGCCTCCTCCTCCTTCTGCTCGGCCTCCGCGACGCCGGCATCCTCGAGGGCGATCCGCACCTCGGTCTTGCGGACGTCCGCCGCGACACCCTGCCCCGATGCCTGGCGGCCGCGAAGCAGGCTCCGGTACGAGTCGAGACGATCGCGGCTCTCCCGGCGCACCCGGATCTCCGCCCGCGCCGCCGCGAGCTCCGCGAACCGGCTCCGCACTTCGAGCTCCAGATCCTTTTCGGCGATGCGGTAGCGCGCGCCCGCCGCCTCGACGTCCGCCTGGGCGCGCGCCGCCCCGGCCTTCAGCGCCCCGCCCTGGTAGATCGGCTGGCGGGCGACCGCCTGGAGCCGCGCCTCGCCGAAATTCGTGAGGGCCGGGTCGTATCCGTTCGCGGGCGCGTACACGAAGTCGCCTTCGAGCGCGACCTTCAGCCACCGTTCCGCCTGCGCTTCGCTCGCACGCTGGCGCGCGATCGTGAGCTCGTAGGCGCGGACGGGAAGACGCGCATTGGCCGCGTGCGCCTCCCGCAGCACGTCCTCGAGCGAGAGCGGCGCCTGCGCCGCCGCCGCGATCGGCAGAAGCGGGAGAAAGACGATTCCAATCGCGGCGCGTGCGGCGTTCATCGCGGGTCGGTCAGTGTAACCGGAGGTCTCGCACCAGAGATCGCACTCCGGGATTGTTTATCTGTAGTTTAGCCTTTCGTGCATCGGAGTCGGGGGAATCGCACTCTTCCGATGCTAGGATCGCCCGCCTCGAGAAGTCACCCGATGAAGAGTCTTCGCGCGGCGGCGATCCTTGGTCTCGTTCTGCTGGCGGCTCGCGGCGTCGCCGCCGGCCCGGAGCCCGACGCCGGGCTCGCGGTGCGCCAGAAGGTCGTCGTGGGAGGCGAGGGCGGCTGGGACTATCTGATCGTCGACGCGGACGCCCGCCGTCTCTACGTCACTCGGGGAACGCACGTCCAGGTCTTCGATGCCGACACGTTGAAGCCGGTCGGCGACATCCCCGACACGGCGGGCGTGCACGGCGTCGCGCTCGCGCCGGAGCTCGGCCGCGGGTTCACGAGCAACGGGCGGGCGAACTCCATCACGATCTTCGATCCCAAGACGCTCCGAACGATCGAGGAGGTCAAGATCGCCGGCCAGAATCCCGACGCGATCCTCTACGACCCGGCGTCGAAGCGGGTCTTCGCCTTCGACGGCCGCAGCGCCGACGCCACGGTCCTCGACGCCGCCTCCGGAAAGGTCGTCGCGACGCTCCCGCTCGGCGGAAAGCCGGAGTTCGCGACGTCCGACCGCGCCGGGCACGTGTACGTCAACATCGAGGACAAGAGCGAGCTCGTCGCCATCGATTCCGGCAAGCCTGCCGTCGAGAACCGCTGGCCGCTCGCGCCGTGCGAGGAACCGTCGGGCATGGCGATCGACCGGGAACACAAACGACTCTTCGTCGGCTGCTCCAACCGCATGATGGCGGTCGTGGACGCCGCCTCGGGAAAGGTCGTCGCGACCGTCCCGATCGGCGCCGGCGTGGACGCCAACGCCTTCGATCCCGGAACGGGCCTCGCGTTCAGCTCGAACGGCGAAGGCACGCTGACCGTCGCCCGGGAAGAATCGGCCGGGAAGTTCGCCGCCGGCAACGTGGCGACCCAGCGCGGCGCGCGCACGATGGCGCTCGACGAGAAAACCCACCGGATCTTCCTGGTGACCGCCGACTTCGGACCGCCGCCGACGCCGACCGCGGATCAGCCGCGTGCGCGGCCTCCGATCCTGCCGGGAACGTTCACGATTCTCGTCGTCGGTCGCTGAGCCCCGAAAATCCGCCGTCTCAGCCGGCGCTCGACGCCGTGCGCTGCGGGAAGGTCACGACGAACACGTTTCCGGCGGGCCCGCGCGGCTCCACCCGGATCTCTCCCCCGTGGAGGCGGACCGCCCAGCGCGCGATCGCGAGACCCAGCCCGCTTCCGGGGACATCGGCGCTGCGCGACTGCTGCGTCCGGTAGAAGCGCTCGAACACCTTCTCCCGATCTGTGAACGAAAGTGTCGGCGCCTCGTCGAGGACCCGCACCTCGATGGCTCGCGACTCCTCCGAGACGCTCACGCCGACGTGCCCCGGCGACCGCGAGAACTTGATGGCGTTCTCGATCAGGTTCTTCAAGACCTGACGCAGGAGCCGCTCGTCCCCGCGGTATTCGACACAGCCCGTCGATTCGACGTCCACGACGACCTTCCGGCCCGCGGCGAGCGCGCGCTGGGAGCGGGTCACGTCGTGGGCGAGCTCGTTCAGGTCCACGAGACGCCGCTCGAGCGGATGATCGAAGGTCTCGCCTTCCGCGAGCAGCGTCAGATCGCTCACGAGCCGGGAGAGCTCCTCGCTCTGGCGAGCGATCGCTCGCAGCGCGTCGCGTGAGTCCTCGAGGCTCCGATCTCCCGAGAGCGAAAGCTCCGCTTCGGCGCGTACGACGGAGACGGGAGTCTTCAGCTCGTGGGCGGCGTCGGCGACGAATCCTCGCATCTGCCGCGCCGAGGACTCGAGCCGCGCGAGCAGGTCGTTGAAGGTCTTCGCGAGGCGCCCGAGCTCGTCGTCGGGATTGCTCACCGCGAGCCGGTGCGCTCCGGGGGCGAGGCCCGAGGACGCCATGTGGCCGGCCTGCGTCGTCATGACGTCGATCGGGCGGAGGGCGCGCGTGGCCAGCCAGTAGCCGCCCGCGAGCGCGAGCGCGAGGCCCGCAGTCCCGAAGAGCACGAGGTCGCGGCGGATCGACGTGAGCGTCCCGTCCACGAGCGTCGTTCGGTCGGCGACGGCCGCCGTGACCGTCTCCGCTTCCTGCGGCAGGCGAAAAGACCGCACCGCGGCGCGGCCGCCCGGAATCCGAACGACCCGGGTCCCGATCGAGACGGCCGCTTGCGACCAGACGGTCTCGGGCAGGAGCGATCCGCCTGCGCGCCCGCGAAATCCGGGGAGCTCGGCGAGCCGCGTGTCTGCGCGGCGCCCCCGCCGGACCTCCGCCGCCATGCCACTCAGCCGGAACTCTTCGATCGAGTTCGTGGCGGCGCGCTGGAGAATCGCGGCGGGCGTCGCGGCCCCAGGCGATGTCTTCGCGAGCTCGATCCGCGCCTCGACGATCTCCTCGTTGAGCTCGGTCTGCAGCGTGTCGAGGTTGACGGACAGGTCTGCGTCGTAGGCGCGCCAGGCAGCGGCGCGGTAGCGCCAGTACGTCGCGACGGAGAACAAAACGAGGATGAGCGCCAGCGCCGCGCCGTACCAGATGGTCAGCCGGCGGCGGATCGAGGGCCGGGTCACGAGGGCTCCAGGCCCACGTCCTCTACGAAATACCCCTCGCCCCGGCGCGTCCGAAGGAACGATCCGTTCTCCCGTCCCTCGGCGGCGTCGAGCTTCTGGCGCAGCCGCCCGACGTATACCTCGATGAGATTCGAGAACGGATCGAAGTGCTCGTCCCAGACGTGCTCGGCGATCTCGCGGCGCGAAACGACCCGGCCGCGGTTGAGCAGCAGGTATTCGAGAAGCGAATACTCCTTGGCCGTCAGCTCGATCGCCCGGCCGCGCACTTCCGCGAGGCGCTTGCTCCGGTCGAGGCGAATGCTGCCGACCGTCAGGGTGATCTGTTGCGGCAGCGAGCGCCGGCGCAGGAGCGCCGCGACGCGGGCGCGGAGCTCGTCCATCGCGAAGGGCTTGGCCATGTAGTCGTCGGCCCCGATCTCGAGGCCGTGCACTCGGTCCGCGATCTCGGAGCGCGCCGAAAGCATGAGGATCGGGGTCTCGCGCATCGCGCGGCGGATCTCCGTGCAGACCGAGAACCCGTCGAGGCCCGGCAGGAGGATGTCCAGAACGACCAGGTCGTACCCGCCGAAGCGCGCGCGCTCGACGGCATCCAGTCCGTCGCCGGCCACATCAACGGCATACCCGGACTCGCGCAGGGCGCGCGAGAGGAGACTGGCCATCCGAGGATCGTCCTCGACCACGAGGATGCGCACCGAGGCGGATTATAGCCATCGGCACCTCGGCAATGCGCGCCGTTGAGCGGCTCGTCCGCTCCAACGGCGCGCCAGCGTATTTAGGGGCGGTTCACTTTCACTTCCTACACTCCGACCCCGAATCCGGGAGGTGGGTCCGGGTGACTGCGCGCTTCATCGGCTCGGAGGAACACAAACGACTCTTCTGTGACTCGTTTCTCGAGACGCACCGGCCGTTCGATCCCATCGACATCGCCTGGCCGCGCCTCGGCGCCCAGAGTCTCTCCCGTCTCAAAGCCCTTCCCGTCTGGAACGAGGCCGTGCGCACCGAGGCCGAGACGGCTCTGAAGGTCCAGACCCTCGGCGCTTCGGAGCCGGATCCCCTGCTCGCCCGCGCGATCGCCCTGCAGGGCTACGAGGAAGGCCGCCACGCGGCGCTGCTGCGGCTCCTGACGAGCCACTATGGCATCGCGGTCGCGGACTTCACCACGCCGCACCCGCCGAAAGATCCCGTCCGGGCGTTCCTCAGCACCGGCTACGGCGAGTGCCTCGACTCCTTCTTTGCCTTCGGCCTCTTCGCGATTGGACTGCGATCGGAGTACTTCCCGCCGGCGCTCACGGACATCTTCGACCCGATTCTGCAGGAAGAGGCGCGCCATATCCTCTTCATCGTCAACTGGGCGGCCTATCTCGCCGCGCGCACCCCGGTCTTCGTTCGCCCGTTCTGGGAGCTGCGGCGGGCAGGCACGATCGCCGCGCAGATCCTCGGACACGCCCGCGACGCGATGCGCGTCGGGGGAGAGGAATCGGACTCCCAGGAAGGGTTCACGATGAATGCGCACGAGGCGTTCGGCGATCTCTCGGCGCGCGCCTTTCTCGAGCTCTGCCTCGCCGAGAACGATCGCCGTCTGGCGCCGTACGATGCGCGCCTCCTGCGCCCGGCGCTCGTGCCCGCGGCCGTCCGTTTCGTGCTGCGCGTTCTGCCGCGCCGGCCGGAGCGCCCGCGGCCCGCGCCGCAGGGAGATCCGGCGTGAGCTGGCTCAAGACGCTCTTCCTGAACCCGCCGTCCTTCAAAGGCTTCAACGGCGGCGCCGGCTCCCGCTACCAGGCGCGCCGCGAGATCCGGTCCTTCTGGTATCCGACCTGGCTCGCGCAGCCGGCGGCGCTCGTCCCGGAGAGCCGTCTCGTGGACGCCCCGGCCCGGGGACTCGGCGTCGACGCGGTCGTCGCGACGGCCGGCGAGTACGAGCTCGCCATCCTCCACACGAGCACGCCGTCCTTCCGCTCCGACGTCCGCGTGGCGGAGGCGATGCGCCGGGCCAACCCCGCGCTCCGCATCGGATTCGTCGGCGCGCACGTCGCCGTCTCGCCGGAGGCGAGCCTCGCCGCGTCCGAGGCCATCGACTTCGTGGCGCGCGAGGAATTCGACTACACGATCCGCGAGATCGCCGAAGGCCGCCCGCTCTCGGCCGTGAACGGCATCAGCTACCGGGCGGAGGCCAGCGGGGGCGGTTCGGGCCGCGTCGTGCACAACCCGCCGCGCGCGACCATCGAAGACATGGACACCCTCCCCTTCGTCACCGACGTCTACCGGCGGGACCTGGTCGTCGAAGACTATTTCATCGGCTACCTGCTGCACCCGTACCTGTCGCTCTACACAGGGCGCGGATGCCGATCGCGCTGCACCTTCTGCCTTTGGCCGCAGACGATCGGCGGCCACCGCTACCGCACGCGCAGTCCCGAGAACGTCGCCGCCGAGATCGCGCGCGCGAAGGACTACTTCCCGCAGGTCAAGGAGTTCTTCTTCGACGACGACACCTTCACCGACCATCTGCCGCGCGCCGAGGCGATCGCGCGCCTCCTCGGCAAGATGGGCGTGACCTGGTCCTGCAACGCGAAAGCGATCGTCCCGCGCGACACGCTCGAGGTCCTCAAGGACAACGGGTTGCGCCTTCTGCTCGTCGGGTACGAAACCGGCAGCCAGCAGATCCTCAACAACATCCGCAAGGGAACGCGGATCGACCTCGCGCGGCGGTTCACGGAGGACTGCCGCCGCCTCGGCATCAAGATCCACGGCACCTTCATCGTCGGACTGCCCGGCGAGACCCGCGAGACGATCGAGAGCACGATCCGGTTCGCCCGCGAGATCGACCCGCACACGATCCAGGTCTCGCTCGCCGCCCCCTACCCCGGCACCGAGCTCTACCGCCAGGCGCAGAAAGAGGGATGGCTTCCCGACCCGACGACGGACGGGCTCGTCGGCGCGGACGGCGTCCAGGCGAGCATGCTCTCCTATCCGGATCTTTCTTCCGCCGAGATCTTCGCCGCCCTCGACCGCTTCTACCGACGCTTCTACTTCCGCCCCAGGAAGATGGCCGCGATGGTCTTCGAGATGCTCGGCAGCGGGCCGTTGATGCGCCGCCGTTTGCGCGAGGGCGCCGAGTTCCTCCGATTCCTCTCCCGCCGCGAGGCGCGCGCGTGAGAACGCTTTCGATCACCGGCGACGACTTCGGTGCCTCGCGCGCCGTCAATCGGGCGATCGTCGCCGCCTACGACTGCGGCGTCCTGACCGCGGCGAGCCTCATGGTTTCCGGCGACGCCGCCGACGAGGCGGTGGTCCTGGCGCGGGCGCGCCCCGGTCTCGCCGTCGGGCTGCACCTCGTGCTCGTGGACGGAAAGGCCGTGTCTCCCCCCACCGCCATCCCGAAGCTCGTCGGACCCGACGGCCGCTTCCGCGACAGCCCGGTCCGCGCCGGACTGCGGTATCAGTTCTCGAGGGAGGCGCGGCGCGAGCTGGCGCGCGAGATCCGCGCCCAGCTCCAGCGATTCGCCGACACGGGCCTGACGCTGTCGCACGTGGACGGCCATCAACACCTGCACCTGCATCCGGTGGTCCTCGCCCTGGTGGCCGACGCGGCACGCGCGCTCTCGCTTCGCATCCCGGCGATCCGCCTCCCGTCCGAGGAGTTCGGCCTCGCGAGGCGTCTCGACCCGGGACGGATCGCCAGCAAGATCGCCTCCCGGACGGTCTTCGCGCTCCTCCGGCGAAACGGCCGGAAGCGGCTTGCGGGATCCGGCGTCGGGTTCTCGGACCGCGTCTACGGCCTGCTCGCCACGGGACGCATCACCGAGAAGTACCTGCTCGGCCTCATCCCGAGGATCCGCGCAAAGGACGTCGAGATCTACTGTCATCCCGCGGACCCGCTTCCCGGCGAGCGCGCTCCGGACGCTCCGCCTCTCGGGCGCGAAGAGTTGTACGCGCTGACGAGTCCGCGCGTGCGGGCGGCGATCGAGAGCGCGGGATTCGTGGCGTCGCGCCGGCCGCTGCGCTTCGCCGCGCGCGCACCGGGGGCGCGTGCATAGCCCGGCCTGGGGAGAGACGCTGTCCCTGGCGCGAGCGATCCTGCTCGTCCTGTGCGCGACGGCCAGCCTCTTCTACCTCTATGCCCTCTTCGTCGCGCGGGACCTCCTCGGCCGACGCACGACGAAGGAGGCCGCCTCCGAAGCGCCGCCCGTGTCCGTCCTCAAACCCCTCCGCGGCCTCGACAACGACGCGGTGGCCAACTTCGCCTCGTTCTGCGAACAGGACTACGGGACCTTCGAGATCCTGTTCGGCGCCGAGGACGAGGACGAGCCGGGCCTCGCGGCCGCGCGGCAGGCGGCGCGGGCGCATCAGAACGTGGACATCCGATTCATCGTCGAGGCGCACGCCTCCGGCGCCAACCCGAAGGTTCGGACGGTCGGCAACCTCGCCCGCCATGCGAAGTACCCGCTCCTCCTGCTGTCGGACAGCGACATCCGCGTCGGGCCGAAGCATCTGAAGCGCATGGTCGCGCCGCTTCGCGATCCCTCGGTCGGAGTCGTCACGTGCTTCTACCGGACGCATGCTCGCGGCCTCATCGGCCGCATCGACGCGTTGAGCCTCTCGACGGAATTCCTGCCGGGCGCTCTCGTGGCGCGTCGGCTGGAGGGCATGAGTTTCGCGATGGGCGCCGGCATCCTCATCCGACGCGACACGCTCGAGGACATCGGCGGATTCGCGGCGCTCCAGGACGGCCTCGCCGACGACTACCTCCTCGGAAAACTTCCCTACGACGCCGGTCACCGCGTCGAGCTCGCCCGCGACGTCGTGGACCACCGTCTCGGGACGCGCAACCTGGCCGACCTCGGCGCCCGCCAGAACCGCTGGAACGTGGGGATCCGGACCTCGAGGCCCTGGGGCTACGCCGGCCTCGTCTTCACGCAGGGCACGGCCGCCGCCCTCCTCTATCTCCTCGCGAGCGGCGGCTCCTCTTTCGGATGGGCCGTCGCCGCCGGGACCGTCGCCGTGCGTGTCGGCTCGGCCGCGCTCCTCGGTCTCGCGTGCCTCCACGATCCGGCGATCCTGCGCGACCTGTGGCTCGTTCCACTGAGGGACCTCATCGCGACCGGTCTCTGGATCCGATCCTTCTTCGGCGACACCGTGGTCTGGCGCGGCCGCCGGCTGAGGGTCGCCGCGGGCGGCCGGATCCTCGCCTCCTGAGCCGCGGATGACGGAGGTCGTTTCACATCGAAACCTCCCGGCCACGCCTGCGTATCTCCTGTCGAACGCCTACAGGGATGAGCCGCTCGGGGCGGCCCGGCGCCTGCGGGCGGGAGGCTTCCGCAATGACCTCGCGTGGCAAGGGTCCGACCGCAGCCCTCCTTCTCCTTCTTCTTCTCTTTCCGGCGCCCTCCTCGAGCTCCGCGTCGGAGGCCACGGCGGCGGCCAAGCACTATGTCTGCCCGCCGTGCGGCCTCCCCTGCGACGGCAAGGTGTACGACAAGGAGGGCGTCTGCCCCACGTGCGGCATGAAGCTCGTCGAACAGGAAGAGGCGAATGCGACAGCCACGACCTCGCCTCGGCCGCGGGTCGCCCTTCTCGTCTTCACCGGCGTCCAGATCATCGACTTCACCGGGCCGTACGAGATCTTCGGCACCGCCGGCTATGACGTCTACACCGTGGCGGAAACGAAGGATCCGATCACGACGGTGAACGGGATGACGGTCGTTCCGAAGTACGACTTCGCGACCGTTCCCCCGCCGGACGTCCTCGTCGTCCCGGGCGGCGGAATCTACGCGGCGTCCAACAGCCCGAAGACGATCCGGTGGATCGGGGACGTCACGGCGCGCACGAAACACACGATGTCGGTCTGCAATGGTGCCTTCCTCCTCGCTCAGGCGGGGCTTCTCGACGGCCTGACCGCCACAACGACTGCCGGGCTCATCGAGAAACTGCGGGCGCAGTATCCGAAAATCCACGTCGTGGACGACCGACGGTTCGTGGACAACGGCAAGATCATCACGACCGCGGGGCTCTCGGCCGGGATCGACGGAGCCCTGCACGTGATCGCGAGGATGCAGGGCAACGGCAAGGCGCAGCTCACCGCGCTCGGCGACGAGTACGAGTGGAGGCCCGAGCCCGGCTTCGCGCGCGCGTCGCTCGCGGACCGCAACATCCCGGATCTCGATCCGGACGGGAAGGCACAGTGGACCGTCGAGAGCACGAAGGGCGGTATCGATCGCTGGGAGATCGTCCTGCGCGGCAAGTCGAACCGCAGCGCTTCCGAGGTCGCGGCCGAGCTCGGCGCCGTCCTCTCCGCGAGCGGCAAGTGGATCGGCGTTCCCGCCAGGTCTTCTCCGACCTCGAGCGGCTGGAAGTTCACCGGGCGGGACGGCAAGGCGTGGACCGGCAGCCTGACGGTGGCGCCGGGGAAGGGGCCGGGCGACTACACCGCGAAGGTTGCCATCGCACGGGCGGGCTGAGTCGGCCGACTGCCCGACAGAGAGTTCCGGAAATCAGACCTGACTCCGAGACTCCCCAACCGGGAGAAACGGCGCGATCCGGGAAATCTCTCCGGAAGCGCCGCCTTTCGTCCCAGGGAACCGCGATTCGCCGGTCCCGAAGCATAGACTGATCGCCGTGACCACTCCATGACACGGCCATCCGGTCCGCGCCTCGTCGGGTACCACGCGCTCGACGCGCACCGGAATCTCGTTGCGTAAGCTCCGAATCGGCGTCATCGACCTCGTCACCAAAGGGCCGACGCGGACTCTCTACGCGCGGGTCATGAATGCCAATCTCGCGAGCATCATGCCCCAGGTCATCGGTGTGTGGTGCGAGGCTCAGGGCCACGAGGTCACTCTCATTTGCTACACCGGCCTCGAGAATCTGGAAGACGAGCTGCCGGATCCGGTCGATCTGGTGTTCATCGGCGCGTTCACCGAGGCCGCTCTCCTCGCCTACTCGCTGGGCAACCTGTTTCGATCGAAGGGAGCCGTCACGGTCCTCGGCGGTCCCCACGCGCGTTGCTATCCCGAGGACGCTCTCAAGTATTTCGACTACGTCGTCGGCTTCGCCGATCAGGCCGTCATCCGTGAGGTTCTCCAGGACTGCGCGCCGCACCGGCCGGTCGGCCGGCATCTCCAAGCAAAGCGCCAGCCGACGGAGCTGCCGGGCGTGCGGGAGCGCTGGAAGTTCATCGCGCCGACGCTCCGAAAGGCTCCCCTGATCAAGATCGTCCCGATGATCGGGAGTCTCGGGTGCCCCTACACGTGCAGCTTCTGCATCGACTCGGTCGTCCCCTATCAGCCGCTCGATTTCGGGACACTGACCGAGGACTTGAGGTTTCTCGGGCGAACGATGGCGCGGCCGCTCGTCGGCTGGCACGATCCGAACTTCGGAGTGCGCTTCGACGATTACCTGAACGCCATCGACGCGGCGGTGCCCCCGGGGCGGATCGATTTCATCGCCGAGAGCAGCCTCTCTCTCCTGTCGGAGCCGCATCTCAAGCGGCTCGCCCGAAGCGGATTCAAGGCCCTCCTGCCCGGCGTCGAATCCTGGTACGACCTCGGCGACAAGTCGAAGACGGGCCAGGCCAAGGGAATGGACAAGGTCCGCCGGATCTCCGAGCACGTGAACCTGATCCTCCGGCACATTCCCTACGTTCAGACCAATTTCGTGCTGGGCCTGGACGGCGACACCGGGCCCGAGCCCTTCGAGCTGACGAAGCGCTTCGTGGACCTGTCTCCCGGTGCCTTTCCCGGCTACTCGCTTCTCTCGGCGTTCGGGCGGGCGGCGCCCTTGAACCTTCAGTACCAGCGAGCCAACCGCGTCCTGCCGTTCCCTTTTCACTTCCTGGACAACAACCGCGCCATGAACCTGAAACCGCGCAACTACTCCTGGGGCGATTTCTACGATCAGGTCATCGGTCTGACCCGTCACACGTTCTCTCCCCGCGCGATCTTCAACCGCTTCCGAGGGACCCGGACGGCGATCCCGCGATGGATGAACGTCGTGCGCGCGGTATCGTCCGAAGGCTACGGCAGGATCCGCTACTACCGGGAAGTGCGCCGCAGGCTCGAGGCCGACCGGCAGGTCCGGCGATACTTCGATCAGGAGACCGGCGAGCTTCCCGAGTTCTACGTCCAACAGGTGCGAAAAGACCTCGGACCGCTCTGGGACTGGCTGCCGGCTGGAGCCATCGATCACGACCCCAACGCCTATCGCAAGGCCGAAGAGACGCGGTCCGCGGTCGCTGCGCCGCCGCCGGCAGCGGTCGCTCTGAGCGCGCCGTAGGCGGCGGCTCCCTTCAGGTCCGGCCGCTCGCGTCCCGCGCATCGGGCGCCGCCGAGGGCACCGCCGCCACGGCCGCGAGCGGCAGGAGGGCGGACATGATACGGAAGAACGACGACCGGATGTGGGCGGCCGGGTCGAGGTACGTGCCGAGGTAGATGAAGAGGTAGAGAGCCGTCTGCGCGG
>Ga0335080_10001488_pt1 | contig 22944 bp, 21 predicted proteins | sample Lox_Sample_34_FD_206720 | JGI IMG/M metagenome (GOLD analysis project Ga0335080, IMG submission 206720) | Soil microbial communities from Loxahatchee National Wildlife Refuge, Florida, United States - Lox_Sample_3.4 | ecosystem: Environmental > Terrestrial > Soil > Wetlands | place: USA...
ACGTCGATGTCGAGGACCACCTCCACCGCCGTGCTCAGCCCGAAGTCGCGGAAGTCGTCCGGACGGAGGTGCCGCTCGAGGGTCTCCCGGAGTAGCCGCCCCGGCACCCGGAGGTTTCCCAGCTTCGCCACCTGCTCCAGCCGGTCGAGCGCCAGGACGTCGACCGGAGCGGTCTCGGCGTCGGGTCCAGCCACGGCCGCGAGCTGGAGGAACGCATCCCCGGGATGGGCCCGCGCGAGCCCCGCGAGCGCGCCCGCGGCGGCCGGTCGCGACCTCTCGCGCTGCTCGGGGGTGAGGAAGGGCTCGACCAGGAGCGACACCGCGGCGAGCCGCACGCCATCGTCCGGCCCGGCGGCGTGCGTCCGCGCGGCCTCGAGCATCTGAGCCGGCGGGGGAGGGCGGGGGCGCCCGTGGAACCGGTGCGCGAGGCGGGTCAGGAATCCGTCCACCGACTCGATGGGGTCGGCCGTGGGGGGCGGCTCCTTCTCGCCGGGGATGCAGGTGGACTGCGGCTCGAACGCCGGGATCAGGAACGGATCGGCCCGCAGCTCGGGCTTTCGCTCCTCGGTCCAGGCGGAGACCAGGGCCGGCATCCACCCCCCGGCCCGTTCCCCCGCCGCCACGCGCCCGAGGATGCGGGTGACCCGCTCGTCCGGCCGGAGCGTCCGGAGCTGCTCGACGGCCGCGCGGAGCCCAGCATCGTTTCCCCGGGTGAGGGCGATCATCGCCGCCAGGAAGGCCCGCCGCTCGGGCCAGGGGGCGCCGGATTTCGGCAAGAGGCCGAGCAGCTCCTCGGCGCGGGCCACCAGCCCGTTGGTGAGCGCGATCCCCGCCGCGGCATAGGTCGCGTTCGCCCGTGCCAGCGAGGCGTCCAGCGCGGTCCGGGCGCCCGGAAAGTCGAGCCAGATGGCCAGCTCGAGGCAGGCCTGCGTCCCCTGCTCGCACTGCCGGCGCAGGACGGACAGGCCCTTCTTCACGTCGACCGGAACGCCCCGGCCGCACCCCAGCGCCTCCGCCCAGAGCACGCATCCCCGCGGCGACCCTCCGGCGCAGGCCCCCTGGGCGAAGCCGGCTGCGCCCGGGAGGTCCGGGGGGCGCTGCCGGAGCACCCGGTCCCGGGCATCGAGGCACTCCCAGGGAGTCCTCATGAGCTCGCAGAATGCCTTGGAGGCCCGGAGCGCCTTCTCCTGGTTCCGGGTGACGTAGCCGGGGATGAACATCCGTCCCAGCTGGCTGCACACCGCTGCCTTGGCTCCGGCGCAGGTGTCGTGCAGGAGCAGTCCGACGGTGGAGTCTCCGCCCGAGGGGGCTGCCGCCCACACCGTCCACCCGGCGAGCAGCAGGGGCAGCAGCGCGTGCATCGCGCCGGGCAGTGTGCGCCTTTCCGCGCTATGAAGGTGAGGTCCTCCAGGGCTGGACGTCAGGCCCCGGGGCTCGCTTGACTTGGGGCGTCAGGCAAGTATCTTGCCCCGCCTTTTGGACCCTGTGCCCGTCCGGGCAGGCTTCCCCCAGCTTGGAGGTTGGCTCACATCGCTCGCGACCAGAGAACGAACCGGCGGATCCGCGCCCGTGAAGTGCGGGTGGTCGGGCCTGCTGGCGAGCAGCTGGGTGTCCTGACGATCGAAGCAGCGCTGGAGCAGGCCAATCAGTTCGGGATGGACCTCGTGGAGGTCAACCCGATGGCCAAGCCCCCGGTCTGCAAGATCATGGATTACGGCCGCTTCAAGTACGAGGAGAAGAAGCGGGCATCGGAGGCGAAGAAGAAGCAGGTCGTGGTTCACCTCAAGGAGGTGAAGATGCGACCGAAGACCGAGGAGCACGACTACGAGTTCAAGGTCCGGAACGTGAAGCGCTTCCTCGAGGAGGGGAACAAGGCGCGCATCACCATCATGTTCCGGGGCCGGGAGATCACCCACAAGGAGCTCGGCCAGGCGCTGCTCGAGGACGTCATCAAGGACGTGAAGGAAGTCGGGGTGGTGGAGCAGGTGCCCCGCATGGAAGGCCGGCAGATGTTCATGATCCTCGCCCCCAACCCCAAGGTCGCCCAGCGCGCCCGGGACCTGGCGAGGCAGCGGGCCGCCGGACAGCAAGACGAGAGGAAGCCCGAGCCGGCCCCCACCGCCGCTGCCCAGGCGACGAAGGCCCCCGCGGGGCCGGGACGGGTCTAGGAGTCAGGCGATGCCGAAGCTGAAGACGCGCAGTGCGGCGAAGAAGCGGTTCCAGGTGAAGAAGTCGGGCAAGGTGAAGCACGCCAAGGCCTACGGGAAGCACCTGTTCACCTTCTCCAAGACCGCCAACAACGACCGCCGCCACCGCGGCACCGGCCACCTTCGCGACATGGACGCGAAGAAGGTCGTCAAGGAGCTGTTCCCCTACGGGGCGAACTGAGGAAGAGCCATGCGGGTCAAGAAGGGTTTCAAGGCGCGCCGTCGCCGCAACCGGATTCTCAAGCTGGCCAAGGGGTACAGGGGCCGGCGGAAGAACTGCTACAAGCGGGCGAACCAGGCCGTGGAGCGCGCGCTGGACTACGCCAGCCGCGACCGGGCCCGGAAGAAGCGGGATTTCCGCTCGCTGTGGATCGTCCGGATCAACGCCGCCTCGCGGCTCTCGGGCCTGAGCTACAGCCGGCTCATCGCCGGGCTCGCCAAGGCCGAGGTGGCGCTGGACAGGAAGGTGCTGGCCGACATCGCCGTCGCCGACCCTCAGGGCTTTGCGGCCATCGCGAAGATCGCGGCGGCCTGACATCGGACCCCTGCCGGGGGGGCGTCAACCCCGGCGAGCCGACTCGAAGGGCTGCCCCCAGGGGCGGCCCTTTGTCGTTTCAGGGAGGTGCTTGGACATGCAGGACCGACTGGAAGCGCTGGCCAGGACCGCGCGGGACGAGATCGCCCGCGCGAAGGACGCGTCCGGCCTCGAGGCGCTGCGGGTCCGCTACCTGGGCAAGAAGGGGGAGCTGTCGGCGGTCCTGGGCGGCATGGGCAAGCTCGCTCCAGAGGAGCGCCGCCGGGTGGGCGAGGTGGCGAACCGCATCAAGGCCGAGGTGGAGTCGATGCTCGCCGGGGCGCAGGAGCGCATCGCCGGCGCGGCGCTGGAGGCCGAGCTCGAAGCGCAGCCGATCGACGTGACGCTCCCCGGCCGGACGCGGCGCCCGGGCCGGCGGCACGTAGTGTCGCGGACGATGGAGGAGGTCACCCGGGCCTTCCAGCGCCTGGGGTTCGACGTGGTGCAGAGCCCCGAGGTGGAGCTCGACCAGTACAACTTCGAGTCGCTGAACTTCCCGCCCGACCATCCCGCGCGGGACATGCAGGACACCTTCTACGTGCACGGGGACTACCTCCAGCACGACCCGGGCGGCATCGTCCTTCGCACCCACACCTCGCCCGGTCAGATCCGGACGATGCTGGCCCAGAAGCCGCCAATCCGCGTGGTGGTGCCGGGGAAGGTGTACCGCGCCGACTCGGACGCGACGCACACGCCGATGTTCCACCAGATCGAGGGGCTGCTGGTGGATCGGAAGGTGACGATGGCCGAGCTCAAGGGAACGCTCGACGCCTTCGTCCGCGCCTTCTTCGGGCCGGAGCGGAGGACCCGGTTCCGGCCCTCCTTCTTCCCCTTCACCGAGCCCTCGGGCGAGCTGGACGTGAGCTGCGGCGGCTGCGGGGGCAAGGGCTGCCGGCTGTGCAAGCAGAGCGGCTGGCTGGAGATCCTCGGCTGCGGGATGGTCCACCAGAACGTCTTCCGGGCGGTGGGCTACCCCGAGGGGAGCGTGACCGGCTTCGCCTTCGGGATGGGGATCGAGCGGGTGGCGATGCTGCGCTATGGCCTCGACGACCTGCGCAGCCTGTTCGACAACGACGTTCGACTGCTGGAGCAGTTCTAGCCATGAAGGTCTCCGTCGAGTGGTTGACCGACTTCGTCTCTCCGCTCCCGGCACCCGAGGAGCTCGCCCGCCGTCTGACCCGGGCCGGCCTCGAGGTGGAGGGGCTGGAGCGGCCCGCCGAGGCGCTGGCCGGGGTGGTGGTGGCGCGCATCGCCGCGGCGGCGCCGCATCCCGACGCGGAGAAGCTGACCGTCACCCAGGTCGAGGCGGGCGGGGCCCGGCTCCAGGTCGTCTGCGGGGCGAAGAACTTCCAGGTCGGTGACCTCGTCCCGCTGGCGACGGTGGGGACGACCCTCCCCGGGGGGCCCACCATCCAGCGGGCGAGCCTCCGCGGGGTGGAGAGCCACGGGATGCTCTGCTCGGGGAAGGAGCTCGGCCTGTCCGACGACGCGAGCGGGCTCCTCCTCCTGCCGAAGGGGCTCACCCCGGGGACGCCGCTGGCGAAGGCTCTCGGGCTCGAGGACTCGGTGCTCGAGGTGAACGTCACCCCCAACCGGGGCGATGCGCTCAGTCACCTGGGCGTGGGCCGGGAGGCGTCGGCGGTCCTGGGCGTGCCGCTCCGGCGGAAGCTCCGGACCCCGGCCGAGTCGGGGGCGAGCGTCTCGGAGGCGATCCGCGTCGAGATCGCCGATCCGGTGGGGTGCCCCCGCTTCACCGCGCGCGTCCTGGAGGGGGTGCGGATCGGTTCCTCGCCGGACTGGATGCGCCGGCGGCTCGAGCGGTGCGGGGTGCGGAGCATCAACAACGTGGTGGACGTGACCAACTACGTGATGCTCGAGCTGGGACAGCCGTTCCACGCCTTCGACCTCGACCGTATCCAGGGCGGGCTGCTCCGGGTCCGCCGGGCGAGGGAAGGGGAGCCGCTGACGACCCTCGACGGCAAGCAGCGAACCCTGGTCGCCGACGACCTGATCATCGAGGACGCCCGCGGCACGGCGCAGTCGCTCGCCGGGACCATGGGCGGCGAGGACACCGAGGTCCGGGACTCGACCACCCGCGTCCTCCTCGAGGCCGCGAACTGGGACCCGGGCACCATCCGCCGGATGGCCCGCCGCCACCAGCTCCACAGCGAGGCGTCGTACCGCTTCGAGCGCGGCGTGGACCGGACGGTGCTCCCCGAGGTGCTGGACCACGGCGCGGCGCTGATGGCCGAGCTGTCGGGGGCGACCGTTCGCCGCGGCCGCATCGACGCGCATCCCCGGCCGGCGGAACCGCGCACGGTGGCGCTGGGCCCGGGCGTGGTGGAGGGCCTCCTCGGGGCACCGGTGCCCGAGCAGGAGGTCCGCTCCATCCTCGGCGCGCTGGGCTTCGTCGCCGACGGAGCGGCGCGCTGGCGGGTGCCCGGCTGGCGGCAGGACGTGGAGCGCCCCGAGGACCTGGTGGAGGAGGTGGCCCGCATCCGGGGCTACGAGCACATCCCCTCGGTGCTTCCGGCCAGCTCGGGCGAGCTGGTCCCCGAGCCGGCCTGGGTCGAGGTGGAGCGACGCATCCGCGGCGCGCTCTCGGCCGGGGGCTTCCACGAGGTGGTGAACTACAGCTTCGTCGACCCGGGCCTGCTTCCCTGGGTCACGCCGCGCGCCCTGGAGAGGCTCGGGACATCGGTCGAGGCGGTGACGCTGAAGAACCCGCTCACCCCGCAGCAGGCGGTGATGCGGACCACGCTGCTGGCCTCGCTCCTGACCAACGTGGCGACCAACCTGCGCCACCAGCCGGAGTCGCTCCGGCTCTACGAGATCGGCCGGGCCTACCTGCGCGATCCGCACGGGGGGAAGGACCTCCGTCCGGTCGCCGAGGAGCGCCTGCACGTCGCTGGTGTCCTCTGGGGCCGGCGGGAAGCGCGGGGCTGGACATCGAACGACGTGCCCAACGACTTCGCCGACGCGAAGGGAGCGGTGGAGGCGATGCTCTCCGCGCTCTCCGCCGGAGAGCTGAGCTGCCGCCTGGGCCGGGTGGCCCCGTTCCATCCCCGGGCCACCGCCGAGGCGCGGGTCGGAGACGTCGTCCTCGGGTGGCTGGGCGAGCTGCACCCGCTGGTGGCCCGCCACCTCGAGCTACCCCCAGGCATCTTCGCCTTCGAGCTCGAGCTCTCCGCCCTGGAGCGAGTGGCGAACCTCTCGCCCCAGTTCCGGTCGCTGCCACGCTACCCGGCAGTGCTCCGGGACCTGGCGGTGGTGGTGCCGTCGGCGATGCAGGCCGCCGAGGTGCGCTCGGTCATCCTCGAGGTGGGCAAGCCGCTGGTCGAGGAGGCCTCGCTGTTCGACGTCTACATCGGCCCACCTCTCCCCGAGGGGCAGAAGAACCTGGCGTTCGCGCTCACCTACCGGGCCCCCGACCGGACTCTCCGGGACGACGAGGTCCAGACCGCCCACGCCCGAATCGTCGAGGAGGTCCAGCGGCGCCTCGGCGGACAGCTACGGGTTCGCTAAAACCCTCAGCAAGTCCGTTGGGTTGACACATTCGGGAGCAGGCAGGCATGCTTGGGCTCCATGACGAAGGCCGACATCATCGAAGGCGTCTACGAGAAGGTGGGCTTCTCCAAGAAGGAGTCCGCCGAGATCGTGGAGCTCGTCTTCGACACGGTGAAGGAGACGCTCGAGCGAGGCGACAAGATCAAGATCTCCGGCTTCGGGAACTTCCAGGTGCGCCAGAAGAACGCGCGCGTCGGGCGGAACCCGCAGACCGGGAAGGAGATCGAGATCTCCGCGCGCCGGGTGCTCACCTTCCGCCCCAGCCAGGTTCTCAAGAGCGCGCTGAACAACTCGATCTCCGGAGACGGATCCGGCTCGGACGGAGCGGCTTGACCCATCCGGGGACGGCAGGTACATCCCCGGTCCCCGCAGCTCGCCGTCGCGTCGTTCCCGGGGCGTAGCGCAGCCTGGTAGCGCACCTGCTTGGGGTGCAGGTGGTCGCAGGTTCAAATCCTGTCGCCCCGACCACATAGGGCCCCGGAATCAGGATGCTCTGGTTCCGGGGCCTTCTTCTGGCCGAGCATGCGCTGCTCCTCGGCGGGTTCGCCCGCTACTTCGCGGGGGCCTTGGCCTTCGCGGCCTTCGCCTTGTTCCAGAAGCCCGTCGGGCGTTCCCGCCGGCGCGCCGACCCTACGCCCGGAGGCAGGGGAGTCCACCGAAATCGCCGCTGGGCCCCCCTGGCCGACCCGAGGGATGGCTAATCGTCGTCGTCGCGGTCGTCGTCCCTGTCGTGGTCGCGACCGTCGTGCTCGCCGTGGCACTTCCCGCCGAGCTCGGACCAGAAGACGCCCCACTGGATCGAGTAGGGGCCCGGGATCGGCGGATCCTGCTGCGTCTCGTCCTCATAGAAATCCTCGGACAGGTAGAGGAGACCGGCAGAGGTCTTCAGGCCGATCGGAGTGAGGTCGGCGCACGCCGAGGTGATGGGGTCGAACGCCACGCAGGAGTTGGCCGCCCCGCCGAGCACCGTCGCGTTGGTGAGATCGGTGCGCAGCGTCGCGGTCGCCGGGGTGTACAGGGCGGCGTCCGCGGGCACGCGGCTGAGGTCGGAGACGGCCTCGATGGTCGAGTTCTCGACCAGGCCGTTGGTGACGTCGTGGTTGCCGGTCAGGGAGAGCGGGTAGCCCCGGCCACCCTTCTTGGAGCCGAAGCCCAGGGCGGCGCTCCCGATGTCGTAGTAGACGTAGATCTCTCCCCGCCTGAACGTCGCCGTCCGGACGGTCGCGCCGCTGACGATGGTCAGCGAGGCCCGTCCGGAATCGTTGATGAAGCCGTAGGACGATGGACCGTCGTCGAAGGTCTTCACCTTCGAGGCGTCCGCCTCGTAGGTGAAGTACACCTGCGCTGCGAAGAACGACTCGTTTCCGAGCTGCACGTCGCTGATGGTGTAGGCCCGATAGACGATGGGATGCTTGCCGCGGGCGTGGCCGTGGATGGCCGCGTCCGGGGGCCGGCCCAGAGCCCCGCCCACGTCGACGACGAAGAATCCTGCGCTGAGACTGTCGTTCCCTCCACCCGGGCTCGGAGCCAGGGAGTACGGATTCTCCAGCGTCAGGTCTCCTCGATTCGTGTGAAGCGGGTTGGGGGGCTGGCACGCATCCGGAAAGCCGACGCAGGACCAGGCGCGGCCACCGAAGGCGCTGCTGTTCTGGAGGTCGACCGCGAGAAACCCGAGCTCCGGGGCGGCGATGCCCGGGGGAAAGATGTCGCCCCAGTCGAGCGTGCCGTCCTCGATTCCGAGCGGGTACGCCGGCTCGAGGCCGGTCGCGGTGAGTGAGCTGAAGCCCATCCCGCGCGCTCCGACGTGGGGGAGGTCGCTCGAGTCTCCGAGGTCGCTGGCCACGATGACCTGGTTGGGGTCGAAGGTCGCGTGCTCCACCCGGTCCCCGGCGACGATGGTCACCTTCGCGGTGCCCTGGGTGATCACGTCGGCATCCGCGGTCGCCCCGGACGGAAGCGTGAACTGCATGAACTGCACGTCCTTCGTGTCGCCCTGGAAGGTCAGGTAGACGAGGCCGCTGTGGAACTTCCATTTTCCGAGCTGGCCGTCGGTGATGGTGAATCCCGTGTAGGTCACCGGATCGGCGCTCGCCACCGAGGTGACGAGGAGGGTGAACAGCGTCCATCGCCGGGCCGCGCGCGTGAATCCCCGTTCGCGCCGCGGATCGCCCGACGTCGTCGGATGCGCCAGGTTCTTCATGGAGCTCCCCCTGTCGCGGACGGTGGGGCCGCGACTGCGGCGAATGCTACGCCCCCGCCAATCCGCGGGGGGAAGCGATCGGGTGACGCCGTGCATCGTCGCGGGACGCTGCGGTCGGGTTCGACCCAGACTCTGTAGAGAAGATCCGGGTTTCCCTTCTATCGCTGCCCCGCCACGGCGGACTCGCCACCAGGTGGGGTCGCCGCCGCCGGGCGAGATTTCAGAATGCCTCGCCGACCGCGAAGTAGAAGCTCACGCCCTGCTTGCTGAACGCGACGTCCGCGCGGGCATTGATGTGGTTCGCCTTCGCGACCGTGACGCGGGCGCCGACCCCACCCGCAGGCAGAAGGTCCTTGAAGTTGAGGCTTCCCAGCTCGGGCTCGACCTCGCCGACGCCGAGGAACGCCACCGCTCCGAGCCAGGCGAGAATCTGCAACCGGTACTCCACCTGCGCGGCGAGCAGGATGTTGTCCTGGTACTCGCCGGCCTTGAAGCCCCGGATGTCGGATCCCTGGCCGAGCCGGGGCAAGGCGTAGAAGGGGGTGTTCGTGGAGGCGAGGCTCACCACCTCCCGGAAGGCGAGCACCTGCCGCGGCGTGAGACCGAGGTACTGGTTCCAGGCGAGCTTCCCGGCGACGTAGTCGAAGGAGTCGCCGAGCGCCTTCAGATGAACGTCGAATGACAGCTCCATCAGCTGCCCGCGCCGCGGAAAGAACTGGCTGTCGCGGGTGTCCCACTGGAGCTTCGCTCCCGGCGCGCTGAACCACGAGACGAGCTCGTTCGACGGCGGAACGAGCTCCGGCGGCACCTGGACCTGGGAGAGATCCGCCGTCGAGCGCATCTTCATCAGCGTCCAGCGTGGGCCGAGGTAGAGGCCTTGAGCGATTCGGAAGAGGCTCTCCAGCCGCCCTCCCGCCATCCCCTGGGAGAGGGGAACGAACTGACCGCGGTCCGCCGCCTCGTTGCCGATGCCGTAGAAGTCCCAGTTGATGTGACCGAGGAACAGGAAGCCCAGGACCCGGTAGTGGTCCTCGGCGAGGTTCATCTTGGCGATGCCTCCCAACGCCCAGCTGCCGTTCGTGCTGAACATCCCGAAGCCGCCGACGGTCGAGGGCGGGGACTTCGCGTCTGCCGGGAAGATGTACGCGCCCATCCCGGTGAGCATGAAGCCCAGTGTGGGGTTGTAGCCGGGGATGGGAACGAGCATCCATTCCGCGGGCTTGGGAGCGCCGGGCGGCGCCGCCGACGGAGTCTCGACCTCGATCGAGGTCAGGCTCGGCGCGCTCGTCCCCGGGGGATCGACCGGGGTCAGCCCATCGCTGGAGCGGTCGACGTAGTCCGAGACCGGATTGTCCGGATACCCGCGGGAGGCGTCGTCGGGCTCGGCCGCGAGCGCGGCAGGAGGCGACAGAGCGAGGGCCAGCGCGACGAGCGGGGCGAGCTGGCCCGTAGGGGTGCGTCCGGCGAGCTCCGGCATGCTCCCTCCCTCCAGCGCGGCTCCCGGGCGTGAGGCTAGCTCAGCCGCGCGCCGGGTCGAGCGGGCGCCGGCGCCTAGAAGGTCGCGTGCAGCGTGACGGTCCCGGTCGCCGAGCTGCCCTGCACCGCGGGCAGCGTGGCGTCGAGCGTCCCGTGAACCGTGTAGACGCTGCCGCTGGTGTTCCCGGCGAGCGTGGTGTTGCTCGAGACGACCAGGGTGTAGCTCCCGGTCGCCGGGTTGGCGCCGGAGGCGACCGTCGCCGCCCAGACCGATCCCGGGTTGCCGTCGACCACCACCCCGCCCCCGGCGCCCGAACCGGTCGAGGTGAACGTCCCGTTCTGCATCGACCCCGAGAAGCCGATCGCGACCGTGATGTCCGGAGTCGTGTTCGAGGCCGAGGCCGCCGAGCCCGCCGTGAAGTCGACCGCGGATTCGTTCGACGCGTGGTCGTAGCCACCCGTCGCGGCCGACGCGCAGGGGAAGGTACCGGTGACGGCGCCACTGAGCGTGATGCTGCACGCTCCGGTGTTCGTCGGGTTGGTGCCGGTCCCTCCGCAGGCGAGGGACACGACGAGGACCAGCACGGCGAGGACGTTCTTCAACGGGTTCCTCCACGTTCGGGGGAGCCCTGACCTCTAGCACGCAGAGTGCTGGTGGTGGAGGGAACCGAAGGTGTCCGGCACCTTCGAGCCTGGCCGGCTGCGACACCGGTCATCCCGGAACCGGACGGTCCGAGCTGGCCCCTCGCCCCATGGTCCCGCGGGCTTGAGGTGGCACGCTTCTGGCTGCGCCCCGCCCCGCGTGCACGGCCTCGCGCGGGCCGCGACCTCGATGATGCCGACGGCTCCGACCGGCCCCTGGTGGTGGTGGTGAACGAGTCGCTCGCCGCGCGTCTCTGGCCGCACCAGGACCCGATCGGCCAGCACCTGGCGCTCGGGATGGGAGACCACACCCTCCGGACGGTGGTGGGGGTGGTGAGCGACCTCCGCCAGCAGATCGAGGCGCCTCCGCGCCCCGAGATCTACGTTCCGATGGGCCAGATCATCGACTCGCGGTTCGACCTGGTGGTACGGGCGCGGGCGATCGATCCGTCGCTCCTCGCCGAGCTCGGGACCGCGCTCCGGGGGCTCGACCCGCGGCTGCTCGTCTCCGCTCCGGTGCCGTTCTCGGTCCGGGTCAGCGATGCGCTGCTCGAGCGACGCCTCGCCGCGGGCGCGTCGCTCGGCTTTGCCGTGGTGGCGGTCTTCCTCGCCGCGCTGGGAATCGGCGGCGTCCTCTCCCAGCTGGTGACCCAGCGGACGCGCGAGCTGGGCATCCGGATGGCGCTCGGCGCCCGCGCCAGGGACGTCGCCCGGCTCGTCCTGGGCCGTGGCCTGCTGCTGGCGGGAATCGGCCTGGTGCTCGGTGGGGCGGTGGCCGCGGGCGTGGGCCCGGCGCTGAGGCGCTTCCTCTACGGAATCGGGACGCTCGACGGCTGGAGCTATGCCGGCTCCCTGGGCACGCTGCTCGCCGTCGCCGCGGCGGCGAGCTGGCTCCCGGCCCTGAGGGCGAGCCGGGTCGATCCGGCCGAGGTGATGCGAGCCGAGTAGCTGCCCGGGTCCGTGCGCCGGCCTCAGCGTCCCTGGAGCGCCGCCACGACCGCGGCCTCCGGACGCACCTCTCCCCAGCCCTGCCGGTCGAGCTCGATGCCCGGCACGCGCTGCGCCGTCCGGAGGAGGATCCGCTTCACCTCGCCCGGACCGAGCGCGGGATTGGCCTCGAGCATCTGCGCCACGATGGAGGTGACGATGGGCGCAGCGAAGCTGGTCCCGTCCACCCGCTTGTAGTTCTCGTCGATGACCAGGCCGTCGCGCAGCCCCGCGGCGACGACCTGGCGGACGAGGTAGGGCTGCTTGCCCTCGAGGCCGTCCAGGGGCGCGTACACTCCGGGGTTCTCGGCAAGGATGCGCGAGAGCTCCGAGTCGGGCGCCGCGTCCAGCGCGGTCAGCAGCTCTGCCTCCCGCGCGGTGGGAGTGCCGGGGAGGATGGGCGCGGCGAGGAAATCGGCCAGGGTGACGACCTCCGGCTTCTGGAGCCCGTCCACGGTCGGTCCGAACGAGGAGCGGTAGGGGAGGAGCCGCCCCAGCGCGGGGTTGCCCAGGTCGTTGAGGCCACCCACCGAGATGACCGCCGGGGTGCTGGCAGGCGGCAGGACGTATCCGGGTCGATCGCCCCGGTTCCCCACCGCGGACACCACCACGATGCCCTCGCGTACCGCGTCCTCGGCCGCGCGGGAGAGCGGGTCGACCAGGTAGCTGGCCTCGTAGTCTCCACCACAGGAGACGTTGAGGACCCGGATGCCGTGCCGCTCCCGGTTCTCGATGACCCAGCGGATGCCCAGGGTGATGTCCTCGTGCTTGATCCGCGCGGCGTGGCCGACCTTCACCAGCACGAGGCCCATCTCCGGGGCGAGCGAGCTGTAGCGGCCGCCCGACAGCGCACCGTTCCCGCCCGCGACCACGCTGGACATCATCCCGTGCCAGCTCGAGACGTCCGGCTCGGCCAGAGCTTCCATGCCGGAGCGGCCACCCACCAGGTCCACGTACTCGAGGATGCGGTTGGCGGGCCGGGTGAGGTCGGGGTGGGCGTAGAACCCCGAATCGAGGAAGGCGACGACCACACCCCGGCCGGTGAATCGCCCATCCGTGCCCAGGCGCTCGGGAACGGAGAGGGGGGGCTCGGCTCCGGCCTGCTCGGGCACCACGCGGGGTCTGCTCAGACGCACCTCCTCCTGGGGATTCCACGCGATCGGCGTGCCCCGTGTCACCGCCGATGACATACTTGCTCATTCTGCGCATGGAACCGCTTCGCGTCAGCCTGGTGGACATGAACAACGGTGTCGCCAACGAGGCAATCCGCTGCTTCCGCCGCATCCTGACCGCCTTCGTGGGACGGGTCCGCGCGGAGAACCCCTCGCTCACCATCCACCTCGAGCACGTGCAGCCGCGGAACCTCGGTGAGCTGCCCTCGAATCACGTGGACCTCTTCGTCTCCTCCGGCGGCCCCGGCTCGCCGCACGACGGCTGGGAGCAGCGCTGGTGCACCGGGTATCGCATCTTCCTCGACCGGATGATGGACGCGGCCGCGCACCGCCCCGACGCGCCGCCGGCCGGGTTCCTGGTCTGCCACTCGTACGAGATCGCGGTCCAGCACTTCCAGTTCGCCCACATGAAGCACCGCGGCGATCTGAAGTTCGCCATCTTTCCCGCCTACGTCACCGCCGAGGGCCGGCGCGCTCCCTTCCTCGCACCGTTCGAGGACCGGCTCTTCATCTGGGAGCACCGGAACTGGCAGGCGGTGGAGATGGACGCCCGGCGCGTCGCGCAGCAGGGCGGTGCGCTCCTGGCCACCGAGAGTCGCCCGGGCCGCGCCGACAAGGGTCAGGCGCTCCTGTCCTTCCGCTTCGGACCGGGGCTCGACGGGACCCAGTTCCATCCCGAGGCCGACCGGGCCGGTGTGCTCGCCTGGATCGACCGGCCGGAGCACTCCTCGGCACTCCGGGACGCCTACGGACACTCCCTCTACGACCGGATGATGCGGACCCTCGCCGACCCGGGCCGGCTGGCGCGGACCTTCGCCCTCCTCCTCCCCGGCTGGCTCACCGACCGGTTCAACCGCCTCGCCGCCTTGCGGGGACTGCACCCCATTCCACCCCCGGTGCAGAGCATGGAGGAGTTCGAGGAGCGAGCTCTCGCCTCCTGAGCCGGCCGCTCTGCTACCGTCGCCGCCGGACGGAGCAGGAGGGGCCATGGCGGAACGGGTCGGCATCCTCGTGGGACAGGAGCAGAGCTTCCCCGAGGCGTTCATCGCCAGGGTGAACGCCACGCCGGGCATCCAGGCGGAGTACGCGAAGGTCGGCGGCACGCCGGAGCGGTTCGAGCCCCGGTACCGCGTGCTGATCGACCGGATCAGCCACGAGGTTCCCTTCTACCGGTTCCACCTCAAGGCGGCCTCGCTCGCCGGCACCTACGTCATCAACGACCCGTTCTGGTGGAGCGCGGACGAGAAGTTCTTCGGCTACTCGCTCGCCTCGCGCATCGGCGTGACCGTCCCCCGGACGGTGCTCCTTCCCTCCAAGTCCTACATCCCGGCCATCGACCCGCACAAGAGCCTCCGCAATCTCGAGTACCCGCTCGACTGGGAAGCCATCGCCGGCTACGTCGGCTTTCCCGCGATTCTCAAGCCCGCGGACGGGGGAGGGTGGAAGCACGTCTCGCGGGTGAACGACATGCGCGAGCTGCTCCAGGCCTACGACGAGAGCGGCACGCTGGTCATGACGCTCCAGCAGTTCATCGACTTCGACGAGTACGTGCGCTGCATCTGCGTGGGCAAGGAGTTCATCCTCCCCATCCGCTACGACCCGCGGCGGCGCTGCTACATCGACCAGGAGGGCTACCTCAGCGCCGCACTGGAGAAGCAGGTGCTCGACGGCGCCTGGGCCCTCAACCACGCCCTCGGGTACGACATGAACTCGGTGGAGTTCGCCATCAAGGACGGAGTGGCCTACGCCATCGACTTCACCAACCCCGCGCCGGACATGGACGTCCACTCCATCCTGCCCAAGCACTTCGGGATGGTGGTCGACGCCATGGCCGCGCTGGCGGTCGCTTGCGTGAAGGACGGACGGAGAAACCACCGGGGCTTCCCCTTCCGCCAGTACCTCGACGCTCCACGCAGGCGCCCGGCCGGTCATGCCGAGGGCTTCGCCGCGCGCCGGTCGGCCTAGCTCCGGAGCGGCCGCCAGAGACCGACCGAGGCCCCGACCCAGTCGAGGCCCTTGTTCTGGTCCACTCCGAGCATCTTCCCCCGCGACAGCCGGACGAGGTGCATCAGTGGCCGCAGCTGGGGCACGCCGGGAGGACGGACCAGCATCACTCGCACCTCGGCCTTGACGTCGATGCCGTCCGGCGTGCGGATCGCCGGGGCATAGGTGACCTTTTCCTGAAGCACCCACCCCGCGCGCTGCTCCGGCGCGATGGCCGCCAGGTCCTCGGGCGTGACGTCGATCACCACGCCCGCGCCGGCGAAGGAGAAGAGTGGTTTCAGGACGAAGCCGGACAGGTCTGCCGGTGGCGTCGAGACGTCGGAGAGGAAGCGGGCCCGGGGCACCGCGGGGTGGTCCAGGTGGGGCAGTGCGACCTTGCTCCAGACCCAGTACCAGTTGGGGTGGCTGCACCAGGTGAGGTCGAGGTCGTCGGACCACTCGAAGGGCAGGCGGTAGCCCTTGCGCTCCAGCTCGTCGAAGACCATCCGGTTGTAGATCCGGCGTACCTGGACCAGCCGCCGGTCGGGGCCGCGGCGAAGGAGCCTTCGCCCTTCCTTGACGAGGTCGGTGGCGCAGACCGCCTCCACGCCGAGGAGATTCCGGGTGGCGACGAAGTCGGGCCGGGTCTTCTGCTGGTGGGGCTCGAAGTCGACCAGCGCCACCGACTCCGGGTCCTCGCCGCCGAGGATGGTGTCGGCGAGCAGCGTCCGGGCCTGGTCGTCCGGGAGCACGCAGCAGCTCCAGCCTCCTGCGAGCGCCGGCGTGGACTCCAGCACGTCGCTCCAGGCTCCGGCGAAGGCGAGCATCATCGCGTAGCCGGAGGGGAAGGCCTGCAGCTCCACCACCTTCCCCTCCATCTTCCCGCCTGGCGCGGGGGTGATGGCGAAGTCCACCTGGACGCAGCTGGGAAGCGGGTCCATGCCCGGCGCGCGGTACCGGTCGGGGATGGCCGTCATCAGCTCGCCGAGGAGCGCGGGGCGCGAGAGCTGCGCGACGATCTCCAGCGCGCTCCGGTCCAGCAGCTCGCGCAGGGCGGGGGAGACGAAGAAGGGCGTCTCCGCCAGGCGGAACGGTACCGGCCCCAGCTCCTGCTCCAGCCGGTCCACGTAGCGCCGGTACAGCGCCGGGCTCCAGACTCGGTTGAAGGCAGCGCGCGGCCCTGGATCCATCGTTCCTCTCCTACCAGCCCACCCGCTCGGCGATGGCGTAGGGCAGCATCTTCCGCCACGCCGGCCAGTCGTGGGTGATGTCGTGTCCCCAGATGTCGAGCTGGTGCGGGATGCCCTTGCTGCTCAGCACCTCGCTCAGCCTTCGCGAGTAGTCCGGCCGCTCGTAGGCCCCCTGGCCGCAGACGATGTACAGCGCGCTGTGGTGGAGGAGGTGCAGCGCCCGCCCATCGAGCCCCGGCAGGTACGAGGTGGGGTTGTTGAAGTACACGTCGTCGTTGCCGAAGCCGAAGAGGTAGTTCGGCCCCAGGTCGTAGAAGCCGCTCATGGCGATGAGCGTGTCGAAGAGGTCCGGCCGGCGGAACACGGCGTTGGCGGCGTGGAAGGCACCGAAGCTCGCTCCGGTGGCGCCGATGCGGGCCGAGTCGTTCTGCAGCACCCGCCGGATGTGGGGGACGACCTCCTCCTCCACGTAGCCGGAGAAGAGCGCCTGGCGTCGGGCCTTCTCCGGAAGGGAGATGCCGTCCGCCATCCAGGCGTGCCGGTTGATGCTGTCGATGCTGAACACCGTGACCCGGCCCGCGAAGATCAGCGGCTCGATGGACTTGATCAGCCACATCCGCTCGGCCTCGAGGAAGTCGCCGGCGGCGGTGGGGAAGAGCAGCAGCGCCCGGCCCCAGGTGCCGTAGCGGACGATGGGCATGTCGATGCCCAGCCGGGGGCTGTACCACCCGAGGATCTCCCGGCGCAGCGAGGGGTCGACGAAGCTCATCCGTGTCCTTGCTCGGCCGGGACGAGCGAGGCGGGCGCGTGGCCGAGCAGCGCCTCCCGGTTCAGCATCTCCAGCGTGTGGCGGTAGAGGCCCTCGGCGTCCTCCCGGGTGTTGCCGATCGCGGTGATGCCGACCTTCCCATGCTCGGACAGGGCGCCGAGCATGTGGAAGAGCACTCCGCGGCCGGTGGCCTGGTTGTAGTGCAGCCGGTGGACGGTCACGATGTCGAAGAGCTCCTCGGGGGTCAGCCCGCGGTAGGTGACCGCCTGGAGGTTGTCGGTGGAGCGGTAGAACTTCGGCGCGCCCTCGGGGGTCCGGAACAGGCCCGAGGCGACGTCGAGCGTGCCCCCGTCGATCAGGAAGCGCAGGGCGAGGAAGGGGTGGGTGGTGCCGCCCATCCGGAGGTTGATCTCCAGGGCGTGCAGCGCCCACGGGTCCGAGGGCCCGGCCCGCGTGGCCAGGAAGTCCACCCCGAAGCGGCTGACCACGCCCTTGCTCCCCAGCACCGCGCCGACGCGCATCGCCGCATCCTGGACCGGCATCCGGTAGGCGCTGGCGGCCGGGAAGAGGCACCCCAGGTAGACCTGGCCGCTCGAGCCTCCCAGCACCTGGTCGTGGGTGGAGAGGAGGATGGCCTCGCCCGAGGGGTTCACCCGCAGCTGGGCGCTGGGGGAGGTGGACTCCTTGGCGTCCAGGAACTCCTCCACCACGCCGCCCATCTTCGAGAACTTCCCGAGGAAGTGCTCGGTGCTCTCCGAGGGGATGGAGAAGCGCATCCCCTCCAGCGAGCGGCGGATGCCCTCGGTGCGGGGAGCGCTGGGGAGCTCGACGATGGCGTTGCCCTCGCCGGAGAAGCCCTCGTTGAGCTTCACCACCGCGCGGCGGAGGCCGGGGCGCATGCGCTGCAGCTCGGCCAGGCTGCGCTCGACGTCGTCCTCTCCGCGGAGGTCCTCGAAGCCGGCGGGCATGGGCACACCGGCCTCGCGGAAGACCTTGCGGCTGCCGGACTTCGTGCCCAGGTAGCCGAGCTTCGGGTCGAGCCCGTTCATCGGGATCTCGAGCAGGACCGACAGCTTGCGCTCCAGCGGCGTGGCGTTGAAGACGGTGAGGTAGGCCCGCTCCGGGTCGGCGATCGACGCCCGGATCCGCTGGATGAGACGGGGTCGCTCGAGGATCTTCTCGGTGAGGGGCCGGGGCGAGCCGTCGTACGCCGAGAGGATGGTCAGGCGGGTCCGGGCGTGGCTGGCGGGAACGCCAGCGAGGAACTGGAGGTAGTACTCCAGCAGCATCGGGTGCACCGGCTGCGAGGTGACGTAGACCATCCGGGCCCGCGGGTTGCGGAGGCGGATGAGGAGGAAGAGGAGCCTCTCCTCGTAGAACGTCGCCCCGGGAATCTTCTCCAGCTCCACCCGGTCGAGGGTCATCGAGGGGACGACCACCGAGGTGTACGGCTCGTCCTCCCCGGCGTGGATGACGTTCCAGAGCGGAGCCAGCCGAGGCTTGAGTGCCTCGAAGGCGGCCGTCTCCTGCGCCTCCGACAACTCCCACGCGAACGGGGGCCGCGGAATCACGGGCCGAGCCTCGCCGATCTCGCGGTGCGTCGTCGATGCTCCTGCGAGGGGAGCAGGGCAGCGAGAGGGCCGGCCCGGCGGCCCCCGAGCCCTGGAACCGGTGCCCGGAAGGTTCGTGATTCCGGGCGGGTGGGGCCCGCCTTCCGCCGTCCGGAGCCCCTTCGTCCGGCTCCGTTCAGCGCGCGGGCGTGGGCGGCTTCTCGTCGGCGGGTGGGAGCGCCTGCCGGGCGGTCAGGGCCTCCAGCAGCTGGTTCAGGTTGAGCGTCTGGAGCCCCACCCCCGACTTGCCGCCGGGCAGGAACACCAGGTCCTTCCCGGTCAGGGCCTCGGCGATCTTCAGCTTCACCAGCGCCGTCCCGCCGCTGCCGGCCAGGGCCTCGTTCTGCTTCCGGACTCCCTGGGCGCGCGCCTTCTTCTCGGCGACCAGGGCCTCGGCCTGCTTCTGGTTCTGGAAGAGCTGGGCGTCGGCGGAGAGCCGCGCGGTGTCGAGCGACCCCTGAGCGGCGGCCAGGGTCTGGTTCACGCTGCCCTTGGCCTTCTGGAGCTCGCTCTTCATCTGCTCCCCGGCTGCGCGGGCCTCGCTGTGCATCCGCTCGCTGTTCTGCTCCGCCAGCTTCTTGTCCCGGATGACCTTCTCGTACTCCTGGTTGAAGTGGTGCTCGCCGAGGATCACCTGGCGGACGAGGATGCCCTCCGGCTCGAGCACGGAAGCCAGCCGGTCGCGCGCCTCGGCCGCCTTGGCGAAGCGCTTCTCGGAGACGTAGAACTCCTCGCTCCGGAGCGAGTTGAGCACGTCGCGGACAACGCTCCGGCACGCGGGGCGGACCAGCTTCTCCTTCACCTGGTCGGTGCTCTCGCCCACCTTGTTCAGGAGGTAGGGAGCGCGCCTGGGGTCGATCGCCCAGGCCACCGTCACGTCCACCCGGATGTCGTTGCCGTCGATGGTCTTGAAGAAGAGGTCGTCCTCCTTGCTCCGGTCTCCCTTCTTCACGTCGCGCACCATGCTCAGGTTCTGGAGCGAGACGTCGAAGGTGTGCCAGTCGGTGAGGAAGACCGGGAAGAGGTAGGTCGCGCCGGGGGCGTAGACCTCGGTCTGGATGCCCGGATGGCCGAGGAGTCCGCCGAGGGTGGCCCGGCGGGTGAGAACGCCCACCTCGGTGCTGTGGGTGGAGTGACAGGTACAGCCCGCCAAAGGCAGGCCCAGGAGCAAGGGCCAGAGCAGCCGTCTCATGGCCCCCCCTTCACGTCGAAGCGCTTCAGCGCCGAGCGCAGGTCGAGCGGGTTGACCCCGGACTCGCCGTCGGTGGGGACGACGATGATCTTCGTCCCCCGCAGGACCTCGGCCATCCGGAGCCCGACCAGGTTGTCGGCGCCCACCCCGCGAAGCGCCTCGTTCTCCAGCCGGGTTCCCTCCGCCTCGGCCAGAGCGACGGCCAGCTCGCCCGCCGCGCGTTGCCGGCGCGAGTAGAGGTCGGCCTCGGCCTCGAGCTTCTTCTTTTCCGCCTCGCCCCTGGCGAGTTCCACCCGCACCGTGGCCTGGCCGAGGGCCAGCACCCGGTCGCGCTCGGCGGTGGCCGCGGCCAGCTCGGCCTCGGCGATGTTCTTGAAGACCGTCTGGTCCTGGATCTTCCGCTGCTCGATGGCCGCCTGGTAGCGCTGGTCGTACTCGTAGCGGCGGAGGAAGATGTGCAGGACCCGGATGCCGTTGGGCACCAGCTCGGCGTTGAGCTCGTCGAGCGCGGTGCGGGCGCGGGTGGTGCGCTTGTTCACGTCGTAGAACTCCTCGGCGTCCAGCTCGCCCAGCCGCTTGCGGAGGATCTGCTCGGTCCGGGGGATGACCAGCGCGTCCTCGTACAGCTTGCCCGGGCCGATCGTGGTCAGGACCTTGTAGGGATCCTCGACCCGGTAGAGGACCGAGCAGTCGACGGTCACCGTGTATCCCTCGGAGGTCTGGATGTTGATCGCCGGCGTGACCCGCTTGTCGTCCTTGGGCCGCTCGGTGGGGTCGTTGGTCAGATCGAGCGACTGGATGTCGGTCGGAAAGACGTGGAGCCGCTCGGTGCCGGGGCTCACGAAGTGCAGCCCCGGGTAGTAGACCTCGGGGAGGATGCCCTTGTGCCGGCCGACGGTGACCTGCTTCACCGCGAACTCGTTGGGGTGCACGTAGACGGCGCAGACGCCCCAGACGATGAGAACGAAGAGCGCCGCGGCCACGACCAGGTACAGCTTGCGTCCGGGGCGCTCGCCGAAGACGCGGCGGCCCACGGCTCGCAGGTCGAAGCGCCGCCGGGGAATGGAGGAGGGCTGCACGTTCACCCCTTCTGCCGGACCGATTCCCGGCGCGTGCCGAGCGCGCTCTCCGGGGCGTCCGGCGAGGACAGCGGTTGGTAGAGCTCGAGCTTCGCCTCGGCATCCTGCAGGTCCTCGACGATGGCCCGGAGCGCGCGGCGGTGCCGGCGCCGGTAGAGGGACATCTGGAGGTCGGGCAGCAGCGGCGCCGCGAGGCCGAAGGCGAGGATGAGCAGGTCCCAGGTGGTGGGGATGGGGATGAAGGGCGCCTTCACCAGGAACGCCCCCACGCAGAGGCCCCCGAGCGCGAGCACGGCGCGGGAGAGGAGGTCGCCCCCGCGCCAGATGCCGTACCCGCGCTGCTCGAGCTCGGTCTCGCGGCGGGCCTCGGCCAGGTAACGGGGGAGGGCGATCTCGTCGAGCTTCTCCTCGACGCGAGCGAACCACGCCGGGTCGTCGAACGACTCGAGGAAGCTCCGCCGGACGTCCTGGAGCTCGGAGTGGAAGGCGCTCCGGAGCTCCTCCTCCGCCTCCGGCGACCACGGCCCGAGGGCAGGGCGCCGGCGCTCGGCGGCGGCGATCAGAACGCCGGCGAGGAAGGGAAGCCGGAAGCGGTCCGGGTACATGCGCGGCGGCAGGGTAGCATCACCGCCGCGGGCGAGTCGGTCGACCACGCTCCCCGTCCGGCCCCGTCAGTGCTTCCGGGACGCCTCGAGGGTGAGCCGGCCCAGCCGGGAGACCTCGCCCGGTGCCTTGCCCAGGAGCGCGCAGAGGACGTCGCGGTTGAGCGCGCGGCCGGCGTCCGGGGGAACCTTACCCGCGGTCGCCCACTCGGAGAGCGTCTGCTGAGCTCCGAAGAGCGCGGCGGTGAAGGGGAGCACCCCGATCCTCTGGCTCTCCTCGTACGAGCGCTTCGAGAGCTCGTGGAGATCCACCAGCCGGGCGTTGCGCTCCTCCGGCGTGAGCGCGTTCCGGAGGTAGACGTCGAGGAAGAACCGGGTCACCTCGGCCGCGGCGGCCTCGACCGTGTGGCCCTCGCGATGCGCCTCGGCGAGAAAGGCGGGGAGGACGGGGATCTGCGGTCCGACGACGGAGGCGGGATCGTCGCCGAGGTTCGGCCAGAGGCGGCCGACGGCGCTCCAGACCTCGCGGGTGAACACATCGAGCGGCGGCGGCTGCCCCATCGGAGACTCCCTCCGGTCCGGGGCTCTCATGCCGCGGGGATGGCCGGAATGCCACCCTCAGTCGATCGGCGGGGCGTCGCCGAGCGAGATGCCCAGCTCGCGACAGGTCCGGATGGTGTCGCCATCCACCGGGACGCTCTTCCGCCGGGTGGCGGCCCCCTCGAGCGGAACCGCCACCATCTCCGGGGGGTGGTAGGCCACGAGCACGTTGCGCCGGCCCTCGGCGAGGAAGCGCACCGCAGCGGCCCCGTAGCGCAGCGCCACCAGCCGGTCGAACGGGGTGGGAGAGCCCCCGCGCTGCAGGTGCCCGAGCACCAGGGTGCGGGTCTCCTTCCCCGTGCGCCGGGCCACCTCGCGGGCGACCCACTCCGCAACGCCGCCCAGCAACGGCTCCTGCCGGCCCACCGCGCTCACCTCGCGGGTGGTGAGCTGACCGCCGATGGGCCGCGCGCCCTCCGCGGCGACGATGATGCCGTAGAGCTTCCCCCGGCGCTCGTTGGCGCGGATCTTCGCGCAGACCTGCTCCAGATCGAACGGCACCTCGGGAAGGAGGATGACGTCCGCCGAGCCGGTGAGGCCGGTGTGCAGGGCGATCCATCCGACGTAGCGGCCCATCACCTCCACCACGAAGACGCGCTGGTGGGCGCTGGCGGTGGAGTGGAGCTTGTCCACCGCGTCGGTGGCGGTGGACACCGCGGTGTCGAACCCGAAGCTGTGGCTGGTGTCGGCCAGGTCGTTGTCGATGGTCTTGGGAATGCCCACCACCGGGATGCCCAGCGCCGCGAAGCGCGCGGCGAGCGCCATGCTTCCGTCGCCGCCGACCGCCACCAGCGCGTCGAGCCCCAGGGCGCGGAAGTTCCGCACCACCTCGTCCGAACGGTCGGTGGGAACGAGCTCGCCGGTGGGGCCGGGGAGCAGGAGGCGGAAGGGGTCCTCGCGGTTGGTCGTCCCGAGGATGGTGCCACCGCGATCGACGATGAACTCCACCGCGGCCGGCGTGAGCCGGGTCATCGAGCCCGGGTCGAGGAGGCCGTGGTAGCCGCTCTGGATGCCAAGCACCTCCCAGCCGCGGTGGTGCGCCGAGAGGACCACCGCGTGGATGACCGCGTTGAGCCCCGGGGCATCGCCCCCGC
>Ga0335080_10001490_pt1 | contig 22933 bp, 13 predicted proteins | sample Lox_Sample_34_FD_206720 | JGI IMG/M metagenome (GOLD analysis project Ga0335080, IMG submission 206720) | Soil microbial communities from Loxahatchee National Wildlife Refuge, Florida, United States - Lox_Sample_3.4 | ecosystem: Environmental > Terrestrial > Soil > Wetlands | place: USA...
TGCGAAGCTGCTGCCGTTAGCCCGGCTTTCCCCCGCCCAGGCCCCGCCGAGCGGCAAAGCTTCCTCCACCTTCGCCGCCCTTCCCCTGATTTTCGAACCCAACCAGGGCCAAAGTGATCCCCGAGTTAAATTTCTGGCGCGCGGAAGCGGCTACGGGCTGTTTCTTACCCCCGACGAGGCGGTCCTCGAGTTGCAGTCCTTCGCCCGCCACCAGCGCAAGGTCGAGGTCTTGCGCATGAGCCCGGCCGGCGCCCAGCCAGCCGCCAGCCTCAGCGGAGAAGATCGCCTGCCCGGCCATAGCAATTACTTCATTGGCAACGATCCGGCCAAGTGGCGGCGCAATATTCCCCAGTTTGCCAGAGTGCGCTACTCCCAGGTTTATCCCGGCATTGATCTGGCTTATTACGGAAACGCGGGCCGCCTGGAATATGACTTCGTGATCGCTCCCGGCGCTGACCCCGCGCAAATCAAACTGCATTTCGAGGGGACCGCGAACCCCAGGCTCGATGCTCAAGGCAATCTGCTCCTGCCGGCTGCGGATGCCAAGGTCCGCTTCGAAGCGCCGCGCGTTTATCAGCTCGTTGGCGGCGAGCGCCAGCCGGTGGCAGGGCGGTTTGCCCTGCTCAGCAGCCACGAGGTTGGCTTTGAGCTCGGCGCCTACGACCGCAGCCGTGCCCTGGTAATTGATCCCGTGCTGAGCTATTCCACCTTTATTGGCGGCTCGGGCGATGAAGGCTGCTCCGCCATCACGGGCACGCCCGCTTCCGGCTGCCCGGCGCTGGCCATTGACCCCGGTTCCGACATCTATCTTGCCGGCCCGACTACCTCGAGCGATTTCCCCGTGCCCAGCGGCGATACTCCGCCTTTACTCAAGGGCGCGGCGAACGTCTTTGTCATCAAGCTCATCAACGGCGGCTCGGCCGTCGGTTTTACCACATATCTGGGCGGTTCGGGCGTTGACACAACCGCGGGAATTGGTGTGGATACCGGCTTCGATGTCTTTGTCGCCGGCACCACCAACTCGCCTGATTTTCCGTCGTTCAATGGCTTGACCTATTCCTCGCTGTCTGCCGGCAATCACGCTTTTGTGAGCGAACTGGATCCCACCGGTTCCACCATTCTTTACTCCACCTATCTCGCCGGCAGCGGCAATGAAACTGCCAGCGGATTCACCCTCGACAACAAGGGCAAGGGTTACGTGATCGGCGTGACCACCTCGTCCGACTACCCGGTTACTCCCGCTGCGTTTCAATCCACCTCGCGGGCCACCAACCAGTTCTTTCTCACCCGGATTGATACTGCCCTTCCGGGGTCAAGCAGCCTGGCGTACTCCACCTACTTCGGCGGCGGCTTTCCCTCGAATGGGCTGGCCGTAGGCGGAGGCGTGGCCGTGGATTCGACCGGCGATGTCTACATCACCGGCGGCACGAATTTTCAGCACATCGGCTGCGATCCCACGAGCACTTCCTGCCTGGATTTTCCCCTGCTCGATTCTTACCAGGGCTGTCTCGATTCCGCTCCCGATACTTCTCCCTGCCCAACCAACCTCACCGCGCTCGACGTATTCGTCGCCAAGCTGAATCCCGCGCTGGCGCCGGCGGCCCAGTTGCTCTACTCGACATATCTTGGTGGCAGTGGCGATGACATTGGCTACGGCGTCGCCGTGGATTCGGGCGGAAGCGCCTACGTCACCGGCTCGACCAACTCCACCGACTTCAGCTTCACGCCTGCCAGCGGAACTGCCGTCTTTCAGAACTGTCTTGACGACCCCACCAATCCCGCCACCTGCCCGGCCGGAGCGACGGCCACCGACGCTTTCCTCGCCAAATTGGGCATTGCCTGCGTGGGGACCACCTGCACCACGACGACCGTCCCCCTGAACTACTTCACGTACCTCGGAGGAAGCGGCAATGACGTGGGCCTGGCCATAACTCTGGACACTGGCGCCTCCACCGGCGGGGCCTACATTACCGGCTGGACGAATTCTGCCGACTTCCACACCCAGAACCCCATCCAGGCCGGCACCGGCGGCGGGACCGATGCCTTCGTGACCCGTATTGCTACGAGTGCGGTCACCGCCACCGATAGCGGCCATAGTTCCAGTTATCTCGGCGGCGCGGGCAGCGACCGCGGCACCAGTGTGGCCGTGAATGCGCAGGGCAATATCTTTGTGGCGGGGGAAACTTCCTCCAACAACTTCCCCATCATCAGCCCGCTTACCGGGCACGGCCTGCTCGATGGGCCCAGCGATGCCTTCATCGCCCGCCTGGGGCCGGCCGTGAATCTCAGCATGTCCGCTACGGTCAGCGCAAACCCGGTAGGAATTGGCAACCAGGTCACCTTCACCTACACGATCACGAACAATGGCGATCTAAACAACGGCATCACTTTCGTGGACAACCTGCCACCTTCCCTGACGGCGACGGCCACTGCCAGCGCCTCCGGCGGGTGCGGCTCAGAGGTCAACTTCACCATCACCTGCAGCCTGGGTACGGTGAGCTCGGGCGCCAAGCCGACTGTTACCGTGACGGTTACACCCACGGTTGCGGGCAATCTGGGAAACAGCGCCAGCGTCAGCGTCAATGGCTCCAATACCCCGGCCGCCACCGCCAGCATCAGCACGGTGGTCAACGATTTCGGCATCAGCGTGGATCCCCCGACTGCTACCGAGCCTGCCGGCACTCCGGCCTCTTATAAAGTCACGGTCACGCCCACCGGGCCAATTCCCGATAACGTCTCTTTGAGCTGCGGCTCCGGCCTGCCCACCGGGGCCACCTGCGCCTTCAGCACCACGCCATTCCCCAATCTCGCCAACGGCCCGGCCTCTTCCATGCTGGTGATCAACACCACCGAGCGGGTCACCACCACGGTCCGCCTGTGGCATGGCGGTGCGCCTTTTTACGCCTTCTGGTTGCCAGTCTCGGGCCTGGCGCTGGCAGGAATGGGCGGCAAGAACTCGCGCCTGCGCAAGATTCTGTTGGCTGTGCTGGCAGCCGCATTTCTTGGCCTGGTCATGCTGCAGGCGGGGTGCGGCTCTTCCGGCACCACCACGAACACCACCGGCACTCCGGCGGGAACCTACACCATTACGGTGAACGGAGTCTGCGGAACCGTCACCCATACCACCACGGTGCAGCTTACCGTCCAATAGCTGAACAGCTCTATCAGGAAGCAATCGCGGCTCACTGCGCGCGCATCAGCACCACCGCCGACATCTCGTCGGCGCCGACAATGCCCTCGAATTTGCGCAGGTCGGAAATTTTCTCCGGGCTCACCCGCATCTGGCGCACGGTAAGCTCACGCCAATAGCGGATCTTATCGCCGTTCACCTCGACCTTGCTCTGGTAGCTGGCAAACCCCATATCCACTTTCACCGGGTCGGGAACGTCATCCACCTTGTAGCCGGCCGGGACTTGAATCTCGTAGGTATCGGTCTCATCGGAGGTGCTGCCCAGCACGAAGGGATAATGCCGGGGCTTGCTTTCCACCTCAAAGCTCTTCTCATCGAGCACCCGCGGCCGCACCAGCATCAGAGGCCCGCGCGTCTGCCCATACTCCGGCGCGCTGAATTTCAAGGTCAGCACCAGGTTCTTCTGGCAATGGTCCAGTTCCTGCACATCGCTGTTTTCCAGGGTAAAGCCCTTCAGCGATTCGTTCAGCCCGCGCTCCAGCACGCGCGAGCGCTCCTGTTGCGAGGCTTGGCGCAGCAGCGAGCGTACGTAACGCGCATGGTCGCCGCTGCGCACCTCTGTGATCTCGCCCTCCAGCACCCCATTGGCATCCAGGGTAAAGTGGCCCTCACGGCCCAGCCGGTTGTCCGCGGGCGGAAGCAGGGGCGTGTGCAGCAGTTCGCCACCGGAGCCGGTCACCAGCAGCGCATAGCTGTCCTGCAAAGCCGAGCGCAGATCCCCCAGCGGAGTGTATTCATCGGTGGGATCAAACAGCAGATAGCGCTTGCCGCTCTTTGCCGTGATCACGGCCTGGTAGCTTGCCGTATCCGTTCCCGGCGGCAGCTCGATGGCCACGATGGCATGATCGAACAGCGCCGAGGGCAGGTCGGGCCTCACCACGCCATGACGCACGTCAATGAGCACGTAGTCGGATTTAACCCCCACCGCGTCCAGCATCGCCATCAGCAGCGTGGCTTTGTCCTTGCAGTCGCCGTAGCGAAGACGGAACACGTCGCTCGCCGGGTGGGGCTGAAATCCGCCGATGCCGATCTCAATGCCCACATAGCGCACCTCAGCCTGCAGGAACAAAGTCAGCGCGCGCACCCGCGAATCGAAGTCGGTTTTTCCCGCCGTCAGCTCCTGCGCCTTGGCCGTAACTTCCGGCGTGGGGTCATGCCGTCCGGCGGTCAGGCCGCTGTACCAGTGCGCCAGGCCGTCCCAGGAAGCCGCGGAAGTCTCCCCCGGCCCAAAGAAAACAACCTCCATGCGTTGGGAAAGGGCCAGGTAAGAAGGCCGATTCGGCTCCTTCTCGATGCGCGGCACATCGTGCACCGTCCACTGGCAGGCGGTGGCGGAAGGCGCGATTGCCGCCGGCCCCGCAGTTTCCTGCAGCCCCTTGCACTCCCACCCTGGCGGCAACTGCACGCTGAACTCGGCCTCGCGCACCGGATTCTCTTCCTGAAAGATCCAATCGAGCTGATTCACCCAGGCATGCCGCCGCACTTCCGATTCCAGCGCGATGACCGAGCCCGGGGCCGCGGCCGGCGCGGTGGCGGCGCGATACTGGATGTCTTCATACATGCCTTCGCTATATGGGCTGACCAGGGTGAAATCTTTTTCTTTCAACTCATACTCATGCCCCGCGCTGTCAAGGCTCCAGGCATGAACCGAGAGAAGCTTTTCCTGGTGGCCGATATAAACCCGCCAATCGCCTTCGTCGCGGCCTTCCTGGCGCAGGATTTTCACCACCCGCCGGTAGTGCTCGACATACTCGCCGCTGCCGGTGAGGGTGTTGTCGCTGGCATCGAGCAACACCACCGCGTCGGTATCTGCCGCGTAGGCGGGCAAAGTCTGGGCCGCGGCCTGGCGCACCCAGTCGGGCACCGCCGCGCGCAGCGGCGCGGCGGCCAGCAGCAGCGCCAGCCCGAACCAGCCGGCTGTTCTAATTGCCCGCCACATGCACCACCGCCTTCAGAATGGCCTGTTGATCGTCGCCGGCCTTCACCTTGTCGTAGAAACCTTTGACATCTTTATATTCGCCGGCTCCGAAGAGCGCTGTAGCCAGGGCCACTTGCCGCACCGCCATAATGGTATCGGGTGTTTCCTGCTTGAGCTGTGTGCTGTAAACCGCATATTTCAGGCGGTCCTCTTCGCCAGAGGGCAGGCTCTCGAACTGCATCCCGGGAGGAATGGTAATGTGAACTTCATCCACTTCACGGTAGGGGTAGTCGAAGTAGATGGGGTTCTCGCGGCTGGAGGCGGAGAATAAAGCCTTGTCGTTGACCTGAAGCACATGAACCGGGATGATCCAGCGCTTGCCCGCGCTGGCAGCCAGCGGGCTGCTGATCTTGAACTTGGCGATCAGCGGCAGTTCGGTGTTGGGCCACAGCGGATTTTCAATGAGCGTGACCTCGCTGCCGCCGGGCAGCCAGCTGCGAATCTCATCTTCCAGCAGCTTCTTGCGGCCCGCATCGTCGGTGTGACCGCCTTCCTGCCGGCGGATCATGGCCTCAATGCCGTAAAAACCAACTACCAGCGTGCCCTCCACCGCGCCGTGATCGGTCAGCTGCAGCCGGGCCAGGCGCTGCACCATGGCGTCGTTATAGTTGCTCATGGTGCTGGTGGATAATTCCGTTCCCTTGCCCGCGCTTTGCCGCTGCCCCTGGTCCCCGGAGTAGCGCCAGTTGAGCAGGCCGTAAGGACAGAACTTGGTGCCGGGGTCCAGATCTACGTCTTTACCGTCGAGTTGCACGATGGCGACCTCGCCGTCGAACTGGTCGCTGCTCAGGAATTGCGGCTCGAAGAAGTTCTGGCTGCGGTCGGGCACGCGCATCAGCCAGGCCTGCAGGCCCGCGGCGCGCACCATGGCCACGAACAGCCGGTTCAGTTCGTCATGGTCGCCGCTTTTCTGCTGCAGCACATCCTCTACGCCGCGATTGGCCTTGATGCCCAGGGTGTGCGCCTCCTCCGCGCCGCGCGGCGGATCATAGCTCTGGTTTTCCAGGCGCGAGACGAAGTAGTAAATCTTCTTGACCTTGTCTTCGGGCGTGGCGGCGCCGTTCACGATCTGCGCGGTAGCTTCCTCCACGCCCTTCTTCCGGCCCAGGAAACTATCCACCTCTTTGTTCCAGTCCTTGCCCTCTTCCTTCCAGAACTCGTCTGGCTTGTAGCCGGTGCGATAGTAAAACTCCACTCTCCACTTCAGCTCGTCGGGCGGAGGCATATACGGCTCCTCCACGAAGGCCGGCACATCGTCCATCTCCAGGTCCACCCAGTCCGCGGATGAGTTTCCCAGCGAGTTCTGGATCGGCTTGTGCAATACCGGCTCGTGCGGCTTGGGCAGAAAGTGCGTCCAGGCCACCCCCTGACCCTCGTGGCCGTTGTGCTCCCACTCCTTGTTGTAGGGCACGAACTTGAACATGACCTTCTTCTCAAACAGGTCAGACTGCACGATCCACTCCGGCGGGAACAGCCACTGATCGGCGTAGCGGTACTCATAGCGGTAATCGAGAATGCTCCCCACCTGCGCGTCGGGAAGATTGAAAGATTTCTCGTAAATCCTCAGCCCGTGCGCTTTCACCACCACCTTGTCGAGCGGCTTGCCTTGCATGGTGACGATTGAGCCATCGGCATGGACGGTTCTGCCGCTGACCGCGGCAATCCCCGAGCGATGGCGGTTGTAAGGAATCTCCACGTCGGCGTACTTGCGCCCGGCCTCGGTGAGAATCTTGATCCGCATCACCACCGAGTGGTAATGCAGCATGTCGTCATCGGTCTCCTGGCGCAGCAGGATCACCGCCGGCGCGCCCGGCTGGCCGGGAACACTGGTCATGGCCTGCTCTTCCGGAGTGATGGGAGGCCAGTCCGCGGCTACCAGCCCGCGGCCGGCAAAGACGAGAAACAGAACCACTAACCAGACATTGCACTTCCTGCTGCAGAACAGTTCCATGGCGCGCCCCAAAACTTGAGGATGGAGGGCCGCTGCGGCACAGACCCCTCCTGCCTCACCAGAGTGAGTTTCAGGGGAAGGGGTGAGAGCATATCACGAATTTCTGGTTTGGAGGTGCCGGTGAATCGGTCAAGGCACGACTTCCAGGGACTGCGGAAAAAGCCCGAAAACCTGGGGCCGCGTGGAAACAGCGCAGCTATCTCGTTTCGTTTCAGCGCCGCGCGTCACGGCCTGAGGGCTGGCCGCCGCCGGGAAAGCCCCGGATTTACGAAGTGGCACTCCGCTAATTTCGTCTCGTTTTGAGATTAGGCCCTGTGCGAAGTTCGCACAGCCGGATTGGAGAAAAACCGTCCCCGGCCATGGTCAGGAGGCTTTCTCTCGAAATTAGGGCCTGTGCGAAAGTCGCACAAGGGGGTCTATGGAAGGTTGGGGAGCTCACTCGGTTTGCGCCGCACCGGCGCGCGGCCCTGACACGCTTGGCCACGGCAGGCGGCACCGCCAAGGACTACGCGCCCGCCGACAGCTTGTGGCTCCTGGCTTCAGCAATGCCGTACTGGCGAATCTTGTAGAGCAGCGCCTTGTAGCTGATCTTGAGCAGGGCGGCCGCCTGCTTGCGGTTCCAGTTGGTGGTTTCGAGCGCCTTGGCGATGGCCTCGGCTTCGGCCTCGTCCTTGGCGCTGCGCGCCAGCGACTTCAGCCCGCCGCCGGCGTCGGCGGCATGGGGTGCGCCCGGATCAAACTGCGCCCCGTTGCCATCTCCCTTGGGAGTGAGCTCATGGATGGCCAGCTTTTCATCGCCCAGCACCAGGTAGCGCTTGATGAAGTTGTTCAGTTCCCGCAGATTGCCCGGCCAGGTGTAGTCCAGACAAGCCTGGAGCAGGGTCGAGGAAAGCGGCAGCGGCGGTCGCGCGTAACGCTCCGCCATCCGCGACATGAAGTGCTTGAGCAGAATGGGAATCTCTTCTTTGCGCTCGCGCAGGGGCGGCACCTGAAGGGTGAAGGCATTCAGCCGGTAGTAGAGGTCTTCGCGCAGCCGCTTACTGGCCAGCGCTTCCGGGATGTTGATGTTGGTGGCCGCCAGAATGCGCACATCCACCTTGATCACCGAGCGGCTGCCCAAGCGCGAGAATTGCTGGTCCTGCAGCACATGCAGCAGCTTGGCCTGCAACAGCGGCGGCATCTCGCCGATTTCATCCAGCAGGATGGTTCCCTTGTTGCACAGCTCGAACTTGCCCGGCTTGGGATGGGTTGCCCCGGTGAAGGCGCCGGGTTCATAGCCGAACAGTTCGCTTTCCAGCAGGTCGGCGGGCACGGCGGCGCAATTTACTTTCAGAAACGTCCGGTGGGCGCGCGGCGAAAGCTTGTGGATCAGCCGCGCCAGCACTTCCTTGCCCGAGCCGCTTTCGCCCAGCAGCAGCACGGGAATGTCCACGTTAGCCACCAGCGCCGACTGCGAGCGAATCTTGCGCATGGCCGGGCTGGCGGCCACGAAGAACACATCGTCGCAAAGCTCCTCGACTTCGCCGGTCACGCTCTGGGGATTCACTCCCAGGCACTGGTCAATCACGGCATCGAGCTCGGCCTTCTGAAAGGGCTTGGTGAGGTAATCGTGCGCGCCCAGGCGCATCGCCTGCACCACCTTGCGGGTGTCGCTGACGCAGGAGAGCATGACCACTTTCACGCCGGGCCGCGCCTGCCGCAACTGCTCGAGCGTCTGCAGGCCGTCAATGCCGGGCATAAGGACATCCAGCAGCACCAGGTCGGGCTGCAAGCCTTTTTGCACGCGCTGCAGCGCTTCTTCGCCGGTGCTGGCGGTCTCGACCTTGTAGTCATCCACTTCCAGCAGGGTGCGGATGTACCGCAGCATGCCAGGTTCGTCATCCACCAGCAGAATGTTGGCCGCCTTGCCCATCAGCTTTTCCCTTTATCAGCCGGGTTGACTGGAGCCTTAAGCGGCAGCAGGAAGGAGAACTTGCAGCCCGCGCCGGCTTCGCTTTCCACCCAGACTTTTCCGCCCATGGCATTGACCAGCCGGCGCACGATGGCGAGGCCCAGGCCCATGCCCTCCACCTGCTCTTCGCTGTGCGGCAGGCGGAAGAAATCGTCAAACACTTCGATGTGATATTCCGCGGGAATTCCCGGGCCGGTATCGGCCACGCTGATCTTGACGGCGTTGGGAATGGTCAAGGGCCGGCGCCGCCGCTCGTTGGGCACCGCCACTGCACTGGTACCGCGCCGCTCCCACAGATAAGGCTCGGCGTGCAGCCACACTGTTCCCCCCGAGGGCGTAAACTTGGCGGCATTTTCCAGCAGGTTCGAGATCACCCGCTCCACCTTGGCGGAATCGAAGGAAAATTCCGTCAGCTTGTCATTGCCCAGGAAGTAAAGCGCAATCCCTTTTTCCTGAAAGCGCGGCGACCACAGGCGGCAGACTTCCGAGAGAATGGAGTTCATCTCCCCCGGCTCGCAGCGCAGCTTCAACTCTCCGGTTTCGAGCACGCTGTAGGTGAGAAAATCCTGAATGAAGTGTTGCAGGCGCTGCCCGCTGGAGCGCATATCGCGCAGCACTACCCGCTGCCGGTCATTCAGACCGCCGAGTCTTTCACTCTGCAGCAGCTCCACGTAACCATTCAGAATGGCGAGCGGGGTTTTCAGATCGTGGGCGGCGGAAGCCAGCGCGTTGGTGGTGCGGGTGAAGCGCTCGCGCAGCAACAGCAGTTCCTGGCGCAATTCGCGCGCCGCCTCGGGCGAAAGCGGCTCATCGGAGGGCGCGGCGGTCTCGCGGGCCATGCCCGTGCCTGGCTGGGGCGCAATAAACGCATTCTCCGGCGTGGAGGCCATAGTGTGAAAAGCGCCGCGGCAGTGCGCAGCAAAGGGGAGGAAAAAAGCAAATTCGGGGGAACTTCCTGAAGTATGACATAGTTTTCCCCTTTGTCAAACGCAAAGGACAGCAAATTGTCACTCAAGGGCAAAAGCTTGCACGCAAGGGAGTTGGACCAACGGCGATTGGCGTCAGAGGGCGGAGCCGGGGGCGCTTTTTGATCATCCGGTTCTTGCCCCGGCGGGAGCCTGAATTACAGGATGAAACGGTGAAATAAACCGGCTTTTTGCCTAGGTTACCCCCAGTTACCCCGATTACTGCCTGAAGTTTGGCCCCTCAGATGCGGGAAACAAGCCCAGAATGCTGGAACGCGAGGTAATTGTGAACCCTCCCCCAATTCGAAATGAACGCCGTAAATGGCCGCGTTTACCCCTGACCATTCCGGTTTTCGTCCGCAGCCGTGACCGCAGCGGGCGCGACCTGCTGGAGTTTGCCAGCGCCCTCAACGTTTCCGCGGGTGGCGCGCTGGTGGCGGTGCGGCGCTCTTTGCCGCTTCCGGCGCGGGTTTTGCTGGAGATTCCCAGCGCTCCCACGCCCACGGCCAGCGCCTATCCCAAATCCAACCGCACCCTGGAGGCTCAGACCCTGCGCGTTACCCACGGCGAAGGCTACCATCTGGTGGGGCTGGAATTCGCCAAGCCGCTCAGCAATGGCGCCTCCGGCCAGAAGGCCCAGCGAGGGAAACGCGGTTCTTCCATGTGAAAACATTTTCCGCTTGCCAAACCCACATCTGTAGGCCGAGCGGGCGGTGACTTTGGTTCGTTGAAGCCCGCTGGGGATTCGTGCAACTATTTGACAATCTTGCGGTTAACTCCCATCTTAGGCCGCCCCCAGGCATACCGCAGGGTTTGGCTCTCGGGGTGCTGAATAGCATTCCGGGTTCAGAGGAGTTAGCGCGTGGCAATGCCTAGCAGCGTCAGTTCGGTAAGTTCACTGGTTCAGTCATTAGGCGAAATTCCGCCCGAGGCGGTCATTTTCGGCCGCTCCGAGGCCATGCAGGCCCTGCGTGACCGGCTGAATAAAGTCGCCTCGGCCAATGTTCCGGTTCTGATCGAGGGTGAGAGCGGCACCGGCAAAGACATTATCGCCCGCATGATCCATAGCCTCTCGCCGTGGAAGCAGGGCCCGTACGTGAAAGTCAACTGCCCGGCCATCCCCGGCACTCTGCTGGAGAGCGAACTCTTCGGGTATGAGAAGGGCGCCTTCACCGGCGCCTACGGCGCAAAGCCGGGGCGGGTGGAGATGGCGCACCGCGGCACGCTGTTTCTCGACGAAATCTCCGAGCTGGATCCCGCGCTGCAGTCGAAGCTTTTACAGCTGCTGCAGGATGGCCAGTTCTGCCGCATCGGCGCCCAGGAGGACAAGAAAGTGGAGGTGCGCGTGGTCTGCGCCACCAACCGGCAACTGGAAGCCGAAATCGAAAACGGAACCTTCCGCCAGGACCTGTATTACCGCATCAACGTGGTGAACCTGCACATGCCGCCGCTGCGCGAGCGCCGCGGCGACATCGAGGAGCTGGTTGGCTATTTCCTCGAGTATTACAACCACAAGTTCAATTGCCGCGCCCGCGCGCTTTCGCCCGAAATGATTGCTGTGCTGCGGAAGTACCACTGGCCGGGCAACATCCGCGAGCTCGAGAACCTGATGAAGCGCTATGTAATTCTGGGCACGGAAGAAGCCATCACCGGCGACCTGGCGCCGCGTCAGGAAGAATATTTCAACCCGGAGATCAACCTCGACGGCCCGATCTCGCTCAAGAAGCTGACGCGCCAGGCGACGCGCGAGCTGGAGCGCAAGATCATCCTGAAAGTGCTGCAGGCCAACCACTGGAACCGCAAGCGGGCGGCGCGCGCGCTGTGCATCAGCTATCGCGCGCTGCTCTACAAGATTCGCGAGGCCGGCCTGCCGCCGAACCGCACGTCGCGCCGCCAGGCGAGCCAGGAGGCGGCCGCCCATCCGGCAGCAGAGGAATCAGCGACCCAGCCTACCCCGTAAGTTTCCGCCCCCGAAACCCCTCCACACGAAAGGCCGTAGCCGTTCCTCCGTGGCTGCCCGCATGCCCGCTTCTCCCGTAGCCGCCGCGAGTTCACGCACATGGCATTGCACTTAGCTCTCAGAGCTGGCCGCGGGACTCACTCGGCTAGGCAAGAATTCTTTTGGGAGGGCAATCCTATGGGCAACAAATTACTACTGCTGGTGATCCTGGCGCTGGCCATTCCGGTCGTGGCCCATGACCATGACACTGATCAAGTGACCTTCACCGATACTGGCGGCGTGCTGAAAGGCTCGAGCAAAGGGCTCTCCATCAATGCCTCCACACTCACGGCGGTGATCGGGCCCGATAAGCATGCGGTCACGGGAGCGAACCTGGGCAGCTTCAGCCTGAGCACCGGTAAGCTGACCAGCGGCATGCTGGGCACCGGCGCCAAGTTCGCCGGCGGCGGCAGCCTGTGCATCGCTGCCAACGGCAAGGGCGATCTGCGCGCGGGAACGCTGTTTCAAGGCAGCTTCACGGCTCCGCTCAGCTGGAGCCTGACCACTCTCTCTAACGGCACGCACCAGTACACGCTGGCGGGCACGGCGAGCGGACGTTATCTCGGCTTCGCGGTGAAAAACGTCAGCGTGCAGCTCATTCTCAACACCGGGCGCGGATTTTATGATGGCGCGGCCACCGTGTACAGCGGCAGCACCATCGCGACCGGCCAACTGGATTCGGATTAGCGCTGACTAAGTGAGAACCACAGTGGTGGAAAAAGGGTGCGGCCGGAACCGCGCCCTTCTATGCCGAGCGAAACATGTGAGCAGTGCAGTAACCGGAGAAGAATTATCTTTCTGGCAAAAAAATCTGCCACGTGGCGCTGAAGGGCCAGACTTCCCCGGAGCCGCACATTTTCGCGCTTTCTTCCGCCGCCTGCCAAGCCTGGCGGGCAGAGGAGCAGATCGAGCTTACAAGACAGTGTAAGCGGGCCGTATCCAGGCGGATTCTTTGGCTTAATCACTTTGTTATCGGCAGTGCGCAGTTATAAAATGCCTCTCCGGGTCTCATGGCCGCTACTGTTCAGTTCATTTTGGCCGCTGGCTGTTTGGCTCTTTTTTGTGTCTTATCGCTATTTCTGCTAACCGGGTTCTATCAGCAACCCGCCGGCCGTTTCGCTCACAGACTGCGTTCGCTCTGCCAGCGCTGGGAATTCACCGTGGCGGACCTGGGGCGGTTCCGCTGGTTTCAGCTCGCCCTGGCCAGCGGGCTCAGCTTGTTCCTCGAAATGCTGATGATCCGCTGGATCGCGGCCGAAGTTCCGGTTTTCGCCTACTTCAAGAACGTGGTGCTGATCGGGTGCTTCCTGGGATTCGGCTTGGGGTATTGTTTCTGCCGGCGCAGCATTAACCTGATGGCGTTCGCCTTTCCTCTGGCGGCGCTGGCCCTGGTGGTCAAGCTGCCCTGGCGGATTGGGCACCGGGTGCTGGAGTGGCTGCCCTTCTGCATTGCTCAAGCCTCGGAGTTCGATCTCTGGACGGAGTCTGTGAAGCCCGCTGGCCTGCTGGCGGCTGTGGTGGCCATCATGTTTCTGGTGTTGCTGTTCGGCCTGGTCGCCTTCGTCTTCGTTCCCCTGGGACAGATCATCGGCAGGCTGATCGAGACCGCCAGCGACGGCGTATATGCCTACACCGTGAATGTTCTGGCCAGCCTGGCTGGGATTCTCCTCTACACACTCTTGTGCCTGGGCTACCAGCCGCCGGCAGTCTGGTTTGCTTTGAGCGGAGTGCTGGCAGTGATTCTGTTCTGGAGCCGGCCGGCGCTGCGTTGGGTGGCGCTAGCGGCATTCGCCTTCTGTGCCGGACTGTCGCTTCTCGGCGTGACCCCGCCAGACCGCGTGCTTTGGTCGCCCTACCAGAAGGTGACGTTGACTCCGGTTCCCGCCGACCATCCTATCGCTTATGAACTGACTACCAACAGCGCGTGGTATCAGAAGATCATCAACCTTTCTCCGGAGTTTGTGGCAGCCCATCCCGAGTTGTTCAGCTCGGTTCCGGCGGAAGGCAACGCTTACAACATTCCTTACTGGTTCTATCCCCATCCCGGCTCGGTGCTGGTGCTGGGCGCGGGAATGGGAAATGATGTTGCCGCGGCGGTACGCAACGGGGCCGGGCGGGTGACCGCCGTCGAGATTGACCCCCTCATCCTTGAGCTTGGCCGCAGGCTGCACTTTGAACATCCCTATCAGAGCCCGCGGGTCAGCGTAATTACCGACGACGCCCGCAGCTACATCCAGAACAGCCACGACAAGTTCGACCTGATTGTCTTTTCGCTGCTCGATTCCCATACCACCGCTTCTTATTACTCGAACATCCGCATTGACAATTATGTCTATACCCGGGAAGCCCTGCAGCAGGCCAAGAAGCTGCTCAAGCCGGATGGCGTTTTCATCGTGAAGTTTGAGGTGCGCACCCCGTGGATTGCGGGACGGCTGTTTGAGCTGATGAGTTCCGCCTTTGGCCAGCCGCCCCTGGACCGGACTTCGTTGTATTCGCGCTATACCACCGGCGGCCGCTTCTTCGTTGCGGGATCCGAGCAGCGCATTCAGCAGGCCATGAGAGACCCTGCGCTGCGCAAGTATCTGTTGCCCAGCGAACCCCGCGCCGCGAACGTGCCCCTGACTACCGACGACTGGCCATACTTTTATCAGCGGACGCGGTCGGTGCCGCCGACCTTATTGATCTTTTCCCTGGCGCTGGCGGTGTTCTGCTGGTGGCTGCTGGAGCGAACCGGCGCCGGCATCTCGTCCATGCACTGGCATTTTCTCTTTTTGGGCGCGGGCTTCATGCTGCTGGAGACCCAGATCGTCAGCAAGATGGCCCTGCTGTTCGGCACCACCTGGATGGTGAATTCCCTGGTGGTGGGCGGGCTGCTGGTACTGATTGCTGCGGCTAATGTGCTGGTTCACCGCTATGCAGATTTTCCGCGCCCCGCCGCCTACGTCGGATTGTTTGTCACGCTAGCGGCCGCCTACCTGATCCCTTTGCAGGGCTACTTCTTCACATCCCTCTGGGTGAAGGCGCTGGCGGCAACGGCCGTGCTGTGCCTGCCGGCGTTTTTTGCGGGAATTATCTTCATCCGCAGTTTCGCGGGGGCGGGCTTCAACGGAGCCGCGCTGGGCTCGAATCTTTTCGGGGCCTTGCTGGGAGGCTTGCTGGAACCGCTGTCGCAATGGACGGGAATGAGATTTCTGGTGGTGCTTGCGGCCATTCTGTACGCGGCCTCGGCGGCCTGCCTGGGGTCACGGAAAAGCATGCACGGAGAGCTGGCAGAGGAAATCCACGCTAGGGAAAGCAGCGCTTAGCTAATGGCGCGCCGCGGCCGGCAGATAACCGCTCAAGGCAGCCTGCAGCGGTTCGCGCAGGAAGGGTCCTCCCGCCAGCAGGCCGGTAATTTTAGGCGAGCGGTTGTTGCAGCGCAGGCGATCGCCATTCAGCAGGCTGACGAAGCCGCCGCCGCTTTCGACCAGCACCGCGCCGCCGGCGACATCCCATTCGTGCTTGGGAGTGAGCGTAAAGGTGGCGTCGGCGAGCCCCGCGGCCACGAGCGCGAGCTTGTAAGCGACGGAGCCGGTCTGCTTCACCTGAAAAGCCGCGTGCTCGAACTGGCGCCATTCTCCGCGCCTGGTTTCGCTGCGGCTGGCAAGAATGACGGCACCCTCCAGGCTCTTGCGCCGGCTCGCCTGGGCAGGCTTTCCGTTATAAGTCAGGCCGGAATCGAGCGAGCCCAGAAAAACCTCATTGGTGGCCGGATTGCAAATTCCTCCCGCCACCGGGCATGCATCATCCACCATGGCAACCGAGACGCAGAATTCCGGAATGCCGGCCACGAATTCGCGGGTGCCATCGAGCGGGTCCACCACCCAGACGCGGCGTTTTTCCAGGCGCGTGAAGTCATCCACGCTCTCTTCGGAGAGCCAGCCCTCATCGGGGCGCAGCAGTTCGCGGCGCAAGGCGGCATCTACGGCGCGGTCGGCCTCGGTGACGGGGTCGTGACCGGACTTGTACTCGGCTGCAATTTCACCCGGGGTGTAGCGGCTGAAGATGGTGCGGGCGGCTTCCAGGGCGGATGCGATCCGTTCGAGGATCTCGGCTTGGGAGGGAGTGGTCATGGGTTGCGCATCAGGCACTTAGCATTTGGCATTTGGCCGGCCGGACGAGTGGCGCGGCTGAGAACCAAGGCTTAACGGCACAAAGGAAGACGAAGAACACGGCCAGCTATGCCCACAACATCCGCGCCCCGGTCGCAAGCAACAGAGCGTACAGGATGCGGCGCAACCAGGGTACCGGGACCCGCGTGCTGAGATGGGAGCCGAGAATTCCGCCGGGAATGGAGCCGATGAGCAGCGCCGAAACCAGGCGGAAATCCACGTTGCCCAGGCGGAAGTGCAGCAACGCGGTCAGGCCGGTAAGGGCGACGGCGTGCACAATATCGGTCCCGACCATCACTTTGGGCGAAAAGCTGTAGAGCAGGAGCAGCAGCATCATGATGATGCTGCCCGAACCCACCGAGGTCATGCCCACCAGAACGCCGGCCAACAGGCCGATGGCGGAGATGCCAAGAAACGAGCTCATGGTCGGCGGGCGATGCGCCACGCGCTCTTCGATGCGCCCCTGGAAGAACAAGAGCGCGGGCACGGCAATCAGCAACGCGCCCACCGCATAGCGGATGAAATCATTCACGCCAGCCCCGTAAACGCCGCGCAGGTGGGCCAGAACGCTGACGCCGACGATGGATCCAGGCAGACTGCCGACGGCCAGCGCCAGTACGACTTTCTTCCGCACGGTGCCTTTGCGCAAGTGCATCCAGCCGGAGCCGATTTTGGTCACAAAGTTGAACAGGGCATCGGAGCCGACGGCCACGATGGGGGGAACGTTAAGGCCAAAGATCAGCACCGGCAGCAGCAGTACGCCGCCGCCCACGCCGGTCATGCCGATCAAAGTGCCGACTACAAATCCCACCACGATTTTGAATGCAATCAGTTCCATAGGCCAGCTTAGTCTGCGTGTCCGTTCACTCCGATAAAGCCCTCACGCTCCAGGTGCAAAATAATCTGCTGCGCCGCTTCTTCCGGGCTCAAGTCGCCGGTATCAATGACAACTTCCGCGTCCTTGGGTTCTTCGTAAGGATCAGAGATGCCCGTGAACTCCTTAAGGATGCCGGCCCGGGCCTTGGCGTAGAGGCCTTTGCGGTCGCGCTGCTCGCAAACATCAATCGAAGTCGCGATGTGCACCAGAATGAAGCCGCCCACCGGCTCGATCATCTGCCGCACCTGCTTGCGCACCGAATCATAGGGCGCAATGGGCGCGCAGACGGCGATGCCGCCGTTCTTGGTGATCTCAGAGGCGACAAATCCGATGCGGCGGATGTTGATATCGCGGTGCTCTTTGGAGAATCCCAGCTCGGAGGAAAGATGCTTGCGCACGATATCGCCGTCGAGAATCGTGACCGGGCGCCCGCCGGTTTCCAGAAATTTGACCAGCAGTGCGTTGGCGATGGTGGATTTTCCCGAACCGGAAAGGCCGGTGAAAAATACGGTGAATCCCTGCTTGTGGCGGGGAGGATAGCTGCGCCGCAGCTCCTGCACCACCTCGGGGTAGGTGAACCAGGCGGGAATCTCGCGGCCCTCATTCAGCCGCTGCCGCAATTCGGTGCCGGAGATATTGAGCACGCGCGAGCCCTTGGGCACTTCGTTATCGGGCACGTAGCGGTCCTGGTCTTCGAGATAGACCATCATGCTGAAGGGCACCATGGCCACGCCGATATCGCTCTCGTGCTTTTTGAACAGCTCCTGCGCGTCGTAGGGGCCGTAGAAAGGCTTGCCGCTGGGGTCGCTGCCCGGGCCGGCGTGATCGCGGCCGACGATCATGTGGGTGCAGCCGTGGTTCTTGCGGATGATGGCATGCCAGATGGCTTCGCGCGGGCCGCCCATGCGCATGGCCAAAGGCAGAAGCGAGAGCTTGACCGTCCCCGCGGGAAATTTCGAAAGCAGCAGCTGATAGCAGCGCACGCGAGTGAAGTAATCCACGTCGCCGGGCTTGGTCATGCCGACCGAGGGGTGAATGAGCAGGTTGGCTTCGACCTGTTTGGCGGCGCGGAAGGTCAGCTCCACGTGGGCGCGATGCATGGGGTTGCGCGTCTGGAAGGCAACCAGGCGGCGCCAGCCCAGGCGGGCAAACTCGGCCCGCAGCTCGGCGGGAGTCAGCCGCAGCGCGCGAAAATCATAGTGCGAAGGCCCCTGGATTCCTTCCACCCGGCCGCCCACATACCAGGCGTTGCCTTTGTTCAGCAGATAATCCACGCCGGGATGCGCCGGGCTGGTGGTGCCAAACACGGCCTCGGCTTCCGCCTTGCGGTCGGGTTGCCAGACTTCTTCCACGTGCAGCACCGCCAGCATGACGCCCTCGGGATCGCGTAGCGCGATCTTGCTGCTGCCCGGCTTAAGCGTCTTGGCGAATTCCTCTTTTACGTCGAGCGTGATGGGCATGGGCCAGAGCACGCCGCTGGCAAGCCGCATCTTGTGGCTCACGCCTTGGTAGTCGGCCTGGTTCATGAAGCCGCGGAGAGGAGAAAAGCCGCCGCTCATCAACAGTTCCAGATCGCAAAGCTGGCGGGCGCTCAGGTCCCAGGAAGGCCATTCGCGGGAATGGGCCTTCAGCTCGGCGGCGCGTTCCTGGGGAGCAATCAGATCAACAAGTTCACCACCGTGGGGGGGGATGAGATGGCTGCTGGGAGCGGTCAAGTCCTTGAACCTCCTGGGTTCGCTTTTAAGTATTTGGTGAAACTAATGATGCCCAGAATACTCCGGGCGGACGGTTCAGCCGAGGCGGAAGCTAGGACAAGGACATCGCATAGGTAACATTTTCAGCCTACTACGGCGGCGCGTGAACCAACAAGCCACAAATCCCGCGCTATCTGGCAGTGAGAAAAGCAATTTGAGTGCCTGTGGGCGGTTGCGATACGCAGCGTAAAGTATTGAAAGTAAAAGCGCGAATGAAGTTGACCCCCTCCGGCGGCCGATCCCCCATGTGCAAGACTTTGCGCTGTGAGGCCACGATTTCCACTGCCCTCGCCGCGTGCTCTGAGGGCAAGCCTAGCCCGCAAGACCCCCACCACAAACCCTTCCTCATGACTTTGGTGTGTTAAGTTATTGAGTCTCACGCCAGGAGCCCAATGAAAGCCCTATATTTTGCCCTCCCTCTCAGCATTTTGCTGTTTGCCTGTCTGGCGATGAGCGGCCGTGGCGCCGCGCCCGATGCAGGCCCAACCCTCTCTGGATTTCACGACCCGGCCGCGGAAAACTCGGTCGAATCGCGTTTTCTGGCGGTACCCGATCCCAAGCTGGCGAAAGAAGACCTGCGAGTTTTGACCCAGGCGCCGCACATGGCAGGAACCCCGGAAGACAAGGCGACCGCCGATTTCGTGGCCCAGAAATTCCGCGAGGCGGGCCTGGAGACCGAAACCGTCGAGTACAAAGTCTGGATCAACTATCCCTCGGAGATCAGCGTGGATGTGACCGCGCCGGCCGGCGTTCATATGCACGGGCCCACACCCGAGCATGTGGAGGGCGACCCTTACGACAACGATCCGCGGGTGGTGATGCCCTTCCAGGGCATGTCGCCCTCCGGCGACGTGGAAGCGGATGTGGTCTATGCCAACTACGGCACGCCCGAAGATTTCAAGAAGCTGGCGCAGATGAAAGTTGATGTTCGGGGAAAAATCGTGCTGGTGCGCTATGGCCAGAATTTCCGGGGGGTGAAGGTCTTTGTGGCCCAGGAGCATGGCGCAGCCGGCGTGATTATCTACTCCGATCCTTACGACGATGGCTGGCGGCGCGGCGACAAGTATCCCCTCGGTCCGTGGCGGCCGGATACGGGAGTGCAGCGCGGCTCCATCGGCTACATGTTCGAATTCGCCGGCGACCCGACCACGCCGGGAATTGCCTCGGTGCCTTCGTTGCCCGAGTCGGAGCGCACTCCGCCGGAAAAATCGGCGCAGATGCCCAAAATTCCCTGCACGCCGCTTTCTTACCACGATGCCTGGCCGATTCTGGAGCACCTCGGCGGCCCGGATTCTCCCCGCGACTGGCAGGGCTCGCTGCCTTTCACCTATCACGTGGGCCCTGGGCCGGTGAAGGTGCATATGCGCCTGAAGCAGGACTACCAGTACCGCACCATCTGGGATGTGATTGGGCGAGTGACGGGCAGCGAGGACCCCAACGAGTGGGTGGTTCTGGGCAACCATCGCGATGGCTGGGTGTATGGGGCGGTGGATCCCAACAGCGGCACGGCTTCCATGCTGGAAGCGGTACGGGGCGTGGGGGAACTGCTGAAATCAGGCTGGAAGCCCAAGCGGACTTTGGTCTTCGGCAGCTGGGATGCGGAAGAAGAGGGGCTGATGGGCTCGACGGAATGGGCTGAGCAGCACGCCGCAGAACTGGCCAATGCGGATGCGTACTTCAATATGGATGTGGCCGTGGCCGGGCCGAAGTTTGGGGCGTCGGCGGTGCCCAGCCTGAAACAGTACATTCGCGATATAACCAAAGTCGTGCCCAGCCCGCAGGGCGGCATGCTGTACGACGTCTGGCTCAAGGCAAGCCAGCCCAGCCGCGAACCCACCCAGGAGAACAACAACAACCGCCGCGAGCCGGCGGCGCCAGGTGGAGACGCTCCCGTGGGCGATTTGGGCAGCGGCTCCGACTACACCGCTTTCCTGCAGCACCTGGGCGTTCCCTCGACCGACATCGGGTCCACCGGGCCCTACGGGGTTTACCACTCGGTGTTCGATGATTTCCAGTGGTTCACGAAATTCGGCGACCCGGATTTCGTTTACGAGCAGGAGATGGCGCGAGTCTTTGGCTTGCTGGGTGTGCGCATGGCAGATGCCGATGTGCTGCCCTACAACTACGCCGACTATGGCAAGGAAATCTCGGCCTACGTTGAGGCGGCGCGCAAGAAGGCGGAAGAGCAACTGGGGGCGCAGGCCCCGAGCTTTGACGCGGCGGCGCAGGCCGCCCGCAAATTCGAGCAGGCGGGCGCGAAGATCTGGGCAAAACAGCAGAAGACGCCGCGCGATCTGGCTAAGCTGAACCAGACTCTGCGTCAGGCCGAGCGCGCGTTGCTGCTGCCCGATGGCCTGCCCAACCGGCCCTGGTATCACCACGCGATTTATGCGCCCGGAGAATATACGGGATATGCCGCAGTGGTAATTCCGGGCGTGAATGAGGCCATTGACAAGCAGGACGCCGAACGCACGCGGGAGCAGCTTGCGGCATTGACGGCGGCGCTGGAGCGGGCGGCGAAAGAGTTGGCCGCTTATCGCTAGGCAGGCTGGGGACAGCGGAGGCCGGCGTTCCCCACCCGGGCAAAAGGGGGACGCGCAATTTACGGCGCTTCGATCAGCTCCATCTTGCCTTCGCGGGTGCGGTGCAGGACCATCACCTTGCCCTTCAGATCGCGAAAGACAAACACATCGCGGTCGCGGAAGTGGCATTCCTTGATGGCTTCTTCGAGCGTCATGGGGCGAAGGGCCACGGAATCGCTCGCCTGCACCAGGTGAACTTCGGTGGTTTTGGCCACGGCGGGAAACTTGTGCACGGTCATGGGCACGGCCGTGGACTTCGCCGGCCCGACCGCGACCCGGGTCTCTTCCGGCTTGGACTTGCCATTCCACTTCTCGTGATCGTGGCGCTTCTTGCTGCGCCAGCGGGTCTTGTACTTCACCGCCTGCTTTTCCAGGTGCTCGATGGCTTCGCTGATGGCGGAGCTCATGTCGCGCGCCTGCGCCAGCCCCACCAGCGGACCCTTGCGCGGGCTGATGGTGATTTCCGCCCGGTGGCGGTGTTTCTCGACGGTGAGGATGACCTTGGTCTCGAATTTATCTCTTAAGATTTTGCGGATTTTTGCCAGGCCGGTTTCTACTTCTCTGCGGATTGCGGGAGTGATTTCGTACTGCCTGCCGGTGTATTCGACGTTCATGGCAGCCTCGGAATGAAGTTTGAAGGAGCGATGAAGCTGACTGCGGGGCCCTACTTCTGCGATCCCGGCGGAGCCTCTGGCGCTAAGAAGTCTGCTGGCGCCTGCAAAAGGATTTTAACCGACGGGCACGCAAAGAAAGCGCCGAGACCGCAAAAAGCTTAGTTCTGCAAGACGACCCGGGGCGTGTTCCTGTCATTGTCATTGTTCATTTCGAGCATCATTGTCATTTCGAGCGCAGCGAGAAATCTGCTTTTCCTGTGTCAGATAAGAGCAGCTTCCTCGTCGCTGCGATTGTTGGAATGACAAAGCCTCGACCTTTATAAACACCAGGCTCTCAGCTATTCCATTCTTTGATTCAGTTCTGAGGACCCAGTTCTCACTTACTTCTTCACCCTGCGTTGATGCGTGCTGGGGATGCGCATATCTTCGCGGTATTTCGCAACCGTGCGCCGTGTCACCTGAATGCCCTGTGACTGCAGAATGCGGGTGATCTGCTCGTCGGTCAGCGGCCGGCTGGGGTCTTCTTCCTCGATCAGTTTCTTGACCCGGCGCTTGAGAATGAGGAGCGAAGTGTTGCCGCCTTCCGGCCCATTCACGCTCTCGCTGAAGAAGTAGCGCAACTCGAAGACGCCCTGGGGAGTGTGGGCATATTTGTTGGCCACCGCCCGGCTCACGGTGGAAGGGTGCACCCCGATCTCTTCCGCCACCTCTTTGATCATCATCGGCTTCAGTTGATCAATTCCCTGCTCCAGGAAGTCCTGTTGGCGGGTGACGATGCAATAGCAGACTTTGAGAATGGTCTGCTTGCGCTGCTCGATGTTCTTGATGAGCTGAATGGCGCTCTTGTAGCGCTCTTTCACGTAGTTGCGGGTATCTTTGTCCTGGGTATCGCGGCTGAGCAGGCGCTTGTAGGCCGGGTTG
>Ga0335080_10001491_pt1 | contig 22930 bp, 20 predicted proteins | sample Lox_Sample_34_FD_206720 | JGI IMG/M metagenome (GOLD analysis project Ga0335080, IMG submission 206720) | Soil microbial communities from Loxahatchee National Wildlife Refuge, Florida, United States - Lox_Sample_3.4 | ecosystem: Environmental > Terrestrial > Soil > Wetlands | place: USA...
CCGGTTGCTGCTGGAACAACGGGTTCAGAACCTCGACCGCTTTCTTTGATGCCGCGTGCGACGTGTCTCCCGGTGCTTCTGCCGCCAGCAGTGACAACGCGTAGAACGCGCCCGCTTCTAGATCGGTGGGGTTCTGCTGGTAGAGCTTCCCCATCGCGTCCGAATACGCGGAGGCGCGTTTCAGGTAATCCTGCGGGTTGCTGTCGCGGTAAAACATTGCCAGAGCCGAGATATAGCCGCGCTCGCGCTCAGTTTTCGCGCCGGCCTTGCGAGCTTTGGCAAGTTCATCATGGCCTCGCTTCAGGCTGGCTTTCTCCGGCCGCTCCCAAATCTGGTGGAACAAGCTCATGGCAATGCCCCAGTGCGCCATTGCGCAGGAGGGATCCTGCTTCAGGATGGCTGTGAACTGGTCCTCCGCCTCCTCATACCCAAAGGAATGGAGCAGCGCCACACCCCGCTCAAACGCCTTCTGGGAGTCGGGCGCGCACGAAATTGGAAATGAGACCTTCCCAAGCTGTTCCATCGCATCATGATGATGGGCGTGCATGTCATCGTCGAGAGCGAGGGCGGGAACGGCAACAAGAACTGAAATGCAACAGAGCAGGCACGCAAGTATTTTCACGCAGAACATATCTCCACCCCCCACTAGGTGTGGGCTTTACTTTACTGAAGTTCCGCAGATTTCACCACCGGGGGCTTCTTTGCTGTCTTTGGGCTGCCGTCTTCCTGAAATAGCCCCGTATGGCCGTGTTCTTCCGTGACCTCGGAAGCCTTTCCGCCTATTGCTAAGCTCGAACCTGGAGTCCCAAGGAGGGCCCGTGCCCGCATCTGCTGCAAAGACAGGTACTAAACCTACGATCAAGATCCTCTACGGTGAGTGTGACGAGCAGGTTCTTTCCAGCCAGGCTGCCGAAATGAAAAAAGCAGGACACCAGGTAACCACCGCTCTCCACCGGCGGGGCGTCATCGAGGAACTCGCTCGCGGAACCTTTGACCTCGTGATCCTCGGCTCGACTCTCTCCAAGGATGATCGCCATCATCTGCCCTACATGGTCAAGAAGGCCAATCAGGGCACCAAAGTGCTCGTCATGCACGCCGGAACTCATCACCATGAAGTCGACGCCGCCGTTGACTCTGGAATGAGCATGGGCTTATTCCTCGAAAAGATCGCCAATCTGCTGCAACCGGCCGGCGGCCGTTAACGATCTCAAAAAAAGGTCTGGCGGATGGAGAGAGATCGCGCCAGACCAGTCCTTTGGCATCAGTGTTCCGTAGCCGGCGGTAGCGGGGAGGCCCTCGCCGGCTTCCAACATCTTCCCGTCTCACACCCTCGAAGTTGTCACAGGCTTGTCAATTTGTTGTCATGATTGGCGCTCCCCAAAGGGCTTTGGGCGCCGGCCGAGCGATTTACAGGGATCATCCCGAAACTTAAAATGGGCCGCCAGCCAAGAAGCGGTGACGTTTCCTTGGCTATCGGCCCATTCGATCCGGAAAGGGATCGGAGGTGATACCTACATGGTAAACTCGGAAGCCCGTTTGTCAAGAACAACTTCTGTCGCGCCAGGCGGCGCCGGATTCCTTCCCCCAAGTGACGGGAATCATTGACACATGGCCGCCTGAATGCTAGTTTAATTGGTTTTATAAACCGCTCTTCTCGCAAGAACAGCCGGTATTTAATCAGCAGATCAGCATCGATCGGACTGAAAATTCGATCACTAGAGCTTTGACTGGGGAGCCATGGAGCAGACACTCCGACAACTAGGCGAATTACTGCTCGGAGCCGTGCCGACAATCGTCCTTTTGGCGATAGTCTATCTTCTCTATATCTTCCTGGTGTATCGGCCACTGACCGCCGTCTTGGCGGAGCGCCGCAACCGGACCGAAGGCGCAATGGAAAAAGCACGTGCCGATATTGCCGCTGCCGAGGCCCGTACGGCGGATTACGAGCAACGCCTCCGGGAAGCTCGTCAGAAGGTTTTCAAGAACCTTGAAACCCGGCGCCAGCAGGCCACACTGGCACGCGCCGAGGCCGTCAATCAGGCTCGTACCCGCGCGCAGGATCAGGTTAAGCAGGCTCGTGCGGTAATCGCGCAGGATAAGCAGGCCGCCGCCGTTAAACTCGAAGGTGACGCGGGAAGGTTGGCGAGTGAAATCATTCACACCGTGTTGCGGCCGGTCGCAGCTCCCAGCCAGGTGGGTGGGTGACGACCATGAAAACCCTCCTCCATTCAATCGTCGCAGCCGTCTTGCTTACGGGCTTGTTGCTCGTCATCGCGCCGGTTTCTGGATACCCCCAGGCGCAGCCGTCCGCAGCTCAGAACTCATCACCTCAGAACTCATCACCCCAGAACTCATCGGACCCGGCTTCGTCCAATACCTCCGGCACCGAGAAGTCAACTCCCGAAAAGGCCGAACAGTCCTCCGATCAGTCGTCTCCCCGGAATTCCCGGTCCCCCGAATTCGGTAAAGAGCTTGCCAAGGAAACGCGCGAGGCTGAGGGCGAAGAGGAGAACGGCCAGCTCAAGCACTCAGCCATGGTGCAAAAGTTGGCCAAGCTCACCGGGCTGAGCGTGCACGGTGCCCATCTCCTGGCGCTTGGCCTTAACTTTGCGATCATCGTGTTTCTGGTCATCTGGTTTGTGGGCAAGAACGTCCCGGGCGTGCTGCGCAACCGCAACCAATCCATTCAGCGGGCCCTGGAAGAAGCCCGCAAAGCCAGTCAGGAAGCCAACAAACGGCTCGCCGACATTGAGACCCGCTTGCGTCAAATGGATGTCGAGATTGGACGGATGCAGGCTTCGGCCGAGAAGGACGCCGAGGGCGAGGAAGCACGGATCCAGAAGGCCGCCGAAGACGAGATTCGCAAGGTAGTGGAAGCCGCCGAGCAGGAGATCGCGGCCGCCGCCAAGCAGGCCCGCCGCGAACTGTCGACGCACACCGCGGATTTAGCGATTGCACTGGCTCGCAAGCAAATCAACGTGGATTCCAACACCGACCAGGTTCTTGTGCGCGACTTCACCGCCAAACTGTCGGCTAAACCTCCTTCAGGCGATGGCGACCGGGGCAATTCGGGAAAGGACGGCCGTTAACGTGGCTTCCGTCGTTGGCACCTACGCGCGCGCGTTTGCAGATGTGGTGGTCGGAAGCAAAGCCGATCCAGCCCGCATGCTTGAGGAATTGCAGTCCATGGAAGGGTTGCTCGCCCAGAACGGAGAGTTCCGCCGCGTCATGGAAAATCCGTCGATCCCGGGTGAACAGAAACGAGCCGTGCTCGACGCCGTCATGCAACGAACAGGGGGGGCTCGGCCGGTACGCAATTTCATTGCGGTCATTACCGACCATCGCCGTCTTCCTCTGTTCGGCGAAATCGTGAAGCAGGTCGAGCAGGAATTGAATGACCGCCTGGGCTTTGCTGAGGCGCGGGTAATCAGTGCCCGTCAACTCAGCGATTCGGAAAAGCAGATGCTCGAGGCTGAAATCGCAAAATTGACCGGTAAACGGGTTCGCGCCCACTACCAGCAGGAAGCATCCCTGTTGGGCGGCGCCGTGGTTCAGGTCGGCAGTACCATCTACGATGGTTCGGTAAACGGCCAGTTGGAGAGGATTCGGGAACAGTTGGTGAGTTAGCTGTCAGCCATCCGCCCGCAGGAACGTGGCGAGGCGGGACGAAGAACGAAGCAGTTTCCACTGACGGCTGATGGTCGAAGGCTGAGAGCTTCTTTATGGCACAAATCAAAGCAGACGAAATAACACAATTAATCCGCGAGCAGATCGAGAACTACGAGTCGAAGATCGCGGTCGATGAAGTGGGCACCGTCATTACCCTCGGCGACGGCATCGCTCGCGTTTACGGCCTCGATAAGGTTATGGCCGGCGAGCTGCTCAGCTTCCCGCACGGCGTTGCCGGAATCGCCATGAATCTGGAAGAAGACCAGGTCGGCGTCGTGCTCCTCGGCGAATACACCGAGATCAAGGAAGGCGACGAGGTCAAGCGCACCGGCCGTATCATGAGCGTTCCCGTCGGCGACGCCCTTATCGGTCGCGTTGTCAACTCCCTCGGCCAGCCCATCGACGACAAAGGCCCGATCTCAACTGACAAGTTCATTCCTCTCGAGCGCATCGCCCCCGGCGTTATCGACCGTCAGCCCGTGCGCGAGCCGATGGCCACCGGTCTCAAGGCCATCGACTCGATGATTCCCATCGGCCGCGGCCAGCGTGAACTCATCATCGGCGACCGCCAGACTGGCAAGACCGCTGTCGCCCTCGACACCATCATCAACAGCAAGGGCAACAACCTCATTTGCATTTACAACGCCATCGGACAAAAGCGGTCGTCGATTGCGCAGGTGGTGAAGATTCTCGAAGATGCCGGCGCGATGGAGTACACAATCGTGGTGGCCGCTTCGGCTTCCGAGCCCGCCCCGATGCAGTACATCTCGCCCTACGCGGCCTGCGCCATGGGCGAATACTTCCGCGACACGAAGCGCCACGCGCTTTGCATCTACGACGACCTTTCCAAGCACGCCGCCTCGTACCGCGAAATCTCCCTGCTGCTGCGCCGCCCACCTGGTCGCGAAGCCTATCCCGGAGACGTGTTCTATCTCCATTCCCGCCTTCTCGAACGCGCCGCGAAACTGTCCGATAAGAACGGCGGCGGCTCATTGACCGCCCTGCCCGTCATCGAAACCCAGGCCGGTGACGTTTCCGCTTACATTCCGACCAACGTCATTTCCATTACCGACGGCCAGATTTACCTCGAAACCGATTTGTTCAACCAGGGCGTCCGCCCGGCCGTCAACGTCGGTCTCTCGGTAAGCCGCGTCGGCGGCAGCGCCCAGATCAAAGCCATGCGCCAGGTCGCCGGAACTCTGAAACTCGAGCTCGCGCAATACCGCGAACTGGCCGCTTTCGCGCAATTCGGCAGCGATCTCGACAAGGCCACCCAGCAACAGCTCAATCGCGGCCAGCGTCTGGTCGAACTTCTGAAACAGGCGCAGTTCTCGCCGCTTCCATTCTCGAAGCAGATCATCGGCATCTTCGCCGGCACCAGCGGCGTGCTCGACGATCTGCCCGTCGACCAGGTGCGTGAGTTCGAAAAAGTCCTCTATCAGTATGTCGACACGACCAATCCTGGTCTGCTCAACACGATCATGGAAAAGAAAGTCCTCGACGACAATCTGAAGACCCAGATGTCGCAAGTGATCAAGGAAGCAAAACAGCAGTTTGTAGATTCAAAACAGGCAGTAGCGAAGTAATCGTGGTAGCGACGCGGCTTGCCGCGTCTTCCGGACGGGGCAAGCCCCGTCTCTACAGAAAATGCCCAACGTTCTCGATATCCGGCGCCGTATCCGCAGCGTGATCAACACGCGGCAGATCACCAAGGCGATGAAGACCGTTTCGGCGGCCAAGCTTCGCCGTGCGCAGGAAGCCGCGCTCGCTGCTCGCCCCTACTCACAGATGTTGACGAACGTGCTCAAATCGCTGGTTTCACGCGCCGATGCCTACGATCCCATCACCGGCGAACCGCGCCATCCGCTGCTGGTCGAACGCCCGGAAAAGAATATCCTGCTGCTCGTAGTAACTGGCGACAAGGGGCTTGCCGGCGCCTTCAACACTAACATTCTCAAAGTGGTCACCAGGTTCATTGAATCGAAGCGCGATCAGAATATTGATGTCGAGTGCATCGGCCGGAAAGGCCGCGACTTCATGCGCCGCCGGTATCCAACGGCTCCGGCGCGAAAAACCGATGATGGAGCGGCGGCCGTCTCGCCCGTCCGGCAAGGTTCTGACGATGCGCCGGGCATGGGCGCCCCGCCTCCTGCTCGCGCCGGCCGTGTGCAGATCGTCGGCGAGCACGTCGGCGTCCTCGGCAAAGTGGAGCACAGCTTTGCCTCAAATCTCGCCCAGAGCATCATCGAACGCTATACCAGCGGCGATATCGACGGCGTCTACATCCTCTTCAACGAATTCAAGTCGGTGATCGCCCAGCGCCTGATTGTCGAGCACATTCTGCCCATTAAGGAGATCGGCGCGGTGGACGTGCGCATGGCCGAAGAGGCGGAAGAGGAAGAGAAGAAGCGCCGGGTCGAGGCGGCCAAAGGGGCTGGCGTAGGGCTGCGCCCTGCCGATACGCATGCCATCGATGAAGCGGCGGAGAAATTCGCCACTGCGCAAGTCGACTATATCTACGAGCAAAAACCGGACCGGCTTTTCCGCGAGATTCTGCCAAAGTACATCGGCATCCAGATTTTCCATGCCCTGCTCGAATCGGTTGCCGCTGAACACGCGGCCCGCATGACCGCCATGGATTCGGCGACCAACAACGCATCGGACATGATCGATTCGCTGACGTTAATCATGAACCGTGCGCGCCAAGCCAAGATCACGAAAGAGATTATCGAAATTGTCAGCGGCGCCGCAGCACAAGGGTAGAGACGCGGCTTGCCGCGTCTTTGCAGGCACCAGCAGAAATTAGAAGTCAAAAGACCGGGCAACCCCCGTCTCTACGGAAAAGAATTTATGCCAGAGAATATCGGACACGTCATCCAGGTCGCCGGCCCCGCCGTCGATGTGCAGTTCGTCGAGGCTGCCATGCCTCCTATTTATGAGGCGCTCCGTGTTGTGAGCGATGGCTTCAACGTGCCTGCGCCCATTAACGTCATCCTCGAGGTGCAACAGCACCTCGGCGAGGGCCGCGTGCGCTGCGTCGCCATGCAGCCCACCGACGGGATGGTCCGCGGCATGAAAGCCATTGACCAGGGCGGCCCCATCTCGGTCCCCGTCGGCCGCGGCACGCTTGGCCGCGTCATGAACGTCATCGGCGAGCCCGTCGACAATCTCGGTCCGGTCGCTTACGACAAAAGAATGCCGATTCACCGCCTGGCTCCCGCCTTCGACGAGCAATCCACCAGCGCCGAAATGTTCGAAACCGGCGTCAAAGTCGTTGATCTCATCCAGCCCTTCCTGAAGGGCGGCAAAATCGGTTTGTTCGGTGGCGCGGGCGTCGGCAAGACCGTCGTCATCATGGAACTCATCAACAACGTCGCCAAGCAGCACGGTGGATTTTCCGTGTTTGCCGGCGTTGGCGAGCGCACCCGCGAAGGCAACGACCTCTGGCTCGAAATGAGCGAGTCGGGCGTCATCAAGCCCGGTGTTCCCGCGGAGTCAAAGGCCGCTCTGATCTATGGCCAGATGACCGAGCCTCCCGGCGCCCGTTTGCGCGTCGCGCTTACCGCATTGACCGTCGCCGAATATTTCCGCGACGAGCAAGGCGCCGACACCCTCCTCTTCATCGACAACATATTCCGCTTCACGCAGGCTGGATCGGAGGTCTCGGCCTTGCTTGGCCGCATGCCTTCCGCCGTTGGCTATCAGCCCAACCTTGCCACCGAAATGGGCGAACTCCAGGAGCGCATCACGTCGACCAAGAGAGGTTCGGTCACATCCGTACAGGCGATTTACGTGCCTGCCGACGACCTTACCGATCCCGCTCCCGCCACCACCTTCGCTCACCTCGACGCAACCACCGTGCTTTCGCGCGCGCTAACCGAAATCGGAATTTACCCTGCCGTCGACCCACTGGCTTCCACCTCGCGCATTCTCGACCCGCGCATTGTCGGCCAGGATCACTACGATGTCGCGCAGATGGTGAAGAAGACCTTGCAGACCTACAAGGACCTGCAGGACATCATCGCCATTCTCGGTATCGACGAATTGAGCGAAGACCAGAAGCTCACGGTCGCCCGCGCACGCAAGATTCAGAAGTTTCTCTCGCAGCCGTTCTTCGTGGCCGAACAGTTCACCGGCACACCAGGACGCTACGTGAAGATCGCCGACACCGTGAAAGGCTTCCGCGGAATCGTCGAAGGCAAGTACGACGACATCCCCGAGCAGGCTTTCTACATGAAAGGAACGATCGACGAGGTGATGGAAACGGCAGAGAAAATGAAGACGGCGGCGGCGTAAGAACGGCGTCAGTCGACGGTCGTCAGTCGGCGGCAGGCTCTGTGAATCGAGTTTCTGAGCGACCAGGGCGAACGGCCAACGACAGACGACGGACCACTAACATGGCAGACACTTTCCAACTCGAAATCGTCACTCCTGAAAAGCAGGTGGTGAAGGATGTTGCCGCCGAGGAAGCGCAGATCCCCGGTCTCGATGGCTATCTCGGCATCCTTCCCGGGCACGCACCGCTCATCACCGAGTTGAAAGTCGGTGAGATCACCTACCGCGCGGGCGGAGCCACGCACACCCTGGCCGTGGCCTGGGGTTTTGCAGAGGTTCTTCCTGACAAAGTGACCATCCTTGCCGAGACCTGCGAACGGCCCGCGGATATTGACGTGCCCCGCGCGGAAAAGGCGAAATCTCGCGCTGAGGAGCGCCTGAAGAGCAATAATCCGGAGATTGACTACACTCGCGCCGAGGATGCTCTGCAACGCGCAGAAACGCGCATCAAGGTCGCTTCCGGGAAGTAGAGTTCCTTTCCGGCGCCCGGCTGAGAGATGCAAGAGAAACTCTCGCCTCTCAAGCACCCTTCGGCGTTTTCCTGCGGTTGAAGTTACTGCATTCTTCGATGCTCCGATGCTAAACTTCTGAGTTTTTCAAAAGCACAGCGAGGCCATCATGGCAATCCAGCACGTCGGCGTAATCGGCGCGGGCACCATGGGCAACGGCATTGCCCACGTCTTCGCGCGATGTGGTTTCAATGTTGTCCTATGCGATGTCGAACAGCGTTTTCTGGATCGCGGGCTCGAAACGATCGGGAAGAATCTTGATCGCGAAGTAGCCAAAAACAAGCTTTCCTCGGCCGACAGGACAGCAACCATCGGCCGGATCACTACGGCCCTTGGACGCGCCAAGCTCGCCGAGTGCGACCTCATCGTCGAAGCTGCCACCGAAAAATTCGATATCAAGGCCGAAATTTTCCAGGATCTCGACCGCATCATCGGGCCGGACGTCATTTTTGCCTCGAATACATCATCGATATCGATCACCAGGATCGGGGCTCTTACCAGGCGTCCTGACAAAGTCATCGGCATGCACTTCTTCAATCCCGTGCCGGTGATGAAGCTGGTCGAGATCATCCGCGGGCTCGCAACCTCGCAACCCACCTTCGAGACTGTGCGCGACCTGGCCATGAAACTCGAAAAGACCCCGGTTGAAGTCAACGATGCCCCCGGTTTCGTCTCCAACCGCGTTCTGATGCCGCTTCTCAACGAAGCCATGTTTACCGTGATGGAAGGCGTCGCCACGCCCCAGGCTGTCGACGAAGTCTTCAAACTTGGCATGGCGCATCCCATGGGACCGCTCACGCTCGCTGATTTCATCGGGCTCGATGTCTGCCTCGACATCATGCGCGTGCTGCATGATGGATTGGGCGATCCCAAGTATCGCCCCTGCCCGCTGCTGGTTAAAATGGTGGATGCCGGCTGGCTGGGCCGCAAGAGCGGCCGGGGGTTCTACTCGTATTAGTGCTGGCCTTACCCGCGGATTGTCTATGGCCGGGTGCGACTCCGTACGCGACGATGCGCCCACCCCACTCCCTTCCGCATGGGTTCAATAGCAAGCGAGCCGGGCGATTCCCCGGGAGTTTGTAGGATCAGTACATGACCAATCCGCTGGATCAGATTATTCCCGAGCGAGAGCGCGGTGCTGACGGTGTTTCCTACGTCCTGGCGGTGATTTTCGGGGCAGGGGCCGGTTGGATTGACATCAAGGTCGGCGATTTATTGCTGACCGCGATGCTTGTCGTCGCCTCCTGCATGCTGCTCGGTTTCATGAGCCCGCGCAAACCCTGGCGTTGGGTGCTGCTCATCGGAATTTTCATTCCAGCGGTCGAGTGGCTCGCATATTTTTTCCTTTCACAAAAGCCGGAACGCGCCCAGGTTTATGAATCCTTCCTCGCGTTCCTTCCCGGAATTGCCGGCGCCGTCGGCGGAGCTATTGGCCGCGGTGTCGTGGAGAATCTCTTCCCGAAACAATGAAGCACCAGGGAAGGTCATCGACCATTGGTTGCCAGTTTAGCCGGGCCGAGTTTCCTTTGTCGGCCCACCCCACCGTTTCCTCAAAGGTGCCGGGTCCAGCAAAAATCCTCCCCTTCCACAGCGGATCAGGATAAGCTCTGGCCATGGCAGTGTCGGTCACGTTGTTGGCCAGCGGCAGCCGTGGGAACTGCGCGCTCGTGGCCACAAGCTCAACCCGCATTCTGGTAGATGCCGGCCTGTCCGGGCGCGAGACCTTCAAGCGGCTGAACGCCGTTGGGGAACGAGCCGACCAGATTTCCGCCATCCTCATCACTCACGAGCATTCCGACCACGTAGCCGGGCTGCAGCGTTTGGCAACCAAACTGAAAGTTCCCGTATTCCTGTCCGAAGGGACGCACCACGCCTGGAACCGCGCCATGCGCGATGAGCAAGGCCAAGTTCCGCCGCTTCCGAAGACGGAGCATTTCTCCTCCGGCCGCAGTTTTCGGGTCGGCGACATTGACGTATCGCCCTTCACCATCCCGCACGATGCAGCCGACCCCGTCGGATTCACGTTTCGCGCGGAAGGAATCAAGATCGGGTTTGCCACCGACCTCGGATACATGCCCGTCAGCGTGCGGAACCATCTCTGCGGATCGACCGTATTAGTGATGGAGTCGAACCATGACCTGGAGATGCTGCGCACCGGGCCTTATCCCTGGTCGGTGAAGCAGCGGGTCATGAGCCGCGTCGGGCATCTGTCGAATGACGCGCTCGCGGAATTTTTCTCCAACGACTATGATGGAAGAGCCGAGTACCTGATTTTGGCGCACTTGTCTGAACAGAATAACCATCCCGAAATCGCTCGAATTTCGGCAGAAAATGCGCTGCGCGGCCGCCAGGGCCTGTGGGCCAATCGCTTGCTGCTGGCCGCTCAAGGCGAGGCCACCTCGCCGATCCGACTGTAATTTCGTATGCGCGAATGTGTGGAACCGATCGTAGGGAAGATCCTTGCGGGCTGGCGGTACGACATTTCGGGCCTGGCGCCGGAAATGCGCGAGGACTACGAACGTCATTTTGCCGATTGTGAGCGCTGCCGCAGCCGCCAGAAGCTGCACCGCGTGATCGACATATCTCTCATCGTCCTGGCATCGCTCTCTGCCGCAGTCTTCCTCCTCGCTTTTGCCGCGATCCGCTATTTCGAGCCCCGTCACGCTTTCTGGCTGGAGTTAGGAGCCTTGGCTGGCTTTGCCCTGTCAGCGCTCATCTGGCTCATCGTTGCCGTAGCCACCCCCGCTCCCACCGTCGTGGTCGATGCGGCCAAACTCGGCGCAAGGCATGTGCATGATCGCCTGCCCGCGGAGATTCGCGAGCGCCTCCCCGAGGAATTGCGGGTCAAGATTACGGGGTCTTAGTGGGCGCGCGAACTCCGGCTATCTGGATCGCGGTTTTCGCCATTCTTTCATTGCTTGCTTCTGCCCAGAATCCCGCGTCCCCGGCTGCCACCCCTGACCAGACCAGTCCTCCCGCTCACGACATGATGAACATGCCCGGCATGAACATGTCTCCTTCTGCTCCAGACTGGATGCCATCTGCCCATCTGGGTTCTGGAACGGCCTGGCAGCCCGCTGCCACGTCAGGTCATTTCTGGATGAAATCGCTTGCCGCCTGGGAGCTGATGGCGCACGGAGTTGTCTTCGTCGACTACAACCAGCAGGGAGGCCCACGGGGCGAGGGCAAAGCCGAGTCTGTCAACTGGCTCATGCTGATGCAACAGCACAGCGCCGTCGGCGGCACGCTCCTGTTCCGCGAGATGTTTTCAGCCGAACCCATCACCGCGCCCCATCCCGGTTTCCCGGAGCTTTTCCAGACTGGCGAGACCTATCACGGCCAGCCGCTCGTCGACCATCAACATCCGCACAACGTTTTTGCGGAACTCGCGCTCAACTATACCCATGCGCTCGGCGGCAAGGTCTCATGGCTGTTCTACGGAGGCCCGGTGGGCGAGCCGGCGCTCGGCCCGGTGGCTTACATCCATCGCGCATCGGCGTCGGAGTTGCCGCTGGCGCCCTTGTCGCACCATTTACAGGATTCCACTCACATCAGCTTCGGTGTGATCACGTCGGGCCTCGTGTTATGGCGCTTCAAGGTGGAGGGTTCGGCATTTAATGGCCGCGAGCCCGGCGAAGAACGCTATGCCATTCAGCTCGCGCCCCTCGATTCATGGTCGACCCGGTTGAGCTTTGCCCCTTCGCGTCACTGGACTATGCAATACAGCTATGGCCGTCTCGAGCATCCCGAAACCCTTGAACCGGGAAGCCAGCGGCGCCAGACCGCGTCGATCGAATATGTTCGCCCCATTGGCGAAGGCTCATGGTCGACATCCGCCATCTGGGGACGCGTTCACAAAGAAGCCGACGCCCGCAATCTCAATAGCTACTTACTCGAGAGCACGCTGAATTTCAAAACGCGCTATTACGCTTTCACCCGGCTCGAACTTGTCGATAAAGACGAGTTATTCCCCAACAACCCGCTGCTTCCCGGTTACCGCATTGGCGTTTATACACTCGGCGGCGAGCGCGATCTTTTCCGACGGCGCCTCTGGCAGGTGGCGCTGGGGTCGGATGTCACCTTCTATTCGAAACCATCGAGCCTGGACGCGGCCTACGGAACCAGCCCGGTTTCATTTCAGATTTTCTTACGGGCGCGTCCGGGGCCAAGCCATCACCCGCAGTAAGCGCCGACCTTCGTGTACGCCGGGTACGCTTCCGGCAATGCGGCGTACGATCACAAATTGCCTTACCAGCCCAACGCCCCCAACTGCAGTCTCCCCCAGCATGGCGAACGTGGTTATAACCGTATATCCAATTATTTCAACAAGTTTCGGGGCGCGGGCTCCCGGGCCGCACAGCCAAACGGGCCGAGCGACTGGCCCCTTTCTACCCATTTCGACGGCACGATGGCTGTTGCCTCCAGACCCGCTACTTCTGCCGACTGCCGGTTAGTGCATTGATGATTGACCCCTGCTAAGCTTGGGGGTAAAGTGGCTTTTTAGGGTACCGCTGTTCCCCCCAGCCCTGGCCAAAGTGCGCGTCGCCTACTCCAAACTCGCCTTCGTCATACTTGCCTTATCGAGCCTCGCATGGGCCGCTCCGGCACGATTTTCCGCCCAAAGGCGAATCGGCCAGATGAATGGCGATCAGTGGGAGCCGGCTGTTGCCACCGATGCCTCGGGGCACGTTTACGTTCTTTACCCGCAATACGGACGCGTTCCCGACTGCAAGGACTGTCGCATCCCGACCATGCTGTTGCTGATCAGCAACGACAATGGCAAGACTTGGCAGGCACCCCACGTCATGCTGGAATCGGGTTCCGGCCAGTTCGATGCGCAATTGACGATCGATCCTGTCGACCACCACACGCTGGTTGCAGCCTGGCTCCAGAACAGCAAACGGGACGTCATGGTGGCCCGCTCCTCCGACGCGGGCGTGACCTGGACCTTTGCCGTTGCGGCCCGCGGAAATGTCGAACTCGACAAGCCCGCACTCACGGCCCGCGGCCAGAATGTTTACGTCGCCTTCAATCACGAAGAGGAAGTCTGGCTCGCCGTATCGCAGAATGGAGGCCGCACCTTCACCTGGGATCGCGTGAATGCCGAGAGCCGTCCGGGTTGGTCGTTACTAGGCTCAGCGACTCTCGATCCAGCCGGCAATATCTACCTGGGCTGGGCGTCGTATTCCAAAGCCGGAGGCGCTCGCGGCTCTGTCGAGCTTTATGTTTCGAAGTCGACCGATATGGGCAAGACCTGGGCCCACAAGCTGCTCGATGTCTCCTCCGCCGCGCCCGGCTGTAAGGACGAAGATTGTGGTGAAGGCTACCTGGGCGCGCAGATCGCGCTGACCTCAGATGCCGATGGGACCCTGTATTCGCTGTGGAATGCAGGCCACGATCCAATGGGCTCGCAGCAGATTTACTTTTCGTCGTCCACCGACGGCGGCGAAAACTGGCTTCCGCGCGTAAGCGTTTCCTCTGCCGAACCAACCGGAGAGCATGCGTTCCCCGCCATCGCCGCTGGCAGCAATGGCGACGTCAGGATTGCCTGGATGCGTTCCTCAGGAATCCCGGATTCCCACCGGCGGCCTGTCTGGAACACCTACTACAAGAGCTCCAGCAATGGCGGAGCCACCTGGTCCGAAGAGTCCCGTGTCTCCGGTTATGTTCCGGGTTACAAATACATCACGAACGATGGGTTCCGCTTCCCGTTCGGCGACTACTTTGGGATGGCCATCGACAACCACAACGATACCCACATCGTCTGGGGCGAAGGGTTGAATTACCAGTCTCCCGGCTCCATCTGGCACGCCACCGGCCGCTAGTACCGTTTCCCCCACCAGCGCAGGAGGATCCAACACCTGATGGCTTAGTCCGTCACCATCCCGCCGGTCAGTTCGACTAGCCGTTCAATCCGGTGCTCTCGGCAGTACTGGCTCAGTTGTTCCACCAGCGTTTCCGTCGCCACCGGATCGAAGTAGCTCGCCGTACCCACTTGGACCGCGCTGGCGCCCGCCAGCATGAATTCCACCACGTCCGCCGGCGTCGAGATCCCGCCCATGCCAATCACTGGAATTTGTACCGCGTGCGCGGCATCGTAAACCATGCGCAACGCGATCGGCTTGATTGCCGGACCGGAAAGCCCCGCCGTCACATTGGCGATCCGCGGCCGTCGCGTTTCGGCATCGATCGCCATCGCCAGGAATGTGTTTACCAGCGAAATGGCGTCGGCTCCGGCCTCTTCCGCAACATGCGCCATCAGCGCAATGGAAGTGACATTCGGCGAAAGTTTCACGATCAGGGGCCGCGTTGCCACCCGTTTCGCTGACCGGACCACTTCATCGAGCAGGTGTGGATCGCTCCCAAACTGAATCCCTCCGTGCGCCGTGTTGGGGCAGGACACATTCAGTTCGTAAGCCGCGATGCCTTCGCCCTGATTCAGAATTTCAATTGTCCGCTCGTAGTCGGCCCGCGTGTAGCCGAAGACGTTGGCGAACACAACCACGTTCTTCTTGGCACGCAGGGCGGGAAGCTTCTCGGCAAGGAACGCCTGCGCTCCAATGTTCTGCAGCCCGATCGCATTCAGCATTCCGGCGGCCGTTTCATAGAGCCTGGGCGGAGGGTTGCCGGTCATCGGCTCTGCCGAAAGCCCTTTCACCACCAGTCCCCCCAACCGGTCCAGATGCACGATGTCTTCAAACTCGACGCCATAGGCAAAGGTGCCCGAGGCTGCAATGATCGGGTTTTTCAGTTCCATCGCTCCAATGTGAACGCGCAGATCCGGCGCGGCCGCCATCGTCCCCACCGGGTTGTTGGAAGCCGGAGTCATCGCCTGCCCTCCGATAGCCCATGCTCGGTGGCCACTGGGCCATCTCCCATCGCACGCCGGTGCGGTTCTACCAGCGCTTCGGTCAGCACTCTCCCCGTCGCTTGCGCCGGAGCATTGATTCCCAGGAGCGAGGCGAGCGTCACCGCCAGGTCGGGGGGCTCGGCGTGAGACCGGTAGATTCCTGGCTGAAAAGCCAGACCATAAAAAGCGAGCGGCACATGAACGTCGTAGGAGAAAGGTGTCGCGTGATCGGTCCCCGCCGTGATTCCCACCTGAAACGGTTTCGGCATTCCCAATACATACCAGCCGCCCTCGGGCGAGTAACTGTGTGTATAGCGGCGCCCGAGTTCCGTGCTCGGAACCTGCCCCCGCGCCAGCTCCGACTTCGTGAAATACCCTGCCAGCCCAACTTGTTTCAGCGCTTCGCCCGCATCCGTCTCTCCGTCGGATTCTTTCCGGCCCACGGCGGCAAAGGCATCGTCATCCAGCCACGCGTCGGGATAATCCATATCCCGAATGTACTCCGCTTTCCTGTCGTATCTTCTGGAGAGCAGCGCATTCGCCTGCTCGCGTAGTTCGTTCGAATCCAGGCCGGCCGCCGGTAGGCGAAGAGTCTTGGCGAACTCCGGCAAGGGTGCTACGCCGTGATCGGCCGACAACGCCATCCACACATTTGCCAACCCGATCTGATGCCCAAGAAAGTCGATGAACTCGGCCAGCTGCCGGTCCAGTTCGAGCGCCATGCCGCGCATCTGCGGAGAGTCCGGCCCCACCCGGTGCCCGAGAATATCGTTGGCCGAAAGGCTGATGGCCAGCAGGTCGGTCGCCGGCCCAGCCCCCAACTTCTCATACAACACCAATTCCTTGGCGAACTGAAACTGGTATTCGTTGGCAAAGGGGGTTGCGCCCACCACCTCGTAGAATCCCGCCGCCTTGCCGTCCCTGCCTTTTTGAGGAACCGTCGAGCCCAGCACGCTGCCGTCTGCGCCCTTCCATTCCCGGTTCCACAACTTCTCCGCCCGGCCGCTGGTATTGAACTTGCGCACCCATTCCGGAAGGTCGGAGCGATAAAAAGTCGAAGTAATCCACGCCCCCGTTTTGAGATCGATCCAGTAGGCGCCGTCCGCGGCAAACCCCGCCGGCAACACCGCCGCGCGGTCTTTCAGTGAAATCGCAAACACTCGCGCCTTGCCGCCCGTCGCCAGCTTCAGTTCGTCCCCCAGCGTATCGCTCGACAAATTGCGGGGAGAGGCTCCCGGCCCGGCCTGCTCAACGCCGACCAGCTTGAACGCAGCGTCTTCGACCGAAGTCACAACCTTCTTTTTTTGCGGATCCCACCACTCGTTCGCAACAATCCCATGTCCGCTCGTATAACTTCCGGTGAAGAGTGTGGCGTGTCCCGGAGCGGTTCGCGTATTCGCGTAGTCATAATTGCAGTCAGTAAAGTAAGCCCCCCGCTCCAGAAAAGTGCGAAAACCTCCCTGGCCAAACTGATCGTGATAGCGTTCCAGGTAGTCGCCGCGGAACTGGTCGATCACAATAATGACAACGAGCTTGGGATGGGCATTGTAGGCCGATGCAATCGCGCCGCGCGGCCAAATAACAGGGAATGAAGATGCGAGCAATAATAAAAGCGCCGCAAAAAGGCATCGGGGGAGTTTCATCGCGACCTAGTTTACAGGAGAACACACGGAAGCTCGAAACACAGAGAGGGAGATCGCTTAGCTCTCCCCCGCACCTGCACGGAATCGCGTTTTTCAGCTAAAGTTAATACAGAATGCTCGATCTCAATTTCGTTCGCGAGAACCTCGCGCAAGTCGAAGAAAAACTGTCCCAGCGCGGAATGAATCCCGCCGAGGTTTTGAAAGATTTCCAAGCGATCGATGCCGAGCGGCGTCAGGCCATCACGCAAACTGAAACCCTGCAAGCCCGCCGCAACAAGGCCTCCGAAGAGATTGCCCGCCTTAAGAAGAACAAGGAAGACGCGAGTGCGCTCATCAAGGAAACTCAGGAACTGCGCGGGCAAATCCAGGAAGGCGAGAAAAAAGCCGCGGATGCCGACGCCCGCCTGCGCGAGATCCTCACCGCGATTCCCAATCTCCCCCATTCCAGCGTCCCGGTGGGCACAAACGAATCCGCCAACGTGGAGGCGCGCCGTTGGGGGACGCCGCCGAAATTCAACTTCGCTCCCAAGCCCCACTGGGAACTCGGCGAACATCTCGGCGTTCTCGATCTGGAGCGCGCCGCCAAACTATCGGGCGCTCGTTTCGCCGTCTACTGGGCGCTTGGCGCACGGCTCGAGCGCGCACTCGCCAACTTCATGCTCGACCTGCACACCCGCGAGCATGGCTACACGGAAGTCCTTCCGCCCCTCATGGTGAATTCCGAATCCATGTATGGCACCGGCCAGTTGCCGAAATTCGCGCAGGATTTGTTCCGCGTTCCGCACGGCGACAAAGAGCTCTGGCTGATCCCCACTGCTGAAGTTCCCGTCACCAATCTCTTTCGCGATGAAACCATCGACGCGGCCAAACTACCCATCTGCCTGACCGCTTACACGGCCTGCTTCCGCAGCGAAGCCGGTTCTTATGGTAAAGATGTCCGCGGAATCATCCGCCAGCACCAGTTTCAAAAGGTCGAGCTCGTCAAGTTTTCCCGCCCGGAAGCCTCCTACGACGAACTGGAAAAGCTGACCCGCAATGCCGAAACCGTTCTTCAGAAGCTCGGCTTGCATTACCGTGTGGTGACGCTCTCTACCGGAGATATGGGCTTCTCTTCGGCTAAAACCTACGACATCGAAGTCTGGCTCCCGGGCCAGAACCTGTTCCGCGAGATTTCTTCCTGCTCGAATTTTGAGAGCTTCCAGGCGCGCCGCGCCAACATCCGCTACCGTCCGGAAGGGAAGACCAGGACCGAACTCGTTCATACCCTCAATGGCAGCGGCCTGGCTGTCGGCCGCACCTGGGTTGCAATCGTGGAAAATTACCAGCAAGCCGATGGCAGCGTGCGCATTCCTGAACTCCTGCAACCTTACATGGGCACCGACTGCATCAAACCGAGGACATTATGAAGCGCGTTCCGATCGATAGTAGACTCAAGCCCGGCGCCCAGGTTGCCACGTTATGAATTCCCAAATACACTTGCAACCATCCGAAGCAGTCCTGACGGTGCCGAAAGTCCCGGCCACCCCTATGGGCGCGATCTGGCGCACAATTCGCGGATACATCCTCTGGTCTTACGAGCGTGGCAGCCTCCACTACGACATCATGGTCACGCTCATCCTGCTCTTCGTCTTTCTCTCGCCGCGCCTCATCAACTTCAAAGACAAGCCCGTGGAGCGCGTCCCCAGGTCGGGCGTGCTCATCATTCCCGACAAGACGGGAGGCTTCATTTACCAGATTCCCGCGGCCGCCGTGAATACGGCCGCCGGCGGCGATATTCCCGCCCAACTCGAGCGCATCATCGAACCCATCTCCGGCGCCGTCAGCATCACCCGGTTTGAGCCCGTCACCGACGCCGCCGGCCGCACCCAGAGTTTCAAAGTCTGGGTGCAAAAAGAATAGAACTGGCCAAACTTGGACCTGACACGTCAAGGCTCCGCATGACCACTGTTTTTCAGGCATTTTTTTTCAGATGTGTAGTCCCCGCGTTGCTCCTGATGACAACTGCCGGGGCGCAGATCGCCGGCGAATCGCCCGATCTGGAGCGCGTCCTCGCCTCCATGGACAGCGCTGCCAGGACCTTCAAGTCCGCCGAGGCCGACGTCGCCTGGGACCAATACCAGAAGGTCATCAACGAGACTGAAACGCAAAAGGGCAGGATCTACTTCCGGCGTGAAAACGGCGAGATTCAGATGGCCGTCGATTTCGCCGAACCCGACAAGAAATATGTCATCTATAGCGGCGGCAAGGTCCAGGTTTATCAACCCCGCATCGATCAGGTCGATGAATACCTCCCGGGCAAGAACCGTAATGACGTCGAGAGTTTCCTGGTACTCGGCTTCGGCGGCGGCGGCCACGACCTGTTCAAGTCCTACGCCGTGAGGTTCGTCAAGACTGACACTGTCGACGGCGTCTCGGCCGGCGAACTGGAACTAGTTCCCAAGTCCGATCGTTTGCGAAACAACATTGCGCGCATCCTGCTTTGGATCGATTCGCGTGGAATTCTGGTTCGTCAACAGCTATTCGAACCCGGTGGCGACTACCGTCTGGCGAAGTACTCCGACTTAAAGTTGAATCAGAAGCTTCCCGACAGCGTTTTTAAATTGAAGACGACCCCGAAAACCAGATTCGTATCGCCGCAAGGGTAGGGCGAAAAGCAGAAAACGGCGTAGCGCCGACATCTTGCCGGCTGTCCGGAAGGCGGCCCAGAGCCTGCCGAAGGGAATAGGTTGCCGAAAAACGCGGCCAATAAGGGGAAAAGGGAAGGGCACGACCTTGGTCGTGCCGCTAAGTCTCTGAGAATTGGTTTGCGCTTTAGCGCCTGGGGGTCGCCCTCAACGGTCAAAGATGCTCTTTCCGCAGCCTCCTAGCCCTCGTCCTTGCCCCGGTGCGGTTAGCAGTTCACGCTCGCAGCCGGCAAAACTGGTACCAACACAATCAAGCTGAAAATCCGCCCGCGAGACGATATACTGCAAAAAGCCCTTCACACAGATTCCAAAATGGCCAAAGTCTTTACTATTCCCGTACCGCCTGATCTTTCCCGCAAGCAACGGGAACGCACGTCCGATCCGCGTTACGTCGACGGCCAGAAGTTGCTCGTGGAAGCGATGAGATACCTCGCCAAAGCCGACCCGGTGGCCAATCGCGGCGCTATCGAACTGCTCTCCGAGCATGTCCGCACGCGTTTCCGCATGACCGATTCACCCTTGACGGAATCTCCTCTCACTTAGCCCGAAACTTTCCCCCTGGCCGTTGCTTCCCGCCCTCTTACCCGGGCCTCCTAGAACGTCAAGCGCGCCGCGATCTGCAAGATGCGCTCTGTGTGGACAAGATTGACGCCGCTTCCAAAATCCGTGGTGTAGACTTGCCCGAACGTCGGATCGAACAGGCCCGTATCCGGATTGTTAAATTCTCCGTGGTTGAACAAGTTAAAAGCTTCCACCCGGAACTCGGCATTCAAACGCTCGGTAATGCCCGTCGTCTTCGCCACCGCCAGATCCAGATTCGTGCGGTGGGGGCCCCGGAAGAAGTTGCGCGGCAGGCCGTAGCCGTTGCCCGGAACATCTGGAATCTGTTCGAATGCCGCCGGATTGAAATACAGGTTCCCGTTCTTTCGCGGGTTCATGATGGAGATGCTGCTGAACCCGTCAGCAAAGATGGCGTTGGCCAGCGCCGAATCGCCCGCTCCAGATGGCCCTGGGTCATAACTCCCGCCCGGTAGTTCGCTGTTGATGGTGAGAGGGAAGCCGGTTCTCCAGGTGAAGATCGGGTACAGACTCCATCCCCGCACCAGGCGTTTTGGCCCCGAGTCCCACATCTTATCGAAGGGCAAGTCCCATCCGCCGCTGAACGTGATCCGGTTCGTCAGGTCAAAATCGGACGACGCCCGGAACTGGCTATGGTTGTAATAGGGTATGTTCGACGATCGATTTCGAAATCCTGACGCGTTATCGATGCTGTGCGCCCACGTATACCCCAGCGTGAAGTAAGTGTTGCCTATGTAGCGATTGTCGCCATTCTCCTTTGTCAGAGACGCTTCCATGCTGTTGAAACTGGCAAAGCTGATATTCCCGAATTCATTCGCAATCGAAATCGGACAATCCGCCGCATAACCGGTAAACCCGCCGAAGCTGGAGCAAAAATCGGCAAACGTGGTCTGGTTGTAGTTCAGAATTCGAGTTGGATTCGGTCCATTCACCGTGCTCAGGTCGAACGGATTCACATCCACCAGCGACGTCAGCCCTTTCGAACTGCTCCCGACATAATTCAGTTCGAGGGTCAAATTCCGCGCGATTTCGTCCTGCAGGCTCAAGTTGTACTGGTAGGTGTAGGGCGTGTGAAGATGCGGATCCACGAAGTAGATGCCGCCTCCGCCGAATGGCAGTGAGTTCCCCGTCGTGGGGTCGAAAGCGCTGCTCTTCGTCGGCGGTTGCGATGGAAATGGCTGCGAGAGGCCTGCCTGCGGCCACGGATTACTGAAGAACGGCGCCCCGTTCGTCACATAGGGCCCCTGGTCATTCATAAACCCATCGACTTCGCTGTAGAAAGGCGGTGCGCCGTTGAATTGCAGATTGTCTTCGCCCTTCAGCACGTCGTAGAACAGCCCGATGCCGCCGCGAATGCTCATCTTGCCATTGCCCTTTGGATCCCATGCAAATCCGACCCGCGGCGCGAAGTTGTCGCGGTCGGGGAAATTCACGCCCTGAGGAGCCCGGGCATCTCCCGGGAAAACCAGCCCGAGCGGCGCGTTCGGAAAACGCGTGGACTGCGCCCCCGGTACGATTGAAAAAGTTCGTCCCTGGGTATCTCGCTTCGGTGTGCTGTACTCATACCGCATGCCCAGCGATAGAACCAGATTCTTCCTCACTCGCCATTCGTCCTGCAGGTATCCGTAGACCGCCTTGCTTCGGATGTTATTCCCTGCGTTCGGTCCCTCAAACAGGTCATACGGCGTCCCGATCAGGAAGTCGGCCAGGCTGTCCCCGGTACCGCCGGGGTCGAATCCCTGGTAAAAGTCGAAAATGCCGTTGCCATAAAAATCATAGGTCGTGTTGTTCTGGTAGGCGGAGAACCCGCCCCCGAACTTCCATGTATTCCGACCCTTTACCCACGTCACCGTATCGGTGTAAGCAAAGGTATTGCCGATCTCGAAAGCCGGGCCCTGCGGGTCGGTTCCGAACTCCAGGCCGCCTTCATCGATGTATATCTGCGGCGGTCCATTGGGTGTGTCCGACAGGATGCCAAATCCCAGTTGCGCGGCCGTGGGAAGGGCCGAGATCGGCAGCCCAAAATCCCCATTGCGGCGGTGTGCCGTGAACAGGAACTCATTCAGCAAAGTGGGGGAGAAGTCCCGCGTGTAACCGATATTGGCGTAGTAACTATTGCTGTGCCTCAATTCACCGAATCCCAGAATCGTCGAGTTGAAGCCGGAAAAAGGATCCGTAGTGGGATTCCGGTTTCCTCCCAGCGTTATCGCCAGCTTGTCTTTCGTCGTCAGATTCAGGTCGACTTTGACGGTGAGTTCGTTCCTGTTGTCGGTGGCCCCTGCCGACTGCGATATCTGCGCCAAACCGCTGGACGGATTGATGAAAGTCGACGTTGGAATCAGTCCCAGGTTGATGTAGGCGATCGCTGCCGGATCGAACTTTGCCGGGTCAATGATCGCGTTGGCAGGGCTGCCGCCCGCCGGCACAAAATATGGATTCGATTGCAGGAACGAAACCACGCTCGAGGCATCCGGCGCCGCCGAAAAATCTCCATTATTCAGTTCGGCCGGCGTGAATGTCCCGGTCGTCGAAACCTCGGCTTGCGTCTGTCGTTGGCCCTGGTACGAGACGAAGAAAAAGAACCGGTCCTTCCCTTCCAGCAGATGCGGAATCGTGATTGGGCCGCCGAACGTGCCACCAAACTGATGGCGCTTTAGATCA
>Ga0335080_10001492_pt1 | contig 22927 bp, 21 predicted proteins | sample Lox_Sample_34_FD_206720 | JGI IMG/M metagenome (GOLD analysis project Ga0335080, IMG submission 206720) | Soil microbial communities from Loxahatchee National Wildlife Refuge, Florida, United States - Lox_Sample_3.4 | ecosystem: Environmental > Terrestrial > Soil > Wetlands | place: USA...
CTCAGCCTCTGCATCACCAGCGTCGTCACCCGCAGCAGAAACCAGAAGAAACCTACGCTGACAAGCACGGCGATCGTGCGGGCGTAGTAAAACCTTGGCAACAGAGGCAGTCCGAAGTAGCCGGAGAAGATGCGGTGGGCAATCCCTCCGAAGCAAAGCAGAAGCGGTTTCGATATCCGGCTGTAAGAGTGGAGGTTCGGTCGTTTTCGATAATTGAGGTAGAGCCGCCGCGGAATCGCAAGGAACAGAACGACAGCCCACCCCACAACCGCCGCCACAGGAATCGCCGCAATCAACGCCAGCCACTGCCACAGTGGCATTCCGAGAAAGAGGTTCCGCACCAGACTCTTCGGAAGCCGGCTTTCCACCTGGTGCGCTTCGACGTTGTCATACAATTCGGGGACTTTGGCCAGCGTGTCGGCCGCAAAAAGCCAGATTCTTCCCGAATTCGGATCGCTGACCCGCACCAGCACGACCGGAACATCGCTATCGGCAACGGAAAACATTCCGATTGTCTGTTGATCGGGAACTCCGTTGTCGGGATTGCCTTCAGGACTCGTGCTGATGCGCCCGATGTGGCCGACGAATGCGCGGTCCATCAGAACCTTGAGCTTGCCGGCCAGTTGCGGGCCCTGCGTCTGTCTCCGCGCCGCGCCCATTTGCAGATAATCGGCAGCGGCTGCGTCGTTTCCGTTTTGCTCAGCCTGCAAAAATCCGACCACTGTGCCGGAAGGCGTGTTCCGCCCCAATGGGTCGATCTGCCCGGGAGCCGTTGCCGGAGCCTGCTTTCCGCTCAGCAGGCTGCTCACCGCCTGCGCGGTAAGGCCCACCGGAGCAAGAGCGAGAATGAGTGCCAACAACGCAGATTTCTTCATGTTGCCCAAGTAGAATACGACGTCCCTGAAAACTATCTATGCCTTGGCCTGTAGCTTGAAAGCGATGCGCGTCGATCGGAAGCATAAAGCCGCGCGTTCAGATTGCGTCCCGGCCGCTCAGAGCCCACCGCTTCCTACTTCTTTGGCCGATAGATATCTGTGGCCTGCCCGTAGAAAATTTCTGCCGCTTCCATCATCGTTTCCGAGAGCGTTGGATGCGGATGAATAGTCATGCCGATGTCTGCCGCCAGCGCGCACATCTCAATCGCGAGCACACCTTCGGCAATCAGATCGCCGGCGCCCGGCCCGCAAATACCGACACCGAGCACGCGCTCGGTCTTTGGGTCAATGAGCAACTTGGTCAGGCCCTCCGGCCGGTCGAGTGTGATGGCGCGTCCGGAAGCGGCCCAGGGAAACTTGGCCACAGTGATTTGACGGCCTTGTTCTTTGGCCTGCGTTTCGGTGAGGCCGGCCCATGCAATTTCGGGATCGGTGAAGACGACTGCAGGAATGGCGTTCGGTTCGAAGGCAACTTTGTGCCTGGCGATGGCCTCGACCGCAGTTCGGCCCTCGTGCATGGCTTTGTGCGCGAGCATCGGCTCTCCGGCGACGTCGCCGATCGCGTAAATCGTGGGCTCGGCGGTCTGGCGCTGGCCGTTGATTTCGATGAATCCCTTGGCGTTGACTTTGACTTTGGTTTTGTCGAGGCCGGGAATTTCGGAGTTGGGGCGGCGGCCGACGGACATCAGCACACGATCGAAGACCTGCTCTTTTTCTCTTACCTCAGCACCGTCGAAGGTGACGCGAATGCCCGTTTTTTCGTCTCTCAGCGACTTGACAGTCGTGTTCAGCAGAATCGAAGCAAAGCGCTTTTCGAGACGTTTGTGCAATGGAAGCACCAGATCGCGGTCGGCGCCGGGCAGAAGGCCGGAGAGCATTTCGACGACCGTCACTTTGGTTCCGAGTGTGGCATAGACTGAGCCGAGTTCGAGGCCGATGTAGCCGCCGCCGATGACGAGCAGCGTTTTCGGAATGTCTTCGAGCGCGAGCGCGCCGGTCGAGTCAATGAGGCGGGGGCTGTCGATCTTAAGGCTGGGAATTGCCGTGGGGCGCGATCCGGTTGCAATCACGATGCGGTCGAAGGTCAGCGTCTCCTCGCCCGCCGCAGCCGACTTGGTGACCTTCAGCGTGGTCGCGTTCACGAAAGCCGCTTTGCCCTGGATGAACGTGACTTTGCGCTGCTTCGAGAGCTGGCCTAGTCCGCCCGTCAGTTTGGCGACGACGCCTTCCTTCCAGCCGCGCAGTTTGGCAAGATCGACCTTAGGCGCGGCGAACTCGATGCCCCAGGCTTTCGCCTGCTCGGCTTCGTCGAGCAGCTTGGCCACATGCAAAAGCGCTTTGGAAGGAATGCATCCGCGATAAAGGCAAACACCGCCGGGATTGACTTCGGGATCGATGAGCGTAACTTTCATGCCGAGGTCGGCCGCTAAAAATGCGGCAGCATAGCCGCCGGGTCCACCACCGATTACCGCCACGCGAAGGTTTGAATTGTTTGACATGTGTAATCAATATCCTTAGATTGCAAAACTACAGACGCGCTATAGATCGCCCCGGATTGCTCGGATCAACCCGCAATTCTATTTTTGCTCCAACTGGCAATCGAGAAGTGATTTTTTCCGTTGCCGTCTCGATTGATGAGAGACCAAAGAGCAACCACTTTCGCCACTCGCCGGCGAATTGCTTTCCATCAATCTCGTAGCTGTAGAAAACTACAAGCCAGCCGTTTTGACTCGCCGAAAGAAATTCATAGCCTTCAACTGTTCCTAGAGTTTGGGCCCAATGGGACGACTTTCGCCTCAAGAACAACTGCCGACACGACCAGGAGAACTCCGCGTAGCCCAACGTATTTCTAACCGGAATTGCTACCGTCGTCATGCTAGGCGGACCTTGTGAGTTTCTCGGCGCCCTCGGCGTCTCGGCGGTGAAATATCCTACCCCTGCACCGATAGCAGGAACGGCTGTTCGAAGGCCTCGGCGATCCAGCGCAGAAAGCGCGCCGCATCGGCGCCATCGATCAACCGGTGATCGTACGAGAGTGACAGCGGAAGAATCAAGCGCGGCTCAAATTTGTTGCTCACCCACTCCGGCTCCATACGCGACCGTGAGAGACCAAGAATCGCCACTTCAGGATGGTTCACAATCGGCGAAAATCCCGTGCCGCCGATCCCGCCCAGGTTCGTAATCGTAAACGTCCCGCCTCCCATCTCCTCAGGCGTGAGTTTGCGGTCGCGCGCCTTTTTCGAGAGCTGAGTCATCTCCGCCGCCAACTCGACAATGTTCTTTTTGTCCACGTCGCGAATCACCGGCACCAAGAGGCCGCGGTCGGTGTCCACGGCCACGCCAATATTGATGTACTGCTTGTAAATGATCTCCTCGTGCGCCATGTCGATCGACGCATTGAACTGTGGAAAGACTTTCAACGCCGATGCGCAGACCTTGAGCGCGATAGCCGTAACGGTCATCTTGCCGCCGGCTTCTTCCGCGCGTGGCGCAAAGCGGGCGCGCAATTGCTCAAGCTCGGTAATATCTGCGCGATCTTGCTGCGTGACATGGGGGATCGTATTCCACGCCTGCCGCAGATGCTCGGCCGTCTTGCGCCGGACACCCCGCATCGAAACGCGCTCCGTCTTGCCCCACTTCGAGAAGTCCGGCAGCTCCGGCTCGACAAAGCTCGCCCGCGGAGCCTGCGCCGCCGTCACGGCAGCGGCCAGAGCGTTTTTCGCGTGCAGCTTTACATCGTCTTCACTAATGCGCCCGCCCGGACCGCTTCCCCGCACGCCGTGAATATCCACGCCGAGTTCGCGCGCCAGCCGCCGCACGTGCGGCGCCGCCGGCGCCGGATCGCGGTGTTCCGTTCCCGCCACCTTCTCCAGTTGCACCGGCATGCTGAAAGCGGGCACTTGGGCCGCCGGCTGATCCGGAGGCAGTGCCTGTTCTTCCGTTTTCCCCTCGGCGCGCATCGCCATTTGGAACGACAGCCGCGCCGCCTGTTGTCCGGAAATGTGTTCGACCGGCTCGTGCCGCCGCGGAGCTTCTGCCACCGGAGTCGCCCCGCCTTCCAGCGTGAAAATCATGTCACCCACTTTGATCTTCTGTCCCTCTTTGACTTTGACCTCGCGAACCACGCCGCTCACCGTGGAAGGAACCTCGACGACGGCCTTGTCGGTTTCAATCTCCATCACGGGCTGGCCCTCGGCAACGCGCGCGCCCGGCGAGATCATCAGCCTCACCAGATCGCCGGAATCGATGTTCTCGCCGAGTTCAGGGAGCCGGAAGTCGCTTGGGCCAGTGGTCGGCACCGCGGCCGTCGATTGACGGGCGGGAGCGTACGTGACTCCGCTCGGTTTGGCCGCTTCGCGCTTGGCGGCCTTGGCCGTCCGAGATTGCGCGCCCGGAACGCGTGCATCCGCTCTTTGCGATATCGGCGCCTTCTCCTTCGGCGCCGCCCCGGCCCCATTCTCCACAGTGAAGATGACCTGCCCAACCCGCAGCTTGTCGCCTTCTTTGACCCGCACCTCGCCAACTGTCCCAGTGACCGACGACGGGACCTCAACCACCGCCTTGTCGGTTTCGAGTTCCATCACCGGCTGGCCCTCGGCGATCATCGCTCCCGGCGTGACGAGCAGGCGCACCAGATCGCCGCTTTCGATGTTCTCGCCCAGTTCGGGCAGTTTGAATTCCGTTGGCATTCGTCTTGTTCCTGGTCGCCAGTTTCTAATTCCGAGTTGCAGTTGCTGGTTCGTGAGCTTACGAATCGGGAATCACTAGCAACGATCGCTAGCAACTAGCAACTTTCTTAGCTCGTTGCCGGATTTCTCTTCTCCGAGTTGATCCCCAAATCGCGGATCGCTTTCTCGATCACGTCTTTTTTCAGGACTTCGCCTCCGTCTTTGTTTTCGGCGGCGAGCGCGTACAGCGTTGCCAGTACAATATGCTTGGCATCGACCTCAAAGAAGTCGCGTAGCGAGGCGCGATTCTCGCTGCGACCGAAGCCATCGGTTCCCAAAGCAACTAATCTCCCGGGGATCCACTGAGAGATGCTCTCAGGCAGTACCTTCATGTAGTCGGACGCTGCGATGAACGGGCCCGCCGCTCCCTTGAGCGCTTGCGTCACGTAGGGAACCTTCGGCGCCTGCGCCGGATGCAGCATGTTCCAGCGGGCACAGTCATTCGCTTCGCGGTAAAGCTGCTTGTAGCTTGTCACGCTCCAGACGTCGGCGGCGACACCGTAATTCTTTTCGAGAATCTCGGCCGCCTTCAGTACCTCAAACATGATCGTGCCGCTGCCGAACAGTTGCGCCCTCAGCTTGCCGCCATTTTTCTGGGCGCTAGCCTTCATATCCGACGCCTTATAAAGATACATGCCCTTCAGAATGCCTTCGCGAATGCCGGGAGCATCCGGCATCCCCGGCATGGGCAACGGCTCGTTGGTCACGGTCAAGTAATAGAAGATGGACTCGCCATCGACGTACATGCGCTTGATGCCGTCCTGAATGATGACGGCGATTTCGTAGGCGAATGCCGGATCATAGGCCAGCAGATTGGGTACCCCGAGCGCCAATACGTGGCTATGGCCGTCCTGATGCTGCAATCCTTCGCCTGCCAGTGTCGTACGTCCCGCCGTCCCGCCAATCAGGAACCCGCGGCACCGCATATCCGCCGCCGCCCAGATCAGGTCCCCGATGCGCTGAAATCCGAACATCGAGTAGTAAATGAAGAACGGAATCGTGTTGATCCCGTGATTTGCGTATGCCGTGCCCGCCGCGATAAACGAGCACATCGACCCGGCTTCGGTGATCCCCTCTTCCAGAATCTGCCCGTTCTTCGCCTCCTTGTAATAAAGGAGCGTGTCCATGTCGACCGGCTCATACAATTGGCCGACGTTCGAATAGATTCCAACCTGCCGGAACAGCGCCTCCATCCCGAACGTGCGCGCCTCATCCGGCACAACCGGAACAATGAACCTGCCCACTTCCGGATCGCGCAGCAGCTTCGACAGCATGCGCACGAAGACCATGGTCGTTGAGGCGTCACGGCTCTCGGTGCCTTTGTAGAACTCCTCGAACAGTGAGTCCGCTGGAGGTTTCAGTGGCGCTGCGCGTTCTTTGCGCACCGGCAGGTAGCCGCCCAGTTGCTGGCGCCGTTCCTGCATGTACTTGATCTCGGCACTGTCGTCGGCCGGGCGGTAGAACGGCGCCTCGTGCAGTTCGTCGTCCGGGATCGGAATGCCAAACCGCGATCGGAAGATCTGCAACTCATCGTCATTCAGCTTCTTCTGCTGATGCGTGATGTTCTTCCCTTCGCCCGCCTCGCCCATGCCATAGCCCTTGATGGTCTTGGCCAGAATGATGGTCGGCGATCCGGTGTGGTCAACTGCCGCCTGGTACGCCGCCAGCACTTTGATCGGATCGTGCCCGCCCAGCCGCATACGTGCCAGTTGTTCGTCGGAAAGATGCTCGACCATCTTCAGCAGGCGCGGATCGGTCCCGAAAAAATTCTGCCGGAAGTAGCCGCCGCTCTCGACCCAGAATTTCTGATACTGGCCGTCGGTGATCTCTCCCATCCGCCTTACCAGCAGGCCATCGCGGTCGGCCTGAATCAACGGATCCCAATCCGTGCCCCAGATCACCTTGATCACGTTCCAGCCTGCGCCCCGGAAAATCGCTTCCAGTTCCTGAATGATCTTTCCGTTGCCGCGCACCGGGCCGTCGAGCCGCTGCAGGTTGCAGTTGACGACAAAAATCAGATTGTCGAGCCGCTCGCGCGATGCCAGCGTGATCGATCCAAGCGCCTCCGGCTCATCCATCTCGCCATCGCCCATGAACGCCCAGACTTTGCCTCCCGTTGACAGCTTCAACCCGCGGTTCTCGAGATATTTGATGAAGCGCGCGTGATAGATGGCCTGAATCGGGCCGAGCCCCATCGAAACCGTGGGAAATTCCCAGAAATCCGGCATCAGCCACGGATGCGGATACGAAGAAAGACCTCCACCCGGCTTCAGTTCGCGCCGGAAGTTCTCCAGTTTTTGTTTAGGGATTCGGCCTTCTAAATACGCGCGCGCATAAATCCCCGGCGCTGCGTGTCCCTGGAAATAAACGATGTCGCGGTCGCCCAAATCGGTCGAGGCGCGGAAGAAATGATTGAATCCGACCTCATAGAGCGTTGCCGCCGATGCAAAAGTCGAGATGTGTCCGCCAATTCCTTCCTGAATCTTGTTGGCGCGGACAACCATCGCCATCGCGTTCCAGCGCACCAGGCTCTTGATCCGCCGCTCCATCTCCTGGCTGCCCGGAAACGGAGGTTGCTGCCGCGAGGGAATCGTATTCTGATAAGGAGTGGTCGCCGAAAACGGCAGATTCACTCCGGCGGCGCGCCGCGCATGCAGCGCCAGTTGCTGCAACAGACGCCCCGCTCGCTCTGGTCCGCCCGTCGTCAATACATAGTCGAGCGAATCCAGCCACTCTCGGGTCTCCAGGACTTCTAGGCCATTTGCCGGTTGCGTTTGCGGTGCTTGATGTGTCTCCTGCTCCTGCGTCTCACCCACGCTCATCTCACCCCAAATGAAGAAATACGCAACTCCATCATAAGCAATCGACAGGAATTTTGCTGGAGCCGGATGTGGTACCAAAAGGATCCGACCTGGAACTCAGTGCAGGAATACGCCCCGCCGACCCGAATCATTTCGATCAGCGGCCTAGCGCGCAGGCGGGAAGACGTTTTCCTTTCAAGCTCGGGCCAAGCCTGACTGCACAGCAAAGACGAGAAACACGGCAACTGAAATGAATTCTTGACGTCTCATCGTCACACCTGAGGACCTTTATCCTAAAATCGGCATTCCACTCCGCCCGCAAAGGTCTGGAGTACCTGCCCGCCTTCGCTGATCACTGCGAAATCGGCGGCGGTGCCAGGGCTAAGAGCGCCCTTGCCGCTCAACCGAACCGTTCGGGCCGGATTGCGTGTAGCGGCAGCCACTGCCTGCTCGAGCGTCCATCCCGCGAAGCTCGAAAGATTGCGTACGGCCCGATCCATCGTCAACGTGCTGCCTGCGAGCTTGCCTTCATAGGTGCACTTGCCATCGTGAACATCCACTGCGATCGATCCGAGACGATAGCGTCCGTCCGGCATTCCCGCAGCGGCCGTCGCGTCGGTAATCAGTACCGTCAAATCCGCGCCTTTTGCCTTCGCCGCCAGCTTGACGATGGTCGGATCGACGTGTACGCCATCGGCAATCAGATCAGCGCTGACACGCGAATCGGTCAGCACGCCCCCCAGAATGCCTGGATCTCGGTGCTCCAGTGGCCGCATGGCATTGAAGATGTGAGTTGCATGGCTGGCCCCGGCGGCAATCGCGCGCTCCGTGTCCGCCAATGGAGCATCCGAATGCCCCAGGCTTAGACACACTCCGCGTGCCGCCGCCAGGTGAATTAGTTCGGTTGAGCCGTCCAGTTCCGGCGCGATCGTCATCATTCGGATGTGGCCACGTGCTGCCTGCCAGAAACGTTCGAACGTCTTGGTTTTTGGTGGAAGCAGATCTGCCTCCGGATGCACTCCCCGGCGCGCATGGCTGATGAACGGTCCCTCTAGATGAATGCCCAGCGGTGCGGCTCGGCCTTGGCAAATGTCTCCGCCGTGCTTTTCAACTGCATCGGCCAGCCTTTCGAGGGCACGCAAAATCCGTTCCAGCGGAGCCGTCACCGTCGTCGGCAAATACGATGTGACTCCATGTCGCACCAGCATTCGCTCGATCGCCGGAAGCGCCTCCGCTTTCTCGTCCATCACGTCGCATCCCGCGCTGCCGTGAATGTGCAGGTCGATATAGCCTGGAACTATCATGCCCTGGCCAAAATCAGTGTGCGCCCTCCCGGCCGGCGCTTGCCGGTCGTCATGACTTCCCACCTCGACAATACGGCCCTCTTCGACCGCCATCCAGGCGTTGTCCACAACGTCAGCCGGTGTCACGAGCCTTCGCGCCGTAAATACCTGCATAATCAATACTTAAACATAAGTGCGAGCAAGATTGTACTGTTTTGCCATTGTACTTAGGTAACCTCTGCCTTCACCTTCCTGTAACAACTCGGCCTGTAAAATAAAAGTCAATTGAAGGGGGTTGAAATCGTGGAGATTGAACAGATAGCCAGCGAGCGCCAGAAACTCATGCTCAGCATGCTGGAGAGAAAGATCCGGATGCGGGCGCGCCAGCTTTACGATGAGCGCGGTACGGCCAAGGGAACGGCACTTGAAGACTGGGTAAGAGCCGAGTCCGAGGTCCTGGAAGCGAGCATTCTTGCGCCGCTCTGGGCGGTTCGCAACAAACGGCAGTCTCCAGACGTATAGCCTCGACTGCCAAGCGTCATTCAGATCCAGATCTTCTCGTCCCTGGACCCTTCCATTCTGAGTCACTTAATCCACAATTTTCTCGAGCAACATCGCCGTTGACAAACTGAGCGTAGGCGCCGCAATCGAGAACAAGACTCGGCCGATCGTCCCGGGCGCCCCGCCGTAATATGCGTCAAGGACGAATGCAGCGATACAGGCCACTCCAGTCGCCCGAAGCCAGGGCCCGGAAAATCGCTTCAGGTTTGGAATCGCCAAGGGCAGCAGCCACAGGAATATGTACCAGAACTGATGGTCGCCGAGCGCTGCCGCAACATGGTCCACGTAACCGTTGGCCGGGTGTTCTTCGTGAAGCGCGAACGCAAACCTCACGGGGCTTATGAACCTTCTTTCGACCGCGTAGTGCAGGGCGATAAACGCCGACACGCTCGCCGCCCAACTGACACCGATCCAGATGGCGGTCTTTCTCAATGTCGGCCGCAAGCGCTGCTTTGCAGGAACTCGCTCGCGCAGCTCTTCCAGCCACCAGGCTGCCCCCAGCGCAATGCTGAGTGGGATAAATGATTCTTTCGCCAGGGTTCCCAGCGCCGCGATCACTGGTAAGAACCACAACTCGCCTTCCGCAAGGCCCCATAACAAGCAGAGGAGGAAAAACCCTTCGCTCGCATCGACCAACCCGACCAGCCGCAGGTTCGGGACAGCAAAATTGACAAGATAGACGAACGCTCCCAACAGCCCAACTCCAGCATTCTCAAGCTGGCCGACGCCAAGGACAACCATCAGAACGCAGGTAGCCGCCACAAACAACGAGTCGGCGACGAGAAGAGCCAGCATCACTGGATCCCAGCTTGCCGTTCGTCCCGTCGCAATCCAATAAACCGGTTTCGCAATGTCCGGAACCAGCACGCGGAAGCGAACATGATTCACACGCGGACCATCCGTGGATTGTGCGCCCACGCTCCCACTCACCATGTCCGCATAGATTCTTACGTCCGAAAGGCCCGGCGTCTGTCGAGGGTCATATCGATTCAGCACCGGATAGCCGAGCCCGAGCGCGATCAGAAAGAACAGTGCGAACAGCAGTCCAGCTTTGCCGGCGGTGATTCTCTCGTGCTTATTGGGAGTGGCCATCGGTTCGCGCTGTAATTCTCGCATTTCGGCTGACAGGCGGAAAAAACTCGCTGGCCCACACGCTTCGCACGTGGGAGCCGGCGGCTCGCTGCAGCTATCGCATGTTCTCGAACGAAGTCTCGCCGCTTTTCACCAGCGGATTTTCCCTTGCGGATCGTCCACCAGCACCACTTCATATTTCTCGATCATCGGCATAAGGATGTTCTCGAGTTCGCTTTTCCACAACTCGCCTTCGTAGAACTTAGCCTTCATGGGTTCGCGTGATGCAAGATCGGGGAATCCCCGCATGAAGAAAAAGGTGTCCGGATCTTCAATCGACAAGAAGGGTCCGAGTATCTTCATCCCAATCTCGTCGTGCGCCGGGACCGACCGCGCGCCGAAGATTTCCAGAAATTCCGTGCGCTTCCCCGGTTTCAGCCTGTAGGTTCGCATTTCGATGATCATGATCGGCCGCCTTCCCGGCTGAGGGTAACTTAGAGACCCGTTTTGGAGCCAGTCCACGCAGGCATCGTTTTGATTTACAATCCGCCCCTTAGAAGGCGCTTATGCGCGCTTGTTCTCGTCTCGCCGTCCTCACCTGCCTCACGGCAGGTTTTTGCTTTGCGCAGGACCACGACTTCAGCAAGGTTCAGATCAAGGTCACCAGGGTTGCCGGCTCGGTCGATATGCTGCAGGGCGCTGGGGGCAACATTGGAGCGACCGTCGGCGACGATGGCATCGTGATCGTCGACGGACCAGTATGCCCCCCTCGCGGATAAAATTCAGGCCGCGCTCAAAGGCATCGCCGACAAACCTGTACGCTTCATCATCAACACCCACTATCACGAGGATCACACCGGCGGCAACGAGTTCTTCCAGAAGCAGGCGCCCATCATCGCGCAGGATAACGTCCGCAGGCGCCTCGAAGCCGGCGGACAGGCGGGCAACGGCGGATCAATGCACTTCGAAGCCAAGCCTGCCCCGAAAGACGCGCTGCCCATCATCACCTTCGATCACGACGTCACCGTGCATCTCAATGGCGAGGACATTCGCGCCTTTCATTTTCCTGCCGGACACACCGACGGCGACTCAGTCATCTACTTCACGAGGTCGAATGTTGTCCACATGGGGGACGATTTCGTCACCTACGGCTTCCCCTTTATCGACGTTGATGGAGGAGGCTCTATTGACGGCATGATCGCCGGGGTTGAAAAGGCAATCGCTCAGCTCCCGCCCGATGTAAAGATCATTCCCGGACATGGCAACGTTTCAACCATCGACGACGTTCGCGCCTACGTCAAGATGCTGAAGGAGACGCGCGCTGCCGTGCAAGATGCGCTCGACAAGAAAATGACGCTCACCGACATGAAGGAGAAGAAGATTCTCGATCCCTGGAAGAAGTACTCGGGCGAATTCATATCCGAGGATGTTTTCCTGGAGACGGTCTATAACTCCCTCACCGGCCAAAAGAACGGCATGTTCGTAAAGCACAACTGAGGGTGCCACCCGCGGCCGCGCCAGTTCTCACCATTGCCGACGGTTCGACTCCGCGCGAACTTAACTGCTGCGTCGTATCGCGAGCAGAGTCAGGTCATCCTGTTGTGTCCCCGGACCGGCAAACACCCGCAGGTCTTCGAGAAAAGCGGCAATCACCTCTGCGGGAGTACGGGTGCCCTGGCGACGCAGCAAGTGAGCTACCCGATCGACACCATATTCCTCATCCGCGCTACTCGTCTCCGAAAGGCCGTCGGTAAACAAAAACAGCGTGTCGCCGGCATCAAGTTGCAGCCGAGTCGCGGAAAATTCAGCTTCATGGAACATCCCAAGCGGCAAGCCTGTTGACTCGATGCGCAGCACGCCACCGCGCCCGGCCACGATGGCGGGCAAGTGTCCGGCGTTGTGGATCTCCACCTCTCCAGTCGGCTTTGCCTGGCCACACACCAGCGTGGCAAACTGTCCGGCGAGGGCGCTTTCACAAAAGACACGGTTCGCTTGCGTAACGATCTGGCTCAGGGGCAGGGCCATGCCGGCCAGGCTGCGGAACAGAGCGTGAAGTTGCGTCATCAGCATCGACGCTGCAACTCCCTTGCCGGAAACGTCGCCCAACACGAAGAAAAGGTGCCCATCCGAGGGAATCAGGTCGCAATAGTCTCCGCTGACTGCGCCGAGCGGCGCATAGTGATAACTGGTCTCCCAGCACCCTGCGCGCAAACCCGCTCGCGGCAGCAGGTTACGCTGTACCTCGGTGGCCAGATCCAGGTCGCGTTGCAGGGCGGCGCGCCCCGGTTCATTCAGATGGTCCAGGCAGTAGCGCACCAGGGGATCGGCCAGGAGCCGGTCTTGCTCCACGGTGTCGTGGCAGTTTTCGCAGAAACCGTACGTGCCTTTGTCCATGCGCTCCAGCGCCGAATCCACCTCGTGAAGCAGACTTGCCAAGCTCCCATTCTGCGGCGCGAGCGCTATGGCTTGTTCCAAACGTCGCTTGCGTTGTTCCAACTGATTCTGCAGGAACGTAACTTCTAAAGTGGCCACGTCAACCTCCCCGGAATGCCATCGTGCTTATTGGATTCCACTCCGTGCGCCTTCGATGCAGAGCTATCGTTACCGCACTTGCAATACCGCCGCGGCCCGGACCGTCAATTCAAGCGCGAGCGTCATGAGCTCAGCGGCGTTCGAAGCGACGTAACATCCCGGCTTCCTCGCCGTCTTGACATCCTACCATCTTTCGCCTAAGCTTCGCCCATGGCGATCACTCGGCGGCAACGTGAACTCTACGATTTCCTCTCCCGCTTCGTCAACGAAAAGGGATACTCCCCGTCGTTCGAAGAAATCAAGGAGGCGATGGGCCTCAACTCCCTGGCCACCGTTCACAAGCACGTCACCAATCTCGAAAAGAAAGGCCTGCTGACCCGCGACTATAACCGCAGCCGCTCCATCGATCTGCTACCCCCGCGGGGCAAACTGAAGCAGTCGATGGCCGTGAATACGGGCGTCGTTCTGCCGCTGTTGGGTCGAATCGCGGCCGGCCGTCCGATCGAGGCCCTTGAAAATCCCGAGACCATTTCGCTCGCCGATTTCGTCCGGTCGAAGGAGGTGTTTGTGCTCGAAGTTCGCGGCGAATCGATGCAGGATGAAGCGATTCTTGATGGAGACTATGTGCTGGTCGAGAAGACAAAGACCGCGCATAACGGCGATATCGTGGTCGCGCTGATTGACGGCTCCGATGCGACCCTGAAACGATTCTTCCGCGAGGGCGAAAATATCCGCCTCCAGCCTTCCAATAAAAGTATGAAGCCGATCATTGTCCCGGCCGCGTCAGTCGAGTTGCAGGGTCGCGTGATTGGGGTTCTGAGGAAGTACTAAAAACTGCAGAACTAAGAAGGCAGATTGCCGAAGTGAAGACCGCTGTTTGCCGTTTGCTGCTCGCGTTTCCCGATTCGCCGCGGGCGTGGCTATGCGCCATTAGTGATCAGTTGCTGAAGAAGCATTCCCTGGAATTGCCAGACGCGCAAAACAACCTCGCACGGCGCCGGAAATAGGAATAACAAATCGGCGAATCGCCACCCGCCGGTAGCTGGCGGCGAATAGCGAATAGCCAACCGGGAACCGCATGCGGGTCAGCCGATGTGGCGGTCGAGCGCTTTCTGAATGTCGTCTTTGGAGCGATAGCCAACCAACTGCTCCACCACTTGTCCATTCTTGAAAACCAGCAGCGTCGGGATGCCCGTAACTTTATAGCGCATAGGGGTGGCGCCATTACGGTCGACATCCATTTTCCCGATCGTGACCTTGCCCTTATATTCGCCGGCCAGTTCTTCCACGATGGGCGCGATGGCTCGGCACGGACCGCACCAGGCGGCCCAGAAATCCACCAGCACGGGCTTGTCAGACTTCAATACATCCGAATCAAAGTTCGCGTCAGTAACCTCGACAATGGCGTTGCTTGCCATTCATCCTCCCAGATTGTTATGGGTTACCCGCTACGGACACGCTGGCCCAAGCGAGACAACCCTTCTATCCTAGCACTGTCGATTAGATGCCAGGCAATTCTGGAAGTCGCAAGTGTCAATTGACTGACTTGCCGCAGTGGCGGCCAGGCAAAACTTCGCGTTCGATGGATCAACGTCGATGAGAGGCGATCTCGATAACTTGCGCGTCGTGCTGGTGGCGACGCGCAATCCGCTGAACATTGGCGCGGCGGCGCGTGCCATGAGCAACTTTGGCGTTCGCCATCTGCGGCTGGTGAAGCCCTATGAGGTAGCTTTCCGTGAAGCGCGCTCCGCGGTCGGCGCGGCCGACTTGCTGGCCAATGCCAGAGAATATGCAACGGTGGCCGAGGCAGTTGCCGATTGCCGGCTGGTCGTCGGAACAACCGCTGCCGGGCGCCGCCAATTGCAACTTGAACTGATGCCGCTTGAACGCGGACGGCAACCCGTCCGCAACCAGTTGCGAACGGCGCCGGTCGCCCTGCTGTTCGGGTCGGAAAAGGTCGGGCTTTCGAACGAGGATATGAGCCATTGCCATTGGCTCATGCGCATTCCCACACGCGCTGCGCATGGATCGATGAATCTGGGCCAGGCGGTTGCGGTCTGCCTGTATGACCTGGCGCGTCCGGGGAAGAGCGAGGCCGCTAAGAGCAACAGCATCCCCGCTACCTCCGCCGATCTCAAGCGCCTCACCGATTTGCTGTTCAACGTACTTGACAGAAGCGGATACGTGAAACCGCGCCTGGCCGCCGCGACCACGGAAAAACTCCGCCTCATGGTGCATCGCCTCAATCTGAGCGACAGCGATGCTGAGCTATGGCTCGGAATGCTGCGGCAAATTGACTGGAGGCTGACCGCCATCGATGCCCCGCTCCCGGGGGCAGGAGCCGGCTTCCCTTAACACCCTCTGTCTCGCTGTACGGTGGATTCCCTCCTTTGCCCGCCAAGCCCCTCGTCTCTTTCGCGCTCATTCTTGGTTTCTCCCTTTGCCGCCCAACATAAGTCTCCGGAGACGCTAACCGTTATTCAATCCGGCAGTCGAATAAGCAGGCGGCCATGCCCGAGCTCCAGCCCGTGCGTGCGTCCTTGGGGTACAGATATGCGCATGCTGCTCGACACCCTCTCTCAGACGCTGCGGACCTTATGGGCGCATAAGCTGCGATCGTTTCTGACCATGTTCGGGATTGCCTGGGGCGTGGGCTCCCTCCTGCTGCTCGCGGGAGTGGGCGAAGGCTTTCGCAATGGCAATCGCAAGCAACTTGAGAGCTTTGGCAAGAACATCATTTTTTTCTTTGGCGGCCGCGCACCGGCGGTCGAGGGCAGCTTCAGTTCCATGAAGTGGTTCAATCTGACCTACGATGATTACCTGTCCATCAGGAGCCAGTCGAAGCTGGCCATCAATGTCTCTCCTTTAATCGCCCGCGACGACATACGCGCCGTCAGCGATTACACCAGTACCAACGGCCAGGTTTCGGGCGTGCCCCCGATCTACAGTCACGTGCGGACCATTCCCCTGCAAGTCGGGCGCTGGATCAACGACGACGACGATGCCGAACGCCGCCGCGTTTGCGTGCTCGGCCGCGAAATGACCCGCAATATGTTTCCCGGTCGCCCCGCCGTCGGCAACACTATCCTTCTCAATGGAGTTCGCTTCGAGGTCATCGGCGTCCTCAGCATGATTGGCCAGGAAGAGCACAACGCGACCAACGTTCGCATTTTTGTTCCCTTCAGCACCATGCGCGAGCTCTTTCCTCTCGTCGGCGATAACTCAAAAGAGGGCAATGCCATTTCCTTCATCAACTACCAGCCCCGCAGCTTCGAGGAAAACGAGTCCGCCAAGGATGAACTGCACCGCATCGTAGCGCGCAATCACGGTGGCTTCGATCCTGCCATTAAGGACACGTGGGAGGAATGGGATACCGTGAAAAACCAGAAGACCATGGGCACGATTTTTACCGCCATGGACTGGTTCCTGGGAGGAGTTGGCCTTGTCACCCTGGCGCTCGGCGCCATCGGCATTATCAACATCATGCTGGTTGCCGTCACCGAGCGCACGCGCGAGATCGGCTTGCGCAAGGCACTCGGCGCTACGCAGCGCAGCATTCTATTTCAGTTCTTTCTTGAGGGAGCCTCTCTGACCCTTTTGAGCGGCTGCATCGGCGTCGCTGGGGCCATGTTGGTGATTCATTTGCTCTCGGGAGTGCAACTTCCGCAGGGGTTCGATACCCCGCGCATCGTGCCCGCATCGGCCATTGGCGCGGTGCTCTCGCTCTCGCTCGCCGGCATTACTGCCGGTCTGTATCCGGCGCGGAAGGCTGCCATGCTGGAACCGGTCGAAGCCCTGCGTCAGGAATAATCTGGCGAAACCATCAAGGAGTGCCTTTATGCTACGCGATCTGCTAACCGAAGCTTGCGGCGCCATGCAGTACAACCGCCGCCGCACCACGCTCACCATGCTGGGCATGGCCTGGGGAATCGCGACCGTCGTCGTCCTGATCGCCTTCGGCTCGGGGTTCGAGCGTGCCATCGATCTGATTTTCAGCTCCTGGGGCACCGACGTGATTGGCGCGTTTCCAGGGCGCACCTCGCTGCAAGCAGGTGGCGCGAAAGCCGGAACCGAGGTCAAGCTGAAGGTCGCCGATATCGATTACATTCGCAACGAAGTGCCCATGGTCAAGGGAGTCACGCCCGTCTTCGATAAACAGAACGGCGTCACCATCCAGCACGACACGCGCACCTTCACCAATCTCTTCCTCACCGGCGTCTACCCTGTCTATGAGCGCATTCGCGGTTTCGAGGTCGCCAGCGGCCGCGGTCTCGGCGAGCTTGACCTGGTCGAGCATGCCCGGGTTGCCGTCATCGGTGAAGAGGCCAGGCGTCGCCTCTTTTCCGGCGAACTGGCTCTGGGACAGAACATCCGCATCAACGGCGTCTCATTCCAGGTGATCGGCGTTTATCAGCGCAAGGTACAGGGCGGCGACAGTAACGATAACAGCATGGTCGTCATCCCCTTTAGCACCATGGGCGATCTTTACGATACGCAGTACATCACCGGCATTTTCATGGATTACGAGGGCAGCAATCACCTGCAGCTTGCGCGGGTCGTGCGTAGTGTGCTCGCCGGGCACCATAACTTCCGGCCCGACGATCGGCGAGCGGTCTTTATCGCCGACTTCAAACAGGATTTCGACGATTTCAACATCGTCGTCACCGCCCTCAAGGCGCTACTTGGCTTTATCGGGGCCCTCACTCTGGGCATCGGAGGCATTGGGCTGATGAACATCATGCTCGTTTCGGTTCAGCAGCGGACTCGCGAGATCGGTGTGGAGAAGGCGCTGGGCGCGCAAAAGCGACACATCCTTTTTCAGTTTCTCGCGGAGGCCCTCACCATCACCTTCGCCGGCGGGGTGGCCGGTGTCGCGATCGCCTACCTCATCTCATGGGGCGTAGGCGCGTTGCCCCTCATGAGCGCGTTCGGGGACGACCTGCAGGCCGGCGACATTCATCTCCACATCAATCTCAGCAGCCTGGCGGTCGCCACCATCATCCTGAGCGTGGTCGGAATTCTGAGTGGAATGGTCCCGGCAATCCGGGCGGCTCGGCTCGACCCCATCGAGAGCCTGCGCTACGAATAATCAATCGGTCGGATCAGGCCCTGTGCCGTCGTGCCGCAGATTCCCCTGGGAATTTCACGCGCGCCTTGCCGAACCGGCAATTACCGCCCCGAACACCAGCAGCGTCAGCACACAAATGATCCCCAGGGAGATGACGCAGTAAATACACCACACGCCCAGCACATAGTTCTCGATGTCGGCCAGGTGGATTGCGAATGCGATCGCAAAGGTCACCAGCGGCACCATCCACGCATATGCCCTTCGCAAAGCCAGCAACGCGAGCATGAGATACCCGCCCATGCCGATCACAGCAACCGGGATACCCCAGAACATCGCATACGGACTGTGGTTGACGATTCCGCAATCCCACTTTTCATTAATGCTGCACGGAGAGGGATCCGTGCGGTAGTGTTCGCGCAACGCGAGCCCTGAAACTACGATTCCTGCGATCGCCAAAACAACCAGAACCCATCTCATGCTTTAGTCTCCACAGGCTCCCAACCACAATTGATGTGCCGAACGAACATTATCCGCGATTCCCTTAAGGTTTGCGTGCTCCTTTTACCTGTTCTCCTTGCGCTCTTCCGCCTCCGCCAGCCAGCCCCGCCGCAGCTTTTCCGCGGGCACTCCCGAAAGATAGGGCTTGATATCGAGAATGGGCGTTCCATCAAGCATATCGATCCCTCGAACATGCAAGGTTGCGCCCTCGCGCCGCACCAGTTCGACTATGGTTAACCCGATTGGATTCGGGCGGCGCGGCGACCGCGTTGCAAAAACGCCATGCGGGCGATTGTCGGAGGGCGGCGTGCCCACCAACTCGAAACCTCCCCGGGTGCGGTCGAATTCCCAAATCACGATCAGGTGCGAGAATCCCTCGATGTCAGTCAGCCCCGGCTCCAGTTCCGGCAGCACGTTGAGAACGCCTTCAGCGTCGTGCTTCGCGCCGAGTCCTTTGGGAATCGCGGCTGTGTCGCGATACGGGCTTCCTACCGAGCCGATCGGTCGTGGAGTGAACATTCCGCACGTCTCCTTCTACATTCTAAACGCCCGGATTTCCTGAGCTGCTGAAATGCGAAGGCCGCGTACTACTATTCCAGTCTGGCGCTCTGACCGCCCGTCACGCGGTAACGCTCGCCCTCAGGATGCAGCAGTCTTTCCCACTGCTTGGGATCGCCTCGGAGTTGGGGAGCGGATGCCCCCGATTTGATGGCAACCTGTGCCGACATCACGGTGGCGAAACCTGTCGGCAGTTGCGAGCGGTAGGGGCTGGTTTCCATGTTGGCGATCCCATCCGCCTGAGCAACAATTACGAACAGGTAGGTATTACCCGCAGTCAGCGGCGGCAAAGTCATCGGGGGTTGCGCGGTGCTGTATACTCCGTCAACCTTGAACTCCGCACCGTTCTGGATCGGAGTCACCTCAAATGCAAACACCGTGAAACCATACGGACTACCGCTCGGCGCCGACCAGTTCAGGCTTTCCACGGTGGTGTTTGCGCTCGTCGTCGTGAACAAATCCATTCCATTGATCGTAGGATTGAGAACCGGCCCCACCAGAGGTGCCAGCGCTGGCGCCGAGGGATCAACCGCTACTCCATCGTTCAGGGATATTGGAAGATTCTCGGAACCGATCTGAATTGCCACGTTGGCCGACTGGCAGAATGCGAGTTGCCGCGTCCAGTTCGAGGGGAAGGGATCGCCATACACTAGCGTCCCGAAATTCTCATCGGTCAGCGCAGGAGGTTCGAGTCCCAATCCAAGCAAGAATGGCATGCTCGGGCACGCGCTTAATGCGAAAGGCACTCCGCCGGGGGGATTGGGTTGAACCATGTATGGGGTGGCGCCGACTGAAGGAGCCATCAAGAGGGATTTTGCGTTCACGCCGGTCACGAAGGGTTCCGCAGCAACCGAAATCCACGAACCGGATGGCGTGGCCGCCCCTGGCCCCACATTTTGCATCAGCGGCGCCCACTGCGATCCCGGAATACCCAGATCGAGCGAGGCCGTCGGACTGGTAGCAAGGGTCCCGTTGATCTCGTTCGTTGCCCCATTCGTCAGTTGCAAATCCGTGAACGTGAGTTCCGGCCCCAGCACCAGGTTATTGAGCGTGCCCAGCGAAAACGGCTCGTACTGCCCCAGAAAGGCCGTGTTGACGGTTGTCCAGTCAATCCTGCTGTCGAGGCTGGCCGTCGCTGCCAGCGTCGGTTGCAGCGGTGTGGCCGCCAAATAGATCGCCGGGATCGGCATGTTATCCGTCAGAAATCCCACCACCCCCGGCGTCATTGAAGAGTCCAACCCGCTCAGATTGAAATCAAAGGTGATGTTTTCGGCGCTGCTCAGAACTCCGGTCCGCGGTCCTAACATGTCTCGGCCAAGATCGAATGTGCTGCTCTTCGTCCAAAATCCTGTCGGCGGCTCTGCCAGGCCCGGAGGACTGCCCTGGATCAACCAGTAGTATCCGCCCGGAACCTGCAAGATCGTGTACACGCCGGGCGAAGCCAGATTGCCGGTCAGGAGCGTTAAGGAACCGTCCGGTTGCGGAACCAGCGCCGAGGGAATAAGGTCCGCAGCTTCAGGAATCTGCGCTGGGCCTATCGAACTCCAATACGTGTTCACCCAATTTACGGTTACCGTGCCGGTTGGAGTCACGGTCCACGATTGGGTGGCGCTGCCTCCCGACGAACTGGTGGCCTTCGCCGTAAAGGCATTGGCAACTCGCGATTCCGCAGCCGTCGGACTCCACGTGATCAAGTTGCCAGTTAACGCCGCGCCCATCGGAGCCGTAGGCAACGAGTAAGTTATGGTTCCACCCGAAGGGTCTGTTGCCGCCAGCGCGTAGATGTAACTTGTGTCCTGCGAGGCAGCGGTCACCGGCGTACTGGTAAAGACGACGTTTTGCGGAACGGAATGTGAACCGGCTCCGCAGGCGGCCAGGCAACTGACGGCCAACGCTGGCAGAAGGCCTCGTGCTAGCATTTTCGATTCCTTGGCCCAGACAATGTGGGAGCCACATTTTACCCTTCTGGGGCAGTCTTCCGCAGTAATCCAATTTCCTTCAGAAGCTGCGCCACTCCGCTCGCAAATTGTGTTACAACAGCTTTCCATGAGTGACGATGCGCCCGCAGCGCCGCGCGCGAAGCGCGCCGAAAAACCGGCTCCGCCGCGACCATCGGACACGCCGACGCTCAGGCCAGACCTCTCCACCTTCTGCCCGAATTGCGGGTCCAAACTGAGCGGCCGCAGTTGCAAGCTGGTCTGCAAAACCTGCGGATTTTATCTGAGCTGTTCGGATTTTTGTTGACTGCCGGCTGGTGGCCCGCCGCACCCGGGGGATTCGGAGCCATTGCAGTCCTGGCGCGTGTAGCTTTCAGGTTCCGGCCGTTGGGGACGATCCCTCCTCGGACTTGAGCCACCTCTGCGCCTCCTCCATAGAAAAGAAAATGCGGACGGTGTCGCTCCCTGGGCGAAGAAGGAGGTGAAGTTGCGCGGCATGGGCCTGGGTTTCACTCAAAGCAACAAAGCCACGCCTGGACAGAGGAGAGAACGGGTCAACCTGATCCGCCAGCATCATCGCTTCGCGAGCACTTAGGCGCACCGATTCGACGGCACGCAGGTCTACAAGTTCCGAGAAATCAGGATTGAACTTTGGATCCGCTTTGAGGCTGGACACGTAATTGACAATCTTGCCAAACGTGAGCGCCCCGGTGGTCCGCGATGAGACAAGGCCAGCGGAGCTATCGATGGAAAACTCGAACGACTCCTGCTCAGACGAGATCATGTACCGCCTATCGGCAGATAATTGCCCAAAGTTCACTTCTGTGCAAGCCCTATTCACGGCCAAACAAACATTTCCGCTAGCTTCTACAATAGACAAGGTTTCAAAATTTGACTTCTTTTGATAGGAGATTCGAATGGAACGGAAAGCTAGCGCGGTATGGAAGGGTGGACTCAAAGACGGAAAAGGCACAATCTCGTCAGCCAGCGGCGTGCTCTCGAACACGCCCTATTCGTTTACGACGCGGTTTGAAGGTACTCCGGGCACCAACCCGGAAGAATTGATTGCCTCCGCTCACGCTGCCTGCTTTTCTATGGCGCTCTCGGCACAATTGGGCGGGGCGAACCTTACCCCCGAAACCATCAACACCGCCGCCACCCTCACCATGGAGAAGCTCGATTCCGGTTGGACCATCACCGCCGTTCACCTGGATGTCACGGCGAAAGTGCCCGGGGCAAGCGTGGAGGCCTTCAACAAGGCGGCTCAGGACGCGAAGGCGGGCTGTCCCGTCTCGAAGGTTCTGAACGCGAAGATCTCGATGAACGCAAAGTTAGCCTGACCGCCTCGCGTTGCGATTCGATGCCTAGCTGTGACTGCGCAGGATTTCGCGAAGCTTGGAATTGATCTTTACCGCTTCTTTCGAAGCCTGATCGATCATTTCTACCCAGCGGCGGGCATTCTCCGAAGGGCCCGCCTGCGAAATCAGATATGTGGCCTGAACAATGGTTTCAAGAGCGTTGCTGAGGTCGTGTGCCAGCAACCGGAGGTCCTTGGCAAGCGGGGCGGGAATCTTCTCGTCAGCGCTGGACATACTTGATGGTCCTGTTGGCATTGACGTCAGCATCCATTCAGGCTGCGTCCGTCTCGCTTCGTTCCGGTTGACTCGGCCACCCTGGCTTCAACTCGCACTTCATTGACAGTCGCCCGGCAGCCATTAGATAGTAGTGTAGTCCGGGAAAAAGAAAGCCTGCCGATTTTTTCTGTTGCGTGCGGATATGGCGGAACTGGCAGACGCGCTAGGTTCAGGTCCTAGTGATCGCAAGGTCGTGGAGGTTCGAGTCCTCTTATCCGCACCAAAAACAGTAGCCCGCACAGGGTTGCTGTTGCCCGTTCCCCCAAAAACCGCTGCGCGCCTTTACATCATGGCAGATCGCAGACGGCTTTTTTCCTGCGC
>Ga0335080_10001494_pt1 | contig 22913 bp, 22 predicted proteins | sample Lox_Sample_34_FD_206720 | JGI IMG/M metagenome (GOLD analysis project Ga0335080, IMG submission 206720) | Soil microbial communities from Loxahatchee National Wildlife Refuge, Florida, United States - Lox_Sample_3.4 | ecosystem: Environmental > Terrestrial > Soil > Wetlands | place: USA...
CACTAAAACCGCACCCATGGGGGCCTGTGCTGTCAAGAGGGCATGCTGATCTGGCCCGGTGACCTCCGGCCGTCGGGGGTGGGGTGCTGCCTGTTCTGTAGCTTTGCTCGCAGCTGCCGGGTTTCGTGTCGGCGCGCGGTCCCGGGTCCAGCTGGAGCGCCCGCAGCCTGGGCGCCCGGCAGGGCGCCGGCGAGGACGAACGAGCTTGACGCGGGCAAGCGGCGGCCGATGATCGGGAGCGAGGAAAGTGTCTGCTGGTTAAGAGGGTTGCTGGGGGGTGGCTTGTTCCCTCCCCGGTGCGCATGGCTGGCGGAGTGGTCTCACATGCACCCATCCGGCGCCTGCCTGGGGGTGGCGGGCGCCATGACCGTGCCATCGGGGGACCGGGCTGCTCAGTCAGGTCATCGGGCGCGGCAGGGCCGGCTCATGCGGTTTTGCGAGCTCGCCCGGGGCTTGGTGACCACCTCCTGGCCTGTAAGCGTGCTGGCGAGGCCGGCGCGGGCGCCGGGGCCGCGGCCTGTGGCGCGGTGATCTGGGCGTCGGTGAGCAGGTGATAGGCGCGGGTGAGCAGCTTGCGGGCGATCGCGGTGGTGGCGATCTTCTTGCCGCGGCGGGCGGCGATGGCCTGGTAGCTGGCGGCGAAGTCCGGGTGGCGCTTGGCCGTCTGCGCTGCCTCGCACAAGATCCAGCGGGCCCAGACCGGGCCCTGCTTGGAGATATGCCCGTGCCGGACGGTGCGGTCGCTGCCGCGGACGGTGGGGGTGAGCCCGCCCCAGGCCGCCAGCTTGCGCGCCGGGCCGAACCTGGTGATGTCACCGATTTCGGCCAGCAGGACCAGCGCGGTGAATGGGCCCACGCCGGGCAGCTGGGTCAAGATCTTCACCCGCGGGTCGCCGCGTGCCCGCTGGCGGATCTCCCAATCGAGCCGGTCGATCAGCTGCTGGAGGGCGTCGATGAGCGCCAGGTCGTCCTCGATCACCTCCCGCGAGACCGCTGGCAGCTCCAGTGAGGCGAGCCATGCCCGGCCCGGGCCGCTCCAGCAGCCCCCGGGCCGGTCGCAGCCGTGGTCGGCCAGGACCGCGTGGATCCGGTTGCGCAGCAGCGTCCGCAGCCGCACCAGCTGGATCCGGTGCCGCAGCAGCGCGCGGAGCTGGCGCACCTGCGGCGGGGCGATCCACGCTTCGGGCAGCAGATCGGCACGCAGCAGGTGCGCCAAGATCGCGGCGCCGGCCTTGTCGTTCTTCAGCCTGGCCGAGGCGATCGCCTTGCACTGCAGGGGGTGCACCAGGTGCGGGCTGAAGCCGTAGTCCTCCAGCAGCTCCACCAGCCATCCCCAGCCGAACGCGGCCCCGGACGCCGCCGGGGTGCCCGGCGGCAGGCCGCCGATCACACCCAGGATGGGCTCCACGCCGTTGGGCACGTTGCGGTTGGCGAGCACCTCGCCATCTTGATCGATCACCGCCACCTGGGAACGCTTGCGGTGCACGTCGATTCCGGCGTAGACAGACATCACGGGCCTCCTTCCCGAGCTCGAATAACACCCGGAGCGTCTCGCTACCAGGCTGAGCAGGGAAGGGGGTCCGGCCTGACGCCCGGCCCCCATAGGGTCAGGTCAAGCCACAGTTTCTGATCGACTTGGACTGTCCTCAAGATCATCTGACCGTCATCTGACCGTCGTTCTGGACGTCCGCTGAGGGCACTGAGCCGCATGAATTGGCCCGCGACGACAGGGCGGGCAAGCCCAACTGGCCGGGATGTTGAACAGGTCTGGCGGCTGGAAGCGCGCGGCTGACGGTGTGCGCACGTGGAACCGCGGCTCAGTAAACCCATCTGACCCGCAGGGTCGGCCGGCCCGGCCCGGCGGGACCATTGGCTCTGGGACCTGGACTGATGACCTGGGCACAGTGGAGCTGTGATGCGGCGGATCGTGGTCCTGGGCGGGGGTACCGGCGGGACGCTGATAGCTAACCGGCTACGGCGTCTTGTCGACCGCAGCTCGGCTGAGATCGTGGTGGTTGACTCCAACGACGAGCACGTGTATCAGCCAGGGCTGCTGTTCGTGCCGTTCGGGCTGGCCAGCCCGAACGGCCTGACCCGGCCACGGCATCGCCAGCTCCGGTCAGGCATCGCCTTCCGCCGCGCCGCCGTCGATTGTGTGGATCTGGAGCAGGACGAGGTCCGGCTGGCCGATGGCACCTCGCTGGACTACGACATCCTGGTCGTGGCCACTGGCGCCCGGCTCATCCCGGAGGAGACCGAGGGACTCGCCGGCCCGGGCTGGATGGAGAAGGTCTTCACCTTCTACAGCCTGGACGGCGCCGTGGCCCTGAGGTCTGCGCTGTCGCGTTTTGACGGCGGTCGCCTCGTGGTAGGCGTGGTGGACATGCCGATCAAGTGCCCGGTCGCCCCGCTGGAGTTCAGCTTCCTCGCCGACTGGTATTTCCGCCAGCGCAAGATCCGTGACCAGGTCGAGCTGACATTTGTCACCCCACTGGACGGGGCCTTCACCAAGGCCGTGTGCAACCGCGAGCTCAGTGGCCTGCTCAAAGACAAAGGCGTCAACCTTGTCACCGAGTTCAACACGGGCGAGGTCGACGGCCAGGCAGGCCGGCTGATCTCCTACGACGGCCGCGAGGTCCCGTTCGACCTCGCAGTGATGATCCCGCTGCACGGCGGCCAGGCGTACGTGGAGCGGTCCCCTGGCCTGGGTGACGAGCTTGGTTTCGTCCCCACCGATGAGCGGACCCTGCAGTCCAAGGCCCGGCCGAACGTGTTCGTGATCGGGGACGCGGCAGACATCCCAGCCTCCAAGGCCGGCTCGGTGGCCCACTTCGAGGGCGAGATCCTGGCCAGGAACATCAGCCGGTACCTGGCGGGCGAGCCGCTGGACGCGGCCTTCGACGGCCACACCAACTGCTTCATCGAAAGCGGATTTCACAAGGCGCTGCTCATCGACTTCAACTACGACGTGGAGCCGCTGACCGGGCGCTTCCCGGGACGGCTCGGGCTGCCGCTGCTGCGCCAGTCCCGGCTCAACCATCTCGGAAAGCTGGCGTTCAGCTGGCTCTACTGGCACGTGCTGCTGCCAGGCCGCGAGATCCCGGCAGTGCGGAGCCAGATGCCGACCGCCGGAAAGCGCTCTCTATCCATCTCAGGTCCCGGCGGTCCACCAGCACAACCACGAAAGGCACCCTGATGCCCACCACGACATATGCAGGCACGCAAGTAGCCGTCAACGACGAGGGATTCTTCACCGATCCCACGCAGTGGCGTGAGGACATGGCTCCGCAGATCGCCCGCGCCGAAGGCATTGAGCTCACCGACCGGCACTGGCAGGTCATCAAGTTCATGCGCCACGAGTACGAGGCCAAGGGCACCGGGCCGACAGTGCGGGTGCTCGGCAAGACCTCCGGCGTCTCCATCAAGGAGCTCTACCAGCTGTTCCCTAAGGGGCCGGCCAAGACCGCGGCGAAGATCGCCGGCATCCCCAAGCCCCGCGGCTGTATCTGAGCCGCATCGGGAAAGGAGGGCGGTCAGATGGCCGCCAAGATTGAGAAGGTCTCCATCATCATCTCCAAGGGCTCGCTGGAGGGGATCTACCCCGGCCTGATCATGGCCAACGGGGCCAGGGCCGAAGGGATGGAGGCGAACCTGTTCTTCACCTTCTTCGGCCTCGACGCGATCCACCGGGCTCGCCACGAGCACATCAAGCTCGCCACCGTCGGCAACCCCGGCCTGCACTTGGCTACCTGGGCCGGTGGCCTGCCCGGCGTCGCGTCCGTCATGACGCATTACATGAACCACAAGATGGACCAGCTCGACATCCCGTCCATCCCGGAGTTCATCGAGATGATCGCCGACACCGGCGCCGGGCTTTACGGCTGCAAAGCCTCCGCCGACCTGTTCGGGCTCACCAAAGACGACCTGATCGGGCAGGTCAAAGACATCATCACCGTCGGGGAGTTCTACGACCTCGCCGCCGGCGGCGAGATCATCTTCACCTGACCGCAGGTAGCACCTCGGGCTGCGGGCACCAGGCGATCCGCTCGCCCCGGGATCACCGGGACCGGCATACCGCCACGCATCAATGAGCAGTAGGGCGTGTCTCTTTGACCCGGCTTGTTCAGTGGGAGACACGGAGTCCCGTGGTGCCGGCGGGGGCCGGCCCGTGATGCCATCTTCCAGCGGAATGGCATCGATCGTGTCACCTTCATGTTGCGCGTGGTGGCAGCAGCCAACGCAGGTGCTCGCAATCGCCTTGCAGCTGCAGCCGCCGCCAGAGCACTGCGGTGGGTGAGATCTGGCTGGCGTGCATGAGGGCAGCCCGGCGTTGCCTGGCGCGGTCCACACGGATACACAGATCGAGCCGATCGGGCGGTTGCCCGGTGAACGGCTGGCCGGTCTCGGCGCGCAGCCGGTCGCCGATCGTCGCGGGCAGTGCCCAGGCAAGCACGGGCAGCTCGGCGGCCGTGGCGGCTTGCATGGCAGCGCGGGTAGCCGCCTGGTGGTCTGGGTGAGCGGTGATGCCGGTGTCATCGAAGACGAGCAGGCCATCTGGCTGGTGGCGGACGGCCAGATGGCTGACGTGGGCGGCCAGTTCTACCGGCGGGATGCCTCCGAGGCGGCTGTCAGGGTAGTCGAGCAGGGTGACGGTGGCGGCGGCAAGCTCGGTGCTGGCTTGCTGCAACTCCGTTTCGCGTTCGGTGTCCAGGTCTGCGCTGTTCTCGTTCAGCGTGGACGCCTCGCCATGGGTGTAGCAGAGAATGTGCACGGCAGCGCCCGTGGCGGTCATGAGGCTGACGATCGCGCCCAGCCCGAAGGACTCGTCGTCGGGATGAGCGACGACCACCAGTACCTTCGCCCATTCCGGCAGCAGCCGCCCGGCGCGGGACGCTCCGGCAGCGGATGCCTCTTGCTGGGCGGCAACGTCCTGCCCAGGCACCGGAAGGGACATTGCCGGTCAGCGGGCGCGGAGCGGGGCCCGCAGCAGCGGCGCGGCCAGGCAGACTCCTGTCGCTCCCGTGGCGAGCGGCACGAGGCCAATAAGCGCGAGAACCAGGCCACCGGCCCCGCCGGCAAGCGCACCCGCCGCGATGAGCACCGGGCCGACCAGTACCCGGCCGGCCCGCCCCGGTGATGAGTTCATCAGCTCGACAACCTTCATGGCGCACCTCCGGCAGCCAGGGTGAGCATAAATACCCCCATGGGTATTCATAATGGCTGCAACCGGCGAGGGCCGGGGACGCATTCCTGGACGGCGGGATCGGGGACCAAAGCCCTTGTGGCGGATGACGGTCGCACCTGCCTTTGGTACCCCCAGGGGTATCTACTCAGGTGAGGGAGTACAGGTCCAGAGTGGAGCGCAGACATGGAACAGACGCAGGTAGCAGCACCGCCGGCCAGTGCCGGGGCTGGTCAGGGAATGGATGTCCGGTTCGTGGCCGGGGAGGCGTACGAGGTGGCGGTGCGCGGGCACCGGCTCGTGGTCGACCAGCCAGCCGATGCCGGCGGCCAGGACAGCGCACCAACACCTACGGAGCTGTTTGTCGCCTCCCTGGCCACCTGCGTCGCCTTCTACGCGGGCCGGTTTCTTACCCGTCACGGGTACAGCCGCGATGGCCTGGCTATGTCGGTGGGTTACGAGATGGCCAGCGACAGGCCGGCCCGGGTGGGTGACATCCGCCTGACCCTGCGGGTCCCGGCCGGTCTGCCGCCCGAGCGGTGGGCGGCACTGCGGGCGGTAGTGTCGCATTGCACGGTGCACAACAGCCTCGCTAGCCCGCCGTCGGTCACCATCGACCTGCGTTGACGGCTGCAGTCCCGGCACACGAGGGGGTGCCCAGTGACCGTCCCCACTGATCACGCCCTGGCCGCGCGGCCGGGTGCGGCGCTGGTGGAGCGGATCCGGTCCGCCATCATCGGCGAGGGCGAGGTGGTGGATGGCCCGTATGGGCCGAGGCGCATCACCTACGCGGACTACACCGCCTCGGGCCGCTCGCTCGACTTCATCGAGGACATCATCCGCGATCAGGTGCTGCCCCGCTACGCCAACACCCACACCGAGAGTTCCGGCACTGGCCTGGCAACCGGGCGGCTGCGGGAAGACGCCCGCCAGATCATCCACGACGCGGTCGGCGGCGCCGACGACCACCTGGTGATCTTCTGCGGGTCCGGCGCCACCACTGCTGTCAACAAGCTGATCGACATCCTGGAATTGCGCCTGCCCGACGGGCTCACGCGGCGTTACCGGCTCCTGGACCAGATCCAGCCAGCTGAGCGGCCGGTGGTGTTCGTGGGGCCGTATGAGCATCACTCCAACGAACTGCCCTGGCGGGAGACCATCGCCGACGTCGTGGTCATCGGCGCCGACGCCGACGGGCACATCGACCTGGCCGACCTGGCCGGGCAACTGGACCGTTACGCACAGCGGCCGCTGCGCATCGGGAGCTTTTCCGCCGCCTCCAACGTTACCGGGATCTTGTCCGACGCCGATACGATCGCCGCGCTGCTACACGCCCACGGGGCCTTGTCGTTCTGGGACTACGCGGCAGCCGGCCCGTATGTGCCGATCCGGGCACGCGAGTCCGCGCCCGGCACCGGTGACCACAAAGACGCCATCTTCTTGTCCCCGCACAAATTCATCGGCGGCCCGCAAACCCCCGGCATCCTGGTGGTCCGCCGGGACCTGGTCCGCAACCGCGTGCCGACCGTGCCCGGCGGCGGCACCGTCGCGTTCGTGGACCCGATCGGCCACCAGTACCTCGACGACCCGGTCGCGCGGGAAGAGGGCGGCACCCCAGCCATCGTCGAGTCGATCCGCGCCGGGCTGGTGTTCGCGCTGAAACAGGCGGTCGGTACCGAGGTGATCCAGGCCCGCGAGGAGCGTCTGTGGAAACGCGCCCTTGACCGCTGGTCAGCCAACCCCAACATCGAGGTGCTCGGCAACCCGGCCGCGCGTCGGCTGTCGATCGTCTCGCTGCGCATCCGCCACGGCGACCGGTACCTGCACCACAACTACGTCGTCGCGCTGCTGAATGACCTGTTCGGGATCCAGGCCCGCGGCGGCTGCTCCTGCGCCGGCCCGTACGGGCACCGCCTGCTGGCCATCGGCGCGGCCCGCTCGCATGCTTTCCGCGCCGAGATCGGCCACGGCTGCGAGGGCATCAAACCTGGCTGGACCAGGATCAACTTCAACTACTTCATCTCCGACACCGCGGCCGACTACCTCATCGACGCCGTCGACGAGATCGCGACGCACGGCTACCGGCTGCTGCCCGATTACCGCTTCGACCCCCACACTGGGCTGTGGCGCCACCGCAACGGCCCACCGCAGCCGCCGCTGCGCCTGCGCGACCTGCACTACACCGCCGACGGCACACTGCGGTCGCCAGTCCGGCGAACGCGGGCCGGCGAGGAATCGCTGGCCGGCTACTTGCGCCAGGCACGGGAGCTGCTGGCAGCCCGCCCGGAGCAGATCGACGACGGCCCCACCGGCTTGCCCGAAGACTTCGAAGCGCTGCGCTGGTTCCCAATTCCCCCGATGTGCCTGACACGCGCCGGGCCGCTCAGCGATGGCGTGCCGTGATGGGCTGGCAGCGCGGGCGGAGCAGCTGGTGGGATTCCGTCGGCTCCCGGGATTCTGCCGGCGGCACTGAGCCGGATGCCCGCTTCACCTTTGCCAACGAGCGGACCTTTCTGGCCTGGAGCCGCACGGCGCTCGCCCTTGTCGTCGCTGGGCTCGCGATCGTCCAGTTGCTGCCGCCCTTCCCCGGTGTCCCGTGGGGCCGGCATATCATCGGAACGCCGTTGATCGTCCTCGGCTCCGCCGTCGCGGTGATCAGCTACCTGGAATGGCAGAGCAACCAGCATGCGCTGCGCCGCAGAGAGCCCTTGACCCGCTCCCGTCTGCCTCGGATGCTGGCGGTGGCTATCACGGTCATCGGCCTGGCCGCTGCCGCGCTTGCCCTGTTCTCCGCGGTGAGCAGATGATGGCACCCGCGGACGACATTGAGGACGCCGATCCCGGGCTGGCGAGGGAGCGGACGGAACTCGCCTGGACTCGGACGGCAATCTCGTTCGCGGCGCTGGGCGGCGTCCTCCTGAAGAGCCATCCGTACGCGGGAGTCCCGATCCTGGCCGTCAGTGCCGTGATCTGGGAGCTTGGCCGGCTGGCTCGCGCACCGGGCGCGGGATACGCCCAGCCGCGCCACCTGCTCCTGATCACGGTGGCCGTCACCGGCGTGTCCCTCGCCGCGCTGATGCTTTCCCTGCTGGGTTCAGGCTCCGGCGGGCTCCGCTGAACAGGCAGCTCCGTCCAGGCAGCGCATCATCCGGGCAGGCGCCGGCCCGCTGGCCATCGGTGCGCGCTAGGAGGCCCGGGATGGCACGGGGGTGCTCGTCATGGTGGCCGGGTACGGGCTGTCCAAGGTCAACTGGTAGCCGGTCCGGTCGGAGAACTCGGCAATGAGGGAGAACCGGTCACCCCGGATGAGGGTGTGCCGCCATTCGATGGGACGGCCAGCGACCTGACCGAGCCGGTCAATCGCCAAGGCGCCGGTGCCGGGCGGGATCTCCAGGAGGCGCCGCTCGGCCCGGGTGGGCACAGCCGCGCGGATATGCTCCCGGCCGCCCTCCAGCCGGATACCGGCGCGGGCCGCCAGCTCGTCGTAGAGCGCGGTATGCGTGAAGTCGGCTTCGAGCAGGGGCGCGGCGACATCGGCGGGCAGCCATACGGTGTCGAGCGCGAGGGGCTCATCCCCTGCGAACCGCAGCCGTTCCAGACGGAACAGCGGCGTGGATGCCTCCAGGCCGAGCCGGTCCGCGACCACCGCGTCGGCGCTGATGTCACGGGCCCGGACGATGCTGGTCTGACGCAGCCCTGCGGACTCCACCGACGCGAACAGCGAATAGAGCGCCCCGAGCGGCTGAGTGATCACGGTCTGCCCGGCGAGCCGCGGGCGCCTGCCGCGCTCGGCCACGACGACCCCATCCGCCCGCAGTTCCCGCAGGGCCGACCGTACTGTGTGCCTGCTTACCTGGTACTCGGCGACCAGTGCCAGCTCGCCCGGGAACTCCTCGCCGAAGGCGCCCGCCGCAAGCCGTCGGCGCAGATCGGCGCGGAGCTGTGCCCACAGCGGCATCGGGCTGTGGCGGTCCAGCGGCCGCGCGGCGCTCGAGCGGCGGCCGGTGCCCTGTCCAGCCATGCAACCTCCTGCCGGGCTCGCGAGCAGGTCAGCACGCGGATACCACGAAAAATACCAGCCGCCGGCGGCGTGACTCCGGATAGCGGGGCCAACTGTGAGGCCCTCCTGCCCTTGTCTTCTCTGTCCGAATGATCATACATTTGTAGCCCTGACTCACCTGGGACCGCGGCCCGGGTCCGGGAGGAACACGGTCATGATCCAGGTGCTCCGCGTCGACACGCCGACGCTCGGCGACCGCAGTTATCTGGCACACGACGGGGAGGTCGCTCTCGTGGTCGATCCTCAGCGGGATATCGACCGCATCAGCGACCTGGCTGCTGAACGGGGCTTGCGCATCACGCACGTCGCCGAGACGCACATGCATAACGACTACGTCAGCGGGGGCCTGGCGCTCGCCCGCGGGGCCGCGGCGGCCTACCTCGTCAACGCGGCCGACCCGGTCGGCTTCGACCGCACCGCCGTCCGGGACGGCGACAGCGTGCCCGTCGGGACGGCGATGAGCGTGCGGGTGCTGGCCACGCCCGGGCACACGTTCAACCACCTGTCCTATGTGCTGGAGTCCGCCGGGCAGGTGGTGGGGGTCTTTACCGGCGGGTCGCTGCTCTACGGCTCGACTGGCCGGCCGGACCTGCTCGGGCCGGACAACACCGCGGCGCTCGCCCACGCGCAGTTCCGTTCGGCCCACCGCCTGGCCAGTGAGCTGCCGGACTCAGCCGAGATCTTCCCGACGCACGGATTCGGCAGCTTCTGTGCCGCCACCCAGGCGCAGGCGCTGTCATCCACGATCGGGCGGGAGAAGCAGTTCAATCCCGTGCTCACCGCCGACGAGCAGGCCTACATCGAGACCCTCCTCACCGGGCTCGATGCGTGGCCCGCCTACTACGCCCACATGGGACCCGCCAATATCGCTGGGCCGGACGGCCCCGACCTGTCACCCCCGCGGCGGGCCGACGCGGGCGAGGTACGCCGGCGCATCGAGGCCGGCGAGTGGGTCATTGACCTACGCGGCCGGGTCGCCTTCGCAGCGGGCTTTGTGCCCGGCTCATTCAGCTTCCCGCTCGATGGCAGTTTCGCCACCTACCTGGGCTGGGTGATCCCGTGGGGCACGCCGCTGACCCTGCTGGGCGAGACCCCAGAGCAGGTCGGCCAAGCCCAGCGCGAACTGGTGCGGATCGGGATCGACCGCCCGGCGGCCGCCGCGGCTGGCCGGCCGGAAGACTGGTCGGGCGGCCAGCCGCTGGCATCCATGCGGCTCGCCAAGTTCAGCGACCTCGCCGCCGCCCTCAGCACCAGCGGCCACGACGGTGAGCTGGTCGTCCTGGATGTCCGCCGCCGGCTCGAATGGGAGGAGAGCCACATCGCCGGGGCTGTGCACATTCCCTTCAGCGAGCTACCGGGCCGGGCCAACGAGATCCCTCCCGGCCAGGTGTGGGTGCACTGCCACACCGGCTACCGCTCCGTGGTGGCCGCGTCCATGCTCGCCGCCCGCGGCCGCAGCGTCATCAGCATCGACGACCAATTCGAGAACGCTGAACGCGCCGCTGTGTCCCTCACACGCCCCCTGATCCCCCGCGCCCAGGCTCCCATCACGTCATGACGCCAGACTGCAGCCCGCCGACGCGGTGGCTGAAGGTGCTCGATCAGACCAGGTGCATCGGATGCCACGCGTGCACGACGGCATGCAAGAGCGAGAACGAGGTCCCCGTCGGAGTGACCCGGACCTATGTCAAGTCCGTCGACGTCGGCGTGTTCCCGCAGGCCCGCCGCGCGTTCCAGGTGACGCGATGTAACCAGTGCACCGATGCGCCCTGCGTAACGGCGTGCCCGACCCAGGCGATGTTCCGCCGCGAGGACGGAATCGTCGACTTCGACAAGTCGGTCTGCATCGGGTGCAAGGCGTGCATGGCCGCGTGTCCCTACGACGCTATCTTCATCAACCCCGAAGACCGCTCGGCCGAGAAGTGCAACATGTGCGCACACCGCCTCGACATCGGCCTCGAACCGGCCTGCGTCACGGTATGCCCGACCGAGGCGATTCTCGTCGGTGACGCCAGCGACCCCACGTCGCAGGTCGCCCAGATCGTCGCGCGGGAGCCGGTCCAGGTGCGCCGCCCGGAAAAGGAGACGCGGCCCGCCGTGTACTACAAGGGCGCGCATCAGGCGACGCTGGACCCCCTCGCGGCGCGCCGGCCGGACGGCGGCCTGTTCGCCTGGGCCACCCAGGGGGCACCGGACGCGCAGCTTGTTGTTTCCGGCCACCCGGCCCGGCCTACCTCCTCAGCTGCCGCTCTGCTCTCCTATGACGTGCCCCACCATGCGCCGTGGGGATGGCGGGTCAGTCTCTACACCTGGACCAAGAGCATCGCCGCCGGCGCCTTCCTGGTGCCGGTGCTGCTCGCGCTGACCGGCTACCTGGGCTGGGCAGACTCGCTGGTCCGCTGGGCGGCGCCGGTGCTCGCCCTGGTGTTCCTGGGGGTCACTGGTGCTGTGCTGATCTGGGATCTCAAGCACCCGCTGCGGTTCTATCTGATTTTCACCAGGCATCACTGGCGCAGCTGGCTGGTCCGCGGCTCGTTCATCATCGGTGGCTACGGCGCGGTGGTGGCGCTCTACCTCCTGGCGTCGCTGGCCGGCTGGACGGCCGCCCGGCAGGTGCTCGCCGGGGCGGGGCTGCCCCTGGCGCTGGCTACCGCTGTCTACACCGCTTACCTGTTCGCGCAGGCTAAGGCGCGGGATCTGTGGCAGAGCCCGCTGCTGGCGCCGCACCTGGCCGTGCAGGCCGTGCTGGCCGGCGCTGCGGTAGTCCTCCCCCTCGCAGTCTGGCTGGCGCCTAGGCCGGCGGTGAGCGCGGTGGAGGTGGTGCTGGCCGCCGGCGCGGCGGCGCATGTGCTGCTGGTGGCCGGCGAAATAACGCTCCCGCATGTGACAGCGCACGCTCACCTGGCCATCCGGGAGATGACCCGGGGCGGGTACGCATGGTTCTTCTGGCCCGGCCTGATCCTGGTGGCAGTGGCCGTTGCCGCTCCCTGGATCGGGATGGCGGCCGGCCCGCTCGCGCTGGCCGGGCTGCTCGCCCACGAGCACGCCTACGTCCAGGCTGGCCAGTCCGTCCCGCTGGCGTGAGGAGCTGACGGATGCCGGATCGCGCTGACCAGACCGACGAGCTGGACGCCCTGGGAGCGCGGGTGTCTGCTGCGCGCTCGGCGGTGGAAGCCCGGGGCGAGACGTTCTACCAGGGCCCTAGCCGTGTCCAGCTGGCGGCGTTTCCGCCGAAGGAGCGCTGGGACGACTGGGTCGAGCTCGACTCCCGGGCGTGGCCGAAGCGGACGGAGCACCATTACCTGCTGGTGCCCACCACGTGCTTCAACTGTGAGTCAGCGTGTGGGCTGCTTGCCTACGTGGACCGTGCCAGCGGGCAGGTGCGCAAGTTCGAAGGCAACCCCGAGCACCCCGGCTCGCGCGGCCGCAACTGCGCCAAGGGACCGGCCACCATCAACCAGGTGACCGATCCCGACCGCATCCTGTACCCACTGCGAAGGTCAGGAGCCCGGGGCAGCGGCGGCTGGGAGCGGATCAGCTGGGACGAGGCGCTGGACGCGATCGCCGCCCGCATCCGCGGCGCGATCACCGAGGGCCGCCAGAACGAGATCATGGTGCACATCGGGCGCCCAGGCGAAGACGGCTTCACCGAGCGGGTGCTCGCGAGCTGGGGGGTGGACGGGCACAACTCCCACACCAACGTGTGCTCCAGCGGCGGGCGCACCGGCTACCAGTTCTGGATGGGCGCCGACCGGCCCAGCCCTGACTACGCCAACGCCAACGTCATCTACCTAATCAGCGCCCATCTGGAGGCCGGCCACTACTTCAACCCGCACGCCCAGCGCATCACTTCAGCCCGGTCCCGCGGCGCCAAGGTGATCGTGCTCGACACGCGGCTGTCCAACACCGCCACGCACGCCGACCACTGGCTCTCGCCGGTGCCGGGCAGCGAGGCGGCCATCAACCTGGCCGTGGCCCAGCACCTGATCGCCACCGGCCGCTACGACCGGGAGTTCGTCCGCCAGTGGTGGAACTGGGCCGAATACCTGCAGGCCTGCCACCCACACCTGCCGGTCACCTTCGAAGCCTTCGAGAACGTCCTGGCCACCTTGTACGCAGAGTTCACCTTCGAGTACGCGGCCGCCGAGTCGGGCATCGACGCGGGGGTGCTGGCGGAGGTCGCTGAGGTCGTCGCGGGCGCGGGCACCCGGTTCGCCGCACACGTCTGGCGGTCGGCCGCCGCTGGGAATCTCGGCGGCTGGCAGGTGGCGCGGACCCTGTTTCTCATCTCGGCGCTGCTCGGCGCGGTCGCCACCGAGGGCGGCACGTTCCCGAACGGGCTGAACAAGTTTGTGCCCACACCGATCCACACGCCCCCGCACCCAGAAGTGTGGCAGGACCTGACCTGGCCGCTGGAGTATCCGCTGGCGCAGAACGAGATGTCGTTCCTCCTCCCGCACTTCCTCGCCGAGGGCCGCGGCAGGCTCGACACCTATTTCATCCGCGTCTACAACCCGGTATGGACCAACCCGGACGGCCTGTCCTGGATGGAGGTCCTGACCGATGAGAGCAAGATCGGCTGCTTCGTGGCGCTCACCCCGACCTGGAACGAGTCAGCCTATTTCGCCGACTACATCCTTCCGATGGGACACGGACCGGAACGGCATGACACGCATTCCTACGAGCAGTACGACGGGCAGTGGATCGGGTTCCGCCAGCCGGTGCTGCGCGCGGCCCGCGAGCGCCTCGGGGAAACCGTCACCGACAGCCGCCAGGTGAACCCCGGGGAGGTGTGGGAGGAGAACGAGTTCTGGATCGAGCTGTCCTGGCGGATCGACCCGGACGGCTCACTCGGCATCCGCCAATATCACGAGTCACGCGCATGCCCGGGCGAGAAGCTCACCGTCGACGAGTACTACGGCTGGATGTTCGAGAACTCCGTGCCCGGCCTGCCGGAACGCGCCGCGGCTGAGGACCTCACCCCGCTGCAGTGGATGCGCCGCTACGGAGCCTTCGAGATCACATCCGGACAGGGTCCGCTGCACCAGCAGGCGGTCCCAGCCGCAGAGCTCCAGGACATCCAGGTGACCCCGGATGGGCGCGTCTACACCGCCGCGGCGAAGCCGTTCAGCCCGAATATCGTGCCCACGGGCGCACCGGAGCTGGACAGTGAGGGACGCCGCCCGGTCGGGGTCGAGGTGGACGGGACAGTGCGCCGGGGCTTCCCCACCCCCTCTGGGCGGCTGGAGTTCTACTCATCAACGCTTGCGGACTGGGGGTGGCCGGAGCACGCGGTACCCGGCTACATCAAGAGCCATGTCCACCCGGACCGGCTGGCGGCCGGCCAGCTGGTGCTGCTGTCCACGTTCCGGCTGCCCACCCAGATCCACACCCGCTCGGCCAACGCCAAGTGGCTGGACGAACTCGCCCACACCAACCCGGTCTGGATCCACCCCAGCGACGCCGGGCGGCTCGGTATCACGCGCACCGGCGATCTGGTACGGGTCGAGACCGACATCGGCCACTTTGTTGCCAAGGCGTGGATCACCGAAGGGATCCGGCCGGGCGTGGTCGCCTGCAGCCATCACATGGGGCGCTGGCGGCTGGAAGGCCAGCCGGGCCAGCGCGCCATGATGGCCACCGTCGATCTCCGCCAAGGCGATGACGGCTGGGCCATGGAGCGCCGGTCCCCGGTTGCACCGTACGCATCCAGCGACCCTGATACTCAGCGGATCTGGTGGAGCGACACCGGCGTGCACCAGAACCTCACCTTCCCTGTCCACCCCGACCCGATCTCCGGCATGCACTGCTGGCACCAGGCGGTGCGGGTACGCCCCGCCAAGCCTGGCGATCGCCACGGTGACATCGCGGTGGACACCAGCAGGGCGCGGGCCGTGTACCGGGAATGGCTGCAGCTCGCTCGCCCGGCAACCCGCGGGTCGCCAGGCGCACTGCGCCGTCCGCGCTGGCTCATCCGCCCGCTCAGGCCCACCGCCAGCGCCTACCGTGTGCCCGCTCCGTGACACGGCCATGACCGTCAGCCGCAGCGCCGCCAGCCCGGAGCTACTGCGTGCACTTGGCTCGGTGGTGACCAGCCCGCCGCCCCACGGCCGGCCGGTGACCGAGAGCCTCGGGTTGCCCGCGCCGACCGCGGCCGAACACACGGGGGTGTTCGTCCTCGCCGCGCCGCCCCACGCTGCGATCTACCTCGGCCAGGATGGCATGCTCGGCGGGGAGGGCCTGGACCGCGTGGCCGGGTTCTGGCGGGCGATCGGACTGCGGCCGCCGCAGGACGCCGATCACCTCGGCCTCCTGCTCATGCTGTACGCCGAACTCAGCGAGGCCGAGGCGGAGGCGCGGAGCCAGACCACCCGCGACCGGGTGCGGCATGCCCGCCAGGTACTTCTTTTCGAGCATCTGTGGTCCTGGGCACCCGGCTATCTCACAGCCGTCATCCGCCTGGGCGCGCCGCCGCTGGCCGCGTGGGCGCGACTCACCCTGGTAGCTCTCGGCCGGGAAGCACACCGCGCTGCGGGGCCACCCGCCCTCCCGCTGGCACTGCGCGCGGCCCCCGCACCGATCGGACGGCCGGAGAACCGCGGCCAGCTGCTCGACGCGCTCATCGCGCCGGCGCGCTCAGGCGTCCTGCTTACCCGCGAAGACCTGCGAGAGGCCGCTGCGGTGACAGGCCTCGGGTACCGCGTGGGGGAGCGGCGTTACACGCTGGGAGCGTTGCTCGACCAGGACGTCGGCGCCGCGGTGGCCTGGCTCGCTGACCATGCACGCCGGTGGGCGGTCCTGCATGCCACGCAACAGTCCATCGGCGGACACGATCCCCGGCACTGGTGGGCGCGACGCGCGGCACGCACTGCCCGTACCCTGCAACAGCTGCCAACCCTGCTCGTCACGGGTGGCTGAAGTCGGTATGCCGCTGAGTCCTCGGCTGCCGGAACTGATCGCGTTGGCGGCGGATTGCGCCCTTAGCCGCCAGTGCGGCGGGTGATCCTGATCATCTTCAGGTTGATGCGGGCGAATCGCCAGAGCTGCCAGGGGACGAATGTCCGCAGGAAGATCGTCCAGCGGGTGGGCCGCGTGACATAGGGTGCGGTGTCGGCCGTCACTATGGCGGAGCTGCTGGCAGCTGGCCCGGCCGTGGCCCGGCGGGAGGCGGAGGCGGCATCGGCTGCCGGGGCGGCGCTGGCGGGAGGGTCGGGAACGGCCATGACGGTTACTCCGGGATGATGGCCCAGCCTGGGCGGAGCCTGGCCTTGTACAGGAACATGTGGTGCAGCAGGATCTTGATCCAGTGCCCGGCGAGGCCGATCTCGCCGAACGTCTGGTTCAGGTCGCGCCCGTACCGTGGGTAGCGGTCGAAGTCGGGGACGATCGGGTAGACGGTCATCGATGCGGCGGTACCGGTGAGCAGGTGCGCGCCGGCGGAGGCGACGCAGGCCGCGCCCATCTCGGCCATCGACGCCGTGTGGGTCGGCCGCTCGGCGCCGCCGATCATGTCGGCGATGCTGCGGGCGACGGCCTTGCCGATCCCGGCCGACGGCATCCCGGTACGGGGCGGCGCAGGCGCGATCAGCGTGCCGTTCGGGCTCGTGTGCGGGAGCGAGATCGCATGTGGCGGGGCGAACGCGATCCCGGCCGCGAAGATGTTCGGGTAAGCCGGTGACTGGTAGGTCCGCGGCCAGTCGCCGGGTGCCCACTGCTCATAGGGCTTAGCGCCGTAGTCCGCGTCCACGCGCATGAAGTCGTTTGCCAGGAACAGCTGGCCGGTGATGTCGCCGCCGTCGCGGTCATACGCCCGCAGGCCGACGCCGGAAAATGGCGGCAGCAGCATGGCGAAGTCGAACTCCTGCTCGCGCTGCGCCCCGTCCAGGGTCTCGTACCAGACCCGGTCCTTGTCCACCTTGCTCACGTGGGCGCGGGTGATCCAGTCGATGCCCCGCTCGGCGAACAGCGACTCGGTGAACAGGTTGCTCGGCACGACGTAGCCGCCGCGCTTCAGTTGCATGCCGCCCATGCCGAAGTCGCCGAGCTCGTACTCGTTGGTGATCCATGTGATCTCCGCCATGTCCCGGACCTTGCGGGCCCGCAGCTCGAACTCCAGATTCACGGCGTACTCGAACGCCGCTCCCTCGCAGGTGCAGGTGCCGTGACCGACGCCGACCAGGAAGCGCTGCCGCTCGCCGCGACGCATCCGCTGCACCGCCTCATCCAGCGCGGCGGAGGTCGCGACGGCGTGCTCGGGCGTACACACGGACAGGCTGTTGTGCTCCGGGCCGAGTCCTTCGGTCTTGTCGAAGCGCAGCCGGGGCCCGGTGGCGTTGATCAGGAAGTCATACCGAACCTTCTCCGCGGTGCCGGACGCCCGCTCGATGACCACGTAGGGCGCCGTGCTGGCGGCGTCGCCCTCCGGGTGGATCTCGCGCGCCCAGGCCTGCTTGAACTCGATGCCGTGGTGCTCGTATACGGGCGCGAGCGGGAACGTCACCTGTCCCGGTCCCATCAGGCCGACGCCGACCCAGATGTTGGACGGGATCCAGTTGTAGGACTCATTCGGCGAGACCACCGTCACGGTGTCGTCCCGGCCCAGCCACTTCCTGGCGAAGGCGGCGGCGGTGTGGCCTGAGATTCCCGCGCCGAGGATCACCACCCGGCTCATCGCAGGCTGCCCATCAGGGTGCTCATTCTCGAAGCGTCCGGGACCCAGCTGCCTCGGGCAAGGGACAAACGTCCCCGTGCAGGCAGGCTTCCGGCATGACCTCTGCTGCATCCGACCCAGCGTGGACTGGTGGGCACCCGCTGTCGGAGCCGACAGCGGCCGGGCTGGGCCGGGATCCCTGTGTCGGCGCCGCGCTCCAAAACTGGGCCTTCACCAGCCCACTGCTCGCACAGCCACCGCCCCTTCGCAATCTGGATCCGCCGGGCGGATCCGGTGCGTTGCCGTTACCGCCCAAGCGGGCAGAGCGAGGTGCCCAGCCAGGTGGCGGAGGCGCTGGCAGCAGTGGGGCAACACCACCACGCCCTGACCAGGCTTTTGCTAGTAGCCCATGCTGGGATCATGGGCCCAGCTCGCGGGCCGGCTAGTGCTGGATCAGCGTCCCGATGGTCGGCTGATGTGGCATCGCAGCGGCCTGGCCGGCATGGGTAGCCAGGCCGCAGCCGGTGGCGGCGGTGCACAGGATGGTGCCGGCCGCGAGCAGTGCGGCGCCTTTGGCCTTCGGCCGGGATGTGCGCTGTATGCGCACGAACCAGGCGATCCCGGCCAGCGTCAGCGCGGAGGCGATGTAGAAGTTCAGCCGCAGGCCCAGGAAGTGCTCGGATGAGTCGATCCGCAGCGATTCCTCGAAAATCCGGAACGCCGAGTACCCGGCGACATAGAGGGCGAACAGCCCAGGTGGGCGGATGGGCCGGTGATGGCCGAGCCACACCAGTGCCGCGGCGAGGGCCAGGTCGAAGATCAGCTCGTACAGGAACGTGGGCTGGAATCCCGGATACTGACCGTACCCGGCCGGGCGGTGCGACGGTGAGATCGCCAGCGCCCACGGTAGTGAAATGGGGCGGCCGAATAGCTCCTGGTTGAAGTAGTTGCCGATCCGGCCGATCGCCTGGGCCACCAGCAGCGCCGGGGCGGCCGCGTCGGCGAACCGGGCGGCGTCGGCGTGGGCCCGGCGCACCCGCCATATCCCGGCCGCCGCCCCGGCCGCGACCCCGCCCCAGATACCCAGCCCGCCGGACCAGACCGCGAACACCCCGTACCACACGTGCGGGATGTCGGCCGGGGTGGTGAGGTCGAAGTAGATCCGCCCGCCGATGATCCCGGCCGGCACCGCCCACAATGCCACGTCGCCGACCAGCGCAGGGTCGCCGCCCGCGGCCCGCCACCGCCTGCGAGTGATCCAGATCGCGAGCGTGATGCCGATCACATACATCAGGCCGTAGAGGTGGATGAACGCCGGCCCGATGTGGATGCCGTTGACCGGCGGGCTGGGGATGAGCGCCATGCCAGCAGGTTAGCGCGGTTAGCTCGCTCAGTCATGTCTGTGATAGAAGTAATTCTAGTTCTGTTACAGAGATAAAAAGGGAAGCCAGCCGCAAGGTAAGGTGCTGTTCCCGATGCTTCCTGCCGGCCACTTCGTGTAGCTGCTCGATTTGCGTTCTGTCATCCGGCAATGCGGGCAGCAGCGCTTTGATCTCATCGAGCGTGAGGCCCGCGCTGAACGGCACGTGCCGTCTTCGGCGGCGTCAGTCAGTGGCCAGTGAAGATCTCGCGTGCTTCACGAGCGGCATAGTAGACGAGCACATACCCGGCGGCGGGATCGGCCCACCACCAGCCGAGCGCGGCGTTCAGTGCCAGGCCGGTCAAGACCGCGGTGGCCAGGATGGCGTCGATCAGGGTGACCCGGCCTTCCGTCTGGAGGACGGGATTGCCGAGGGCGGCGCCGGTGCGGGCCTTGCCGAAGGCGAGTGCGAACATGACGGCCGCGGTGGCGGCGGTCCATCCGATGCCGACGGCGGAGTGGCGCGGGTGATAGCCGGCGGCCAGCACCAGGCTCGACTGGACCAGCAGGTAGACCGCCAGCGCGGCGAAGGCGCAGCCGATCAGGCGAAGCGCCTGGCGCTGCCGGGCGTGCCCGGTACCGGACAGCTCCCAGATCACGACCGTCGATGCGCCGATTTCGATGAGTGAGTCCAGCCCGAAGCCGGCCAGTGCCACCGACCGTGCCGCGACGGCGGCGATCGCCAGGACGACTACGCCGATCACGTTCCAGCCCAGCGTCACGAACTCCAGGGCAAAGCCCCGCCGGAGCAAAGTCTTGCCCGCTGCGTCATCCACCAAGATCACCATCTGAGTCGGCCCGATCGCGCCTGGGCGACCGGGACCGCATCAGCTGCCTGAGCGTGACCCGCTTAGGACACTGCCGCGGTCCGGGCCTCGCCGTGGCCCGCTGCCCGGCTGCCACCGGACGTTGCTGATGCTGATCCTTCTGTGATAGAACAATAAATGGTTCTTCTACAGAAGTAAAGGGCGAACGTTGGGGAGTTCTGGCTTGGCACCCGGCAACAGGCCGGCGGTGATGCTGCTGCGTGAGCCGGCCCGGCCGGCCGTGGTCCGTGAGCACCGGCTGGCGCCGTGGCTGGCCGTGGCCACGGTGTGTTTCGGGGCGTTCATGGGCCAGCTGGATGCCAGTATCGTGACCTTGGCGTTCCCCGCGTTGCAGCGCCAGTTCGGCGTGGGCCTGGCCGGGGTGCAGTGGGTGTCGCTGGCGTATCTGCTGGCGCTGGTGGCGCTGCTGGTGCCGGTGGGCCGCTGGTCGGACCGCGTCGGCCGCAAGCTGGTGTACCTGTACGGGTTCGTGGTGTTCGCCGGCGCGTCGGCGGCGTGCGGGCTGGCGCCGTCGCTGGGTGTGCTGATCGGGCTGCGGGTGGTGCAGGCGGCCGGGGCGGCGATGCTGCAGGCCAACAGCGTGGCGCTGGTGGCCACCAGCGCGCCGGCCGGGCGGCGGCGGGCGGCGCTGGGAATCCAGGCCGGCGCGCAGGCGCTGGGCCTGGCGCTGGGCCCGGTGGTGGGTGGGCTGCTGGTCGCCTCGGCCGGCTGGCGGTGGATCTTCCTGGTGAACGTGCCGGTGGGGGCGATCGCCGTGGCGGCCGGGTGGTTCCTGCTCCCGCGCACCCACCAGCTCGCCCATGGCCGGGGCAGCGACCTGCCCGGGATGACGCTGCTGGCCCTGGCCGTGGCGGGCATGCTGGTCGCTGTTTCCTCGCTGTCTGGCCTGGGCCTGCCGGTCCGGGCGCTGGTGGGATTGGCAGTGGCCGCGGTGGTGGCCGGTGCGGGCCTGATCTGGTGGGAGCGGCGCTCACCGGCGCCGCTGATTGACCTGCCGTTGCTGGCGGCAGCCGGGATCGCGCCCGCGCTGGGCGGCGCCTTGTGCGTCTACATGGTCTTGTTCGGGCCGCTGGTGCTGCTCCCGCAGACCCTGGCCGCGCACGGCGGGAGTGTGCTTCAGGCGGGGCTGCTGCTCAGCGCGCTGCCGGCCGGGTTCGGGCTGGCCGCGGTGGTGGCCGAACGCATCCTGCCGCCGCGCTGGCCTAACCGGCGGCACTGCGCCGCCGGGGGCCTGCTCGCCAGCTGCTCGGTGGCGGCGCTGGCGATCCCGGGTCCCGCCGCCCTGACGGTAGTCTCGCTGGCGGTTCTCGGCGCGGGCCTGGGTACCTACATCCCGGCGAACAACGCTCAGATCATGGCGGCCGTCCCGGCGAGCGACGCGGCCACCGCGGGCGGGATGGTGAACATGACCCGCGGCCTGGGCACCGCCCTGGGCGTGGCGGTAGTGACACTGGGGCTGCACGGTGGGACACGCCTGGGCCATGCTGATGGCGGGTGGGTGGCCATCGCGGCGCTGACCGCAGCCGCCCTGGCCGCCACCTGGGCCGGCACCCGCACTGCCGCCGCACCCACACCCGCGGTCGCCACCGCAGGCCGGGAGGACATCAATGAACCAGACCACCGCGGCTGACGGCAGCGCCGCCCGCAGCGGCGCGGCCCAGCCGGATGGGCTGGCCGAGGGAATCGCCCGGCTGCGCCGCGCGCTGCGGCGCGGCGCCCGTGTCGCCGACCCCGCCAACCCGCTGGCGGTAGCCCAGCTCGAGCTGCTGTCCGCAGTGACAGAGCACCCCGGCGCCCGGCCCGGCCAGCTGGCCCGGCTGCTGCACATGCGGCCCAACACCGTCACCACCATCGTCAACACCCTCACCGCCCAGGGCATGATCAGCCGCGCCACCGCCGACGGCGACCGGCGGGCGGTCGAGTTGACCGCCACCGAAGCCGGGCAGCAGGCCGTGCACGCCTGGCAGGCCACCAACGCCGCCGTGCTGCACCTGGCCCTGTCCACCCTGCCCGCACCCCAGCGGCGGGCGCTGGCCGCCGCGGTACCCGCCCTCGCCGCCCTCGCCCGCGCGGTCGACCGGCTCGCCGACACGCCCGCGCCGCCCCCCGGGCAGACCCTCCCATGACCCATCCGCGCTAGCCGCACGTCCCAGAATGCCAGCGATCAGGTTTCCCTAATGAACGGATCCTTCGGTGCTAGCGCTGAACTCGTGCAAACAGCCGGTCGCCTGCCTGCACCGGCCTTGCTGGAGATATGGGCGTCTTCTGGGTACGCCCCGGGTTATGCGGCTCGCCGCGGCGGTGGCGAAGCCGCTCGTCCGCTGCCCGCATGAACGCCAGGCTCGGCCGTGTCTTGGTCGCGCCTGGCCGCGGCCGTGACGTCTAGCCGCGTGACTTGCTTGCGGTCATCAGCGCGGACCGTCGTGTCGGTGCTAACTGGGTTGGGCGCTGCACGATGTGCTTTCCACTCGGGATGGGCGTTGGCGTAGTACACCATGGCGAGCCACCCGCTCAGGGCGATCATCGCGACGATGGGGATGATGATGGGGGCCAGGCTCGATCCGGTCATGACTGGCGATTCCTTCCCGAGAAGGCCACGCTCCTGACCGCCACGCGGGTGAAACCGTAGCTGGGACATCAGCAGTGCTGCCCGTCTCATCCCCTCCATCCCACCGCGGCAGTTCCCGCCCTACCAGGGACCAGCGGCCCGGTTAGCTGGGCTTTCGTCCCGGCCGCCCGGCCTGGCCACCGCGAAGTGCCCCGGCGTGCCCAGG